>ERZ795055.3130-NODE-3130-length-12233-cov-5.273526_pt1 | contig 12233 bp, 8 predicted proteins | sample MGYA00375139_ERZ795055 | MGnify/ENA primary metagenome ERZ795055 (study PRJEB30184, sample SAMN05720283) | anaerobic digester metagenome | isolation source: active sludge of municipal wastewater-treating anaerobic digesters | place: USA | collected 2015-01-23 ...
CCAGAACCGCAGTTCGTTCATGGAGGAGGATGTGGTCCTGCCGGAGATCCAAAAGAGTGTCGCGGTCGCTTTCTATCGCGCTCTTGTCTCCAGGGGATTAAGCAAGGAGACAACATTCACGCTAGATGAGGTTCCCAGGGACTGGGAGGTCAATCCGGCGGAGCATTATTGGAACTCGGTTGAACCGCAAAACAATCCTGGGCTTATGCTGGACGGGAATATCCACATGTTTGATGTGATCGGGCAGATCAATCAGGAGCTTTTTAAGGGGGCCGCGGCGGATTCTTTCGATTATGATCGATTGGAATCCATGAGGGACCTTTGCGACCGAACGGATGATGTCCTGACCCGCGTCCTTGTCCTGATCGAAGCGTTTGTTCCGGATGAACAGGGCCGGCCGCAGGTGAACAGCTATTTGCAAAGGCGGATCAAGACCCAGGCCAAGATCGATGAACGGCGCGCACGTCTGGCCGCTCAAAAAACAGGACGTGATTATGAACGATCGCTGCGTTCCCATGACCCTCATGCTCAAAAAAGGGCCCAGGTCGCGGCGGACATGGAAGAAAGCCAGAGCATTAACCCTGAAGATCATGTGATCGATCCGGGCACGGAACCGTTGAAGGCTCTTTTGCGGATCGGGCGGGAGGTGGCGGGGCCTTTGGGGCTTCAGGACGTCAAGATCGTCTCCGGTCGCGGGAAACGGCTTCCTTTTAGCGGGCTGTTTTCTATTAATATGGCCGGCGAAGTGACCATGTACCTTAACGCTGACACACTGGCTGAAGGGATAGCAAGTTTAAGCGGCCGGCATCAGGCAACGGAGACGGTCGTTCATGAGGCTGCGCATTTTCTTGAGCATTTGGTCGATTCTGGAGGGCTGAAGAATTTGAGTGGAGTGTTCTTTATTTCCGAAAAAGAAGAAAGTATTTTTACGCATGGAAAAAGATTTAAATTTTTTATGAGGCAGATCGCTGCCCAGTCGCTGGCGGAGCAGGCGAAAAAAACAGAAGGGGGAAGGAGGACAGGGGAAAGGGGGACGAACTCCGCCGTCTTGCCAGGCGAAGGGGCGCCGACAGGTGGTATCGATCTTACGGATATCGATGTTGAAACTTCCGCAGTGACCGATCAATTATGGCGGCGCTGGACAGAATCGCTTGATGCGCCGGAGCTGCTCTTGAAAGAAGAGCTGACCGGGCTCTCACCAGTTGTGGTCAATGTTCTTCCTCACGCCAATGTCATGCATTTTCTGGGCCAGACGCCGTAACCGTTGGTTCTTGGGGGGCAAAAGACATTCAAACCATTTGTTTTCAAACGGTTACATATTAAATAAAAACAAGAGAAGATGCGTTCTAAAGATTGCTATATTTATTTTCTATAGTATAATAAACTAAATTTTAATCCTCGAACATAAGGAGTCTGTATGAGAAGGTTTATTTTAGGGATCGCAGTTGTTTTTGTGCTGACGGGATGCCAGAACCAAAAACCCCAACCTCAACTTCCCCCATCGCAGGCTCTTCAACAGCAAGCAGTAACACCGTCAGGACAGGCTTCGGGCAATCAGGAATACCTTGCCCAAGGGGTCAAATACTTGCAGGAGGCCAATGCCCCCGAAGCGGTAAAAAGCTTATTAATGGCGATCCAGAGCGACCCGCAGGATTTGCAGGCCTATTTGATCCTTGGCCAGACCTATATGCATTTGAATGATTTTGATAACGCAGCACAGACATATAGCGCGGCCTTGAGGGTGGCGCCGGACCAGGGTGAGGTCTATTACCTTCTGGCCATTGCCAATGGACTGCAGGGCAAGAAAGAACAGGCTGTTCAGAACGCGGAAAAAAGCCTTTTGATCTTCCAAAAAGAGCGGAATGAAGAGAATTTTCGGCGCGCTCTGGTGCTTCTTCAGGGATTATCCCAGTAACACGCGGCGGATCAGGATTTTGTGAATTCTCGACGATAAAGGACAAGCCCTCAGCAGGGAAAATCCTTGACAAAGACAAACTCTATCGTTATAGTAGTGCGGGTTTTAGGGCATTGGAGCCCTCAAAAGTCTTTGGCTTTGGGAGGGCTTTTTTTATAGAAAATTTATGAAAAACGCAGTTGTTTACTTAGAAGACGGAACTTGTTATTACGGTCAAACGCTTGCCACGACAGGCGAAACTTCAGGCGAAGTTGTCTTTAATACCGCGATGAGCGGTTATCAGGAAATCCTCACCGACCCCAGCTATGCCGGTCAGATCGTCACCATGACCTATCCTTTGATCGGCAATTACGGCGTAAATGAAACAGACGTTGAATCCGGTGGTGTCCATGTTAAAGGATTCCTTGTCAAGGAGTTCTGCCGTTATCATTCTAATTTCAGGGCCACGGAGAGCCTCATTGATTATTTGAACCGTTATAAGGTCATGGCGGTCGAGGGGATCGATACGCGCGCTTTAACGCGCCATCTTCGTGAGCGGGGGGCCATGCGCGCGATCATTTCAACAGAAGACCTGGATCCGAAAAGCCTGGCTCAAAAAATGAAAAAGGTCCCATCCATGGAAGGCGCGGATTGGGTTAAAGAAGTGATCTGTAAAAAACCGTATCTGTGGCCGGCCGAAGGAGAGTTCAAGGACCGCCCCCGTTTTCGGGTCGCGGTGATCGATTGCGGTGTGAAATTCAATATTTTACGGATCTTCGCGCGGCTTGGCTGCGAATGCCAGGTGGTGCCGGCGGGCACGACATTTGAGGAGATCATGGCCTATAAGCCGGACGGGCTTTTTATTTCGAACGGGCCGGGAGATCCGGCGGCGGTCCCGTATGTTATTTCTGAAGCTAAAAAAGCGGTCGGAAAATTGCCGATCTTCGGGATCTGTTTGGGGAATCAGATCATGGGGCTGGCCCTGGGGGGGCGCACCTTTAAATTGAAATTCGGTCATCACGGCGCCAATCATCCTGTCCTGGATTCAAGGGACGAACGCATCGGGATCACGTCGCAAAACCACGGGTTCTGCGTGGACATTGATTCTCTGGATAAGGAACAGATCGAGATCATCAATAAAAATCTGAATGACCAGACGATCGAAGGCATCCGGCACAAAAAATTTCCGATCTATTCGGTCCAGCATCATCCGGAGGCTGCGCCGGGACCGCATGACGCGCAGTATTTGTTTGAAGATTTTATTAAACTTATGGCAGAGTCGAAAAGACGCTAAGGCGCTGAGTGCCGTAGTGCCATAGTGACTTTATAAGGTTGATCAGTATGCCTAAACGCACAGACATCCATAAAATTTTACTGATCGGTTCAGGCCCCATCGTGATCGGCCAGGCGTGCGAGTTCGATTATTCCGGGACCCAGGCCTGCAAGGCCCTTCGCCAGGAAGGCTTTGAGGTGGTTCTGGTCAATTCCAATCCCGCCACGATCATGACGGATCCGGAGACCGCCGACCGCACCTATATTGAACCGTTGACCCCGGAGTTTCTTGAGAAGGTTATCGAAAAAGAAAAGCCTGACGCGGTATTACCGACGCTGGGCGGCCAGACGGGGTTGAATGCCGCGATCGCCCTTTACGAACAGGGGATCCTTCAGAAGCATAATGTTAAGCTGATCGGCGCTGATTATGATGTGATCAAAAAGGCCGAGGACCGGGAACATTTTAAGAAGGCCGTGCAAAAGATCGGTCTGGACCTTCCCAGGAGCGCGTTCGCTTATAATATGGATGAGGCCTGGAAGGCTGCCGAAGAGATCGGATTCCCTCTTATTATCCGTTCATCATTTACTTTGGGAGGGACCGGCGGCGGGATCGTGCGTTCAAAAGAAGATTTTGCCAGGATGGCCGAGCTGGGGCTGGCCAGCAGCATCATTCATGAAATCCTGATCGAAGAGTCGATCGAAGGCTGGAAGGAATTTGAGCTGGAGGTCATGCGTGACAATAAGGACAATGTCGTGATCGTCTGCTCGATCGAGAACCTTGACCCGATGGGCGTCCATACCGGTGACAGCATCACGGTCGCGCCGCAGCAGACGCTGACCGACGCCGAATATCAAAATATGCGGAACGCTTCGCTGGCCCTGATCCGGGAGATCGGTGTGGAGACCGGCGGTTCCAACATTCAGTTCGCGGTCGACCCCCAAAACGGTCGCATGGTCGTTATTGAGATGAACCCCCGTGTGTCCAGAAGCTCGGCGCTGGCGAGTAAAGCTACGGGTTTTCCGATCGCGAAATTCGCGGCCAAGCTTTCGGTCGGGTATTCGCTGGATGAGATCCAGAACGACATCACCCGCGAAACGCCGGCCAGCTTTGAGCCGACGATCGATTACTGTGTCGTGAAAGCGCCGCGTTTTACATTTGAAAAATTCCCCGAAGCCCAGGACGTTCTGGGAGTCCAGATGAAATCCGTCGGGGAAACCATGGCCATCGGACGCACGTTCAAAGAGGCCCTGCAAAAGGCCTTAAGGGGCCTTGAGATCGGCCATATCGGTTTGGATAATAAAGTCAACTTTCAGGATATTCCGGATGAAAAGATCCAGAAGCGTTTGATGGAACCTAACGCCTCCCGCATTTTTTATGTCAAATATGCGCTTCAGAAGGGCATGAGCGTTGAAGAAGTCGCGCGTGTCAGCAAGATCGACGTGTGGTTCATCGCCCATATGGAGCAGCTTTTGAATTTTGAAAAGGAAATGCTGGCCGAGATCGAACAAAACAAGGATCTTTCAAAAGAAACGGTCCGTCAAGCCAAGGAATGGGGTTTTAGCGACGCGCAGCTGGCCAAGTTTTTGAACATGTCCGAGCCGCAGTTCCGAAAGAAGAGAAAAGACCTGGGGATCGTTGCGACCTTTAAGCAGGTTGATACCTGCGCTGCCGAATTTGAGGCCTACACGCCGTATTATTATTCAACGTATGAGACGGAAGACGAGTCGGTCATCGAGAACCGGAAGATGGACGCGAAGCTCGGAAAGCGTAAGAAGATCATGATCTTAGGCGGCGGGCCCAACCGTATCGGTCAGGGGATCGAGTTTGATTATTGCTGCTGTCACGCTGCCTTTGCGATGAAAGAATTAGGTTACGAGACGATCATGGTCAACTGCAATCCCGAAACGGTCTCGACCGATTATGACACATCGGACCGTTTGTATTTTGAGCCGCTGACCTTTGAGGACGTGATGAACATTGTGGATGTCGAAAAGCCGGACGGCGTGATCGTTCAGTACGGTGGGCAGACGCCGTTGAATCTGGCCCAGAGGCTGGAGCAGGCGGGTGTTCCGATCGTCGGGACATCGGTTGACTCCATCGACCTGGCGGAGAACCGGGAACGATTTTCGAAATTTATTACCAAGCTCGGCATTGAACAGCCCGCCAACGGAAGCGCTATTTCGACCGAAGAGGCCCTGAAGGTCGCCCGTTCGATCGGGTTTCCGGTCCTGGCGCGCCCGTCCTACGTGCTGGGTGGCCGCGCGATGAAGATCGTGTATGATGAGAAGACGTTGTTATCGTTCATTGATGAGGCGAAAGAGGTTTCGCAGGGGCATCCGATCCTGATCGATAAGTTCGTGGAAGAGGCGGTCGAGGTGGACGTGGACGCGATCTGTGACGGCGAGGATGTCTTCGTGGCCGGGATCATGGAACATATCGAGAACGCGGGGATCCATTCGGGCGATTCGGCCTGCGTGATCCCGCCGCCGACGATCAGCGAACATGTGATCGAGCGAATCCGTCAGCATACCCGCGATATCGCCCTGGGGCTGAAGGTCGTCGGACTGATGAATATCCAATACGCGATCAAGGGCAGCCATGTTTATATTCTGGAGGTCAATCCGCGCGCTTCGCGCACGGTGCCGTTCGTTGCCAAGGCCACCGGCAATCCCGTCGCCAGGATCGCCGCCAAGATCATGGTCGGAAAAAAACTGTCGGATTTCGAATTGAAAAGAGAGGATCCGCGCCATTTTTCCATCAAAGAGTCCGTCCTTCCGTTTTCGAGGTTTTCCGGGGTGGACATTGTCTTGGGGCCGGAGATGAAATCCACTGGCGAAGTCATGGGAATCGCGTTATCATATGGTGAAGCGTTCGCCAAGTCCCAGATCTGCGCAGGTCAGGGCCTTCCACTCAAAGGAACCATATTTTTAAGCGTTAACGATGAAGACAAGAGGCACATTATTTTTCTGGCCAAGAAACTGGAAGATCTGGGCTTTGCTTTGATGGCCACCAAGGGAACCGCCAAAGTCCTTCGCTCCAACGGCGTGAAGGTCAAATTGGTCGAGAAATGCGGCGAAGGGCGGAAGGATCTTTTGAAATTGATCGAAGAGGACAAGATCGACTTGATCATCAATACACCATCTGGGGAACGCAGTCAGTCGGATATGCGCGCGATGCGGGCGGCTGCGATTTTACATAATATTCCATGTATCACGACCCTGCAGGGAGCCTGGGCCGCCGTTAACGCTTTGGACGTCAGTTTGAAGAACGGCTGGTCGGTTTGTTCTTTGCAGGAATATTACAAAAAATAACTATGTGCGGAATTATCGGAGTTTCCAATCATCCTGAAGCAAGCAGAGCCATTTATTTGGGGCTCTATGCGCTTCAACACCGGGGGGAAGAGGCGGCGGGCGTCGCGTCTTTCGACGGGCAGGAAGTGCATCTGATCAAAAGCCCGGGGCTTGCCTCTGATGCCCTGACCGATCAGGACCTGATCAAGCTCAAAGGGTATGCCGCTATCGGGCATTGCCGTTATTCAACGACCGGTTCCAGCAACGTGAAGAATATTCAGCCGTTTTTGGTCCGGCACCGGGGACGTCCGATCGCGATCGCTCATAATGGCAATCTGACCAATACGGCGGAACTGTTCAGCCGGCTGGAAGAAGAAGGTTCTCTTTTTCAGACGACCATGGACTCCGAGCTGATCGTTCATCTTTTAGCCAAAGAAAAGACCAATGACCTGGAAAAAATGTTCACTAATGTCCTGCGCCAGCTGGAAGGGGCGTTTTCGCTCGTTTTTTTGGTTGGGGACACGATCGTGGGCGCGCGTGACCCGCAAGGATTCCGGCCCTTATGCCTGGGCCGTTCGGGTGACGGGTATGTTTTGGCCAGTGAAAGCTGCGCTTTTGACCTGATCAAGGCGGAGTTTATCCGAGAGGTCGAGCCCGGCGAAATGGTGATCATCAACAAGGATAAACTAAAGACCTGCCGTTATGGAAAGAACGGGGCCGAGAAACACGCCCATTGCGTTTTTGAGAACATTTATTTTGCCCGCCCGGACAGCCATATTTTTAATGATAATGTCTATTTGACCCGTAAACGACTGGGCGCTCAACTGGCCAAGGAACATCCGGTCAAGAACGCGGATTTTGTCATCGCCATTCCTGATTCAGGCAATTACGCGGCCTTAGGCTACGCCCAGGAGATGGGCCTGCCGTTTGAGACGGGCTTGATCCGCAATCATTATATCGGCCGGACGTTCATTCAGCCGAGCCAGTTCATCCGGGAGGCCAGGGTTCGCGTAAAGCTTAACCCGATCCGTGATGTTTTGAAAGGGAAGCGGGTCGTGGTCGTTGAGGACTCGATCGTGCGGGGGACCACCAGCCGCAGCCGTATTGAAGAGCTGCGCAACGCGGGCATCAAGGAGATCCACATGCGGATCAGCTGTCCGCCGATCCAGTGGCCGTGTTTTTACGGGATCGATTTTCCGAGCAAGAAGGAATTGATCGCTTCCAGCAAATCCGTGGAGGAGATCGCGAAGTTCATCAAGGTCGATTCATTGGGCTATTTAAGCCTTGAAGGCATGCTTTCGGTCATGAACGACGGGACGCAGTTCTGCCATGCCTGTTTTTCGGGGAAATATCCAGTCAAGGTCCCAGTGAACCAGAGCAAATATTTGCTTGAAAGTTAAACGTTGGACAGGCGGCAGTGCCCGCCTGGATTCATAGGACAAGAAAAACCACTGAACAACGAACGGGGTTTTTACTATGAGCAAATACATCTTTGTGACAGGCGGCGTTGTTTCAAGTTTAGGAAAAGGATTGGCGGCGGCATCCATCGGCAAGCTGCTGGAAGAACGGGGGCTCAAGGTCGCTTTTATCAAATGCGATCCGTATTTGAACGTTGACCCCGGCACGATGAGCCCTTTTCAGCACGGTGAAGTGTATGTCACCGATGACGGGGCGGAGACGGACCTGGACCTCGGGCATTATGAAAGGTTCACCAACAGCGTCTGCTCCAAGGAAAGCAATATCACGACGGGTAAGATCTATTATTCCGTGATCACCAAAGAGCGCCGGGGTGATTATCTGGGCAAGACGATCCAGATCATTCCGCATATCACCAACGAGATCAAGGATTCCATCAGGGCCGTCCCCAAGAACAAGGATATCGACGTCACGATCGTTGAGATCGGCGGCACGGTGGGCGACATTGAAAGCCTTCCGTTTTTGGAGGCGATCCGGCAGATGCGCTGGGAGCTGGGGGACGGATATGCTTTGAACATCCATGTGACGCTTCTGCCTTATATCAAAGCGGCCGGTGAGCATAAAACAAAGCCGACCCAGCACAGCGTCGGACGTTTGCGCGAGATCGGTATCCTGCCGGACATCCTGCTTTGCCGCACCGAAAAGCACATTACCCTGGAACAGAAAGAAAAGATCTCCCTTTTCTGCAATGTTGACCGTGACGCGGTCATTGAGGCGATCGATGTGAAGACCATTTATGAGGTGCCGATCTGTTTTAAAAAGCAGGGACTGGATGACCTCATTTTCCGAAAATTGAACATAAAGAAGGAAGATAAAGGTTTAGAAAAATGGGCCGATTATGTTGTGGAGCGCGTCAAGCACCCGTCCCAGGAGGTCAAGATTTCCGTTGTCGGGAAATATATCACGTTGCCGGATGCCTACAAATCGATCTATGAAGCGTTGACCCACGGCGGCATCGCCAATGATGCCGGCGTCGTGATCAACAAGATCGATTCTGAAGAATTGGAAGAGGCGAAAGACCTTTCGAAGGTCTTGGGCGATTCCAAAGGCATCTTGATCCCCGGAGGCTTCGGCAACCGGGGGATCGAAGGCAAGATCGCGGCGATCCGTTTCGCCCGGGAGAACAAGGTCCCGTTCTTCGGGATCTGCCTGGGGATGCAGCTGGCGACGATCGAGTTCGCCCGCAATGTCTGCGGCATGAAGAACGCCAATTCCACTGAATTTGATCCCAAGACCGAATTTCCGGTCATCAGCCTTCTGGAGGAACAAAAAGCCGTGAAGGATATGGGGGCGACCATGCGCCTCGGTGCGTATCAGTGCCGGATCATCAAGGATTCAAATGCGTTTCAGGCTTACAAGAAAGAAACGATCAGCGAACGGCATCGTCATCGCTACGAATTTAACCCCAAATACCGCAAGGCCATGGAGAAACAAGGGGCCGTGATCGCGGGAGAGAACCCTCAAAAGGACCTGGTTGAGATCTTTGAGATCAAAGATCATCCCTGGTTTGTGGCTTGTCAGTTCCATCCGGAGTTCAAATCCAAACCGGATAAGGCTCATCCATTGTTCAGGGATTTTATCAAGGCAGCTTTGGGCAGTTAAGACAGCGTAGAGCGTAAAGGAAAGCGTATTGACAGCAAGGGGAGTTTCTGGTATTTTACGCGGGTGATTTCTTTGAAAATTCGCGCGGGTGGCGGAATATGTTTTTACCGTTAAGGGTTTGGAGAGAAAACAGATCCCGCGGCAGAGCCGGTTGGGCTCAAATATATTGTTTGATTCTGAAGTGCAGTTTGATTTTACGCGCGGGTGGCGGAATTGGTAGACGCGCACGTTTGAGGGGCGTGTGGCGCAAGCCATGTGGGTTCAATTCCCACCCCGCGCATTAATTAAAAAAGACACACGACACAGGACACAAGGAGAAATTCGAGAGTCAAAATCAAGATCAAAAAAACAGAGAAATTAAAAAACAACTTTTTTGTTTAGATTTTGGTTTATCTTGATTTTTTGTTTTTTCCTGTGCCATGTGTCCGTGTCATTTAAAATTATGACTAAACCCATCCAGATCAGCGTTAGTATCTTGTGTTCAGATTTTTCCCGTCTATCCGAAGAGATCAAAAAGATCGAATCGAGCGGCGCCGACCGTATTCACGTGGATGTGATGGACGGCCATTTTGTCGCTCCGATCACGGTCGGCCCGTTGATCGTTAAAGCGATCAGGCCTCTGACCAAACTCCCGATCGATGCGCACCTTATGGTTGACCATCCTTCTGATCATATTGAAGAATTCGCTAAAGCCGGAGCGGACGCGATCATGGTCCACGCCGAATGCTATGGCCGCCGCCGTCCTCAGTGCGCCAGTTACGGCGATTTTCCCAAGGAAGTGGACCGAATCGAGTATGACGCCCTGCGTCCGGATATTGAGGCCATCAAGAATTCAGGAAAAAAAGCATTTTTGGTCTTTAATCCGGGCACACCTGTTGAGCTGGGGCCTTTGGCCGCGGAATTGGACGGGGTCCTGGTCATGTCCGTGAACCCCGGTTTCGCCCACCAGCAATTCATGCCTGTGGCGCTGTCAAAGATCGAAAAACTCTCCAGAACGTTCTCCGGTGACATTTCTGTCGACGGCGGGATCAATGGCCTTACCGCCCCGCAGGCGGTTAAGGCGGGGGCCAATATCCTGGCAACGGCCAGTTATTTTTTTGGGGCCCACGATCCCAAAGAACTTGTGCGGGAAATGAAATCATTGGGGCTGTCCTGAGATCTTTAATTATTACATAAGAAGAACACACAAAACCGGTTGCGGCTTAAGCAGGGGATGATATACTTAAAGAAAGAGGAGTTTCTGCTATGCGTTTTGGGGTATTTCAAAAATATTCCTTATCCGGAAGAGAAGCGCAAGCCGCGTTTGAGTATATGATCCTGTTGACCACGGTCGTGCTTGTGGTCCTGTTGGCATTCCATCCTAAAAAAGGCTTTTTGATCAAAGCCAAGAACCTCTCAGATGAATATATGAATTACACTCTGAAAGAAACCTATGGGTTGCCGGCGGCGTATAATGGGGTCACCTTTGGTTCCAAAGGGCCTTTTCCGTGATCGTGCTATAGCGCTTTACGCTTGTCCCTCACAAAAACACTTCTATCAAATGTCTTGGCATATTTCTTGAGGTCTGCCCCTATTTCGCTCACTTGAGCGATATGGGAGATCTCGGTGTGAGCGTTGCTGACGATCCCGATCGAGATGGACAGAAGTCCGGCGCGGGTCTCGTTGCCGAGCCGGTCCTTTCCGATGATGAATTTTGCTTCGCGGTCCTCTTGCGAATAGAACATCGGGCTGTTGGTGTCGAACTCATGGATGATGGCCCGGCAGACGTCATCGATGACGCTGTCTTTGGTGATAAAAACAAAATCATCGCCTCCGATGTGCCCGATAAACGCGTCCTCTCCGGCGAGCTGCCGGACGTTCTTGATCAGGATGCGTGCCGTCTCACGGATCACCTCATCGCCTTTTTCGAACCCGTATTTGTCATTGTAGATCTTGAATTTATCAAGGTCGGCATACCCGACGGCAAAAGGCGATTTGCTGTCAATGCATTCCTGCAGTTTTTCGGTAATGGAGGTGTTTCCGGGAAGATGGGTCAACGGGTTGGCGTCCAGGCTCTGTTCGGTGCGGCGCAAGATCATTCGGATCCGCGCCAGCAGGGCTTCGGGTTCGAAGGGCTTAACGATATAATCGTCCGCACCCGCTTCGATCCCCCCGATCATGTCATGGACCTCGCCTTTGCCGGTGAGCATGATGATCGGGATGTGGCGCAACAGGACATCTTTTTTGACCGCTTTGCAGAAATCTTTACCGTTCATGACTGGCATCATGTAGTCGCAGATCACCAGATTGGGGGTCTTGCTTTGCAGGATCGACAGTCCTTCTTTTCCGTTAGGGGCCTGCAGGACATCGTAGTGTTCGGATAAGGTCAGATCGAGGACGTCCAGGATATCCGGGTCATCGTCGATCGTTAAAATGCGTTCTTTCGGCATTCCAAACTCCTTTATTTTTGATCATCAAGCGGGATCGTGAAGGCGAAGGTGGAACCTTTTTTGTAAACGCTTTCGACCCAGATCTGGCCGTTATGCGCCTCAATGATCTTCCTCGCCAGGGAAAGGCCGAGGCCTGAGCCTTTCACGTTCTGGTTGATCTCATTGTCGACACGGTAAAATTCATTGAACAGCTTGCGGCGTTCGTCTTCTTTGAGGCCGATCCCGGTGTCCGTGACCCGAATCCACACGAGGTCTTCCTCGGGTCTGGC
>ERZ795055.3132-NODE-3132-length-12229-cov-3.850255_pt1 | contig 12229 bp, 5 predicted proteins | sample MGYA00375139_ERZ795055 | MGnify/ENA primary metagenome ERZ795055 (study PRJEB30184, sample SAMN05720283) | anaerobic digester metagenome | isolation source: active sludge of municipal wastewater-treating anaerobic digesters | place: USA | collected 2015-01-23 ...
ATAATTTATAGCTTTACATACGCACAATCTGTTCGTATCAACGAGTTTATGGCTCTGAATGAAGCAACATTGACTGATGAAAATGGTGAATTTTCAGACTGGATAGAGATCTATAACCCTTCAGGAGCTACTGTTAATTTGCAGGGTTGGGCACTGACCGATGACATTACAATGCCCTATAAATGGGTATTTCCGGCCATCACCCTGAAAGCCGGTGAATTTCTGATTGTTTTTGCTTCGTCGAAAGACCGGGCCATTGCCGGAAGTGAACTTCATACAAACTTCAGTTTAAAGGGTTCGGGCGAATATCTTGCGCTTGTGCAGCCTTCAGGCGTTCCGGCAACTGAATTCAAGCCGGCTTATCCGCCTCAAACCAATGGATTTTCTTGCGGATTTTATAATAATAATTACATAGAGTTCAGCAAACCCACTCCGGGGAAAGATAACAGCCTGTCAACAGGAATTGTGATTCCGGTTCCTGTATTCAGCAAAAAACATGGATTTTACGAAAGTCCTTTTCAACTGCAAATTACTTCGGGAATTGCCAATGGAGCAATTTATTATACCACCGATGGTAGTGTCCCTACCAAAACAAACGGAACTCTTTACACTTTGCCCATTAATATTTCTACTACAACAATTGTAAGAGCAATAACAATTGTGGAAGGAGAAAATCCGGGGAAAACAGGCACACAAAGCTATTTGTTTTTGAATAATATAATTCGGCAAAATAATACGCCGGCAGGTTATCCTGCAAACTGGGGCCCTTACACAGCCATTCCGGGTACAGCCATAGCCGATTATGAAATGGACGCAGACCTGATGAAAGATGCAACTTATGCTGCTGCGGTCAAAAAAGCTTTGACAGAACTGCCTACCATTTCGATTGTAACCGATAAATCACATTTATTTTCATCTTCGACCGACCCAAACACCGGTGGTATTTACATTTATACCGGTGCCCCATTAACCACCACAACGTATGAAACTGGTCGTGATTGGGAACGACCGGTTTCGTTCGAGTATTTTGATAAAGATTCTACTTTGCAAATCGATTGTGGCATTCGGCTTCAGGGCGGTCACGGGCGGCGACCCGAGAAATCACCCAAGCATTCCTTTTTGTTGGTGTTCGATAGTAAGTATGGTCCGTCGAAACTAAATTATCCATTATTCGGAAAAAATAGTTGTTCGGAGTTCGAGAATGTGATTTTGCGGGCAGGTTTTGGCAATTCGTGGGTGCATCAGGATAATGCTCAACGCATTAAAGCAACTTATCAGGAAGATATCTGGACCAAAGACACCCAAAGAGCTTTGAAACATCCATCGGGTAATTCAATTTATGCTCATTTATACATCAATGGAATTTACTGGGGAATTTATGCCCCGAGCGAACGCATGGACAAGGAATTCGCTGAGCAGTATATGGGTGGAAATGAGGATGATTACGATGTGATAAAAGATTATGCCGAGGTGTCGGATGGCGATATTCTGGCCTGGAGTAAATTGATGGAAATGGCCAATGCCGGACTCGAAAGCAACGAGAAATATCAACTTGTACAAGGCAAAAATCCGGATGGAACACCAAATTATGCGTCTGAAAGTCTGGTAGATGTGGTGAATTTAGCTGATTACATGTTGATAAATTTTTACAGTGGAAATACCGATTGGGACCATCATAACTGGTCGGCCATGCGAAACCGCCTCAATCCGGGGAAAGGCTTTAAGTTTTTGTGCTGGGATGTCGAAGTAACGCTTGGTTCGGTGAATACAAATGTGTTGGCTGAAAATAACGACAATTGTCCGAGCAGGGTTTATCAGCAATTATTGAAAAATGCTGAATTCAAACGACTTTTTGCAGACAGAATTCAACGTCATTTTTTCAATGATGGTTTGTTAACACCCGATTCGGCTGCGGCGCGCTGGCTCAGTAGAAAGGCCCAAATTGAAAGTCCTATTATTTGTGAATCAGCTCGTTGGGGAGATTATCGACGCGATGTGCATCAATATCAGGCCGGTGGACCATTTTTACTTTACAACAAAGAAAATCATTGGGTTACGCAACAAAATTTCATTTTGAATACTTATTTCCCACAACGTACGGGCAAGTTTATAACTCAGTTAAAAGAGGCCGGTTTGTTCCCGACGGTGGATGCTCCGGTTTTTTATATCAATAGTAAGGCTGCATATCAGCACTTAATAAATGCGGGTGATAAAATATCGATGACCAGCACCAAAGGGACAATTTATTACACCACCAACGGAACTGATCCTGTTGATTGGAACACGGGTACTTTTAACCCCCAGAATGCTATTATATATAGTCAGGCTGTTCCATTGAATAAATCAGTTCATATCATTGCACGCACTTTTTACAACGGTCAGTGGAGTGCAGCCAACAAGCGGTTTTATGTGGTGCCAACCGATTATGCTGATTTGAAAATTACTGAGATTCACTATCATCCGTTGGGCTTAAACCTTATTGACGACAGTGATTTTGAATTTGTTGAAATAAAAAATACAGGTGTATCAACACTGGATGTAGGTGGGTTGAAATTTACTGAAGGAATTGAATACGAGTTTCCAAGCGAAACACAATTGGGTGCCGGTGAATTTATTGTGTTGGCTTCGAACAGCAATAATTTCTTCTCGAGGTATAAATTCCGGCCATTCGACGAGTACAATGGAAAACTTGACAATGCCGGAGAACGATTGGTTTTGCAAACACAGTACAACGAAAAAGTGATCGATTTTAGTTACGGGACAAGCGAAAACTGGCCAACACCGCCCGACGGAACAGGATATTCTCTTGTTCCAGTGGTTTATAATCCAAAAAATAATCAGGCCAATGCATCCGACTGGCGCACATCATACAAAATTGGCGGTTCGCCCGGCACGGATGATATTCCGCTATCGGCTATCCCTGAAATTCCGGTCACTTCGAAAAATGGAGTACTTTTAGCACAGAATTATCCGAATCCGTTTGCTGGAAAGACCTATATCGATTACAGTATTCCTGAAAATGCTTATGTTGAGCTTTCGGTCTATAATTTAACCGGTCAGAAAATTACTACGCTGGTAAATTCAACCCTTTCGGCCGGATTGCATCAGACCGAATGGAACGGATGCGATCGAAACAACAAGCTTGTCCCTGAAGGTATTTATTTCTACCGCATAGTTGTAAAAACAGGAACAGATACAGTTGTTTTGAGCAGAAAAATGGTTGTGAGGTAGTTGATCGTTGGTAGTTGGTAGTAGGTAGTAGGTAGTTGATAATTGATAATTGATAGTAGTTAGTTGATAGTATTAAGAAAATTGTTTAATTTTTTGTTTCTTCAAGAATTCCGAAAAATATATTTAAAAAGCAGCAATAAAATGAGTTTGGATTTAAGCGATTTTTTTCAATCCTTGCCCTCGTTATTCTATATGTCATATACATACAGAATTATTGTTGATGCTTGGGCGCTGTTTCTGCAATTGTGGTTCTATTTATTTATCGGCATTGTTTTTACTTCGTTGTTTCAGGCGTTTATTGATAAACAGAAGTTAAGCGATTGGGTAAAACGAAATCCTCATGTTTCTATTATTGGTGCAGCCGGTTTTGGAGTTATTTCGCCTTTGGGTACTTATGTTTGTATCCCGATGGCGGGTAGTTTATATTCCAAAGGCACACCACTGGGTCCGCTGATGGCGTTTTTGGTTGCTTCGCCCATTCTTAATCCTACAATTTTTATGCTAACCATTGGTGCATTTGGGTATGAGATGGCAATATTACGTTTGGTATCGGGCATATTGTTGGGTGTGATTGCAGGTTATCTTTTTATGTTTTTGGGTAATAAAACAGGTAAAATTCCTGTTGCCGAAGAAAAACCCGCGGGTAAAACAGAACCAACGGTTCAGCGCACTTATCAACAAAAATTCATGAAAGAACTGAAGGGATCGACCCTTTATATGTTGAAGTATTTTTCGATTGCCATTGTTATTGCGGCAGCTATAAAAAATTTGGTAACGACCGAACAGGTAAACTGGATCTTGGGAAACGGTTCGTTTATGTCGGTAGTTTTTGCGGCAGGTGCCGGTATTCCGCTTTATTCGTGCGGTGGTGCTGCCATTCCGGTTTTGTATCAACTGTCCGAAATGGGCATGACGAAAGGGGCTGTGCTTGCCTTTTTTATTTCGGGTCCTTCCACCCGGATTTCTAATCTGGTCATTCTTAGTTCTGTTTTCAATTTCAGGATATTATCACTATATTTGGGGATTGTTTTGGTGGGGGCTGTGGTGATTGGAGTGGTGTATAATATTATTTAGAACAAAGAACAAAGAATAAAGAGCAAAGAATAAAGACTAGATTTGGAAAATAGGAAATTTGGAAAATAGAAAAATAAGAAATTAGAATCCCGAAAGCTTTCGGGAGAAAATAAGAAATTAGGAAAATAAGAAATTGGTAAGAAAACGAGAAACCTATCTAAAGTGAGGCAAGCCCGAAACATGAAACATGAAACACAAAACATGAAACATCAAACACAAAACACGAAATAAAATGCAAGTCAATTCGAAAAAAATTAAAGCAATAAAAGTGACAGTCATTGTGCTGGGCATTATTGCTTTTCAGGCTTGGGACTTGTCGTACAATAATATAAAAACGGTGATTGATGGTTCATTCAGAGCTGATTCGCTGTTTACAGCTGCTCCTTCGCACGCACAAACGGTGGCTGTTATTGCTTCGGATAATTCGCTTCTGAGTCATCCGGTTTCAGTTACTTCTACAACACTTACTTTTCAGCAAATAAAAAGCATGGTTAAACAAGCCATCGATTTGGTTGGCGGCATTTCCAGGTATGTGCAGTCGGGCGATACGGTATTGATAAAACCGAATATTGTAGGTGCTAAACTTACCGGCGATGGTGAAAATACGGATATACGTGTTGTAAAATCCATTATTTCAATTATTTATGATGCTTATGGCAATAGCTGTAAAATATTTATAGGCGAAGGATCGGCACGGAACAATGCTACAATGGGTGGAGTTGGTTGGGTTAAAGCCGGTTACAACGATTTAGGTTCGGATGCTGATTTGGCAGGTATTAATTTTGAGCTGGTGGATTTGAATGATGAGGTTGCCGGAGGTGTGAATTTAGTGTATGCCAACACCAAAGCAAGTCTTGCACATCCTCTGGGCGGAAAATATTGGATTCATAAATTCCTTGTGTCGCCCAATATTAAATACATTGATGTTCCGGTACTGAAAATGCACGAACCGGGCATTACCTGTGTGCTAAAAAATCAGATTGGAATAGCTGCCGGAGCAAAATATGGTTGGAATAAAATGAGTGGCGGACCCGGTGGAAAACTGGTACATCATGCTCAATATATTGCTGCTTATAATTATAAATCGTGGCAGGACGAAGAAATAGCGGATTTGAGTAGTTGCCTGAATAATTTTACGCTCTGTGTGGTGGATGCTTTGATGTGTCTCGAAACTCAAAAAACACTTATGGCAGGTGGTTCGAATCAGGTGAGATTAAATACGATTATTGCCGGTGCCGATCCGGTGGCTGTGGACCATGTTTGTACCAAAATTATGGGCATCAACCCCGACGATGTTGCACATTTAACCATGGCCGAAAAAATTGGATTAGGCACTAACAATGCTGATAGTATTACTGTGGCAGGTGAAAATATTGGCACAAAATATACCCGAAGGTTTTTGCGTGGCACTATTCACAACCAGTACGGACAAGGAAACCGGGTTTGGTTGGTCTCGCAGGCTTTTCCATTTAATTCAATGGCCACTCATTATATTAGCAATGAAAATGCAATAAATCCATCGAAGGGAGATGTTCAATGGTCGGCACCCATCTATTTTTTCGACGATAGAATTGACCTGAATAGTTTTCTGAATCCTACGGGTAATGTTGTAAGCTATTGTTTTACAAATGTTTATTCGCCAACAGCCAAACAAAATGTAGAACTTTGGTTGAACTCCGAGGAAGATATGATGGTTTATCTGAATGGGGAAAGTGTTTATAATTATTCAGGTTCGCGTCCGAATACAAATTTGGTAACCGACAAACCGCTGATAAATTTAAAAGCAGGAGAGAACCGCATCCTTGTGAAGGTGCTTCAACGAACGGGTTGTTACGATTTTGCACTTAATATTTGCGAACCCGGAACATTGGGAAACAGGGTGGAAGGGTTGAAATTTTATATTAAAAATTACAATGAACCTGCTGCTTTAATTCCTTCAAAACTGAACAATTTAAATGCAGATATTCAATTTATTCAAACCCGGGATCAACTTTTGATAAATGAACCTAATGTTGCAGAAATAAGTATCTACAATCTGAAAGGCATCAGAATTAAACATATCAATGACAATAAAATAACCATTACTACCCTGAGTAATGGTGTTTATATTGCCAACATTAGAATGAATAATGGTTCAACTGTTAGCCGTAAATTTGTAAAGTAGAGATGCAATGAATTGCATTTGTATTTGTTTGAGAAGCTATGTATTGCGTTTCTACAAGTTGAATCGGCATTGTACTGCACCTTACAATCTAATGCTAAGTTTGATAGAATAATTGATTGCTTTCACTGTAACGGATAACACCGAAAAAAACAGATATATTTAGAATGGAGACGAATAAGATTTTAAAAACCTGTGAAAACGGACATAAATTCTATAAAAGTTCTGACTGTCCGACCTGCCCAATATGTGAAGATGAACGAAAGCCGAAAAATGGTTTTTTATCGTTGATTGGAGCACCCGCCAGAAGAGGATTGGAAAATAATGGAATAACTACTTTGGAACAACTTTCAGAATACAGTGAAAAGGAGGTTCTGAACTTTCACGGAATGGGGAAAAGTACACTTCCCGTGTTGCAAAAATTATTGATGGACAAAGGCCTTTCATTTAGAATATAACCACCCCTTGAAGACCAACTGTTTTGCGAATTTAATCGTGAGTTGGTTTCCGGTTTTTAATAGAATTAAGCAGAATTAACCACATTTATTCTCATAATAAAAATATAGAGTACACATTATTAAGTGCTTCGTCATTTATAGTAATGTAACTTTAAATTAAATATTTATGAGAACAAAAATTTCTACTCTTTTTCTTGCAATTGTGTTATTAGCATCAAATTTGCAAGGAGCCTCTGTCATTGTAGGGCCTACCGGCGCTTACCCATCCATCAATATGGCCATTGCCGGACAAAATGCACTCGGTCCGATTACCGAACCATTCTTAATTGAACTACAACAAGCGTATAACAGACCCGATACCATAGTGGCTGTTAATGGTGCAAGTGCTACCAATACCGTGACCATCAGACCTGAAGCCACAGCAATATCAATAAATGTGATCGTTGCCGGAACTGCTTCCGATTCTGTTGTGTGGTTAATGAATGGTTGTAAATATGTTACGATTGATGGTAGAGCCGGTGGAGTTGGATCGGCAATAATGACCATTACTGCAGATACTTTAGTGGGAACTTCTACATCAACCCGCTTGAAAAAAACTACTGCACTTAAATTAATAAATGATGCCAGTTATAATACAATTCAATATGTGAATTTCAGAAGTGCAGTAACTTTAGGATACTGGAGAATTGGATCAACCAGTCCGATTTTTAAAGGCACCATCGAATTTGGCGAAGGCATTACTACCGGAAACAGTTATAATACCGTGGATCATTGCGATTTAGGGCCGGTACATTCCTATTCGGGAACTCCATCAACGGCAATATTCTCGAAAGGATTATTGGCTGCTCCTAATACTAATCTGACCATCTCGAACAATAATATTTACGATTATTTTGCAACTGACTTAAATAAAGCTTCAGGTGCTGGAATTCAGGTGGGTTCAGGAGTTGGTGTATTGCTTGGTGCAAATACGTCAGCATGTACTGTTTCGGGTAATAGTTTTTATCAAACAGTTCAGAGATTGATCTATGGTAATGCAAATGGAGCAAAAACCGGTGCAATTATTATCGATAATGCGACCAACGGTGAAGGTTTTATAGTAAAAGATAATTATATAGGTGGCTCAGAACCGCTTTGTGGTGGAGTAAACAGATATCATAATTACATTGGCAATAATACCGGTTTTAATGGTATTTATTTATCAACTCCTGCTGCTGCAACTGCAAAATCCTATATTTATGGCAATACGATCAAAAACATTTATCTTTTTGCAAGTTCAGCCATTGCACAGGTTTATAAATCGGCCGGTATAAGTATTAACGGTGGCTATGTAGGTGTTGGTGTAAAGGCAGATGATACTGCTGCCGGTAATATAATCGGAGACATGTCTGCAACATCCGTTGGAACTACAAATGCAGCCATAATTTTTACGGGTTCTAATTCGAATGCATCTTTTGCCGGAATCACATTCAATTCGTTGGCCGGGGCTAATGTAAAAATTGCAAATAACAAAATAGGCGGTATTTGTTTCAACTCGTATGCTACAGCCAGAACGGCCAGTTTTATTGGTGTAGATATTATTGGTACTGCTCAATCAACTTTGGTGGTTGATAATAATGAAATAGGGAATAATGATACCGGAGTTGCACCAACTTCAATGTCGATTCAAAATTATCAGGGGCGCAATTGTTTTGGAATTTATATGAACTCAAGTGGAGCATTTAATTCTACACTTACAATTTCGAATAATAAGATAAACAATATGTACAAATCGCTGGAAACTTCCAATACTCAAACCTATGTAAATGGCATATGGATAAATACGGCTGTTCTTTGTCCGATTACAATTACCGGCAATGTGATCAGGGATTTAGCTTTTACATCAGGAAGAGTAAATGACACCCCAATCAATTGGTCGAGTGGAATTACTTTTGGTAGTCAGGGTGGAGGTTCGGTTATTAGCAATAATACCATTTCGAATATCGAAGGAGTGGGAGGTACGTCTACCAGTGTGATGGGTATTGCTCTTATTTCTACTGCAAGCACTGCAAATATAACGGTTAAAAGCAATGATATTTACAACTTATCGTCAAATATAACACGTAAGCTAACTGCCAATTCAATAGGTTGTACAGGTATTTATACCGGAACTTCGGGTTCATTAACACCTATATTTAATGTATTTAACAATATGATTCGACTTGGTTACGACCGCTCAGGAACTGCATTAACTTCCATTTGTACATTGGTGGGTGTCCGCGATTCGATGATATCCAGCGGATCGGCAGCAACTGTTAATTATTATAATAATACCATTTACATTGGTGGTTCAAATGTGGTTGCAAGCGATTCCATCTCTTCATTTGGAATGTGCCTCGCAGCTGCTACAAGTGCTACACGCAATGTAAAAAACAATCTATTAATAAATGCACGTTCGAACACAAGTGTAGCAACAGCAAAGAGGTTTAATGTTATCGGATCAACAAACGTTGCAGGAACTGGTCATTATGCTATTGGTACCGGTGGTGGTGCTTCTGTATTAACTAATTATAACTCAAACAACAATGATTATGTAGCTTATGGAACTGGTGGTGTTCTTGGAAGATTTACTTCAGGCGCCGAAGCCACTGATCTTGCCTCCATCCAGAGTTACACCGGTGGCGATCTTCTGTCAATAGAAAGTTTAAGCCCAATATTTATTGATGCAACGGGAGCTACTCCAAATTTACATTTGAATCAAACTGACTACAATTTTAACGAAGATCTCAACGTAGCAGCAACACTTGATGCTCCTTACAATGTTGACTTTGATGGAGTAGAAAGAAAACCGGCAAACCGTACCATAGGAGCTGATGAGTATTTTGGAGCAGTAACTTCAGTTGTTGCACCCGAAAATTCAAGTGTCTTTGTGGCTATGGCCAATGGCGAAATTATTGTGAAAAATGTAAAAGCCGGTCAGTCAATTGCTGTTTACAGTTTGAATGGCCAGTTGGTAAAACGATTAATTGCCAATGGAGCACAAACTTCTTTAAAACTTCATGATGGAATTTATCTTGTAAAAACATCACAAAAGGTAATTAAAGTTGTAATCTAAAAGGTTTTATTGTAAGATTCATATTTAGAATTATTTAGCAGCCGTGGGATTTACCTTCGGCTGCTTTTATTTACTTTAAAATATCTATTTAAAAACAAGGTTAATAGTACTGCTGAATTCAATAGAGTAAGAAGTTTGTTTTTGCATTTATTGATGTTCATCGTTTGAGAAAATTTACCTGTTCGATGCATTTTTCTATTATTTGACTATAATGTGAAATTATACATAATTATGTTGTAAATTTGAACGCTGAGTTTCGCTTTTTCAGTGGTATAAATAAAAACTAAAGTATATGAAAATCAATTCATTTTTCAAATTCATTTTCAATCTGTTAACCGGTATTTTGATGGTCTTTGTTTTGACTTCGTGTGACGAACCTGAAGTGATTGATCCACCTGTGGTAATACCTCCAAACCCCGATTTTGTACAATTCGGAACTCCTTTCGCCGGTGTTCCCGATCCGCAGGATGCAGTTATATATCAGGTTAATATCAGGGCTTTTAGCTCCACCCGAAATTTTCAGGGTGTAATAGCCCGCCTCGATTCTATTAAAAATCTGGGAGTCAATATTATTTACCTCATGCCAGTTTATCCTGTTGGAACAACTAAATCGGTTAATTCGCCCTATTGTGTGAAAAATTACAAAGGGGTGAATTCGGAATTCGGAACTCTTGCCGAACTCAGAACATTGGTTGACGGAGCGCACGCTCGCGGAATGTCGGTTATGCTCGATTGGGTTGCCAACCATACAGCGTGGGATAATGCTTGGATGAGCAACAAGGCCTGGTACAAGCAGGACGCTTCAGGCAATGTGGTTAGTCCCAATGGTTGGAACGATGTGGCGCAACTGAATTTCAGCAACATGGATATGCGTCAGGCAATGATTAGCGCCATGAAATATTGGGTGTATCAAGCCAATATCGACGGTTTTCGGTGCGATTATGCCGATGGTCCGCCTGCTTCATTTTGGAAACAGGCATTGGATTCGCTTCGCAATATCAAAACCCACAAGTTGTTGATGTTAGCCGAAGGAACACGCAGCGACCATTATACTGCAGGATTTGATTTCACTTTCGGTTTTCGATATTACGACGAACTTAAAAATATTTTTTCAAAAGGAAACTCAACCGGCAATTTATATCCCTTTAATACCAGTGAATATACCAATGCTACAGATACAAAAAGAGTGGTCAGGTATATTACCAACCACGATGTAAACAGTTCGGATGGAACTCCGCTGGATTTATTTGGCGGTTTACCCGGTTCAATGGCTGCTTTTGTAACCGTAGCGTATATGAAAAGTGTACCTATGATTTACAGCGGACAGGAAGTAGGTTACCCAAACCGTATTATGTTTCCTTTCACAGGCACATTTGTCAACTGGAATTTGAATCCGGCGATGGTTGCGGAATATAAAAAGCTCATTGCATTTTACAATAAGAGTACAGCCATTCGTCGTGGAACACTGACCACCTACAGTAATACCAATTTGTGCACATTCTCAAAAACTTCGGGGACTGAAACAGTTTTTGTGGTTTCAAACCTCCGAAATATGAATGTGACTTATTCACTGCCCGCCGAAATTGCGAATAGTCAATGGACCAACGCATTTACAAACGAATCGGTATCGCTCGCAAATCAGATTGTTTTAAATCCGTATCAGTATCTGGTTTTGAAAAAATAAAAAAGAAATATGCGTTTGTGAAATGGAATAAAAATTGATTGAAAGTAAATTTAAATTTTTTGAATTCAAAGAATCTAATTATTTCCTGTGACCCTGTATTGTGCAAATATTTGAAAAGACTTTTTTCCTTTTTGCTTAATATAAATCTATTTGTTATGACGACCGAAAAATTTCAAAAACAATATAGCATACCTTCTGCCCGAGCTCGCTGGCACGATTATAATGATGGCGTATATTTTATAACTGTTTGTACAGCACACCGAAAACATTATTTTGGCGAAATAATGCAGGGTGAAATTATTTTAAATGCATTGGGAACAGAATTACATAAAATTGTAACAGAAACACCGATTCATAATTCCTACGCCCAAATACCCGTTTTTCAGGTTATGCCCAACCATATTCATTTAATTGTTTGTATCGAAAATGTTGCAGGGGGAAACGCCAATCGTACCGACGCGGTTGATTGTAGAGACGCGGTTGATTGTAGAGACGCGGCATGCCACGTCTCTACAGAGGCGGCATGC
>ERZ795055.3138-NODE-3138-length-12220-cov-3.551993_pt1 | contig 12220 bp, 10 predicted proteins | sample MGYA00375139_ERZ795055 | MGnify/ENA primary metagenome ERZ795055 (study PRJEB30184, sample SAMN05720283) | anaerobic digester metagenome | isolation source: active sludge of municipal wastewater-treating anaerobic digesters | place: USA | collected 2015-01-23 ...
TCGATCATCTGCTGGAAGTGGTCGACGACGCTCTGCTCGGCAGGCATGAACTCGATGCCCAGTTCGTCGCGGGTGCGCGAGTTGTCGTACCGCACCGGCCAGCCGACGTTGCGCTCCACGTACGGACGGGTCAGCCCGGCCGCCGGGGCGGACAGTTTGATCAGGAACTTCGGCAGTTCAATGCGCGGGAACGTCCAGCGGTTGCCGAACTTGCGGCGCAGCGCGTTGCCCATGTCGAGCAGGCTGATGGTCTCGGCGTTGGCGATGTAGCGGCCGCGCGCCGACGGGGTGTAGCCCGCGGCGATGTGGATGCGGGCCACGTCGCGCACGTCGACCACACCGACCTGCAGGGCGGGCGCCCCGAGCGCCATCGATCCGTCGATGAAATGCGCCATCGTCGTCATGCTGCCGGAGACACTGCTGGTGGTCAGCGACGGCCCGAGCACCAGGCCGGGGTGCACGGTCACCAGGTCCCAGCGGTCCTGGGCCTCGCACATCGCCCAGGCGGCCTTCTCCGCGACGGTCTTGGAGTAGTTGTATTCCTGGTGGTTCGGGGTGCTGGTGGTGTTCCAGTCCGCATCGGTGAAGCGGTCCTTGCCGCGCATGTCGACGTTGTCGCCGCAGATGGCGACCACGCTGCTGGTCAGCACGACGCGTTTAACCGACTCGGTGCGGTTCACGCTGTTGAGCACGTTGCGGGTGCCCTCCAGCGCGGGCCGGATCAGCTGCTCCTGCGGGTTGTCGAGGCGGCCCATCAGGAACGGCGACGCGGTGTGCATGACCAGTTCGCAGCCGGCCATCGCCTCGTCGAAACTGCCGTCGTCGAGCAGATCCGCCCGGTGCAGGGTGAGCCGGCCGGGGTGTGCGTCGGCGAGCGCGTGCAGGTGCTCCAGGCCGGTCGGCTTGTCCGGGTTGCGCACCGTGGCGCGCACCGTGCGGCCGTCTTCGAGCAGGTAGCGGACGATCCAGCCGGCGACGTAGCCGCTGCCGCCGGTGACCAGTACCGGGGCGCTCGGGTCGATGTCGGTCATGATGCTCCTTGCCAGGTCGCTCAGGTGGTGTCGGTGATTGGCGACGCCGGAAGACCGCCGCCAGTCCGGCGCGGTCGGGCGCCGGGGGACCACCGGGTTGTGGCCATCTTGCTACAGACTGCCAGCGGCGGCAGGGCGCCGGGGCACCGCCTTGGGACCGGGCACCCGGCCGGTCCGGTGTGCGACAGGCTGGGGTGACAAGGGTGCGGACGGCGCGTCGTCTCAGGACGGTCCGAACGGATCGAAGTCCATCGGGTTGAGGCCGGGGCCAGCACCTGGGCCGGGGTGTCCGGCCGGTGCTGCGGCGGGGGCTGGCCACGCGGCCGGGGCGGCCGGTGCTGGCGGTGGTCCGGCGGCAGCCGGCACCGGCGCCGGGGGTGGTGCCGGTGCCTCGTCGGGTGCCCCCGCCGGCAGCAGCAGCATCAGCACCGTGACGACGACGCAGAGCGCGGTGCCGGTGGCGGCAACCCGAAGCAGCAGCGACAGCCAGGCCAGCTCGCTGCCGGGGCCGGCGATCCACACCCAGCCCGCAGCCGCGGCCAGCAGGGCGCAGCCGATAAGGGTGGGCATCCGACCGCCGCGCATCCTCCGGCCGCACCGGACGCTCTGCAGCAGCACCGCGGCACCCACCGCAGCGAGGCCGGCGGCAACCGCGACCAGTAGCGTCCCGCTGGCTTGGGCGAACATCTTCAGTTCCGGGATCGCCAGGGCGGTCGCGGCGGCGACCGTCACCAGCAGTGCTCCGGCCCCGGAGAAGGCGTAGCCGGCGACCGCGGGTCGGCCGGCGGGAAGGTCCGTGCGGGGCAGGGAAAGCTGGGGCCGGCGCAGCCGCCGACGGGACGGCGCCTCCGGGGTCGCAGCTGGGGTCGGCGCGTGCGACAGCGGCTGCTGGAGCGGCGGGCCCGGCAGGGGCGCGGGCGCCGGAGCGTCGAACGCCGCGCCGCCGCCACCGGGGAAACCGCCGAATGCGCCATCCCCGAATGCGCTGCTGCCGAACGGGTCTGGCTGAGCACCGCCACCGCCGAACGGGTCGTCCCCGAAGGATTGCCCACCGCCCGGTCCGGGGCCCGCCGGGGCGGACGTCTCCCAGGGCCGCCGGCCGCCGGCCGGCTCGGCGTAGCCTTCGGGGCGGCTTGGCCGCTGCGGGTTGCCCCGCCCCGAGTTCCGGTTGTTGCCAGCGCCTCCGGCGTTCTCCCAGGGATTCGGCATGTCAGGCTCCCATCCCACGTCGGCGGCGTCGGGTTACCAGGACGATGCCGGCCACCACCCAGATCGCCATTGGCAGCATCGTCGCGGCATAGAACACCGGGCGTGACGGCGCGGGTGCGGCGATCACATACGGCGTCCACGGCATTGACCGAGGGGACCACACCTGGTCCAGGGGCACCGGGCTCACCACGCTGCCGAGCCAGACGTGCTTGCCGCCGTCGGTGGAGACCGGACCGTTGATGGAGGGCCGACCGCCGGTGGCCATCGCGGCGTACTTCTGCTGGAACTCCGCCTCACCGATCTCGGTGGTGCTCACCTTGCTGAAGTCGACGCCGCCCCAGGTACTCGTCCAGGTGGTACCCGAGCCGTCGGTCCAGCTGAAACTCGCCTCGCCGTTGTGCAGCGAGTGGACGAAGCTGTTGAACACCGTCATCGGGTCCCACGGATCGATCCACTTGTCGACGTTGTTGCTGTTGATGATCTTTGAGTACTGCGACGGCTTGACGGCGTTGCGCTTGCGGTACCACTCGGCAGCCACCCGGCTGGCATACACCCGGCGCAGGTCGGCGAAGTTCGGCGCGTTGTTGATCCGGTCGATCAGCGCGGGCAGGATCATGCTTTCGTACAACTTGCCGTTGCTCGTGGTGACCGCAGGATCCTGACCGTCGCACATGTCGGTGCCGGGGGTGACATCGCTGTCGTCGTGCCCGATGTTGACGGTCAGTGGCGTGTCGATGACGTAGAGCTGATCGCCATCCTCGTGCACCACCGCGGGTGCGGGTTCGATCCACAGCCGGCGGCCGAGGTAGCACTTGCGGCCGCCGAGGGCGTCGACGAAGTGCTTGCCGAGCTCGGTGTCGTTCTTCTGCAGCCGCGCCGACTCCTTCTTCATCTCCAGGTCGGCCACGAGCAGCACGCGACCGGCTTCGGTCTTGCCGAACACCGAGTCGACGATGCGGTCGGGTTCGGACTCCTTGAGATTCACCCAGAACTTCTCCGGCGAGACGGCCATCCACACGAAGAAGGCGTCCATTGCCATGTCTGCGTTGCGCCGACCGCCGTAGGAAGCGACCGGCTGGGCCAGCGCGTCCGCGCGGAATGCGTACTGCGTCAGGGGTTTGCCACCGGCTGAATCGGACACATAGCGCATCTCCAGGGTGGAGAAGTCGATGCCGCCAAGGTCACCGGTGGCAGTGGTGGCCGGGCCCGAGACCGGGCTGGATGGGGCGACGGGGCCTGACGCCGGCGCCGGTTGGTAGACCGGGGGTGGTGGGGCGTTGGCGGGTGCGGGTTGGTAGATCACCGGTGGTGGGGCGTTGGCGGGTGCGGGTTGGTAGATCACTGGCGGTGGGGCGCCAGCGGGGTCCGGTAGGGATTCAGCCGGAGCGTTGGTTTCCGGGGCGGCAATCGGAGCCGGGGCGTTTACGGGTGCGGTCGGACGCGCCGGTATCGGCGCCTTGCTGGTGACCGGTACCTGTGCGGTGGCCGGCGCCTGCTCGGTGGGCGGTGTCTCGGCAGGCTGAGTCGGCTCGGACGCCGGGCTCTGTTCCTCGGCCTCAGCCTCGTCCTGGTCGTACTGCGCCGCCATTTCCGCCAGCTCCCGCTGCATTTCAGGTGTCGCGGCGGATTCGTCGAGGACCGGGATGGGGGAGGGGCTGGTCGGGTCGGCCGGAATCTGTCCCCGGCCATAGGCCTTCGATGGGATGTACTTCGCGCAGAAGCCGGGCGGCATCTTCACACCCTCGGTTTTCCGGAGCTCGTCAACGGCGTCGGCGAGCCATTTCAGTGTCGCGTCGGTCGGTTTCTCGCCGAACATCAGCACCACCTTGGCGCCGAGCTCGCCGGCGCGCTTCATGTGGTCGAAGAACTGCTTGCGGGCGTGGTCGCCGAGGCTGGCCCCGGATTTGGCCTCGACCAGCGTCCACAGTTGCTTGGGCACCGCATTCGAGATGTTGGTGAGGTCCAGGACCGAGTTCGGTCCGGGCAGGGTGGAAACCCCGGGAATGCTCTTGCTGAGTTTCTTGTTCGCGATCCACGTGTCGTCGAGCTTCCACAGCCCATCCTTGAGGAACGTCTCGAAGGCCGGGCCCACTCGGCGGTTCGTCTGCAGCTGAATGTAGCTGTCCAGCCACTCCTGCCAGTCCAGCTGGCTGACATTTTCGCCCTTGTCGCGCTTCGCCTGCTTCTGGCGCAGATAGCGCTTCCAGCGGGCCTTCACGCCCTCCGGGGTGTTCACATTGGAGTTCTTCCCGCCCTTGATGCCCGCCCGTTCGTTGAGGGCGCCGAGCTCTTTCGCCGTCGGTTCCGGGAGCTCGGCCAGGCTGGGGTCGAGCGCGTCGTACTCGTACGGGATGGGCTCTTCGGTGGTCGACTCCGTCGCGTCGTAGCCGGGCAGCTCGAAGCCCGGCGAACAGTCGCCGTATCCGCCGTAGGCCGCGTTCCCTTCCGCTGCGGCGATCGAAAAGCTCTGCAGCAGAAGTGAAACTGCCAACAGCAACGTCGCGAGGAGGCGGGGCAATCGCAGCGAGCGGACGGCCCGGGTCGAGCGCTGAAGGTTCACCTCCTCAGGCTAAATTTGGGATGACGACCTTCCGCGCACCAATTTTTTCGGCGATTTCCGGGTTCGACAAGTTGGTGACGCCGACCGGCCGCGCCGCGCCCTAGGCTTGCCGGTATGACTGCGCAATCGTTGGCCGCCGCCTGGGAGGACGGGCTCTCCCCGGCACTGGCGGGCCTGGCCGCGGTGTTGGAACCCCACGACGTGGAGCTGGACTATTCCGTCGAGTCGCTGCGGGCCCTGGAGGGTTTGGTGCTGGGGTTGTTCGACACCCCGCAGGACGTCCTGGCCGAATCCGATCGGGCTCTGGTCCGCGGCCTGCTGGCCTACATCGGGTTGACCCTGGTGCACCTGGCCGGCGGCAACTGGGGCTGGGACGACGAGGCGGGTTTCGCGCTGCGTGGCCGGCCGGAGCTGCCCGAGGCGCAACTGGCCGGGGCAGTCGCAGCGCAGCGCTGGGGCTGGGACGGCAGTGTGGAGGCCCCCGGGCTGCCCGTCGCGGTGCCGCCGGAGAACCTGGGCTTGGCGCCGATTTCGCCGCTGCACACGCTGCTGCGCGTCGTCGCCGAGCGGTCCGGCGGCGAGGGCGCGCTGGTGCGGGCCTACCGAGATTGGCTGGCGGTGGTGGGCAGCGCGCCGACGACCGGGGTGGTCGGCATCGACATCTACGACCGCCCGAAGCCCTCGCCGCTGCTGGACAGTTGGCTGGCCGAGCGGCGGGCCGACTTCGCGGCCTGGTCGGCCCGCTACCCGGGTAACTGGGATTTCAGCCCGGACTCGGTCGACGAGCTGCTGCGGGTGGTGCGGGCGCAGACCCCGACGGCCGAGGAATTCAACGAGCCGGCCAATGCCGATCTGGCGGCCGGTGCGTCCTGGTACCTGGGCGAGATGCTGGTCCGGGGCGCGCCGTCGTTGTGGATCTATATGGACTACGACAACCTGGTGCTGAGTCGGCTGGTCGACGAAGGAGACTCGCGGTTGGCCTGCTACTCGGTGCAGAGCGCCGACGACGTTGCGTATCTCACCCCGTTCTATCTGCTTCAGTACAGCCTGGAGACCGGTCGGCCGGAAGCCCGAACGTCGTACGACACCTGGTGCGCCTTCGCCGACCCAGGGGCGGCACCGGCCTGATCGCCGGCTACCCGGGTGTGCGCAGCAGTTCGGCGACCGCGCTCAGCGGCACCGGGCCCAGCTCCCAGGCGTCGACGCCGACGTGGATGGCGTGTCCGCGGACCCGCTGGCCGCTGTGGGTGTGGCCGTGCAGCAGCCACACCCCGAGGTTCGGCAGCCGCCACTGCTCGTAGCGGTTGTGCGTGTCGGCCGGGTCGGTGGAGTCCTGATACGGGAAGTGCGACAACAGCACCTCGACGCCGCCGATCCGGCGGCGGGCGGCCAGCCCGACGGATTCGAACACCTTCAGGTAGTCCGGCAACAGCGCGGTGGCGTCGCGGTGCATGGGGTGCACGCCGTCGTGATTGCCGGCGATCAGCCGCTTGGTGCCGGGCCGCTCGGCCAGCCAGCGCAGCGCCCGCAACTGCGCGCCCTTGCCGCCCGCGGACAGGTCACCGAGCACCCAGACCAGGTCGACATCGGTCACCGCCGCGTCCCAGCGCCGCGCGAGTTCGGCGTCGTGGTCCTCGACATCGGTGAACCCGCGCAGCTCGGCGACCTTGAGATGGCCGATGTGCGGGTCGGCGGTGAACCAGCTCTGGCGGCGCGGCATGAGTCAGTCGAGCGCCACCCCGACCAGATGCCCGATCGAGTAGGTGACCAGCAGGGCCAGGGTTCCGCCGATCACGTTGCGCAGCACCGCCGGCCGCGCCGGGGCACCGCCGAGGCGGGCCGAGACCACCCCGGTGACGGCCAGCGCGGCCAGCACCGCGCCCGCGGTGACCGGGACCCGCAGTTGCGCGGGGGGCCACAGGATCGCCAGCAGCGGCAGCAGCGCGCCGACGGTGAACGCCAGCGCGGACGAAAACGCGGCCTGCCAGGGGTTGGTCAGCTCGGTGGGGTCGATGCCGAGTTCGGCCTCGGCGTGCGCAGTGATGGCGTCGTGGGCGGTCAGCTCCTCGGCCGCCCGACGCGCGGTCTCCGCGGACATGCCCTTGGCCTGCAGCAGGCCGGTCAGCTCGTCGAGCTCGGCGTGCGGATCGTCGCGCAGTTCGAGACGTTCCTTGTGCAGCAACGCGCTTTCGGTGTCGCGCTGGGTGCTCACCGAGACGTACTCGCCGAGCGCCATCGACACCGCGCCGGCCAGCAGCCCGGCGACACCGGCGGTCAGGATCGGGGCGCGCTCGGCGGACGCGGCGGCGACACCGACGACGATGCCGGCGGTCGAGACAATGCCGTCGTTGGCGCCCAGCACCCCGGCGCGCAGCCAGTTCAGCCGGGCCGCCACCGAACCGGTGTGCGGTTCGGCCGGATGCGGGACGGTGGTCACGATCTGACCCTAGAGACGGCCCCGCGGCTGCGCCAGCAAAGCAAGCCTTGTCATACCGGAGTGTGGTCGAGCAGGGCGGCGCGGACCTCGCAGGCGGTGTGCTGCTGCCAGAGCGCCTGCACCGGTAGCAGCAGCGGGGGCTCGAGTTCGACGACGACGACCCGGCCGCCGACGGCGGGACCGGGCTCGGCGGTGACCAGCGCGACGGCGCCGGTGGTCAGCGGGGCGGTCACCATCGCCGCGCCCTGCACCCGGCTCACCACGAAATCGGGCTCGAAACCGCAGCGCCGGCAGGCCGCCATCAGGAAGTCGCTGAAATAGGACGCCCCCGGCGGCGCCCACAGCGCCAACGGCTCCCCGGCCAGGTCGGGCAGCGTGATCGCGGCCGCCGCCGCCAGCCGGTGGCCGGCCGGCACCGCGGCGCGGACCCGGTGATAGCCGAGCAGCGCCGAGGCCAGGTCACCCCCGGTGGCGACCCCGCGGCGCAGGCCGAGGTTCAGCGTCCCGTCGAGCACCCCGGCGGCCAGCCGGTCCGGGTAGCACTGACGCAGCGTGAACGACATCGTCGGGAAGGCGGCGATGGCCGGCTCGAGCAGGGCGTAGACCTCGGTGCCGTCGAGCGCCGGACTGTGCCCGACCACCCATTCCCGGGCGCGGCTGCCGGCGGCCCGGACCCGCTGGCCGACGGTGTCGGCGGCGGCCAGCAGCGGCCGGGATTCGGTCAGCAGGGCGTGCCCGGCCGGGGTCAGGCTGATCCGCCGGCCGGCCCGGGACAGCAGCGCGACCCCGAGCTCGGCCTCCAGCCGGCGCACCGAGGCGCTCAACGCCTGCTGGCTCAGGTGCAACTCGGCGGCGGCGGCGGTGAGGCTGCCGGCGTCGGCGACGGCGGCGAACTGTCGGATGCGGCGAAGGTCGGCGACCACATCCACAACCATAAGTTGTGAATACCGCGAAAAAAACTGTTTCCCTCTTGTGTAGAGCGCGATTAGCGTCGGGCCGGTGAGCGAACTCAAGGGCAAGACGGCGGTCGTCGCCGCAGGCGGAAAGAACCTCGGCGCACTGATCAGCACCGAGCTGGCCGGCCGCGGGGTGAATGTGGCCGTGCACTACAACAGCGCGGCCAGCGCGGCCGAGGCCGAGGCGACGGTGGCGGCGGTGCGGGCGGCCGGCGCCGATGCGGTGAAGGTGCAGGGCGATCTCAGCGTCCCGGCCAACATCACCGCGCTGTTCGACGCGGCCGTCGACGCCTTCGGCTCGGTGGACATCGCGGTGAACGCCGTCGGGAAGGTGCTGCGCAAACCGATCGTGGACATCACCGAGACCGAATATGACCAGATGTTCGACGTCAACGCCAAGGCGGCGTTCTTCTTCCTGCAGGAGGCCGGGCGTCGGCTCAACGACGGCGGCTCGGTCACCAGCATCGTCACCTCGCTGCTGGCGGCGTTCACCGACGGCTACTCCAGCTACGCGGGCTCCAAGAGCCCGGTCGAGCACTTCACCCGGGCGGCGGCCAAGGAGTTCGGGGTCCGTGGCATCAACGTCAACAACATCGCCCCCGGGCCGATGGACACCCCGTTCTTCTATCCGCAGGAAACCCCGGAGCGGGTGGAGTTCCACAAGTCCCAGGCGATGGGCAACCGGCTGACCCGGATCGAGGACATCGCCCCGCTGGTGGTGTTCCTCGCCGGTGACGGGCACTGGACCAACGGGCAGACGCTGTTCGTCAACGGCGGCTACACCACCCGCTAGCCGGCCGCCCAGGTCTTGGCGGCGTCCAACTCGGCCAGTGCGAAGGTCTTCATCTCGCCGGGCACCAGCCAGGCCATCGCGTGGATGGCGTGGGTGGCCCAGGTCAGATCGGTGACGATCGCGATCCGCCGGAACTGCTCGTGATGGCGGATCAGCGCGCCGAAGCCGACCTTCATGTCCTCCAGCAGCGCGCCGGGGCCAAACCCCGCGTAGTCATCGGCGATCACCTCCACCAGGCGGAACTCGTTGTCGCCGAACGACTTCTCCAGTTCCGGGACCGCCGCGAGATCCTCGCGGTGCAGCTTGCCGGACACCCGGATGCCGGCGACACCGGTGGGCATATCGGGTAGCAACTCAATCATGGCGGCCTCCTTCGCGGGTCACCTTTGACGGTACGCCGGGACGGCGGGATCGTCCCTGGCGCACACTGTTAGCGCGGCCGCGCTGTGGTGGTCCGCTCCCAGATGTGCGAGAGGACCGCAGGATGACCGCCACCCCGTCAGCTCCGCTCACCGTGCGGGAACTCACCGTCCGCGGAGTGCTGCTCGGCGGCGCGATCACGCTGGTCTTCACCGCGGCCAACGTCTACCTCGGGCTGAAGGTCGGCCTGACGTTCGCCACCGCCATTCCCGCGGCGGTCATCTCGATGGCGATCCTGCGCAACTTCGCCCACCACTCGATCGTGGAGAACAACATTGTGCAGACCGTCGCCTCGGCGGCCGGCACCCTCTCGGCGATCATCTTCGTGCTGCCCGGCCTGGTGATGATCGGGTGGTGGACGGGCTTCCCGTACTGGACGACCGCCGCAGTCTGCGCGGTCGGCGGCATCCTCGGGGTGATGTATTCGATCCCGCTGCGCCGGGCCCTGGTCACCGGATCGGATCTGCCGTATCCGGAGGGGGTGGCCGCCGCCGAGGTGCTCAAGGTCGGGGACAGCACCCAGGGCGCGGCGGAGAGCCGTACCGGCATCCGGGCGATCACCGTCGGGGCGCTGGCCGCCGCGGGGTTCCTGCTGCTGGCCAACGTGAAGCTGTGGTCGGCGTCGGTCGCCGGCTACTTCCGGGTGGGGGCCGGGGCCAGCATGTTCGGCGGCAGCCTGTCGCTGGCGCTGATCGGCGTCGGGCACCTGGTCGGGGTCAGCGTCGGGGTGGCGATGCTGGTCGGCCTGGTCATCTCGTTCGGGGTCCTGCTGCCGATCCGGACCATCGGGGAGCTGGGCTCGGGGCTGCCGCTGGCCGACGTCGTCGACACGGTGTTCGTCGACCAGGTCCGGTTCATCGGGGCCGGCACGATCGCGGTGGCCGCGGTGTGGACCCTGATCAAGATCGTCGGCCCGGTCGTCCGCGGCATCACCGAGGCGCTGGCCTCGGCCCGGACCCGTCGGGACGGCGGGTTCGTCCAGGTGGTCGAGCGTGACATCCCGTTCCCGATGGTGACCGCCACGGTGCTGGTGATGCTGGTGCCGATCGCCGCGCTGCTGGCCGCGTTCGTGCACGGCACCGTGCTGGCCGGCCACTCGGTCGGGATCATCGCGGTCAGCCTGGTGTTCGTCTTCGCCATCGGGCTGGTCATCGCCGCGGTGTGCGGTTACATGGCCGGGCTGATCGGCTCGTCGAACAGCCCGATCTCCGGGGTGGGCATCCTCGTCGTGCTGATCGCCGCCTTGCTGATCAAGCTCACCTTCGGCGCCGCCGACGACGACCAGTCCGCCGCGCTGGTCGCCTACACACTGTTCGCGGCGGCGATCACCTTTGGCGTGGCCACCATCTCCAACGACAACCTGCAGGACCTCAAGACCGGCCAGTTGGTCGGCGCGACGCCGTGGAAGCAGCAGGTGGCGCTGGTGATCGGGGCGCTGTTCGGCTCGGCGGTCATCCCGCCGGTGCTGGACCTGATGCAGAGCGCGTTCGGGTTCATGGGCACCCCGGATGCCGGACCCGAGGCGCTGGCCGCCCCGCAGGCCGCGCTGATCTCCTCGCTGGCCGACGGCGTGTTCGGCGGATCGCTGGACTGGGGCCTGCTCGGGCTGGGTGCGCTGATCGGCGTCGCCATCATCGGCGCCGACGAGGTGCTGGGCCGCACCGGCCGGTTCCGGCTGCCGCCGCTGGCGGTCGGGATGGGCATCTACCTGCCGATGTCGCTGACGCTGATCATCCCGATCGGCGCGTTCCTCGGGCTGGCCTACAACCGATGGTCGGAGCGGTTCGCCGATGCCGAGCGACGCCGGCGGCTCGGGGTGCTGCTGGCCACCGGGATGATCGTGGGGGAGAGCCTCTACGGCGTACTGTTCGCCGGCATCGTGGCGGGCACCGGCAACGAGAACCCGCTGGCGGTGGCCGCGCTGGACACCGGCGGGTATGGGCAGGTCATCGGCGTGGTGGTGTTCGCCCTGCTGGTCGGCGGGCTGTACCGGTGGACCCGGAAGGGCGCGGCGGCCGGGGCCCCCGAGCCGGTCTAGGCCTTATCACACCGGGCGCCCAATCCCTGGCGCCGCGCGCATCGATAGTGCAACAATTGCATAACGGCGGCAGGGTGCCGCGGGCTTCGCTGGGGGAGGCGTCAGATGAGGAAAGTAATGATTGCGGCGGCCGCAATTGGTGTGGCCACCACCGGGTGGTTCGTGTCCGCGCCGGTGGCCAGCGCCGAATGCGTCGGACCGAACACCGTCATCATGGGCCACGGCGGCGGCCGCTGCGACCATCCGTCGGATCAGCCCGACGGCAGCTTCGTGCGGTGCGACACCACCTACGTGTTCGGCTTCGGCGGCACGAACTGCTACCGGGTGGCGGCAGGCACGCCGTAGCGGCTGACCGTTCGTCGGGCTAGCCGGGTTGCGGGCCGGTCGCGACGGGTCGGGCCGGTTCGCCGGACCACTGCGACCAGGAACCGGGGAACAGCGCGGCGTCGTGACCGGCGACGGCCAGCGCCAGGATCTGGTGGCAGGCGGTCACCCCGGATCCGCAGTACACCGCGGTCGGACCGGCGCCGACGCCCAACCCGGCGAAGCGTTCCCGAAGTTCGGCGGCGCCCCGGAAGGTGCCTTCGGGATTGAGGTTGTCGGTCGTCGGCGCCGACACCGCGCCCGGGATGTGCCCGGCCCGCGGATCCAGCGGCTCCTCGTCGCCGCGATAGCGGGCCGCGGCCCGGGCGTCGAGCAGCAGGCCGCCCGGATCGGCGGCCACCGCCGCGGCGGCATCGGCGTCGACGGTCCGGCCGGGATCGGCCGGGGTGAGC
>ERZ795055.3141-NODE-3141-length-12214-cov-4.581956_pt1 | contig 12214 bp, 14 predicted proteins | sample MGYA00375139_ERZ795055 | MGnify/ENA primary metagenome ERZ795055 (study PRJEB30184, sample SAMN05720283) | anaerobic digester metagenome | isolation source: active sludge of municipal wastewater-treating anaerobic digesters | place: USA | collected 2015-01-23 ...
AATAATGCACAGGATATGGAACGGGTTTGATAAATCAATTCCAAGATTCTTATGGGTAAATGAATTAAATACAGGAAGTATCAGATATAAAATAACAAGTCCGATTGCGGTAGCCTGTGTTGAGTTTAGCAACGATTTCAAGACAGAAGTTCTCACCAGTTCCGCTTTACTGGCTCCAAAGATTTTCCGAAGGTTGTTATCCTTGATTTTCTTTTCGGAAACAGCTGTTGACAGGTTGACAAAGTTGACGCAGGCCAGGACCAGAATGAGCAAACCGATAAGTGAGAAGATATATATGTATCTTATATCCCCTAAGTTCGTGTAATCTTCATCAGCCAGGTTTTTCTGGAAATGAATATCTTTAAGCGGCTGCGGGAGTAACCTGGTTTTATTTTCCTGATCGATATTCTTTGTAATAAAATCGTAGAGTTTTGATCTTAATACCTCGGCTGAAACATTAGGCATCACCTGAACATATGTATACAGACATTGATTATCCCATCTTGTTCCTTCCCCAAACAAATCTTCAGGAATTACAAAGTCAAAACTGATATGTGAATTGTAATCGATATCTTTAAATACGGCTATTACTTTAACAATATTCTTGTTTATTTCTATAGATTTCCCAACAGCATCATTTTCTCCAAAATATTTCTTTGCAATCTTTTCCGAAAGCGCCACTGAATATTTTTCAGTTTTCAAAAGTTGTGGATTCCCGTTTACAAAAGGAAAAGAAAAAATATCGAAAAAGTCCTTTCCTGCAACTGCCATTCCTTCTTCATTAAAATAGTCTTCTCCAACTTTTACCACAACTGTCCAATCCGACTCAAAAATGGCTGCTTTGTCAATTTCAGGTAATTTATCTTTTAAAGCCCTTTCCAGGGGAGGCATTGTCATTGCAGAATTGGTATACCCTGCCATTCCATTCTCTTCAACCAGTACCCGGTATATCAGATTTGCATTTTTATTGAAGCTGTCGAAACTAAGTTCATCTTCAATCCAAAGCATGATTGCTATAATACAGGCTATTCCAATGGACAGGCCAATTATGTTTATCCAGCGATAATCTTTGTGACTAAAGAATCCGGGGTACCTCATAGCATCTTTTGCTTTCTGACATTGAAAAGGATTCTATTCTTCGTTTTATAATCCTGATTTTGAAATTTTAACAGATCCCTTCTATTTATGGCTAAACATTCATATACTAAAATGATGCCATATATTCAAGTATGTGATATAGTGGTGTCTAACTAAATCATTGTTCCTAAGCAGTAAATAATTTTTACGATTTACCGTAAAAATATTTTGCACATGCCATTGCACCGGCCTTTTATGTAAAGGTCATTTCACTGTTACCTTAATTCTGGCACCTTCAACCGGAGGAGCGGGATCATCCACTGCATGGATAATAAGGGCAGGCGATTTAATGCTCTCAAATGCAATCCCTTCATCTATTGATGGATTGGAAATATATGTATCAAACAGGACGCCTGAGGTACGGTATGATATAGGGAAACCAGACAGCAAAATATCATTGATCAGGCCTTTCCTTTCAGGCTTCGATAATTCCTTTAAAACTGGTCCGGGGACAAACATTTTTAGCATGTTTCTGCCGAAAAGCTTAATAGCGCTCCAGTAAATGAAGTCACAACCGAATACGACCTTCATAACTGGTTGCGGTGGCAGAGGTTTAGTATTTCCAGGTACAGCGGAGGAAACCAGGATCAAACCTTTGCATCTTTCGGGATAGTCAATGGCAAAATGAATTGCCGATGTGCCTCCGGCAGAATTGACGAGCTGATTGAATTTATCCTGGAGCTGTTTACAGAAAGAGCTTTCCTGTAGGTAATCAGTATAATTATTATACTGACGACCAGGATAATCACGATGGCTGTGAGGATTACATTTTTTGTTTGCATAATGCCCGGATAATTTGATTTGGTTGTTCTGTTATGGTTGTTTGTTGTTGAGGCTCCCTGATTTGCAGGAAGAAATATCCAGACAGGCTTATTTTATAAATAGACAGGTCTTCCATAGCCTGGTCCTTTAGTATCAGTTGTTTTTTTCGCTCCTTTTTTTAATTCCTTTCATGCATCTGGACATCATTACAATGTCGCCGACATCATAGATGAGAAAATAAAGTATCCAGACACTCTTCCACTTATATTTGGTTCTAAGTACTGTATTCAGACGGGTTTGATCCGGATTCAAAGGTGATAGCAGCCAGGTCCATGTAGCCATTCCTTTATCATCAATCCAGAGGATGTATTTGTTCTCTACGAATTCCTTTACCCACATACCGTTCTTCTGATCCGGGGTAAAAGGAATAAATTGTCCGACTGATATGTTCTGAAACTCCGGAATAATTACTTCAGAACTCTTTTTGCCAGCATTATCCATCCAGTCAATACTGTACCAGCCTGCTCTCCGTGAACCTATCTGAATAATCCATTTCCAGATATCTGCAGGTTTAGCATTAATTGTTATCCCTCTGATCGCATGAAAATCAGGATTCTTAACAATACTATCACCAGGATAGTCCATTTTCAGTTCTTCGTCACTGGCACCCCACTTTAGCTGCCATGGGCGAATAATGATCAAATAGAAACTGACTAAAAGAATAACAGCCAGAAGTACAATCAGTGCAGCCATTGTGAATATTTTTAAAAAGGTTGATAATAGAAATTACTGTTACCAGAAGAAATAAATATCGTCTGTAAAGGGTTTAATAATGACCTGATTTAAAGGCAAAAAGGCCTCAGAACCTGCTTTCTACTTCACACTTAGCAGCATTGTCATAGGCAGTATGTAAATCAAAATCTGCAGGATGGCAAGCCAGGGCAGCAGTGAAGGTCTTTTATAAATTGCAATCCCGTAAACTAATGAAAAGAGCAGGTACATGAGACCTCTGAAAAGGATGAACTTAGCTTCTGAAACCAATGGTAAAGTACAATGCTGGATTGAGAAAGCCATTACAGGCAAAGCAATTACGATCCATGGAGATTTCACATGATCCTTAAGCCTAGGCATGACATATCCGAAATATGTTGTGAGCTCAGCCAGCCCGGTTGAAATGGGATAAGCGATCAGAAGAAAATATAAAAGGGCTCTGTTTACAGGCTGAAACAGGACCTGATGGTAATAATCTGTGTTCCCCCAGAGTAATTTACTCAATGCAAGGCTTGGAGCAATAGCTAAAGGAACACTGATGACCAGTAGCAAAACAAACCAGATTAAATCGGTTTTAGTTTTTTCTTTATGTAATCTGAATAAAGAAAGGAAAGACGTTTTCTCCTCTTTCAAAAGAAATATGAGGATGGTAATGCTGCAAATATTAGTCAATGTGGCCGAGAGGGGCCAATATTTAGCTGAACCTCCCATCGAACTAAGGAACAGGGCGATAATCATCTGAAAAAGGAGGAACATAATCAGACGGCTTGACAGAACTGCTAACAATCTTTTCATATTATTCTGATTAAAATTACTGCTGAGTTATAATCCAATAAACTGAAATGACTTTTTAAACCATGTACGGCTTCTCATGCTGTGACTGAAAGGTTTTTCACAACACCATCTGTTTTTGCAGGGTCACCCGGATGAAGGCGGGCTTCCGGGTACAGGGATCATTACAATGTGTCATTAATGACTTGTAAGTTTCAGTTGTTCGAAGCACTGTTGTTAAGTACAGGTAACCTGCCGGTTGTGTCTTTTATTTTCATCCATATTATTATGATGCCTGAAATGCTGATCAACTCAACTGGCAGATCAATCATTGCGTTGGATATTTTATACTCGCTGAATAAAATGGATACTGTGTCAAGGCAGATTGCTATTATGTTGGCAGTCAAAATTATATAGATAGCCCATTTTCTTTCAAATGGTTTGTTTGCAATCATGATATAAAGTAACGAATAAGGTACTATGGAGCCGCCTGCACCCCGAAGCATCCCGATGATTGCCGGATTGATTTCACTATTTGAAAGTCCTTTTGTTATGAACACCGGGAAAAATATCAGTGAGAGTCCCATGAGAAAGAAATAAAGCGCGCAGAAATAAAATATGGATCTGAATACCCACGGGATTTGATTTTCCGGCAGAATTACTCTATCGGTCATTTGATACGTTTTAAAGAATCTCCCTTTCTTCTTTCCAAAGCCCTGCTCCGTCAGTCCCGACAGCTAAACCCCGGCATCACCATCCAATCCTCCTCTTGCCCCGTCTGACTTTCAAAGAAAAAGCAAACCGAAGTTAAACAAACTGATATTGCAAGTCAAGACATCCTTATATCGATCTGGTTTATGTGTGTACGGATGTTGCCTCAGACAATCCCGGGATCGGGTCAGGTTATGTTGCTTTTCCTTATGAAGTACATACTGCGTTTATTTTTCAACACGTCTGACAAACGCCTCTCCTTATTATTATACTGAGGATTTATTTCCAGATCAGCATAAACCGGTACGTTCCAGGTCCAGTATTCCAGCTTTGTCTTTTTGTAATCGGATGCTTTTATGGCATACAAACAGTAATAATTGTCTGTTTTTACCATTAAGGAAAATTTACCTTCTTTATCAGTGATGGTTTCATATAAGTTTTCAAATTGTTTATTTTTCAGTCTTATTGTAACGCTGTCAAGAGGATCCTCTTCTAAATCAGTGACTCTTCCATAGAGTCTTGCATTTTCCTGAGCTTTCAATCCGGAGAAAAAAATGACCATGATCAGTGTAATTACGGCTGTTCTCATGTTATTTGTTTTTATTGTCCGTGACAGCGTTTAGTACGATTTTAAGATGAGGTTGCACCAGCCGCAACCTCATCTGTTTGATTACCTATTTTACTGTAAAGTGTGCAGGAAGATTTCCATTATTCACAAGAGCCAGGAAAAAACTGGTTTCCTTCTCCGAGAGATCTCCTGTAATCTCACACAATCCGCCTTCCATTGCAGTTTTAACGACGGGAGTGTAATAAATCATGTCATCAATAACTATTGGAATTGGCTTGTCCAGATTCCTTCCGGTAAGATCTGCCCATTTTTTTGCAGCTTCCGGTGTAAATTTTATCTTAATACTGAAGCTCCTGGAATTATTATCCTTCGATGAACTGATAGTTTCAATATCAGATCTTACCATGGGAGGATTGCCGGCATTGTCTGTTTTAAGAATATACAGACAGGTCTGTGAATTACTGTTAGTCTTACTCCAGAGCAGTCTGGTGTTCGCTGACAAGCCATTCTGCTTCAGATAATTTTGTATCTTCTCCTCCATTCCGGGATCTTTTGATGCTGCACATGCGATTCTGGAATCAGAAGGGTTTGCCTGGAAATCATTTAAGGATTCCCGATTCTCATTCTTTAACGATTCTTTGATTTCGCTTAATGTCAGAGTCTCGTAGAAACCCAGATTCCCCTTGCCGGTGAGGAGCTGTGCAACTTCAGATTTATTTATATTGCCCGGTATGTCAACAACTATCTGAGCCTTATCATAAATGACACTTATGTTTGTTTTCATGCCATAAGTAATTAATCTGTCACTCATTACTCCGGCAGATTGAGCAAGTAATTCCGGGGAAATGGTAATATCGGTTGCCTGAACTACCAGTTTTCCCTTATCTTGAGCTGATACAGTAGTTGAAGAACAGACTACTATAAAAATAAGACTTATTAATATTGAATTGAATAACGGTTTCATAATAAAGATTTTAAGTTAATGATGAATTACTGAAAGAAACGGCAGTGAGATTAAATCTCATTTAACTTAACACCGGGATCTCAGATTTTTCCTGAGGGAATAAATGATACCGGGTGAGCAGGACCAGAAAGCCGGGAGATTTTTTCCGAACCTGATCCAGCAGACGGATAAGCCGGTTAACTTTTTGTTGTCAATGAATTTCGTCTGGTCAAATGTCAGAAGCCTGAAACTGTCTTTATCTGATATCCAGCTTTTTTGTACCAGCTGAAGCTGAATCCCTGTAGAAAGGGTTGCATTATCCTGAAGAACAGATGGTTCAACTGGAACCGGCCTGTCTTTCGGATAAGATTTGATGCAATCGGTATTTCGAAATATCGCCAGTCCGAAAAAGAAGATCAGAATCAAAAAGATTGAATCCAGGTGAATGTTTCTAATATCTTCTTTGGTTTGAAACATGTAACAAAGGTAAATATTTCCAGGAAACAACGGATTGTTACCTGCCGGGCTTAATTCTTCTTCTTTTACTCTGTGTAACAGTTATCCAGGATCATTTCGACTGCATCATAACTTATAGCGTCAAACATAACTTCGACATTTTTTGTATAATCTGAGTTGTGGCTCATTATGGAGTCTTTTACAATAAAGGCTTTATAATCATGGTTTTGAGCGCCGGTTTTCGTTGCCAGCACACATCCGACAGCGCTTAATCCGCAAATGAATACAGTATTACATCCCAGGTCCCTCAGGATCCTGTCCAGATCAGTTTTATTGAAGCTGTCTGAATAGGTCTTGATAAGCTGAATATCCTCAGGCTTGACTTTGACTGATTCCGGGTACTCAAACTCCATAGTACCGGGTCTGGGTCCGTCTAATTCATCGTGATGATAGATACGGATTACCGGGAAGCCATGTTTATGGAAAAGGCCAATCAGGAGATTAATAAAGAATATGGCAATTCCCTTGTCTCTTTCGGGAATGATTGGCAAATACCTGTTCTGAACATCGATTACCAGGAGAGCGGGAACAATCCCTTTTTTGCTTTCAGATTTATTTGTCATGGCCGGTTATATTTTAATACAAAAATAAGGAAGAATAGTGATTTAGCGGCTCTCTGTTAGTTTATCAGCCCGGTGTCAGGCGTGCGGAAAAATACCTGCAATGGGAGCAAGTCACATAAGCTATGTTACTTCCGATATTCTTCGGATAATTTTATCCGAAAAAATTCAAATATCCAGAAAAAATAAGCGAGTCAGGCAAGGCCGTGGCAGTATCCGGATATCCCGCACCAGCAGTGCCGGGAAATAGTTTGTATTATTAATCCTGCTTAAGAGTAACAACCATAAGTATTGGATTATCAGTCTCATCTAAAGATGAAATCAGCTTCAGCAGCTTACTTTTCTTTTCAGGATATTTAATATCTTCAGTTTTAACAGCTTCTTCAGAAACCAGTTTTTTAAACTGAAGAGGTGTTATTGGCATAAACACCTGATTGTCATTTAACTGTCCGGTTGGCCAGAAGTCTATGCCGCCATCCCAGTCATTTACGAATCCGGTTGAATTGTTTTCAGAATCAGTCAATAATGTGCATTCCTTTGTTAATATATTATAAATCAAACACCTGGGCACATCTGAATCCTTGTAATTAAAAGCGCTTATGAAGATTTTTTCAGATGCTTCGAATATTTGAGCAAAGTAGTAATTGTGACTATTGTCCCTGAACTTTTGCACCTGACTTACTCCGAGTCTTTCAGGCCTTAGTTCCTCAGGGAGCTTGTATTTCCCCAGGTTTATAAAGTATTCGGGTTCTATTTTATCAGAAGATATTTTGTACACGGTATCATTATACATGGATTTTATATGATAGCTGTTCCGGCTGAAATAGAATGGCTCAAATACAGGGTAACCTATCATTATCTGGATGGTAGAAGGTATACTGGTCCATTTTGAATAGTTGCTGACTGTCGACAAAGTATCCCAGTTTTCATTCATTAAGCAAAACATTACCTCCTCGGTACCATTAAATCCCGACTCATATGTGAGAAAGTTGCCATCAGGAAATATTTTAAAGTACTGAATATGGGGTTCGTAATCAAGCGTTTTTATGAGTTCTCCCGTGAATGAGAAATAAATCAGTTCACGCTGATAATTTTTTTGGACAACAAGTATTTCTTTATCAGGGAGAAAGGACAGATTTCTGATCAGATCTATTTCTCCCGGACCCCTGCCGGAAGTACCGATTCTTTGGATGAAAGTTCCATTATGTGAAAACTTTAGTATATGGTCAAAGTTTCGGATGAAAATGAGACTGTCTGTGAAATAATACCTTACTACAGGTCTTATCATGCAGTCTTCCCTCGACTCAAGCACAATATATTCAACATCTGAGGCAATCTGGCTCAGCGGAATTGTCTTCCCGTTGCCAAATCCTTTCTCCATGTTGATGTCAAAGAATTCATAGGGATCATTCTCTGAGATTTTATTGTCGCCCCGGGGATTGTTTTTACAGGAGAAGAGTAGCAATGCAATCAAGGCCCAAAATGGAATTCTCATAATATCATGGATTTGTATTATCCGATTTAAACATGCATTTTACCGGGAGCTGCCGGTTTCAATTACTCAGCCGGTAAAACGGGATCGTTAATACCGGTTCAAATCCTAATTTCTGTGCCAGTTTATATGATGCCGTATTTTCTAACCGGCATGACCAGACCGGGATTAATTCTCTTTCAAGACAATAGTCAATCAACTTACAGCAAGTCAGTTCCGCAAATCCAAAACCCCGGTATTTTTCCACTGTTTCAATACCGATTTCAAGCATATTTTCAAGAACAAATGCGGAATAAGCGGTTGAAGCAATCTCACTGTCATGCAGCAATGTAAATCCTTTCCCTTTTTGAATAAAATCCCTGGCCGAGTCCCAGAATTTAAGAGGGATCACACTCCCCTGCATTCGCTCAAAATGCAGAGTATCTGTATCCACAATTTCATCATTACCTGAAAGGACAGGCTTTTCAAGCTGTAAATACCTGTCTCTGTTGAAAATGAAATTGACCCGGGTATTTAATTCAATTACTCCGTTTGATTTCTTCTCTGTATTTTCCGAAAATTTTATCATGGAGTTGCCGAACAGATCCTTGAGAACAGTATCCCATTCCCGGGGAAAAGTCTGACTCCACTCATGTTTATCACGGACATTATCAATGTTCAGTGCGTAGGATTTGAACCGGCTGTTAAACTCAGCATTCTTGCAGTCGCCAAAAAGCAGGGATATTCCATAAGGATGAATAACATAAACAGTACGGGGCTCTGTAATATTGTCCACATATATCCTTCCTGTAACATGTCTTTCAATCACAGATCGTGCAAACAGATTATTGATCTTTACTTCTTTTATTTTCTCATCCAGAAGGTAATATCTGTCAACAGGCAATAAAATCATATTTTAAAACTATACTGATTTGCGATTTATTGGTTGCGCCCGGCGCCTGCAGGTAAGAACTGTTATATCGGCAAAGCGTTTTGTGGCTTTAATGGTATAAAGGTAAAAAATCCGTTTATTCCCTTTTAGCAGATCACGCTTATTATATTCATGCGATCATGGCATTTGTTATGAAGGCACTCAGTTTTTGTTCATCGAGAGCGCCATTGGTCCTGACGCCGTTGCAGATATCAATTGCAAATGGCTGAACTTCCCCGATAGCCTTTTTTACATTTTCCGGATTCAGTCCGCCTGCCAGAAATACAGGGCACTTTGAATTGTCCCGGATTTGCCTGCTCAGTTTCCAGTCATGAGTCCTGCCGGTACCTCCAAGTTCTTTTACCATGAGGTTTGGATTACCGCTGTCGAGCAGCAAAGCATCCACACTTTCTGAAAGGCTGACAGCGAGATCGACAGATCTGGAGTCAATAACGTGGATTACCTGAACAATTTTTACGGATGGCAGTGCATCTTTAATCTGGGAATAAGTTCCTGCAGACAGTAAATCGACAATCTGAATAGTGTTTGTATTAGTCCTCCGGTGATGCTTTATGATCTCACCGGCAGATGTTTCGCTTGTCAGCAGAAATGTACCAATTGGAGGAGGAACAGCCCGGGCAATCTGATTTATTAAACTATCCGGGATTGGTCCCGGACCGCTGGGCATTCTGCCTACCAGACCAATTGCATCAGCGCCAAGTCTGATGGCTGTCAGGGCTTCGGAAATACTGCTGATGCAGCAGATTTTAATGCGGACTCTCATTTTTCATTTGTAGTAATCGGAGATAAAGTTTATCAAGGCTCTGCCGTACCCTTTGCCTTGATATTTCTCATATGTCGCTATGTTTTTCAACTCGCATGTTTCAGTATTTACCGGCACAACAATGCAAACACTCTTCAAGTCACCATCATTTAAAGCAAACAAGTCTCCTGCCGGCAGATACCTGTCAATCATGTTTTCCTGCTCGTCTGCCAGCAACAATAAGTCAAGGAACTGTTTCTTATTTTCTGTAATTTTTTCTATTTTCACCATATCTCATTTATTTCCTGCTCAGTAAGGTTCAGTTTTCTGTTTAATCACCCCTCACTACCGCTGACGGGAGTCTGTTATACAAATTGGCAATGTCTGCCTGCATAATGTCACACCGTTATAAGTCTTGTTTTTTATCTGTTGAAAATAAAAAATATGATTTGAAAGAGGATAAACCCGATCCATCCAATGACAATGCTTTTTGTTATGGTTAATTTATGAACGACTTTTACAGCCAGGGGGAACAGAGTCAGAAATGCAATGAAATAAATTGAATAACAAATCCAGAGCAGAGTCCTGAATATCGTTGGTGAGTTCATGTCAATCTCATGTTGTCTTGCATCAATTACTCCGACAGCGCTTAATAAACTCATTGGCAGATCATGAATAAGTCCGCCCCACATTGAAATGCTGATACTCAGGGCAATAATGGTCAGTGTCTGTTCAAAAGTCCCGGCACCATTAAAGATCCTGGTTAATATCTGGATTACTGCGCTTGCCGTAATCCAGCATAAAATCATGCTCGGGGCCAGTAAAAACCTGTTGATGGAGTAGTAGTCATCCTTCGGAATATTAAGCCATGGCGTTAATACCGAGGGTGCTCCCTTTCCGATGGTCAGGAAGATATACATCAGGGTATAGGCAACAATTGGAATCATTATAAAAGCAAATCCCAGTGAAAAGGATTTCTCATTGTTCAATAATTCTTTGAATGTTTTCCCCGGGTTTACAATTGTCTGCAGGTAAGTTTTTAAAAACATTGGTTTAAAATTGGGATTATGTTACGGACCGGTTTCAGGTAGTGTTACGCACCTGCAAAATGAGCCGTTTGGATGGCTGCCGGATCCTTCATCAGGTGCTGTTGTTTTGTTCTTTTTTCCTGTATGCAGCATGGGTTAGTTCAGCAGGATCTTTGTTATTTGAGTTTTAAGAATTCACCGTCAATGATCATTACCTTTACGCCCTCCTTGCTGAATGAACGATGTGAACTGAGGTGATCAGAAACCACATAAGTCATTCCCTTTTTAAAAGTTGTTTTATCACCGCTTTTCAATTCACTGATAAATTCTCCCTCAAGACAATGAACAATATGTCCTTTCCGGCACCAATGGTCTGCGAGATAACCTTTGGAATATTCTACAATTCTGATTCTTAATCCGGGAAACTGAACAGTCTGCCAGACGGCAGTGCCGGTTTCTCCTTTGTACTCAACTTTTGGGATTGTTGTCCAGTCGATTGTCTGAAATGGGATATTATTGTCAGCTATCATAACTATATGTTTCTATTTGCTGTTAATCAAAGGTATTAAAAATATCAGGATGTAAACGGAAGCATCTTCTGACACCTGATAGCCTGTAATTGGAGTTAGCCAGGTAAGTCATTTAACTTGCGAATTTCTCCGGATAACTTTACACGAAAAATTTCAAATGCACTATTATCCGGGACTTAATTTCAACTTACAGAAAGACTGTCCGGATTACAGAATTTATTTTTCCAGGTATTTTAATTGCATTCCCGGGGCATTCGGAGGTCTTGTTTCAAATCCGGATTTTTCATAGAATCCCGATTTGTCACTTGCTGCAAATAATTGAATATCTCTTATTTTATTGTCTTTGCATTTTTGAACCAGCCTGTCAAGAAGCCTTCTTCCCAGCCCTTTCCCCTGATAGTCGGGATGAATTATCAGGTCAACGATTAAAGCGTGATGGACTCCGTCAGCGATTATCCTGCCGGATCCGATTAATTCGTTTGAATGGTAAATCGAGATTGCATACCAGCTGTTTTGAATGGCCCTGGCCAGGTCCGTAACTGAAAAATCATATTCCAGATTCCATCCTGTTGTCAGGAACAGATCCCAGTACTTTTGGGGATCAGGCAACTGTTCGTCAAAAATAAAATGAGTGTCGGTAATCATGCATAAAAAGTTAGCATTTATTTATCTTAATCTTAGTATTTTAATTATAAATAAGTTGACTTTAAATTCTGCTGATCCCTTTCTTCTTAAAACATCTCATTTACCCC
>ERZ795055.3148-NODE-3148-length-12199-cov-4.269845_pt1 | contig 12199 bp, 11 predicted proteins | sample MGYA00375139_ERZ795055 | MGnify/ENA primary metagenome ERZ795055 (study PRJEB30184, sample SAMN05720283) | anaerobic digester metagenome | isolation source: active sludge of municipal wastewater-treating anaerobic digesters | place: USA | collected 2015-01-23 ...
ACCCAAAAACAAAGCAGCCATCGGGTAACACCCCTTTTGGCACAACGAATCCCCCTCCCGGGTAACAGTTACTTTTGGCGCACGGCGCCATGAACTTGCCCCACTTTTCAACCCCGGGAGAACTCTTCTCGACGGCGGGTCTTTCGGCCAGCCTGTTTGCGCAAACCGATCGCTACCGGCTCTTCGCCAAACTGGTCTACCCCCCTCTGGTGCGCGCCCGGGCCAAGCTGGAGAAGTGCTACTGCGCCGACAACGGTCGGGTGGCCTTGGAACCAGTGCTGATGCTCGGGGTGAGCATTCTCCAGGACCTGGACGGGGTGCCGGATCGGCAGGCGGTGGAGATGCGCCGCTATCACGCCGGCTGGAACTTCGCCTTGAACCGGCAGTTGGGGGACGCGGTGTTCCACGCCACCAGCGTGGTGAACTTTCGTCGCCGGCTGCTGGAGTATCAAGAGAGTGCGCTGGGCTTTGCGACGATTCTCGAGGCGCTCATCGCGGCGGGGTTGGTGTCACGGCAGAGCCGGCAGCGGTTGGACTCGACCCAGATGTTCGCGCGGATGGCGCGGATGAGCCGGTTGGACTGTGTGCGGGAGAGCGTGCGGTTGGCGCTGCAGGAACTGGAGGGGGTGGTGGGGGTGGAGGCGCTGGCGGCGGTGGTGTCGGGCGCGGCGGCGGCCGGGGCGGCCGCGCCGGTGAACTAACCCCACAGGGGGTCTCTTCTCGGCCTCGCTCTACAGCGGATCGTCTCCGGCAACTCCCAACGGGCGGAAACCTCAGTTCCTCCGATTCCTCGGAGGCACCGTCCTATGAGCATCGGTAGCCGTTCGAGTGGCGAAGGTGCTGGGAGGTTGCGAGAAGCCCAAACGTCTCCCCCTCACAAAGCGGAGGCGGTTTTCGCCTTGCGGCAGGGGGTGAATTGCTCTATGGCTTCGTCGCTCGTGACGCGCTTCACACCGCAAGAACCAACTTGAAAGGTCCGTCGACAGTCCCGGTCTCGCCGGGGCAAGCGATTCATGGAACACTCGAACGATTTCAGGGCGGCGGGACGGAGGGTTGGGAGCCGCGATGGCTGCCGAGCATGGATTTGAACCATGACAAACAGATCCAGAGTCTGCTGTGCTACCGTTACACCACTCGGCAATCGAGCACGTGGCGAACCCTAAAGATTCCATCCTGAGAGTCAAGCCGCCGGTATGCCGAGCGAACATCGCCTCATCCTCAAACACATCGACCAGCCCGGTTACACGCCGGATTTCGACTGTTATGTGCGGCACGGCGGCTACGAGGTTTTGAAGCGGGTTTTGGGGCTCGCCCCGCGAAACGGGCCGGACGGCAAGTCGATCAGCCCGCAGGAACAGATCCGGGAAGAGGTGGTTCTGTCCGGACTGCGCGGGCGGGGGGGAGCCGGTTTTTCATGCGGCACGAAGTGGGCGCTGGTGGATCGTAAGAGCGGGAAACCGATCTACTTGATCTGCAACGCGGACGAATCGGAGCCGGGCACGTTCAAGGATCGCCAGATCCTCTACAAAGACCCGCACCAACTGCTCGAGGGCATGGTCATCTCCGGGTACGCCAACGACGTGCACCTGGCGTACATCTACATCCGGGGCGAGTTTGTCGAGGGGGCGCGAGTCCTCGATCGCGCCATTGCGGAGGCGAAGTCGAACGGCTGTCTGGGAACGAACATTCTGGGCAGCGGTTACGATCTCGAGATCCACGTGCATCGGGGTGCGGGGGCGTACATCTGCGGAGAGGAGACGGGGCTGATCGAGTCGATCGAGGGCAAGCGGGCGTATCCGCGGATCAAGCCGCCCTATTTTCCGGCTGTGCTGGGGTTGTACATGTGCCCGACCATCGTCAACAACGTCGAGACCCTCTGCGCGGTCAAGCATGTGGTCGAGATGGGGGGGACGGCCTATGCGAGCCTGGGCACCCCCAACAACACCGGCACCCGCATCGTGTGCCTGAGCGGACACGTGGTCCGGCCCGGCTACTACGAGATCGAGGTGGGCGAGGCCACGCTCCGCGACCTGATCTTCGATCCGACCTTCGGCGGCGGGCTGCGTCCGGGGCGGAGACTCAAGGCGGTGATTCCCGGCGGGGTGTCGTCCAAGGTGTTCAAGGCCGGGGAGAAGGTCCGGATCCGGCACAAGCAACCGGACGGGCGCGAGGGCGAGCAGGAGATTGACATGCTCGATCTGCCGTACGATTTCACGACCTTGATTGCCGCAGGCAGCATGTCCGGCTCGGGGGCGATCATCGTGTTGGACGATTCGGCGGACATGGTGGCGGTGCTGGCGAACATCAGCGAGTTCTTCGCGCACGAGAGCTGCGGACAATGCACGCCCTGTCGCGAGGGATCGCTCTGGATGGCGAAGGCGCTGCGGCGGCTGACGCGCGGAGAAGGGCGGGCCGAGGATGCCGCCTATCTCGCGCATATTGCCGACAACATCCCGGGCGGGCGGACGATTTGCGCGTTTGGGGAGGCTTGCTCGTGGCCGGTCCAGAGCATGGTTGCGAAGTTCAAGGACGAGTTTGTGGCCAAGGGGAAAGCCGACCAGGCGCGGCAGTCCAAGGAGGCGGCATGACCCCGGCTCATCCCCCGTCAGGCACAACCCGGGAATCTGCGTCCTCGTCCCGGCACGAGGTTTCCGGGCCAGGCTCGACCGCCCCCAACTCCCAACCAACGCCGCCGGCGGACGTGGTTGTTGTCACGGTGAACGGCCAGAAGGTTGTCGTGCCGAAGCTGATGCCCGATTGGACGGGCAAGTTGGCGCCGACGACCATGCTCCAGGCGTGCGCGGCGGCGAAGGTCGATGTGCCGCACTACTGCTATCACCCGAGGCTCCCTGTGGCGGGCAATTGCCGGATGTGCCTGGTCGAGTACGGCACGCCGGTGCTTGGTCCGGACCGCCACGCCGTGCGGGGGCCGGACGGCGAGCTCGTGATCAACAAGTCGCCCCGTCCGGCCATCGCGTGCGCGACGCCGATCACGTCGGGCATGGCGATCTACACCGACACGCCCGGGGTGAAGCGGATGCGCGAGGGGGTGCTCGAGTTTCTCCTTGCGAATCACCCACTCGATTGTCCCATTTGCGACGAGGCTGGGGAATGCAGGCTCCAGGAGTACGCGGTCGATTATGGCCAGTCGGCCAGCCGGTTCGTCGAGACCAAGGTCCACAAGCCCAAGCAGGTCGACCTGGGGCCGCGGATCGTGCTCGACGACGAGCGCTGCATTCTCTGCACGCGCTGCATTCGGTTCACCCGCGACCTGGTGGGCGACGACGCCCTGGGGATTGTCAACCGGGGCAGTTACAGCACCCTCACCCACTACCCCGGCCGGCCGTTCGACAACAACTACAGCCTCAACACGGTCGATCTCTGCCCCGTCGGCGCCCTCACCTCGAAGGACTTCCGCTTTCAGATGCGGGTTTGGTTCCTGAAGGAAACCAAGGGCGTTTGCACCAGTTGCGGCACCGGCTGCAACATCCTCATCGGCTCACGCGAGAACCGGGTTCTGCGCTACACGCCGCGCGACAACGGCGCCGTGAACGGGTCGTGGATGTGCGACACCGGGCGGCTCAATTACACGTGGATCCATCGGCCCGACCGCATCGTGAAGCTGGGCGGCAGCCGGCTTCCCGCCCCCACCTGGCCCGCTGCGCTGGCTGCGGTCGCATCGGCCCTGCGCAACGCCCCCGCCAGCTCTGTGGCGATCGTCGCCTCCGCCCGCCAGACAAACGAAGAACTCTACCTTCTCCGCAAGCTGGCGCAAAGGCTCGGCGCGGCCTCGGACTCCGTGCCGCGCGCGGGTGAGGCGGATCGCTGGCTCGTCTCTGCCGATCGCAATCCCAACAGCACCGGGGCGCGCTTGTTCGGTCTGGCTGCCGATCCGATGGGGTCCAATGTGGCCCGGTTCGCCCAGGGGATCCGGACGGGCTGTCTGAGGACGCTGCTGGTGTTCGGCGAGGACGCCACCCGGTGCGGTCTGGGCGCCGATTTGTTGGCCAGGCTCGAGACTTTGATCGTGTCCGATGTCCTGCCAAATCCGACCACCGCCCTGGCTCATCACCTGTTGCCGGGATGCTCCGCGGTCGAGAAGCGGGGAACCTTCACGAACGTGCACGGGCGCGTGCAGCGCTTCTTCGCGGCGATCGACCCGCCGGGGGACGCGCGACCCGAATGGGAATTCCTGCGCGATCTGGTGATGGCGGTCACGGGCCGCGGCTTGCCGGACACCATCGAAGGGTTGTTCAATCAGATGGCCGGCGATGTGCCGGCGTTGCATGGGCTCGAATGGGCGGCTCTGGGGGACGCGGGCCTGACGGTGCCAATGCAATCGGCGACTCCGGACAACGAACCCCGCTGACCGATGGACTTCCTCGATCGTCTCACTCCCACCGAACAGTTCGTCACGTTCGGAGCCCTGAAGGTCATCGGCGTCTTCGCGGTTGTGATGTTCCTGGTGGCCTATGTCGTCCTGATCGAACGTAAGGTCTGCGCCGCGATCCAGGACCGCATCGGCCCCAACCGCGCCGGGCCATTCGGCCTGTTGCAGCCGCTGGCCGACGCCGTCAAGGCCTTCCTGAAGGAGGATTTCAGACCGGCGCAGGCGCATCCGCTCTACTTCTGGCTGGCGCCGGCCCTTGTGATGATCCCGAGCCTTCTGGTCGTGGCGGTGATCCCATTCGGGTCGACCCTGGGCAATCCGGACAACCGGATGGTGATCGCCGACCTGAACATCGGCATCCTCTACACGTTCGGGATTGCGTCGCTGGGCGTGTACGGGATCGTGCTGGCCGGCTACGCGGCGAACTCGAAATACCCGTTGGTGGGGGGCATTCGCTCGGGCGCCCAGATGATCTCGTACGAGATTGCGATGGCGCTTTCGGTGATCCCGCTGTTTCTGCTTGTGGGCGATTTGAACCTGGGCGCGGTGATCGACTACCAGGCGCGCGGCCTGTTCGGCTGGCTGATCTTCAAGCAGCCCCTCGCGTTCGCCATCTTCCTGGCGGCGGCTTTCGCCGAAACCAACCGGCTGCCGTTCGACATGCCTGAGGCGGAACAGGAATTGGCCGGCGGCTACAACATCGAGTACAGCTCGATCAAGTTCGCCCTCTTCTTCATGGCCGAGTACGCGCACATGATCGCCGCCTCGGCGATGCTGGTGACGTTGTTTTTCGGGGGGTGGACGCTCCCGTTTCTCGGGTTGGATCAGCCGGCGTCGACCTTTGGGGGCGGGCTGCTGCACATCGGCGTTTTTCTCGCGAAACTTCTGGTGCTGATGCTCCTGTTCGTGTGGGTGCGCTGGATGTGGCCGCGGTTTCGGTACGATCAACTGATGGCGCTGGGCTGGACACGGCTCGTGCCGCTGGCGCTGGCGAACATTGTGGTCACGGCCTTGTGGCTCTGGCTGAAGGCGGCGTGATGATTGTCAAACGGAATCCACTGAGTTGGGCCGAGCGGCTCTACCTGCCCGCGGTCTGGAACGGTTTCAAGGTCACGCTCCGTCATTTCTTTCGCCGGAAAGTGACCATGCAGTATCCGGAAGAGCGCTGGGTGGTGCCTGAGGCCTACCGCGGCGCGCCTTACCTGGTTCGCGACCAGAACGGCAACACCAAATGCGTCTCGTGCCAGCTCTGCGAGTTCGTCTGCCCTCCCAAAGCCATCTCGATCACACCGCCCGGCCCGGACGGCCCCCCTGCCGATCGCCGCAATGCCGAGAAGATGCCGCGCGAGTTCAAGATCAACATGCTACGCTGCATCTTCTGCGGCCTGTGCGAGGAGGTCTGTCCCGAGGAGGCGATCTTCCTCAAGCGCGACTACGCGCTGGTGGGGACCAACCGGCAGGAGATGGTTTACGCCCGGGACAAGCTTCTCGAGTTGGGCGGGACACATCAGGACACCATCCGGAAATGGGAGCGCAAGGAGCGCGGGGAGGCGACAGCAGGGTGGGCACCCGACACTGCGCAGCCGTGTGTTGCGCCTTCTCCATCGCGGCAGCCGATCACTCGATAGGGTTCAACATCGACGCCGGGGGAACGTTTCGCGCATCGCCGCCCATTGGTGTTAAACCAGTCACGGATGAACACCACGGCTTCATCGCCCTGGCCGGCCGGTTCCGCTCCTTCCTGCTCATGGCCATGAGCCGCTTTCTTGCCAACGCGTGAGACAAGGTCTGCACGCAAAAGCGCGGAGGCCAGGTGCAACTGGTCGCGCTCGCTCTCGACACCGCTGAAACACGCTATCGGCAAGAGCCCGCCGATGCCTCCACACCCGAGCAGGCTTTCGAGAAACAGTGGGCGCTGACCCTGCTCGAGGTCGTGCTCGAACGCTTGCGCGCCCAATACGAGCTCGAGGGCAAGGCCACCCTCTTCGACTCGCTGAAGCCCTGTCTCATCGGCAATCGCGAAGGTCTGCCGTATGCGGAACTCGCCGCCCGCCTGGCCATGACCGACGGAGCCGTCCGGGTGGCAGTGTGTCGGCTGCGCGAGCGGTATCGGGAATGGCTCAAAGAGGAGATTGCCCACACGATCGCCTCAGAAGCGAGGCGGATCATGAATGGGCGCGGCTGTTTCATAGAGCTTCGCGGAGTCTCACATCCGGGCTGTGGCAAAACCGCGCCCGGAAAGGAAATCAAGAGCACCGTGTCGGTTCTGAAAGCGTTCCGCCATGGGAACAGTGTGCTGCGTTTCTCGACCTCTCGGACATGGCGCGGTCTTGCTTCTCCAAGCCGCATAGGATGGCGGGTCAAAGCGGGTTTTCAGCGACGCCGACGGCCCAAGGTCGTTTGACGAGGTTGCCATCCAGAGTCGCGAGCTTGAGCCCGTGGCTGGCAGCCAATTGCACAAGGTGAGCGTCCGTGACGTCCGCGCTGGCGGAAAGTGCCGGGAGCGAGTCCGCCTGGGTGGCGTCGGTGAGAAAACGATGCGTCTGCAACTTGAGGATGGCGGACAAGGCTGTCTTGGCGTCGTCGAAGGAAGCGCTGTACGCCGGGCTCATACTCACTCGCAGGAATCCCATTTGGGTGATCGGTGCCGTGGCGAACGCGGTCGTCGAATTCAACCAGCGGTTGGCGCGGGCGTGATCCGCATGCTCGGACCACGCACAGGCAAGCAGAAGATTCACGTCCAGAAGGTGGCTCACGAGAGTTCCTCCAGGATGGCCTTGACCCGTTCCGGCGTCATGGGCGGCGCCCCCGGCGGTGTGACGAGGACCGGACGCCCGAACTTCCCTCGCACCAGGCGAGCGCGCTGGGGTTGGTCGCGTTGCAGAACGAGTCTCTCGCCCTCCACGGTGAAAGACACCTTGTCGCCCGGCTGGAGGTGCAGGGCCTTGCGGAGCCGGCTGGGGATGACCAACTGGCCTTTGGTGGACAGCCTCGCCGTAATCACGTCGAAAGTCTTACCCGTCTTACGCTGGATTTCAATAGATTTCTCTTCCGACTTGGACGGCGACAGTCCGAGGTCGGACCACGCGCTGTGCTCGGCGACGCGCGGGCAACGAGGGAGCGACAGGGGAAAGCAGGATTTGTCCTCCAACTTCGGGCCGTCCAACGGGAGCAGCGCCTTCCAGCCCAACTCCGGCGCAACGATGGCGGCGCGGTGATGCGGCGGTTCGGTCAGTTGGTCCGCCATCTTGAGGAAAAGCAGCAGCGTGAGTTGCTCGACATACTCGAAACAACTCAGCCCGGCATCTTGCAGGACACGCCCACCCCGGCGGCAGTGGTTGTCCGTTCGCCTCACTCATGCCGTGAGTCCATCTGCGATGCGGTCGCCGTGTAGCGGCACGCGGCCTCCAGCGGGAGTCTCCATCCGGTGTAGGCCCGGTGCCCTCACCGGGCGACAGAACACCGACAACAACTCGATGCAGCGCCCTCGAAGGCGCCCTCGAGCGCGGGCTTGCGCAAACCGGCTGGGTCCGGTTGAATCGCATCCCAACAAACGGCGGCCCTTCAAGGCATGCAGGATATTCTGTTTTACGTTTTTGCGGCGCTGACGCTGGTCTGCGGTTTTCTGGTCGTGGCCAACCCGATCAGCCGCAGCCCGGTGACGAGCGCGCTGTTCCTGGTCCTGACCATCGTCTCGCTCTCCGGGCTGTTCGTCCTGCTGCACGCCTTCTTCCTGGCGGCGGTGCAAGTCGTGGTCTATGCAGGGGCGGCGCTGGTGCTGTTCCTTTTTGTCATCATGATGCTCGATCTGAGGGCGGAGGAGCGCCGTCGAATCACGCGGTTCGGTCTGATCGGGGGCGGATTGGCCGCCCTGGCGGTGGCGTGGCTGTTCCGCGCGGTTCCGCGGGAAGCGGCGCTTGTCGCCTCCGGACCGCCACATGTCGAGGGGTCGACATCGGCTCTGGGGGCGCTGTTGTTCACGCAGTACCTGCTCCCCTTCGAGGCGATCTCGCTGGTGCTGGTGGCGGGGATGGTGGGAGCGATTCTGCTGAGCAGGAAGGAGCCATCGTGACCGTCGGACTGGGACACTATCTGACGGTGAGCGTGGTGCTGTTCTGCCTGGGGTTGCTGGGGGTGATCGCGCGCCGCAATGTGGTGATCGTTTACATGGCGCTCGAGTTGATGCTCAATGCGGCGAACCTGGCGCTGGTGGCCTTCTCCCGGTTCAACCGCAACCTCGAAGGCCAGGTCATGGTGTTCTTCATCATCACGGTGGCGGCGGCGGAGGTGGCGGTCGGCCTGGCCCTGATCGTCGCGCTGTATCGCAAGCGCCAGACCGCCCACGTCGAAGACCTCGCCTCGATGCGACTCTGACGCCCCGCGCATGCACGCCGCATCGATCCATCTCGCCTGGCTGGCGCTGCTCCTGCCACTGGGGGCGGCATTGAGCATCGCGCTCCTGGCCCTGAACCGTCCGGCGGTCAGCGCCCGGCTCTCGATCGGCGCGATTCTGGCCGCATTCGGCGTCAGCCTGGTGCTGTTCACCCAGGGCGTGGAGGGGCGGACGGCATGGACGTGGCTGTCGCTCGACGACGGGCGGGTGTCGTTGGTTGCCGATCTCGGGCTGCGCCTGGACCACTTGAGCCGCCTGATGCTGTTGGTGGTGACGGGCGTGGGCTCGGTGATCCACATCTACTCCTGGGGCTACATGCGCGAAGATCGCAGCGTCGGGCGCTACTTCGCCGGACTGAGCCTGTTCAGTTTCTCGATGCTCGGGATTGTGCTCGCCGACAATTTCCTGATGCTCTTCGTCTGCTGGGAGCTGGTGGGCGTCTCGAGCTACCTGTTGATCGGCTTCTGGTTCGAGCGCCCGGCGGCAGCCGATGCGAGCACGAAGGCGTTCCTGACAAACCGGCTCGGCGACTTCGGGTTCCTGCTCGGCATCATTCTCCTTTGGGCCGCATTCAAGACGCTCGACTTTGCCGAGCTCGAACAGCGGATCGGCGCGGGCACGATTCCCTGGGTGCCGTCGCTGGTCGGCCTCCTGATCTTCTGCGGCGCCCTCGGCAAGTCCGCCCAGTTCCCGTTGCACATCTGGCTGCCCGACGCCATGGAAGGGCCGACGCCCGTGAGCGCGCTGATCCACGCGGCGACGATGGTGGCCGCGGGCGTCTATATGCTGTGCCGGGTGTTTTTCGTGTTTGCTGTGCCGGGATCGGCGGCGCCGGACGTCATTGCGTGGGTGGGCGGAGGCACGGCGCTTCTGGCCGCGCTCATCGCCGTTCAACAGAACGACATTAAACGCATCCTGGCCTACTCGACCCTCTCGCAGCTCGGCTACATGGTCCTGGCCGTGGGTCTCGCCGGCATGGCCGCCGGCGCGCATCCCATTCCGGCGATGTACCATCTGACCACGCACGCCTGCTTCAAAGCGCTCCTGTTCCTGGGCGCCGGGTCGGTCATTTGCGCTTTGCACCACGAGCAGGACATCTGGCGCATGGGCGGCCTGGCGCGCCGCATGCCGATCACGTTCTGGACATTCCTGGCGGCGACGCTCGCCCTGTGCGGCATTCCGCCTTTCAGCGGTTTCTTCAGCAAGGACGCGATCCTCGCCCTGGCCTGGGAGCGGCAGCCTGTCCTCTTCGGACTGGCTGTGGCGGTGGCGTTCCTGACGTCGTTCTACATGTTCCGGCTGGTGTGGGTCGCGTTTCTGGGACCGGCCAAGTCCCAGGCGCCCGATCATGCGCGCGAATCGCCCGCGGTGATGACCCTGCCTTTGTTGGTTCTGGCCGTGCCGAGCGTCGTGGCCGGTTTCTGGGGAATCGACGCGCACCTGCTGGAACACTTCCATCCCGGCGAAGGCCTGTCCGAAACGGGTTGGCTTGCGCAACTGACCGCTCCGTTTCACCACGCGCCGGTGGCGGCGTTCAGCGGGTTGATCGCGGCGTTGCTGGGGATCGTGTTCGCCTGGAGGTTGTACAGCCATCGGGTCCAGGATCCTCTGCCGGACCTCTTGGGCGCCGCGGCCCGGCCGCTGCGCGACAAGTTCTATTTCGATGAGTTCTATGGGCGGTTGATCGCCTGGACTCAGGACACCCTCGCCCGCTGGGCGGACGCCGTGGATCGCTGGGTGATCGGCGGCGCGCTGGTGAAGGGCGCATCGGGAAGCGTCGAGTTGTGCGGGCGCCTGTTGCGGCTGGCGCAGACCGGGAGCCTGCAGACCTACGCGTTTCTGTTTGTCGTCGGCGCGGTGGTGGCGATTGTGCTGACGCTGGGATGGTGAACCATGGACTCGCTCACGTTCATCATCGTCTGCCCGTTGCTCGGCGCGGTCCTGATCGCCCTGATCCCGCGCAGCTTCGAAGTCCTGTTCCGCGCCATCGCGCTGGGGGCGACCGGCCTCTCGCTGGCTGGGGCGGTGTGGGTTTTTGGGGGGTTCGAACTCGGAACGGCGCGCATTCAGTACGAGGAAGTCGTGCCGTGGGTCTATTCTCTGGGGATCAGCTATCACCTGGGCGTGGATGGCTTGAACGTGGGGCTTCTGCTGATGGGCGCGCTGGTGGCGTTCGCAGCCGCCTGCGTCTCGTCCGAGATCCGGGAGCGACAGAAGGAGTTCTACCTGCTGCTGCTGCTCATGACAGGAGGGATCCTGGGCGCGTTCGCCTCACTGGATTTGTTCTTTTTCTATTTCTTCCACGAACTGGCATTGGTCCCGACGTTCATCATGATCGGCGTCTGGGGCCGCGGGGCCAACCGCCGCGAGGCGGCTTTCACCATCACCCTGTATTTGAGTCTGGGGGCCCTGATCGCGCTGGTGGGGCTGGTTGCGCTCTATCTCGAGACCGGGGCGCGCACGTTCGACGTCGTCGCCATGACCCGGCATGTGGCCGCGCATCCCGTCTCGGAAAGCGCGCAGGACATCATCTTTCCCCTGTTGATGATCGGATTCGGCATCCTGGTGTCGCTCTGGCCGTTCCACACCTGGGCGCCGCTGGGCTATGGCGCCGCGCCCACAGCCACGGCGATGCTGCACGCGGGCGTCATCAAGAAGTTCGGGCTCTACGGTCTCTTGCGCATCGCCGTGCCGCTGCTGCCCGAGGGGGCGCAACGCTGGGCGGGACTCCTGGCCGTGCTCTGCCTGGGCAATCTGGTCTACTGCGGCCTGGTCGCGATGCGTCAGAAGAACTTCGGCCTGCTGATTGCCAACTCGAGTGTTGCGCACATGGGGTTCGCGTTCCTCGGCATCGCCAGCCTGAGCCTCATCGGGGTGACGGGCGCCGTCGTGGTGATGGTTGCGCATGGGCTGCTGGCGGCCCTCACGTTTGGTCTCAGCGGCTATCTCCACCAGCGCCTGGGCACGCTCGAGATGGCCCAAATGGGCGGCCTGTTGCGGCGCCTGCCGTTCGTTGGCGGGGTCCTGATCATGGCGATGCTGGCCGGATGCGGACTGCCGGGATTCGCCAACTTCCCGGGCGAGATCCTGGTTCTCTTCGGCGCGTGGATCCGCCACCCGGTCATCGTCAGCCTGGCGGCGTGGGCGGGGTTGATCATCGGCGCGGTCTATGCCCTGCGCGCGGTCCGCATGATGCTCCACGGAGAACTGCCGCAGCGCTGGCACGACACGCCGGATGCCGCGAACGCCTGGCGCAAACTGCCGTACGCGCTTCTCCTGGCCGCCCTGGTGATTTTCGGTTGCTTCCCGAGGCTCCTGACCGACCGCATCGCCGCCTCCGCCCAACAGGCCATCGCGGCCGCTCAAGGCCCTTCCATGGCGGAGATCCAGCGCGCCGACGACCGCCTTTTTGGCGG
>ERZ795055.3165-NODE-3165-length-12143-cov-4.803276_pt1 | contig 12143 bp, 7 predicted proteins | sample MGYA00375139_ERZ795055 | MGnify/ENA primary metagenome ERZ795055 (study PRJEB30184, sample SAMN05720283) | anaerobic digester metagenome | isolation source: active sludge of municipal wastewater-treating anaerobic digesters | place: USA | collected 2015-01-23 ...
GCCACTCTTGGCTACCTCCATATGTGCAATCGCGACGGCGAAGCCGACGTCACCAGCCATGCCTAGGCGGTTGACGATTTCGAGCTGGCGGAGCACGCGCTCGCGATAAAAGAATTGAAACCCCTGGGTCCGCGAGCTCTCGGTGCCGTCGATCACTGGGGGCGTTGGCAGCGGATCGCCTTGCTCGGCATCACCGGCCGCATCGGTGACATCGGCATCACCGGGCCGAAGCGTGGCGTCGCCCGGGATGAGGATTGGGGGATTTTGTGGATGACGTGAGGACTGGCAGTTGGTCAGCCCCATACAGATCAACACGATGGTGAGGTGCGCGCGTAGGTTCATGCTTCAGCTCCGCGACAACGCCAAAGCGCCATCGTGCGGCGGCTGCGCCGCATTTGTAAAGAGATTAGTCGGTAACAAAGGCCTTGCGATAGGCACTGCGGAATAAAGCGCGGCACACGTCATAGTCGTCTGTGCTACCATGGGATACGGTGACCTGGGAAATCGCGTTGCGTCATCGTGGCGGCTCTTGAGTCTTACGTGCGCACAGGCGACAGTCCTCCACATGCAGACGCTCGGCCGGCATTTGATCGCTGATTTTTTTGGTTGCGATCCGCGAGTCACCAACCACGAGCCGGCGATTCGTCGCGCGTTGGTTGCGGCTACCCGGAAATCTGGGGCCACCATCATTGGCGAGGTGTTTCACAGCTTTGCACCTCAAGGGGTGACCGGCACAGTTGTCATCGCAGAGTCGCATGTCTCGGTGCATACCTGGCCCGAGCACGGCTATGTGTCGGTGGACATTTTTACCTGTGGTGGCCTCGATCCGCGGCCAGCCTTTGTGCATCTCCAGAAGGCCTTGAAGGCCAGAGAGTATCGCACCCTTGAACTCGTGCGCGGGGTGGACGACGACGTCGAGGCCGGGCGCAGCCTGCTGCCTAACGACGTGCGCACCTTCCCGTCGCTGTCGGCGCTGCGCACCACGAAGAGCGTGATGGCGAAGCAGGTTAAGCCGCGACGTGGCGGGCGATCACATCGATGACGTGGGCATCTTCGAATAGGCCAATGTGATCGTACGGCTTGCGCATCGTTTGCGTCGATTTTCCGTAGCGCGCCGATTTGAGTGGCACCAGGCCATCGGTGTCGGCCTTGGCGAGTTGCAGGATTTCAAGCAGCTCAGTCATCGGCGAAGCTGCGCCCTGCAGCAGCTCTGTCAGGTTGCCGGTAGCGCCGATAAGGCGCAGCGACCAGCGGACGTTGTGGTCGTCTACCGTGACCGGCGGCCAGCTGAGCTGCCACTTCAGGTCGGGAAGACTTCCCATGCCACCGCACACAGCAAAGTCCACAAAGCGTTCGTGCGTAGGCCCTAACACAGTTTGTGCGTACTTGGGTTGCAAAGCGGCAATGGCGGCACTGCCTTGCGTGACCATCGCGCCACTCAAGCCTTTGACCAAGGTGCCCACCAACGATTCGACATTGGGCGTACCTCGGAACGGTGAACCAATGCCCACGAGTTTGCCGATCGCCTTGCCAAAGCCAGCCTTTTCCAAGCGGGCGCGGGTGAGGGTGCCGTCCATGCCGCCTTGGCTGTGGCCGATCAGGGTGGCACGTGAGGAGAAAGGATCGCAGCCCAGCAACTGTTTTTGTTGCCGCATCTGCTCAAGCTGCTCCAACAACACGTCGGAAGATTGCTCGAAGGTGATGACGTTGTGACGGGGGCTGCCGATGACGAAGATCTTTCCTTTCAGTTCACTAGGAACAGCCACGCCATCGTAATTGTCCACAGCGCGCAGCTGTGCGGTGGCTGGGTCGGTCATGTTGGTGTAGGCGATGACCACTCGCTCGGCATATTGAGCCGTGCGAAACGCTATCGCTGCGGAGGGACCAATGTTTCCCAACCCTGGGCGGAGAATGGCCAGCTTGCCCATCTGTTTGGGGTTGCCAGCCGTGTTCTTCTCAAGTGGCGCCGCGATAGCTTCGCGCGCATAGTCGCTCGTGCGCCAGTTTTTGAAATTGCCAGGCAGGCTGCCAATTGCGTAGCCCCCTTCCGAAAGTGGCCCCAGCAAGGTGTGCAGCGTGGTTTCGAGGGCTTGGGTTTGCAGCCCCGACAAGGTCGCGGGTGGGGGCCGTAGTCGGGCCAGGCTCTTGCCCGAAATTCTAATGTTTGCCGCTTTTTCGGGGCGCGTCGGCGGCATGTGCAGGAGCTTGCTGAGTTGCACCAGCGAGCTGTCCAACTCGGTCACCAGATTCGCGCACGGCAAAACCGATGCCGGTGTCGATGTTGACAGCTGTTCAGTCTGCGTCGTCGGCAGCCGCAGCGTTGATGTTTCGCGAGGAACCAAAGAGGTTGGCAACGCTATTTTGGACATATTCTCATACCCCAAGGGTCGATAGGAGCATATCGGCAGCAATGATGTCTATGTCTCCACAAAATGCCTTGGTGGCCAAGTTGTTTGCTGATTCACCGTCTCTTGTCTGCTGCGGTTGGGGCGTAGAGAATGCCATGATGAATTTGTCTGGGTTGAACCGGAAGTTGGCGTGGGCTGTGCTTCTGTTGGTCGCGAGTTGCTCCAGTCCGGCCGCGCGCCGGTCGACGTTTCCGTTGGCCGCTGATTCTGGGCCACCAACTGACGTCGCCCATGACGAGATAAGTCCTGCGGGGGACGAGGCGACCGCTGACTCCGGAGACTCAAGCGGCATGGCTGACCCCTGGCTTCCCGGCGACCCCTGGCTCCCGGGCGACCCCTGGCTCCCGGGCGATTCCTGGCTCCCAGGCGATTCCTGGCAACCGGGCGACCCTGGTTTGGCTTTTTGCATAGCCCCGAATGCAGGTCAAAGCGATGCGGCGCCAGCGATTCAAGCGTGCATCGATGCCACGCCCGAGGCTGGTACCGTCGCGCTTCTGCCGGGCACCTACCTGCTGGGTGCACAGCTGTTGCTCACGCGTCCGATCACGTTGACCACCCTAGGGCTTATCGGCACCGCTCCTTGTGCTGACGCACCCTCGCGTTGTGCTACGTTGATGCCCACGCCGAGTTTGCGGTCAGACCGGGGGTTTCTCCGAGTACTCGCCACCCACCACGTCACGGTAGACCACTTGGTGCTAGATGGCGTGCGCCAGACGCGCTTGGCGTCGGTGTCGGCGGCCCAATGTGCGGCTGGGAATAATGGCGAGGGTTTCAATGCCGCCTTTTCGGATTGCCAGAGCTGCCGCTTTACCGCCAATGTGTCGCAACACGTGTTGTGTGGCACCGGCCTTGAGTATCGCGGTGACGACGCGGTGATCGAGCAGAACGCATTCTTGGACAATGGCGACAGCACGCAGCAAGGGCTCTGGTCCGACGGTCTTACGGTGCACGCCTCCGATCGCGCCAGCATTCGCAGCAACCGCATTGTGAACAGCACTGACGTGGGGCTGATCGTCGGAAGTGCTCGCGCTGCGGTCATTCGCGACAACCTGATTGAGCAGATCCGCGCCCACGCCTTTGCCGGCTTGATGCTGGACAACTTCAACGGCAGCACTCCTGGGGACTTTACCGGCACCGAGGTGACGGCCAACACCGTCAATTGTGGCGCCGAGGCGTGCGATTTCGGTATCAATCTGGGACCTCATGCCTGGTACCGTTCTACCAACATCTTGGGCGGGCAGGTGCACCACAACGTTTTGGTGGGTGCGCACCAGCCGTTGAACGTGGATGGTGCGGGCACGGCGACTGCGCCGCTGGAGCTCTGGGCCAACACACTCGCGGGCTCGGCGGCCACGATGCCCGTCCCATGTGGCAATCCAGGGTTGTCGTTGTTGAACATCGCTGCCGACGCCGTGGTGGACCGTCATGGTGAAACTGAACCATTGGCCACCGGTTATTCTTGGCACAGCTATTGTCCTGGGCCTTCCTATCTGGCGCAGCCTAGCTGTGGGCAGGCCGGCGGTAACACCTGCGAAGCCGCGGTCGACCTCTGTGTTGGGCATGCGCGGTTGGAGAGCGGTGACTGTACCGTCTGCTGTGATGTGAATGACGCGGGGGCGCCTTCGTGCGGCGGGGCGGGCGGCAACACTTGTGATAACGGCGTGTTAGATCTGTGCACAGGTGCGGCGCTGTTTCCTAGCTACGACTGCACCTTCTGCTGCGCGCGCTAAGCGGCGGGACCGCTGGTTTTGTCTAACAGCTCTTGCCAACGGGCATACAGCCGCTCGACCTCGTGGCGATTGGTCTCCAGGTTTTGCACCAGTTGCGGCACCTCGGCGCCCCGGGCGACGTACAACTCACTCGAATTCAGTAAGGTTTCGAGCTCGCTCACGGCGTGCTCGGCGGCCTGGATGGCCGCTTCCATTCCTTCGAGCTCACGCTGCTCTTTAAAGGAGAGCTTCTTCGGGCGGCTTGGGAGCGCCGCAGGCTTGGTTGGGGTAGGCTCCTTGGGCTTTGCAGGGGCTTGAGGTAAGGCGGCAACGCCGCGTTGCAGGTTGCCCCATTTTTCTAAGTAATCCGAGAAGTTACCTTCATAGTAACCGAGCTTACCGTCGACCTCGAAGGCCAAGATGGCGGTGGCGACGCGGTCTAAGAACCAACGGTCGTGCGAGATGACCAGCGCGCAGCCTGGGAACACCGACAGGGCATTCTCCAAGACGCCTAAGGTCATCACGTCGAGGTCGTTGGTGGGTTCATCCAACACCAGCACGTTGCCCGCTTGGCGCAGGAGCTTGGCGAGTTGCACGCGATTACGCTCGCCGCCCGAAAGTTGCCCCACGCGCATATCGGCAAAGCTGTCGTCGAAGAGCATCATGCGCAAAAACGACCGCACGTGAATCGGACCATCCTCCAAAAACACCTGGTCGTTGTCGCCAGAGACTTCTTCTAACACCGAGCGGCTATCGCACAGCTCAGCTCGGCCTTGGTCTAAGAACGCAAAGCGAGTGTTCTGGCCGGCCACCACTGTGCCGCGGTCGGGCGGCAGCAGTCCTAGCAGCGTGCGCACCAGCGTCGTTTTGCCGGCGCCATTGGGGCCTACGATGCCAATACGATCGCCCGGTTTGAGTCGCAGCGTCAGGTCATCGAACAGCAGTTTGCCACCCAGCGATTTGCCAAGCTTCTGTGTCTCTAGAATCGTGTTGCCCAGTCGCGGCCCCAGCGGCAATCGCAAGGTGAGCGCGCGATCGGCCGGAGATAGTTCTTGGGCATCGGCCCCAGCGGCTACGGCATCATTAAAACGATCGATGCGGGCCTGTTGTTTGGTGGTGCGAGCCGCCGGTCCCCGTCGGATCCAATCTAACTCGCGGCGAATGAACGAGCGCCGAATCCGCTCGCGCGCCGACGCCTGCCCCAGGCGTTCGGATTGTTTTTCCAAGAAGCGCGAATAGCCACCCTCGTACGGGTAGAGGTAGCCGCGGTCCAACTCCAAAATGCGTGTGGCCACGCGGTCTAAGAAGTAGCGATCGTGAGTGATGAGCAACAGCGCGCCGCGGTGGGCCAACAGTCGCCCCTCAAGCCACGCCACTGTCGTCGCATCCAAGTGGTTGGTGGGCTCATCCAACGCCAGCACATCGGGGCACGACAGCAAAGCCCTGCCCAAGGCCACGCGCCGTCGTTCGCCAATCGACATTTCGCCTACCAACTGCTGCAAGTTCGCAAGTCCCAGCGCGGCGGCCAACGTCTCTACTTCGTGGGCGCGATCGAATTGGCCCAAGCTTCCCAGCCGATCGAGGAGTGCTGCCTGCGCATGCAGCGCGGTGTCGAGCGCCTGTCCCTCCAAGCGTGGCAACTCCAGCTCCAGCGCCGACAGCTTCGCCATGGCCTCCGCTTGGGCGCGCAAACCCAACGTCAGCGTTAACTCCACGGTGAGCGTGGGGTCGAGGTGCGGCTCTTGCGAGACGTATTCCAACGACAGATCGCGACGTTTGGTCACGAGTCCAGCGTCCAGCGCGTCAGCAGGGTCTTGGCTCACCCGGGCGGCAGCGATCAGACGCAGCAGCGTGGATTTGCCCGAACCGTTTACGCCCACGAGCGCAATTCGGTCGGTTTCGTCTACGGCGAATGACACGTCCTTCAGCACGTGGCGTGGGCCGAAGCTCTTGGCGAGCCCTTGCACGGTGATGATGGCGCTCATATTCGCGAGCGGACTAGATGTCGGTGTAGGAATCGACGAGGCGGCCTACGACGCCGTACTCCAACGCCTCGGTCGCCTGCATCCAATAGTCGCGTTCGGTATCAGCCACCACGCGCTCCAGCGGTTGGCCGGTGGCCTCAGCAATCGACTTTTGGATGCGCGCTTTGATCTTTGTCAGTTCCTTGGCCTGAATCGCGATGTCGCTCGCCTGGCCGCCCGCACCGCCCGAGGGCTGATGCAGCAGGAAGCGCGTGTTCGGTAGGCACAGGCGGTTCTCTTTCTTGGCGGCCAAGTACAGGTGCGCCGCGGCGCTACCCACCCAACCGGTGCCAATCATTTTCACTGGGCAAGGCACGAACTTGATCATGTCGTGAATGGTGTCGCCGCTCTCCACGTGGCCCCCGGGGGAGTTCACGAAGATGCGGATTTCGCGCTTGGAGTCTTCCTGGGTAAGCGCCAGCATCTTGGCCGATACTGCTTGCGCAAGCTTCATATCGATCAAGCCAAACACAAGGATTGAGCGCGCCTTGAACAGCCGCTCTTCCAACAGCTCCGACGGCTTGTGGTTTGAGCCGGGGGTGGTGTCTTCGTCGTCATCATGCAGGAAAACCATCGGAGCTCCTTTGACGGCGCTCCCCGCAGGGGCCCCGTCACATTGCCGAAGAGGGATTAACCCCGACCGGGGGCTTCGCGCAACCCCGGCGCCTCGCGTCCGGTGCGGGCCACGTACTCAGTGTAGCCGCCGCCGTAGGGCACGACACCTTGGGGGGTGAGTTCTAAAACGCGATTGGAGAGGGCGGCCAAGAAGCGCCGGTCGTGCGAGACGAACAGCATCGTGCCTTCATAGTTGGAAAGCGACTGCAACAGCATCTCTTTGGTGCCAACATCCAAGTGGTTGGTCGGCTCGTCCAGCACCAGGAAGTTGGGTGGGTCGAAGAGCATGCGCGCGAGCACCAAGCGCGCCTTTTCGCCGCCCGAGAGTACCCGACAGGTCTTTTGAATCTCGTCGCCCGAAAAGCCGAAGCTGCCGGCCAAAGTTTTTAGCGTGCCGACGCTCGCCAGTGGGAACGCCTCATACAGCGTGTCCCAAACGGTCTTTTGCGGCTCCAGGAGCTCCATCGCGTGTTGCGCGAAGTAGCCCATTTTGAGGCTGGCGCCTTGCACCACTGCGCCGGCATCGGGTTTGGATTCGCCCGCTATCATTTTGAGCAACGTGGATTTACCGGCGCCGTTGACCCCCAACACGCACCAGCGCTCGCCTCGGCGCAGCACGTGCGAGAAATCGGTGTAAATACGGCGCGAGCCATAACCCTTGTGAATCCCTTGGAGCTTTACGACTTCGTCGCCGCTTCGGGGCGGGGTTTTGAAGTTGAAGACCAGGCTCTTTTTGCGCTTGGGGGGCTCCACCCGTTCGATCTTGTCGAGCATCTTCACGCGCGACTGCACTTGGGCAGCATGTGAGGCGCGGGCTTTGAAGCGCTCGATGAAGGCCAGCTCTTTTTTGAGCATGGCTTGTTGGCGATCGAACTGTGCTTGCTGCTGGGTATCAGTGATGGCGCGGGCGCGCTCGTAGAAATCGTAGTTGCCCGAGTAGGTGGTGAGCTCGCCGCCATCGATCTCGATGATTTTGTGCACCACCCGATTCATGAACTCACGGTCGTGCGAGGTCATGAGAATTGCGCCTTCATAGCTCTTCAAAAACTCCTCCAACCAGATGATTGATTCCAGATCCAAGTGGTTGGAGGGCTCGTCGAGCAGGAGGGCATCGGGGCGCATCAGCAGGATGCGGGCCAATGCCACGCGCATCTTCCAGCCGCCCGACAGGTGGCCCACGTCGCCATCCATCATTTCTTGCGAGAAACCTAAGCCGGCTAAGATTTCACGGGCACGTGCCTCAAGGCTGTAACCATCGAGGTGCTCAAACTCGGTTTGCACGTGGCCCAGCTCGTCGATGAGCTTGTCCATTTCGTGCTCGCGCTCGGGATCGGAGAGCGCGTGTTCTAGCTCATGCAAGCGCGCGGCCACGTGGGCCACATTACCTGCGCCATGCATGGTTTCCGTGACCGCGGCTCGGCCGCTCATTTCGCCGACATCTTGATTGAAGTAGCCCACGGTGACGCCGCGATCGACGGTGACCTGGCCTTCTTCGGGTTCTTCTTCGCGGGTGATGAGACGAAACAGCGTGGATTTGCCAGCGCCGTTGGGGCCCACGAGGCCCACCTTCTCACCGCGGTTCAAGGCGGCGGAGGCGTCGACAAACAAGATCTGTTGGCCGTGCTGCTTGGCTATGGCGTCAAAGCGAATCAAGGGCGCGCCTGTTAGCACATCGCGCGGGCGTAGAGGAAGGGGCAACTGCGGGTGGTCGTAGAACTCGTCCTCGTGTTAGCCCCGACCCGAGGCACGGCAGCCATTTGCAAACCCATACTGTAGCGCCGGTCGGTGGTCGATACTGGAGCTAGAGCTACCGGGTTACGGCTTGCGATACTTCACTTTCACGTCGGCATAGTCGACGGCAACGGTCCCCGGTGTCGAGGCACAACCGCTGACGGCGACTGGCCGCACGGCGAGCGCGAGGTCTTGGTAGGGGCCTATGAGCAACCGGCCAAGCACGGCCGGGTCGGTGAGCGTGACTGACATCAGCGCGGGTGCTTCTGTGCTGGCGTCATTGGTCGCAAGGCTCCACCATGCCCCTCGATGCCAAGCGAGCAGCTCAGCGCCTGAGTCGGCCGTACAGCCACCTGCTGTGGCATAACCATCGGCTCCGGCATAGACGGTCGGTGTGATCGAAAGAAGGGTGGGCGTGGCATCCAGGCGTGCGTAGACAAAGCGAAAGAACGCGGCCTGGGCTGGCTGCAAATCCCCTGAGTGCAAGATCCAGGTCTCGTTCAGGCTGGACGCCCCCACAGAGCCGCCCGATTTGACGATCTGTTGATGAGCCGTGTCATAGGTCATCACCGGCCCGAGCGTCGTCGGCGGGCCGTCGCAGGCCGTCCCGGTGCCACAAATCTTGGTCCAGTGGCTGCCATCCCACTCCCACGTGCCGTCCGCCTCCTCGGCACCAAACACGTCCCCGAACAATACCGTGCGCCGACGGGCGGCATCGTAGGCCATTCCCGGCCGATAGAGACGACCCGGACCGCACACGCCAGCGGCACAGGCTTTGGTCCACGACCAGGTGCTCGTTAGCGAATTCCAGCCGAGCTCCCAGGTTTCGTCACCCGTGACCGAGTTGCCTCCATAAAGCACGATCCGACCGCGGTCGGAGTCATAAGCCATGGCATGCGCGCTGCGACCGGTGGGTGCTGTTCCGCAGGAGCCTGCGAGACAAATCTGGTTCCACTGCCAACTGGCAGAGACGGTATTCCAGTAGAGTTCCCAGATCTCGTCGGCTCCCGCCGAGCCGCCAACAAGCACGATTCGCCCGCGTCCCGCATGATAAGCCATCGCGGTATCCACCCGCGCGGTCGGTGTGGTTGTGCAAGTCGCGGTAGGACAGACTTTGGTCCAAACCTTCGTGGCGCCACTCCACTCCCATGTCTCGTTGGTCGTCGTCCCCGGCGTTGGCCCCACGAGACCGCCAAAGTAGAGGGCTCGCTGTCGTCCTGGATGATAGGCAAGGGCACCACGCGAACGCGCTGTGGGTGAGGTGGTACACGTGGCGGTCGGGCAGACCAAGCTCCAGCCTGCGCCATCCCATTCCCAACTGTCATTCAAGAAATTGTCATTGCTTCCCACAGAGCCGCCAAACGAGAACGCCCGCTGGCGCACGGAATCGTAGACCATTGAGCCATAGCTCCGTCGCGACGGGCCAAAGCAAGACACGGCGCCCCCAGCAAGCTTGGACCAAGCCCCACCACGGAATAGCCAGACCTCGTCGCTGTTGGCGCCGTCGTAACCCCCGCCCAGGAGGATGCCGCGATTGACGCCGTCAAAGGCCATGGCCGCATTGGTGCGCGCCGTGGGGCCGGTGCAACTGGTGCCCATGCCGCAGACTTTGGTCCAGGTATGGGCACTGCTGTTCCAAGCCCACGTCTCATCGCTGCGCGCGCCGGTCCAACCGCCAAAAAGGTAGCTTCGACTGGCAGTTGAATCGAACGCCATGCCGAAACTGATGCGCGCCGTCGGGCGGGTGCAGGCGGGGACGGTCGAGGCGCTGCAAACACTCGCCCACTGAGTGCCGTCCCATTCCCAGGTATCGTTGTTGGGAATGGACGCGACCTTATATTCGCCGATGTCACCCCCGAACAGGACGCTCCTGCCCGTCGTCTCATCGAACGCCATGCCGAAGTCGAACCGACCCGCGGGGCTGCTGCATGAAGTGCCGCTGCCACATAACTGGGTCCACTGCGTGCCGTCCCAAGCCCACAGATCGTCCATCGTATGGAAGCAATCACAGGCGTTTTCGTACCAGGCGCCGCCGAACAGGAGGGTCCTGTTGTGCACCGAATCGTAGACCATGCGATGGTAGAGCCGGCCGCGCGGACCGACACACCCGGTGTCCCCGCCGCAACGCAACTGCCACGTGCTGCCATCCCACTCCCAGGTCTCAGCCGACTCCTGCTCCGTACCTTCCGCAAAAAAGGACACCGTGACGCCACGGCGAGAATCAAAGGCAATCCCATGGCTGCCCGTTTGGTCGGGATCGACGCAGCCAGTCCCTGAGCCACATGCCTTGGCCCATTTGATGCCGTCCCACTCCAAGATCTGGCCGGCACTACTAACCACCTTTCCCCGCCATGAATCGTAGGCAAAACTCGTGGGCTTGTTCCCGTCGGGGAGCGCACCGTCATAGATGCAATGCTCAACCCAAAGCGGTGCCGCTTGCGTCAGCGTGGTGTCGCCATCGTCGAGGCTTGCCATGCCGGCCCCTGAACTTGGCGTCGCATTTGCGGATCGCAACGGAATGCCCAGATAGGGACGGCCCTCGAATTGGTGCGGATTCTCGATGTCACTGCCCTGGCGTTTGAAACCCGACGTCGCCACCCACTCCACGTCCCGAACCTCAGCGCGCTGGCTTTCATTGCCGGCGGTGTCGACCGCGGTCAGAAACACATTCACCTGATCTTGACCCACGAGTCGAACCGCAAAGCCCGTGTCGGTCGCGACCGCACGACCAAGCTCTGCCGCGCTCGTCATGTTGTCGGACGAATAGGCAATGACAGTGGTATCGACCGCGACAACGCCCGGCTTGCCCGCGACCTCCAGTTTGCTTGCGACCGGGTCATCACCTACTCCCCATGGCGCCCGGGTGTAAACGATGTCATCGGCAACGGTCGTGTCGGGCGCAAGAGGGGGCCGCGTGTCGATCGCAAGGTCGGCAATCACGATCGGCTCAGCGGGAGCATTGCCGGCGGTATCGACAATGGCCGGGTCGGTCCCGATCACAATCTGGTCAAGGATCTCTGTGTCGACCTCAATACCTGAGATCTCGGCGACGTAAACATAAAAGGCGCCCGCCGCCATTCGCTGCACAAATTCAACGCCCGTCGAGGCGGTTAACACCTGCGGCGCAGGGGAGGCTCCGGCCGGCGCCGTGGTCTCGTCCTCATATACCTACAACGTGTATCTCAGTTCTTCCGGTCTCGTACCTAATACCACCTATTATTTCCGGGCGGCCGGGGTGAACAGCAACGGGACTTCCACCGTTTACACCGCCCCGTCGGCCACCTCGACCCTGGCAGCGGTTCCGCTCAGCGCCGTTTCCACTTTCAGTTCGGTCGGGCCGTACGGTTTTTCCGCCGCGTGGGACAATAATGGCAACCCGCTGACCCTGACGTTGTATTCGGTCCAGGCCTCCACCGCCCCGGATTTCAACGCCGGCGCGACCAACCAGGTGACGGCTTCCACGGCCCCGGATTCCGGTCCGGCCTATACCTTCTCCGGGCTGACTTTCTCCACCACGTACTATTTCCAGGTCCGGGCGCGCAATCATAACGGCCTCTATACCTCTTACGCGCCGCTCGGTTCCACCAGGACCCTGACCCTGCCTCCGCCGGTGCCGGACCCCGTCTCCAATGTCAGTACTGGTTCCCTGATCGCCG
>ERZ795055.3170-NODE-3170-length-12131-cov-4.608148_pt1 | contig 12131 bp, 10 predicted proteins | sample MGYA00375139_ERZ795055 | MGnify/ENA primary metagenome ERZ795055 (study PRJEB30184, sample SAMN05720283) | anaerobic digester metagenome | isolation source: active sludge of municipal wastewater-treating anaerobic digesters | place: USA | collected 2015-01-23 ...
GACGCGGTCACCGAGACACCCATCGCGGTGGCTTGACCCAAGATACGTTGCGTTGCCGTCGCTGTGCCGAACAGCTGGGTGGTGGTGCCGGCCAAGCGACTCGCCAGTGGCCCTGCGGCCAACATGCCGACGTTCAGAATGACGCCTTCGGCCGAGAACTCGCCCGTGGAGACTGCTTGTAGTCCTTGGATGGCGATGGCCTGGGGAATCTGTGCCGACGCCATCGTAAGTGCGCCACGCATCCCGGCGCTCAGTTTGGTGGCTTGCGCCAAGCGCCCCACGGTCACTGTTTGTGCGGCCGCGGCAATCGGCGCGGTGGCCACTGTGTAAAGCGTTTGTTCGATAACGGTGCCGGTGAGCTGGCGTATTTTCAGATTGGTAGATTGGGCATCTTTGGCTTCGAGGATGCGCTGGCCTGGGGCCTCGCCCGCTTTGCGCGGCGCCACAAGCTCGTCTAGCTGCTTGAGGGCGTCGGCACCCAAATAGCTAAGCTGACTCCGGCGTTGCCAAACCGCGGCCAAGACCTCTTGACCCGTGCGCGGAATGACGGCGTTTAGCACCGGGCTGCCGTCGACGCCGATGGTGAGCGCCACGCCCTGGATGCTGCCCTTGGCAATCCGGGATTGGATCTCTTCTTGGGTGATCCCTTTAGGTAGCGGCTCGGTGCGCACGAGGCTTGTGCCCGTGGCCGCCGCCAAGGTGACCACAGTTTGCGAGGCATTGGGCGGCATACCCGATTCGCCGCGTGCTTTGTTGGGGCCAACAAAGGCGGCATACACGGTGGCCACCAAGCCTTTGGCTTGGGTGATGGCGAGGCTCTTGTCATCATGGGCCGCAAAAGCCGCAACCGCAGCCTGACGAACAGCTTGTCCGACCTTGGAGCTCTCTACCGCCAGCGCGCAATCTTCAGTGTGAGGCAGCGACAGCTTGGAGAGCACCGCCGCGCTCAGCATATCAGCGCCACCATTTACGGAGCGCTTCCAAAACTTGCTGATGTGGTCGGGGGTGAGCTCCAGCGGACCCTTTTGGGGGTCCATCACGGTGATCGGTTTGGCCCCGGGCGACTTCAACATCGCTGCGGTTTCGGCATCCCAGTCGGTGGTGCTGTTGGCCAGGCGCGCCATGGCCAAGCCATAAACTTCAGCGCCACCCACCTCGGCGAAGCTCTTCTTGCCAAAATCGTTGGCCGTAAGTTTGCCGGCTTTTAGGTCGCGCTCCACGGTGTAAACCGCGGTGGTAAGCCGCAACGTGGCGTGCATGGCGTCATCGCGCAGGATGCGGCCGCCGCCCACTTCGAACCAGTTGAAGTCCACCAGCGAGTCAGCCAGCATCGCGTTCAGCATCAACTGCGCCTGCTGGTGATAGACACGAGTCAAACGCTCGGCGCCGGCTACAACAGCCCGGCGCTCTTCGACGGGCGTCGTTGTCACAACCGTCGCCGCCGCTGTGCGCACCTGTGCCCCAGCAGTTTGGGGAGCTGCGAGGGCACCGCTGGTGCTGACGTTGCTCATCGCTTGCGGGGCAGAGGGCTTGGTGGGGGCTCCAGCAATGTCGGCGGCGCTGGCCTTGCTGCGTAGCGCCTGACGCGTGGCCAAAGCCTCGTGCACGACGCTCAACATCGGGCTGCGGTAGCCAATGCCATCCTTGATACGGGTATCGAGCCGCTTCAGGTGTTGGTCGATGCGCGGGTCGTGGGGATTCTGGGTCAGCAGCTGCACGAGGGCGGTGCGCTCGTTGGGCGCATTCAGGAGGCGCTGCAATTCTGGTTCGAGCGCGCGCAGAGCACCCGTCGAGCCATCGCTTTGTAGCAGTCGGGTCGCTGCCGTGCGTGCATCCAGCCCAAAGGTAGGGGCCGCCGTCGCAGACGGTGTTAAGGCAGCAGCTTTGGTGTTCACTTCAACCAAGGGTCACCTGTTGCGAAGACTATCCGCTTTTTCGTTATCGGCGACCAGCGGCTCGGTGACCCTAATAATCGTAAGCAGAACTGGATGGTTCTGAGATATGTTCATAACTCTATGTTTCTATTGGGTTATTATTGCAACACAGAACTCCGAAACAAGTCTCCAGGGCGCTCTGAGGGCGTTTTGGAGCTTGCCTTCGGGTCGCTTAGGAGCCGTTTCGGAAATGGCAGCGGCAAGTCGGTCTGACCAAGCTCATGGCGACTCCAGCGACCATCCAGGCGTTTTCCCAAGGGGCCACCCTGGCCGGTAAAGCGGGTAGGCTCGCCTAGCTCATGGGGTCCAAACAGCCCACAAGTGCGGGTGCGTTCCACCAGATCGGTGCGGGTGAGCGGCGCCTGGTCTGAGCCCAAGTAGGTGGTGAGCGGTTGTCCGAGCGTCAACGCTGCCAGGCAGAGGTTAGCGGCATCATCATAGTGGATCAGGTTTATCAGGCCGTCGGGGCGCAACGACGATTCTGCGGTGTGGAAGTAGACACGATGGGGGCCACGGGCATGGTCGTACAGGCCAGCCAAGCGCATCACCATGCCGCGCACGTCGCGGACGGCAGCCTCGGCCACCAACAAGCGTTCGGTGCGGGCATTCAGCACCACCGCCGAGTTTTCGTGCACATCGCCGCCGCGCTCCTCGGCGTAGACCGCTGCGCTGGAAACGAACAAAAAACGTCCTTCACGGTTCCACAGCGACAGCGCCCGCAGCGTGGCCGCTCGGTAATCGGAAATTTCGGAGGGGGGCACCGAGAAGAGCAGATGGCTCACCGGGGGCGGCGGCTCATCGGCGATGGTGCGTACGACCAACCCCTGGGCACGCAGCTCCGGATGCCGAGTTGATGACCGCGTCTCGGCCAACACCAGCCCGCCTGGAAAGCGGCGTTGCCACAGCGCCGCGACGTGGGCGCCCAAACGACCCGCACCAACGACTAGCAAAGTGGGGGCGGGCACAGATTGGTTGGCTGTGGGTTTCATCCGTGGTGTTTGTGCAAAATAGGATTCAGCACTCCCTCACCCTACGGTAGCCACGCAGGATCATTCTGCCCAGGGGTAGCCAGCGACCTGTAAGCCAGCGCCCGCGCGAGCGTTGACGGGAGCTGCGTTACGGGGGGGGGTTTGCGCGCCGCCTATCGACAGGGCTTTCAGTGGCTGCGAACCCTGGCATCTTGGGTCTCCCGATGGCAGACTTGGCAACTCATGGGGTTCTTGAACATGTTGGCGACGCATCGCTTTCGACTTCTTGCGGTTGGGCTCGCCGTGTCAAGTTGGATGGCGGGCTGCGACCTCTCGCTGAACATTCCCACCGATGTGGTGATTCGGTGTGCCACCTCTGACGATTGCCCTGAGGGTTTTCGTTGCAACGCTGAGTTCGCGACCTGTTACACCGACGCCCGCAACCAAGCGCCCGAATTGCTGATGGACCCTGTCACGCGGGCCATTCAAAAACTTACCGTGAATGTAAAAGTGTTGGATGCCAACGCCGCGCCCTTCGGCGATGATCGAGTTACGGTGTATTTTGAATATACGGTGCAAGCCCCCGACGACCCGGCCAGTGCTTGGTGGCCTGCCGTGGACGAAAATGGCGCCACCGCCCTTGTGGACCTAGCCACGCTTGGGCGGGAGCACAATTATCCCTTTGCCTGGGATTTGGTGGCGCAAGTTGCCACGAATGCTTCCTACGGCGTGGATGCTGGCATGGATACGGCCGTTGGCACCGCGGTGGTAGGCAGCGACGCAGCGGGCGACGGCTTCGCGATGATCGCCACGTTACCGCAGGTGACGGTACGCGCGCAGGCCGTGGACGCGGCCGGGGTCCGGAGCGAATGGACGCGTTCCAACACCGTGATGGTGGGCAACGATGCCCCGACGGTGTTGTTGACGGCGCCCAGCGCGGAGATCTTGCGCGGATGGATTCCTTTGCAATTGGAGTTGCGCGACTCCGCGGCCGATACAGCGTCGGTCGCCGTGGAGTTCTGCGCCGGCGCCGAATGTGCCGGTGACATCTGGCGCACGACGTTCTTGGCGATGGGGACAACCGAGGCGCTGCAAACCTCGATCGAGGGTAGGCTGCACGTGGTTGTCTGGGATTCGGCAGCCGTATCAATTCCCGATCCTCTATGGGATCAAGGGCTTGGGGCCGTGCTCGCCTCCGAGGTTCAGGTGCGGGCCCGCGCCTGCGACAACCCGGCCAATATCAGCGACACGGTGATGAGCGGTGCACGTGAACTCACGGGATCGGGCGCCGAAACTGGCACAGAACCACCAACAGATATCGGCAATGGTTATTGGGGCTACTGCGGTGAGTGGGTCAGCGTGACGCTGCCGACCATCGATAATCGCCCCTAGCTAGAAGCTGCCACCGACACCGATGAACGCCGTCCCTTGGGCGACGCCAAGGTTAGGCATCCAGTTGAACGACGTCTTGGCCTCGGCTGGTGGGGCGATAGGTTCCGCGGTGGTGCCGCTCTCACTGGTTTCATACAGCTCCCACATGCGCTCGGCGGGTTGCGTATCGATGGTGGCATGCAAGACGCCAAACAACGTGACAAACGCACCGACTCCTAAGAATGTGTAGGTGTTGGGGCTTACGTGGTTCTTGTCGCGCAGTGCCGCGGCCAGACTATCGCCGATGATGACGAGCCCGATGCCGCTGGTGATGGCGCCATGAAGGCGTCGGTCATGTCGCTCTTCATTTGCAAGGGTATGGAACCTTTCGCGGAATTTCAGCACCGTGGCACCGCGCGCTTCGGCGGTGGATTGGTCGGCGGCGCTGTAGTCAGCCAACAACTCTTCGTACGGGGTGTCGACCCATGCACCCAATCCCCAACCGAGCAGTGTCGCGGCCGGGATCAGGGCTCCCCCCGCAAGTGCCCAATTTCGCTCTGAGCGCGTCATGTCTTTGTTTGAGTTGACGTAAGGACCGAGCACAATGCCTGCGAACAGCGAGCCGGTTAGCCCGCCGAAGGTTAGGGAGTAGCGGCGATCTTCATCGGCCTGTGTGGCGCCAACCAAGTGCTGCCGCAAAACCTGAGCGTCCTTTTCAGTGACACCATAGTACTCGGGCTCCACCACGGCGCTTGAGCCTTGGGCAAGGGTAAAGGCCTCCACACCAAATGGGCTCTTAAAAAGTCCTGTAAAAACAGGTGATTCACCCCGAGCTGCGGTGGCGGGCGGAGTCTCGGAGAGCGCCTCCAGACGGATTTCGCCATGCAAGTTGGCGTCGTAACGCCGCACCGAGCTGATGGGACGGCCTTGCGAGCTCACCACGGTTTCATAGATCTCCAGGTCGCCTGCTGGTAGCGCCAGTGTCAGGGCAGTGCCGGCCTCTTTGTGTACGTCCAACACGCGGACGCCTTGGTGGTCGCGCAAGGTGAGTCGCAAGGCGCCTGTTACTGCGAGTGTGAGCAGGCGAGGCTCGGGTGTACTGCGACGCAAAAACGGTGCGGTTCGATCGGGGCTGCGCACGAAAACCTTGGGGCGATAGGCATCATTGACGACACCCGCGTTGGCGGTTTGGATGAAGGCCGCAAGCTCCGCGTAACTGACATTGCGGTCGTGATCTACGTCTGCGGCCCCGCGCAACCCCGAACGTAACTCGTAGCTGAAAATGCCCGATTGCAGCTCACTCCACTCATAGGTCACGGCCTCAGCGCTGGTGGAAATGAGCACCCCAAGGTTTGGGTAACGATCAAACAGGCTTTGCGTCTCAGGTTGCACTTCGAAACGTTTGCCGCCAGGTTTGCGTGGGTTGAGCATGAAGTAGGAGTTGCAGCTGTCCAACACCAAGTGCGTAGGTGTGTTGCCCAACTTCGCCAACACTGCTTCATCTAGGTCACGGGCGCTCAAGCGGCTGTCAGCGAGCTCCAAGTAGCCTTGACCGTGGTCCACGTCGCCGTGACCAGCAAACACCAGGTAGACCATGGCCGCTTCGCCTCGGGCGGCGGCCGTGCCAAGCGCTTGTTCCAGGTGGCTCACGGCGGACTCTAGGTTTTGCCGGGTGGGTGGTTGTACCCGCGCCTGCCAATCGGGATAGAGCGCCCGCGTGACCGGGTCCAACTCGGCCAGCAGCGTGACATGGGCGACCCCAAACTCCTCAGCAAACAGCTCGGCGTATTTTACGCCATCATCGTCGGCGTACTGCAGGTCGGGGCGACCGGTGTTCAGGCTGCGATTGTTGGTGACAATAAGCGCATGGCGCGTGGGAAGTGGCGCACCTGGGTCGGCCAGCGTTGTTGCAAGCGCACTGATCCAGGGTAACAAGATTGCTGTCAGCAGCATTGGGAGCTCCTATTGCGGCGCCTAACGCCGCGACGACACACTTGTAAGTTGTTGTACCTGCTCGGCAATTACCGGCAGCGCCGGTTTCCATGGGGGCCGCGGCGAGATTTGCAGCCGATGCTCAACCTCCGCCACATTCACTGGGCGATCTAAAAACAGCGCGACGACTTGCAAGGGCCCTGCGGCAACTCCTTCGGGCACCACGCCTTCGGGCAAGGAGACGCGTTCAGACTCTGGTGCCAAGCGCAGCGCCTCCGGGGGATGTTGGGCGTTGAGATACGCCGGGTAGAACCAGTGCACCTCCTGTTTTGCGTCGACAGCAAACAAACATAGGTACAAAGACTTGCCGCTCGGTTGATGCACCACGAAACTCAGGCCATCGCCCGGATGCAATGCCTCACCCCCTTGAATGAGGCTGCGCGCGTGTGACTGGCCTTGGGGGTGCAAGAAGACCTCCACGCCCAGTTGGGAGAGGGAGCCGTGTGCGGCATCACCGCGGGCCACGGGAAGTGGGGTTGACGGTGGCACGGCTATGGTCAAAAGCCAAAGCACGCTTGCCGCGGCTGCACCCAAGACGACCGGAGCGAGAGCGCGAAACCACACCAACGGGCGGCGGTTCGGGAGTCTTTGCATCACCTCGGACACGAACTGCGGATCGGGAGCCAACGTAGAGCACCGCAACGTTGCGCGCACTGCTTCAAGATGACCGAGGGCCGCACGGCAAGCTGTACAGCTCGCCACATGGGTACCGAGATCGTCGGCGACGGCGCGGGGTTGGGTGCCTTCCAGGTAAGCGACCAGGGCTTGGGAGTCGGGGCAGGTCATCAGGCGACCTCGTGAGGAAGAAGTTCGGCCAAGCGTTTGAGTCCATAGAAGACGCGTGAGCGCGCCGTCGACGGTGTGCGGCCGATCACCACGGCGATCTCTTCGTACGACAGCTCGTTTAAGTAGCGGAGCACCACCGGCGTGCGAAACGACTCCTCCAGGCTCTGGAGCGCCACGCGCAGCAAACGTTCACGTTCTTTGCTTTGCTGGGTCCACGCGGCATCGCCGGCAGCGGTTGGCAGCGAGTCCAGCGGTTGTTGAGTTTCGCCATCGTTCAACCCAAGAAAGTCGGCCAGCCGCTTGCGGCGGCGCTTGGAGCGGCACAGGTTTCGGGCAAGGGTAAACAGGTACTCGCGGAATCGACCCTGGGCGCGATACTGGCCGCGTGCTTGCCACAAGCGCAAAAAAACCTCCTGAGCCGCATCGCGCGCTTGTGGGCCGTCGCCGAGCAAGCTTTGCGCGAAACGTCGCACTTGCGCCTCGTAGCGTTGCACCAGCTGTGCGAACGCCGGGTGATGCCCCTGGGCTGCGCCGAGCATCAGCAGATCGTCGCTGGCAACGAGCTCACTCGTTGGAGTCGCCTTAACGACGGTGTCGGTCGGCGCACAAACAACGAGCAAGTGGGGCTGTTCAGACACGCGAGGCTCCTTCACCCAGACATAACGCACGCGCACGACTTCTGTTGAAACGGTTCTCCACTTTTTGCTGAAGTCTCTTTGCCCCACTGCCACGTTGAGGTGACGTGGCCGCCGGTTGGCCACGGGCAGTGTCACGCAAAGGTACCAAATCGACATTTGACAGCATAAAAAACCATTAAAAACGGCTAGTTGAACAACTTATAGGATGGCCTGAAAGTTGCTTTGGTAGCGTTGATAGATCCCAACATCGTGGAGGATGCGGATGCAAACAGCACCTCTGATCCCGTGCCTAACAATGACTTCTGTGATGGCTCTGGCGGCGTGCGGACACGATCCGCTCCTGCCCCTCGATGAAAGCGACCCAGATTTCTGCCTGACCTATCCCGAACAGTGTGGCGACACCGACCCGGGCGGCGATAGCACGGCGCTGTGCGGCAACGGCGTGGCCGACCTGGGCGAATTCTGCGATGGCTCCGATGTGCGTGATTTCACTTGTGAATCACTCACCTTCATCGGTGGGACCGTGGCTTGCTATGGCCCCGACACCGAGACCCCTTGCGAATTGGACCTATCAGGCTGCGTGCCCGACCCCTGCGTCGTCGACCCACCCTCGTGCGCCCTACCGCCAGAGTGTGGCAACGGCATCGTAGAAACTGGCGAAGCCTGCGACCTAGGCAGCGCCCAAAACCTCGGGCCGCCCGCCACCTGCAACCCGGACTGCACCGCAGCGGTCACCTGTGACACCGGCACGCACTGGGATGACGCGAGCGCGAGGTGCAGTGCCAACACCCGTCAGATGCCCTGCCCAGCAACGCCAGCCAACGCCCAGGCCAACACTGCGAGCAGCATCACCCAGACCTGGGACGGCGCCACGTGGCAGCCACCTGCCACGCTCGCCTACAGTATCGTGGCCAGCACCACGCAGTGTCGGTTTGTGTGTAACGCGGGCTACGAGTGGAACGGCACGGGCTGCGCCAAACCTTACGTCGAGCGGGCCGGCTCCAAGTGCGTGCCGCGTATTCCGGGCGATGTTTCTACCAGTGATTGGTATTGGATCGACTCGAACGGCGATATCACCGGACTGCACGCCACCTGCGGCGACGTACCGCGCGGCATCAACTGCTCCGACGACGATGGTTGTTGCGCCCCGAATGGCGTCGCAATCAACGGCGATTGCGTGGTGTACTCAGGCGCGGGTGGCTATTGCTACGCCACTCCGCAGTGCCTGCAACCGCTCACCTGCAACATTCCCAACCACCTTTGCGAGTAGCCGTTAGCCCCGCGACGGCCGTTTGCGGGTGCGAGCCAAAAGCTCGGTGGCTCGGCGACTGCTACACGCGGGCTTAGAAACGGCCGGTTCGGCTTGCGCACGTGGCCCTTGAGTGCGCGTGGCCCGCCACGGCTCAAGCGCCGGGGTTGTAAGGAACTCACGCACACGCGTAAGGGTGGCCCAATACATTTGCACGCGCGCGGATTCTGACAGCGTGCCATCGTAGAGTTGGCCGATGGCAGCCACACGTTGTTTCGGATTGGCCAGCAAGGCAGCCTCCACCGCAGCCAGCGGCTCTGGCCCTACGCCAATGAAGCCCACCACGTGCCACAAGCTGTCCACCGCCCAAAAGCTGGCATCATCGGTGACTGGGAGTGAGCGCAGACGCTTGAGGACCAACGACGTCGCCTCGTGGGCGGCGCGCCCGTAAGCGGCCAAGGCCTTGGCCAAAAAGGTCAGCGCCGTAACGTCATGGGCTTGGGCTGTGAACATCATCAGGGTGGGTAGCACTTCGTCGGGGCGGCTGTCGTGCCGAGCTTTGTGCATTATCGCGGTGGCCATGAAGCTCGCCGCTTTGGGGTCGTGTCCGGCGAGCTCCAAATAGAGCGCAAACAAGCGCGGCCAAGAGTGTGTGGCCAACTCACCAACGAGCTGACTTCGGGGGCTGATCATGGCATCGATCCCTTGCAGATACACGGGCCGTTTGTTAGCGTTCACGCGTCTTGCAACGCGCAGACACTACTCAGAATATCTAGGAGATTACCATGGCGACGACGTTGACCCCCGCGGCGGCAGCTCGAAAGTTCGTGCGCGACTTTGTTACGAACGACAGCTTGGACACTGAAGTGAAGAACAGCGTCTTGGATGTGTTGGGCACCGCCAAAGCGTCGGCGGCCACCCTGCATCTTAAGGCCGGCATCGAAAACTCCACCGACCGTTTCAACAACGCCCGCGAGTACAACAAGGCCACGCCCACCCCCGCCATCGACGCCGAAGCGGCCGCTATTCGCAAAACCTTCAAGGCAGCGTTGCCGTACATGGAAGGCAAGCAGGCTGAGCTGATCAAGGCGTTTTTGGATCCGAAGAGCGATGTCGGCTTGACCGCCATCATTGCCGACGTGAAGGTGCGCATCAAAGCTATCGACGCACCCAAGCCGTCCGGCACCTACTAAGCCGCTGACGCGGTTGTAAGTTTCTCTGATGCGACACGCCACGCCACGCACCGTGGTGACGCTGGTGCTCTCAGCGCTTGGAGAGCCGTGCCTTGGACAACGTCCCCCGACGTTGTTGCATGCCGTGCGTGGCGACAAATACCTGTATCGAGCCGAAACCCGTGGTGGGCCGCGCTTCGTGCGTTTGCGTTTTGGCCCGACGGCATCCCTCGTGCGTGAACAACAAGCGTTGCTGCGCGCGCCAGCGGGGTTGGCGCCCGCCCTTCACCATTTCCGAAGCGGTGCCGAGCTGGCCGGTTTTGGCGCCCCGAGCGCGTTGCGCTTTGCGGGGTTGGGTGAACGGCCGTTGGCCGGGGTGTTGATATCGGGGTTGGTCCCGGGCACGCCCTTGGCACGCCCGCTAGACGAACCCAAGCTTTCAGCCTTGGCGCATGCATGGGTGGCTCTGCATCGCGTTTTGGGAGCTGACCTCGCACCGTTAACATTTCCAGCCACCCCGCGCGCCTGTTTCGAGACCCTGCGCGGCTACGTGCGCCGCGTGCGCTACGACGGTCTGCTCGATAAACACAGCGCACTCTGCCTGCAGCAGGCCACAGAGGTGTTGGCGCCAGCGATGCTGAAGGCGCCGGTAAGTGCCGTGCCGTCGGTGCTATGCCACGGCGATCTGCGCTTGCAGCATGTCACGCAGCAACGCGATGGCTGCCGGTTCCTGGATTTCGAACGCGCCGGAGCTGGCGACCCAGCGGCCGACCTGGCCATTTTTGCCTGCGCAGTGCCGTTGACGCTCAATGAAGAGCACAGCCTGATGTGCGCCTACGAACAGGCCCGAAAATCGATCCGCAGCCTTGCGGCCGATCACCACCTGTGGGAGCGCTATCGCGACCTGCGTACGTTGTGGGGGTTGTTGCGGGCCTGCGTGGTCATTTGCGACTTGGCCGACGACGCTGCGCCGCCCGATCGCCGTGCCTTCTTGCGTAGGCGTGTACCGCATGACCTGCGCGCGGCGTTGGCTCGGGTGCTCCCCAGCGAAGCCCACAAGCTTGCGCCCAGGCTGATACCGTTTGAGGGCCGTGCGCAATGACCGGGCGCTTGGACAACTTCCCCCGCATCCCGCATTTTCCGGGCAGCTGCGGCACCACAGACGACCTTTGGCTTGCCGAAATTGACCAGACTGCGTTGTGGCAACAGCCGCTCGTCGTGCTCGAAAAACGCGATGGCATCAACGTGGCGTTGGCCTGTGAGCCTAGCGGCAACGTTACCGTGGAGTTACGGGGTGGCTTCCATACGTTTGCCCGCGGTGACCTCGCGCGTGAGGTTTGGCTGTATGCGTCCCAACGCGCCGCCGCCTATCGTACGGTGTTGGGGCCACACGAGGTATTGTACGGAGAGTGGCTGAAACCCCGGTTGACCATCGCCTACACCCGCCTGCCTGATTGGCTCATCGTCTTTGCGTTGCGCAAAAGGGATGGCAGCTTCGTGCCCTTTGTTGAGCTTGCCAGGCGCGTGGGCGCTGTGGGTCTCACCGTAGCAACGCCGCTTCACGTCGGGCCGGTGCGCGGGCTCCGCGAGTTGAAAAGGTGGCTGGGACCATCGCCACTTGGGGCCGCGCAGATGGAAGGGTTGATCGTCGAGCCATTGCAACCCGGGCCGGGGCCACGTTTTGCCAAATGGGTGCGTCCGGGGTTTGTGCGGCGTCTTCCCGACGTCGCGCTGCAGAAGTGCAATCGCCTCAGCAAGCACGCTCGCTGTCTGCACGACGTCAGCGTGATGCCCAAGCGCTGACCGTGCACGCGCGGGCGTGCGATTTGGCGTCGAACTTGGTAAGGTGCGCCCCGACTTTTGAAGGATGGGGCAATGCAATACCGAAGTCTGCTCATCGTTAGTGTTGGCTGGATCGCAGCCTGTAGCTCGCAGCCGACGCCGCAGGTTGTTTTTGCGCCCACCGCGTCGAGTGCCACAGCGATTGATGTTCCGCCTGCGACGTTCATCACCGAGTCTAC
>ERZ795055.3178-NODE-3178-length-12109-cov-4.538079_pt1 | contig 12109 bp, 7 predicted proteins | sample MGYA00375139_ERZ795055 | MGnify/ENA primary metagenome ERZ795055 (study PRJEB30184, sample SAMN05720283) | anaerobic digester metagenome | isolation source: active sludge of municipal wastewater-treating anaerobic digesters | place: USA | collected 2015-01-23 ...
CGGGTCCTTCACGAACGTGTCCCCCAACTGACTGATGTGGACCAGGCCGTCCTGGTGCACCCCCACATCCACGAACGCGCCAAAGGCAGTCACGTTGGTCACGATCCCCGGCAGCCTCATGCCGGGCTTGAGGTCCTCGGGCTTCGCGACGCCCTCGGCGAACCGGACGGTCTCGAACTGCTGGCGCGGGTCGCGTCCGGGCTTGGCCAGTTCCGCCATGATGTCGTGCAAGGTGGGCAGACCGATGGTGTCGGTGACGTAGCGTTCGGGCTGGATGCGCGTCCGCCGGGTGGCGTCCTTCACCAGGTCGCCCACCTCGCAGCCGGCGTCGCGGGCCATCCGTTCGACCACCGGGTAGCTTTCCGGGTGCACCGCGCTGGCATCGAGCGGGTTGGCGGCGCCCCGGATGCGGAGGAACCCGGCCGCCTGCTCGAAGGTCTTGTCGCCGAGCCGGGGCACTTTTTTCAGTGCCGCGCGCGAGGCGAACGGGCCGTGCTCGTTGCGGAACCTGACGATATTCTCGGCGACGGTGGCGTTCAGGCCCGAGACGTAGCTGAGGAGTTGCTTGCTCGCGGTGTTGACCTCGACGCCGACGCGGTTGACGCAGGACATCACCGTGTCGTCCAGCGCCCGCTTGAGCGCCCCCTGGTCGACATCGTGCTGGTACTGCCCGACGCCGATGCTCTTGGGTTCGATCTTCACCAGTTCGGCCAGGGGATCCATCAGCCGCCGGCCGATCGAGACCGCGCCCCGCACGGTGATGTCCTTGTCCGGGAATTCGTCGCGCGCCACATCGCTCGCGGAGTAGACGGATGCGCCGCTCTCGTTGACCATCACCACCAGCACCGATTTGGGCAGGGCGCACGCGGCGATGAATGCCTCGGTCTCGCGGCTGGCCGTGCCGTTGCCGATCGCCACGGCCTCGATGCCGAAATGGGCGACGATCTTCTGCACCCGTTCGCGGGCCTGGCGGAGCTGTAAGTCCGAGGCCCCGGCCATCTGCACCACGTCGTCGAAGAGCAGCTTGCCCTGGGCATCGAGCACGGCCAGCTTGCAGCCCGTGCGGAAACCGGGATCGATCGCAAGCACCTTGCGCTGGCCCAAAGGGGGCGCCATGAGCAGTTCGCGGATGTTCTCCGCAAAGACGCGGATGGCCTCGGTGTCGGCGAGCTTCTTCGAGGCGATCCTGGCCTCCGTCTCCATCTGGGAGGCGAGCAGGCGTTGGTAGCCGTCGGCGCAGGCGCGCCGCACGTGCTCGGCCGGACCGCCGCCGCCCGTGACAAAACGCTGTTCGAGCAGCCCGATCGCCGGACCTTCGTCCACCGTCACGCGCAGGAGCAGATACCCCTCGGCCTCGCCCCGGCGCATCGCGAGCAGGCGGTGCGAGGGAACGCGGGCGAGCGGTTCGGACCACGCAAAGTAGTCGCGGAATTTCTGCGCCTCCGGTTTCGCATCGGCGCCGGTGATCAGCTTGGTTGTCAAGAGCGCGCCGCGCTCGAACAGCGCCCGGACCGACCGCCGCGCCTCGGCATCCTCGCTGAATCGCTCGGCCAGAATGTCGCGCGCTCCGGCCAGGGCGTCTTCGGCCGTCGGAACCGCCTTATCCTTGTCCGCGCTGGCCACGACATACCTGGCCGCCTCGGCCTGGGGATCGGCGGGAGCGGACTGGTTGGCCAGCAGCCAGTCCGCGAGCGGTTCCAGGCCCTTCTCCTTGGCGATCATGGCCCGTGTCCGGCGCTTGGGCCGAAATGGCGCGAACGCGTCCTCGAGCGCGCTCATCGTCTCGGCAGCACCGATCCGCCGGGCCAGTTCGGGCGTGAGCAGCTTACGTTCCTCGAGCGATTTCAGAATGCTGGCGCGCCGCGTCTCGAGCTCGACCCGTTGGGCGAGCCGGTCGCGGATCGATGTGATCGCGACTTCGTCCAGCGACCCGGTGGCCTCTTTCCGGTAACGGGCGATGAACGGCACGGTCGCCCCCTCGGCGAGCAGGCGCGCGGTGGCCGCAACGCCCGAGGGCGGGAGTTTGAGTTCTGCGGCGACAGTCGATACCAGCCGCGCCGCGCTCTCAGCCGCGGGCATCTCGAGAGCGGCGCTCATGGCAGTTCCTTGCGCGACGATTCGTTCATGCGCTCGCGATTTACGGCGGTTCCGGGAATCTGCCAATCCAGAAAAGCGCGGGCGGTCCAAGTTAATCGCTTGACAGGCGGGCCCGAAAGACGCGCTGGGCCCCACCGCGAGCCGCGGGCCGCCACGTTCATTTCCAGCGGGTCGTGCTGTTTACGGTTCATGGAGGAGAAGGGCGACAGCGAGGTGTAACCGACAGAATGGCAAGGGGATGGTCTAGCTACCGCCTTTGCCCTTCGGACATCGGATGAGCATGGTGCGGTTCTTGTTGAAAAGGACTCCATCCATACTGCTATAGGAGGCGTTGCTCTCACCGACCGTTATCAAGGCGAGACGTGGATAATCGAGCATCCCAAGAGCATTGATGTCGGTGAAAGCGTTGCCGATCGTGACGCTGATCAGGCTGGTGCAACCCTGGAATGCCGAGCCACCGATGCTGGTGACGCTGTCCGGGATCATGACGCTGGTCAGGCGGGTGCAAACGAGGAATGTCCTGTACCCGATGCTGGTGACCGGAAGGCCCTCGATCGTGTCGGGGATTGTCACCGCACCACCTTGGCCGGTGTATCCGGTGATGGTGATCGTGCCATTGTTCGTGGTGTAGTTGAACTGCGCCTGCACCGCAGCCGACAGCACCAACAGGAGCAGCAGCGGCAGAAGCCTGCCGGCGTAGTGGCGTGAATGATTGGTTGGCGTGTTGTTCGGGTTCGTTGACCTCTTGCCCGCTTGTACAATTCGACCGCTTCGTCGAAGCCGATGCACTCGATTTCGTTCGTCGCCCCCGCCTGCTGCTCCTTGAGAGAATCGAGCAGCCTCAGCCTGGCCGTCGTCCACAACGACGTTGCCAGGCTTTGGCGAATGACCTTGCCATGCCGCTTGACCCTGGCATAGAAGTTCCTGCCTGGAACGTGTCTGTAAGTTGTTGTTTTCGAAACGTTGCGCGCGTGGCGGAATGGCAGACGCGCCAGACTTAGGATCTGGTTCCGAAAGGAGTGGAGGTTCGAGTCCTCTCGCGCGCACCAAGCCCGGGTGGTGCAGATCCAGGAACGGCGGCGTCAGCGGCTCTGCGTGGCAGGCGGCTGCGGGGTGGAGGAAGGGAGGGAGTATTCAACGCTCAACGCTCAACGTTCAACGTTCAACGTTCAATGGCCAAGGCTCAATGGCCAAGGCTCAAAGCCACAGTTGATGGACAATGGCTCATGGACAATGGCGAATCGCCAAATGGAAAGGCCAAATCCACGATGACCGGGCGATGATCGGAGCCGACGTGCGGGCCAACGCGGCGATCGAGAACCGTTAGGTCGGGCGATGCGAGGCAATGATCGAGCGGGATCCAGAGCGGGACGAAATGGCTTGGCCAGGTCGGCTGGTAGCCGCGTCCGCGCAGGGTGTCGATGAGTCCGCTGCGGGCCAGGAGTCGACGGTAGACCGGCGACCAGGGCGTTGTGTTGAGGTCGCCCAGGAGGAGTCTCGAGCCCGTCCGAGCGGCGGCGTGATCGGCGGCATGTTCGAGTTGCGCATCGCGCAGCCGGGCGTTTTCGGCCCCGCTCGGGGGAAGGGGATGGGTTCCGAAGATCCAGACCGGCTGCCCGCCGATTTGGACTTCGGCCTCGATCGACGGCAGGCCGGCCTCGCCCAATCCAATCATACGGGCTTCGGAGAACGGGTGGCGGCTGAACAGCGCAATGCCGCAATTGTCGTCGCGCGGCGCCTGGATTGTGTGGGGCCAAACGTTGGTCAGTGCCTCGAGTTGCGTCAGCCAGCGCGCATCGACCTCGATCAGGAGAATCACATCCGGATCTTCACGGCGCAGGAAGGCCTCGACCAGGTCATGCCGCGGATTGGCGGTGTGCACGTTGACCGTGACGACGCGCCGCCGTGTCGAGTCGCCGGCCGGCGGGCGCGTGGCGGGCGGGACGAAGGATGGGAGCAGGACTGCGAGATTCGAGAGGGCCAGGGCGGCGTAGACCAGTGAAGGCCAGCGCGGCTGATGGGCGGGCGGGGTTGCCGCACCGGCGCTCGCCCGGTTCGGGCCGGGCGAGACTCGAGTCAGCACAGCCACGGCGGCGAGGGCGAGGGCGTATTGGAGCCGGAAATGGCATGCCAACTCGAGCAGCCACGAGGAGGATGCGAAGAAGCCCGCAACCGTGCACAGGCCGGCCAAGGCGCCCGTCGCGTGCAGCAAGCCCGTGACGCGGACTTTGGGTTCGAAGAATCGGGTCATCAGAATCCTTGACCGCTCAAACATGATTTAGCCCGCATTTCAGGTGAAATGTGAGGCTGACTGGTCAGATGACATCAAAAGTTGGTGAGAAATGCGGGCTAACGAGGCTTCGCCAGACCGACTAGGCGCGTGAGTCCGTAGCTCTCTGAGCGTTGGTTCCAGCCTCGCCAGTCTGAGGGGAAGCCTCGTTAAAGTTTTTGTCGTTTGGCGGCCAGTGCCTGGCGCAGTTTCGCCAGCGGCAGCGTATTGACCACGTCGGCTTTGGTGAGCCATCCCTTGCGCGCCACGCCGGCGCCAAGGCGGAGGAAGCGGGCGTGTTCGTGCCGATGGCCGTCGACGTTGATGGCGCATTTGACGCCTTTGCTGCGCGCGTAAGGCCAGAGGCGCCAGTCGAGATCGAAACGGTAGGGATTCGAGTTGAGTTCGATCCACGTGCCCGTCTCGGCGCAGGCGTCGATGACGGCCTGGACATTGACCTTGCAGGGCTCGCGTTCGAGCAGGAGGCGTCCGGTCAGGTGGCCCAGCATATGGACGCACGGGTTCTGGGCGGCGCGGATGAGGCGCTTGGTGTTTTCGGCCTCGTCGCTGGCGGGGACATGGAGGCTGGCGACCACGACATCGAGCTCGGACAGCAGGTCATCCTTGAAATCGAGCCGGTCGCGCAGGATGTCGACCTCGGTGCCTGCGAGGAGGCGGAACGCGCTTCCCGCGTCGGCCAGGGCGGCATTGACCGCCTCGATGGCCTTGATCTGCTGGCGCAGGCGCGCCGGGTCGAGCCCATTCGCCTGGAACGACGCCTGCGAGTGATCTGTGATCGCCCAATAGGCGCATCCGAGCTCCTGCATATGGCTGGCGATGTCTTCGAGCGCGTTGCGTCCGTCACTCCAATTCGAGTGGTTGTGCAGCGAGCCGCGCAGATCGGTCCATTCGAGCAGGCGCGGCAGTGCGTTCTGCTCGGCGGCGGCGAATTCCCCCTGATCCTCGCGCAGTTCGGGCGGTATGGGAGCGAGGTCGAGCGCGGCGAAGATGTCGTCCTCGGTCTGGCAGGACAGGCGCAACGCGGGGTCGCGTGTTTCCTCGGTCGAGCGGAACAGGCCGTATTCGTTGAGGCGGAGGCCGCGCTGGATGGCGCGCTGGCGCATGACGATGTTATGTTCCTTGCTGCCGGTGAAATAGGCCAGGGCGAACGGGTACTCGGCATCGCTGACAACGCGCAAATCGGCCTGGATACCGCCTTCGAGAATGACGCTGGCCTTGGTGTCGCCTTTGGCGCTGACGCTCAGGACGCCCGGCTGTGTGGTGAAGAACTCGATCACGGACGCCGGATTCCTGGACGAAACCAGGAAATCGATGTCGCCGATGACTTCCTTGAAGCGCCGGACGCTCCCGGCCGTGCTGCAGCGGAGGACATCGGGATGGCCGCGCAGGGATTCGAGGATGGGCTCGGCCAGTTCGAGCGCGTCGTCCAGGCGGTGGCGCGAGGCGTATTGGCGGCGGTACTGAATGCCTTCGAGGATCTTGGCCTGCGATTTCTCGCCAAAGCCCGGCAGGCCCGCAACCTGCCCGGCATGGCAGGCCGCTTCCAAGGCCTCGACAGAAGCGATCTTCAGTTGTTCGTGGAGCGCCTTGACCTTTTTCGGGCCGAGTCCGGGGATGTGGAGGAGATCGGTCAAACCCGCGGGCAACGACGCCTTCAGCTCCTCGTAGTAAGGCAGGCGTCCGGTGGTGACGAGTGTCGTGATCTTCTCCTGGAGGGCCTGGCCGATGCCCTTGATTTCGCTCAGACGTTGCTCGGCCACCAGCGTCTCGAGCGGTTCGGTGAGCGACTCGACAATCCGGGCCGCATTGGCGTAGGCGCGCGTCTTGAATGGATTCTCGCCCTTGAGTTCGAGCCAGACGCCGATCTCCGACAGCACGGCTGCGACTTGGTCTTTGTCCATGCGGTGAGTATGCGGGGCAGTCGCGGCGCTTCAACCCGAAAACCAGTCATTCTGCCCATGAATCTCGAGATGCGCGACGTGTTGACAATCGACGATGGCGCTTTTGAGGTTCACGGGCAGAATTCACGATTCGGGCACGATGGCCTTGCTGAATCGGCTGCCCTATGCAACAACAGCTTTGGTTGAGCCCGTGATTTGCCGTCTTCTCTGAACCGGGGGGCTCCGAGGCGGCGTTCATGGGTTCAAGCAGCAGACAATCATCCTGACACGTCTCTTTATGCCTTTATGAAAACACGATCCTTGAAGCGCGCCGGATTGGCATTGGTTGGGGCTTTGGCTTGTTGGGCGGCGGGCCCGCGGGCTGCGGCCCAGACGCCCGCGGACCTCGAGATTCAACTCTACGCCGGGCTGACGATCACGGGGACGGTGGGCACCGTCTATTCGATCGAGTATGTCACCGACCTGGCCCAGGCGAACACACCGGGCGCCTGGCAGTGCCTGGATTACGTGCGATTGGCATCCAGCCCTTGCCTGTGGACCGATACATCGGCCCCGGCGACCGAGACGCGGTATTACCGCGCGGTTCAAGTGCAGGCGCCCGCGGGCATGGTGTTCATCCCATCCGGGACATTCACGATGGGGAGTCCGGCCGACGAGACCGATCGTCAGGGCGATGAAGGTCCGCGGACGGCTGTCGTCATGAGCCGATGGTTTTGGATGGGCCGATGCGAGGTGACACAGGCCGAGTATGAGGCGCTGATGGGCAACAACCCGAGCGAGTTCAGGGGCGACTCGAGCCGTCCGGTGGACAGTGTGAGCTGGAACGACGCGATCTTCTATTGTCTCAAGCTCACGCAGCGGGAAAGGGCGGCCGGGCGGATTCCTCCCACCTGGCTGTACCGGCTCCCGACCGAGGCGGAATGGGAGTACGCGGCGCGGGCGGGGACGGCGACGCGGTTCAGTTACGGAGACGATCCGGGCTATTTCGAGCTGTTGAACTTCGGGTGGTATGAGATCAACAGCGGCGAGCAGACGCATCCGGTCGGGCAGAAACTGCCCAACGCCTGGGGTTTGTGCGACATGCACGGGAACGTGTCGGAGTGGTGCCAGGATTGGTATGCCGCGAGTCTGCCGGGGGGGATTTCAGTCGATCCGCAGGGACCGGCCACGGGTGAGACTCGAGTGCATCGCGGGGGCGACTGGGTCTACTGGGGCAATGGCGCGGCGCACTGCCGATCGGCCTATCGCAACTCGTACTTCCCGGAGTCGGGGTACAGCAACTTCGGATTCCGGGTTGTTCTGTCTAAGGGTTGAGACCCGCCGTCCACGCGCATCCGCGGCGGAAGAGACCGCCGACGCCCGGGGCGGCGAGGGCTTTGGCGTCGTGTCCGAGCACGCTGTGGAAGACGCGTCCCTTTCCGTAGTTCAGGACGAATGCCATTGGGTAGTCGATGGCGTCCACCTTGGATTTGGCGGTCGCCAGGATCCGGATCGGCGCGTCGCCGGCCAGGCAGGTATAGAGCTCGTCGTCGATCTCGAAGTCTTCGAGTCCGGCCGTGATCGGGTGTTCGGTGTCCTGGATGCGGACGGTGAATGGGCCGCGCGGGTCGTGGGCGCGGAGCTTCGGATCCCAGGCCCGCCCCGCCAGATTCCTGAACTCGGGCCAATCCAGCCAGGCGCCGCACGCGAAGTGGACGAGCATGAGTCCTTTGCCGGCCTCGACGAAGTTCCGGAGGTTGGTCCGGGCCGCCTGGCCTGGACCGGGCACCTCCCAATTCATGAAGTGCAGCAGCACGGTGTCGTAGGTGTGCACGGACGGCGAATCGAGCAGATGCGGATCCTCGATGACCGTGACGGCCAGGCGCGGGTCCTGATGCAGCATTGCGACCAGGGCGGGCGCGGTTTCGCGCCACGGATGGCCCGGGTAATCGACGCCGGTGACCAGGAGGACGCGTTTCTTTGAGGCCGGCGCGTTCTCAGCGGCGGGCAGCGATTGGGGGAGAAACGGCACGGTGGCCAGCGCGGCGGCGCGCGCGAGGAACCGGCGGCGATTGAGGTTCGAGGACTGTGTTGTCATAATCTGGCGCAGGATCAGACCAGCCTGGTCCGCCCCGGGAAAGTGTTCTGTTTCATGCGTTCTGGGGTCTTCCGCGTGTGAAAATGCGTGAGAACGCCGTGGTGTTCAAGCAGATCTTGGCGCACGCGCATAGCGCAGGGCCAGCAGCCAGATCATCCCGGCCACGAGGAGGCCGGCCACGGCCCAGGCGTGCATGTCCGTGTGCTGGGGAAAGAAGCGGAGCGAGAGCGCGCCGACGGCCGGCCCGGTGCAGATGCCCGCGCCCAGGGCGGCTTCGTGGAATCCGCCGTGCTCGCCCTTGGTTTCGCCGACATCCATCGAGTAGAACAGGGATGAGTAGTAGGCCAGGGCGACAGCCAGGCCAAACACAACCTGCGCGGCGAGAAGCAGCCAGAGTTGGCGTCCGATCAGCACCCCCAGGAAGCCCAGAACCATCAGGACGTAGGCGCTCAGCAGCCAGCGAAAGCGATAGTGCCAACCGTCCCAGCGCCAGAGCCCGACGAAACCCAGGGTGCGCGCGAAGAACCAGGTCGAGCAGAAGAACCCGGCCAGCATCGGCCCCAGCGAAAAGCGCTCGGCGATCTTGGGGATGACCGGCAACATGGCGTTGATGGCGATGTAGCAAAACGGGTTGGCCACCCATGCCATCAGAAGAAACCGCCGCGGCGGCAGGAGCGACCGGTGCCGTTCGGCCTCGCTGGCCAGGCCCTCGCCGTGGGGCGGAGGCGGCGCAGGGATGACGGGAATCGGGCGGGACGGATTGACTGCGGGCGCAATCCGGATCGTGAGGAGGACTTGGGCGAAGTGGATTGTCGAGGGGACGAGGAAGATGCTCGAGTGGCCCCATTGCTCGATCATTGCGCCGCCCATGAAATAGGCAGCGGCGCCGCACACGGCCCAGACCACGTTGTAAACGCCCAGCAGATGCTTGAGCCGTGCGGGCGACTCGTGTTCGCTGACGATGGCTTCGAGGGTCGGCCACGTCAGGCTCATGCCCAGACTGCACAGCAGAGCGGCGCCGACATGCCCAGGCACACTCTGGGCAAGGCCGGCAATGCCCGTGGCGACCGCCATCGTTCCGAACCCGAGCCGCAGGGCAAAGAAGTATCCGCGATTCTGGGCAAACTTGCCGGCGAACCAGACCGCGATCGAGTAAACCAGGCCGTTGAGCGCGGCGAGAGAGAGGTTCTCGAGGTTCGTGAAGCCGAACCGGTCCCGCATGTAAAAATACAGGTAGCTGAAGTAGATCGTCGTGGCGAGGGCGTTCAAGCCTTCGAGCACCAAGGCGCCGATTTTGACGCGGGGCGAGAACATGCGGAAGCGTGGTCAGGGCGGGGCGGAGAGCGTCAGACTGAAGGACTCAGGACGCAAGCGTCGGGGTGCGGCCTGATCGAGGCTCGCGATGCGGGCGCATCCGAGGATCGGCGCCGCAGCCCAACGGCCGCGGACACGCACGGGCGGAGCCGGACCGGACGGGTGTCCGGGGTGAATCATGGATGTATGCCATGTGTGGGGTGACTGTGACGGAACGGCACCTGGGCGTCAATGTGGAGCCGGCTACTGACGAGAGCGCATCCAGCGGTCGAATGTCAGCGTTCATTCGGAGGGCCGAGTTACACGAGGCACTGATGGGTGACGATGGTTGTCTTGGGCCAGGGACTCGCGGCCTGCCGGCCGAGGTCGTGGTCGGTCACACGCTGCACACCGAAGCGACACGGGCGAAGGCGGGAGCTTGGTCTTCTGAGACTGAAGAACCGCTCGAAATAAACGCTGACAATAAACGCTTGCGGCCTCGTTGGCCATGCAGCAAACTCTTTGCGAAATCAGCCATAGCTCAAGTCATGTGACACAACACCATTGTACCTCCATAAAAAGCCAACTCATGAAAACCTCTCAACTCATCGCCGGGTGCATGGCCGCCTGGCTCGGCGGCGCCGTTCTCCTGGCCGCCGACGTGCGTCAAGGCCTGGTGTCGTACTGGCCGCTGGACGCCATGTCCGAAGATTTCACCACCACAACGGACTTGGTTTCCGGTTATGACCTGAACACCGTCAACTGGTTTGACACATCCGGCGTCGTGCCGGGCAAGCGCGGGAACGCCTTTCAGTTCGATGGAACCTCGCAGTACGCCTATCGCACCATGGAGGGCCTGGAGACAGACCGGCTGCCCATCTCGAAGGCGGCGAGTTTCACCGTCATGTTCTGGGTTAAGGCAGCGCCCAATCAGAGCGACCGGCGCGTCTTTTCCGAGAGCAACAGCCTCCTCAGCGACAACGATCCGCTGGTGAACATCGGCACGCACAACGCGGGCACGGACGGAACGATTGACCTCTTTTTCCGGAACAGCACGGGCGGCGTGCAGTTGAATCACCTGCATTCGCCCGGCACCGCCTATGACAACACGTGGCATCACGTGGCTTTGGTCGATGTCTCGGGTGCGGTGACCCTCTACCTGGACGGCACCAACACCATGACGGCGACGTATACACGCGAGGCGACTCCGATCCAGGACACCCTCTCGATCGGCGCCATCGTCCGCGGCAATGGCTCGAACATTGGAGCCCGCTTCACGGGGACGATCGACGACGTCGCGGTCTGGGAACGGGCCCTGAGCATGGAGGAAATCCAGGACGTGATGAACAACGGCATCCAGACGCCGGTCCCCGCTTTCGGTCCTTTCATCACAAGGGATCCGGCCGGCTCGACCAAGCTCCGCGTCGGCGATACGTTCACGCTGACCGCTGCAGCCGGCGGCGTGCGTCCGCTGACCTACCAGTGGTTCAAGGGGGAGACTGCGATTCCGGATGCCACATCGCCCACCTTGGCGCTGACCGATTTGCAGGTTGCGGACTCGGGCGAGTACAAACTCCGGGTGACCAACAGCGAGGGGACCGCCGAATCCGCCGCCGCCACGCTGGTCGTCAGCCCGCCTCCCGAGCCGAACCTGATCAGCCAGGTCGTCGCGTTGTGGCGGTTGGACGAGGTGCAGGGCACGAAGACGCCCGACATCGTCAGCGGGTACGACATGGACCTGGTCAACCTGACGGCCGCCGACGTGGTTCCGGGCAAATGGGGCCAGTGCTTCCAGTTCGATGCGGCGCGCCAGACAATGCTCAAGCGCAACAACATTGCCGGCGAGAACCTGCCCATCTATCAGCACCCCGACTTCTCGGTGTCGCTTTGGGTCAAGGGGCGGGTTTTGGCCGAGGATGGCATCACCATTCTCCAGACCGACCGGCGCGTCTTCTCGGAGGGATCGACCAAGACCACCAACCCGCTTTTCAACATCGGCACCCACAACAGTGCCACCGCGCCGGATGAGACTGTGGACATCTACATTCGAACGGACAGCGGCGCAGTAATTGGCGATCATCATCACTCGGTCGGGATTGCCTTTGACGGCACCTGGCATCACATCCTCTATACGCAGCGCGATCTGGGCGGCACGATGGCCGCGCACCTGTACGTGGACGGCGTGCTCGACACGATGAGGCCCGATCCGGTGCGGCCTCTCACGCTCGACACGACAACTATCGGCGGCATCCTGCGCAATGCAGCTTCGGCCTGGTTCACGGGACAGATCGACGACGTGATCGTGTGGAACCGCGGGTTGACGGGGGCCGAGGCGCAACTGCTGGCGACGACGGCCATGCCCGACCCGCCGCCCAATGTGCAACCCCTGGCCATCAGCGCGTTCAGGTCGGACATGCCTCAAGTGGTCGAGGGCGATTCGGTTCTTCTGCG
>ERZ795055.3182-NODE-3182-length-12098-cov-5.729386_pt1 | contig 12098 bp, 5 predicted proteins | sample MGYA00375139_ERZ795055 | MGnify/ENA primary metagenome ERZ795055 (study PRJEB30184, sample SAMN05720283) | anaerobic digester metagenome | isolation source: active sludge of municipal wastewater-treating anaerobic digesters | place: USA | collected 2015-01-23 ...
GCCATCCGGATTTTGGACTGCTGTCGCCATTAATTCGCTATTACTGATTGTACAACCAATTTTTACAGCTCCCGGACGCATGAATTTACTGAAATGAGCCATTACATAATACAAAGGCGTAAAATATACTTCATCTTTTTCAGGGTCAACAATAACCGGAGCGACACACCAGTTTTTAAACCAGTTTGGACCTCCTTGTCGATCTAAAACCATGTTCCAATCGATCCAACCGTCTACCCAATTGTTTAGACAGCCAATAATATCTGTCGCATAGCGATTTACAGGAGCGTATTTTGGATGCAAATGTTTGTCTTTTTCACTTGCCCAATCCCAACCCCAATCGGTGGCTTCTTTTTTCCAATACCAAGCATCATCTTGCCAATGTGGGATTTCTGAATCCACACAACCTTCAGTTTCAATAAGGTATTTATTTGGTACTTTTTTGTGAGCATATTGCAAGGCATCCGGAAAATAATCATAGGTACTTTCATACCAATGAATAGCTGTTCCGGCAAAGTATTTTGATGTTGCCTCATTTTTATACATCGCATCCACCCATTCCGGTAATCCGGCTCTATTTTGGTCGTAACCGAAAATTTTCACAGCAGCCCAACCGTCTTTCTCCAATTTTGGTCCGAGATGATTTTGAACAAAAAGCGTCATTTCTTCCGGAGAAAAATGGGTACTTTCCCAATTATTTCCGTTTCCGTGCGGTTCATTGATAACAGTAACTCCCCAAATAGTTATACCTTCTTTTTTGTAAGCTTCTAAATATTTTGAAAAGTATAAGGCAAATGAATCATTAAATTCAGGTAATAATTTTCCACCAACATAAGCTTTGTTATCTTTCATCCAAGGTGGAGCTGTCCATGGTGAAGCAATAATAGTAAACCCTTCTTTGGAAATAGCTTTTGCCTCTAAAATCATCGGAATTAAATCGTCTTTATCATCTTCAATGGTAAATTTTTCTAAGAGTAAATCATTTTCCGCTTTTGCATAGGTATAATTGCTTAATGAAAAATCGCAGGAGGCAATATGTGTACGGGTTAAAGAATAATTGGCACCGTTTTCACTAAAATAAGCATCGAGTATTTTTTTGCGATTTTCTTTGCTCAATCGATTGAGTAATGAGGCAGAAGCTTCAGTAAATGATCCGCCAAAACCTGTTATGGTTTGAAATTTTTCTTTCGTATTAATAGTGATAACAACCGGATTCTCTTTCTCTGAAAATTCAGTCACTTTGGTCAATGAATTTCCAGCTTCAGAGGTTTCATAAACCTCTATTTCTAACTCTTTTGTAGTAGAACAATTTGTCATAAAAAAGGCTGTGATTAACAATAATGTTAAAAATTTAAAACTAAATTTTATACTTTTAAATTTATTCATTTCTTAGTTTTTTAAAATGGCAGTAGGTGTTTTTACATCCATCCACATTGCTTTTTCGTCGCCATTATAGGTTTTTGTTATTGGTTTTCCGTTGCGGGTTAACCTTTTAAAAACTCCTTTATCGACGACATCCCAAAGTACATATTTGGCTTCATTTTGTAAATTGATTAATCCAAAATGATTCTCCGAACCCAATGGATTAGCTTTGTCTTTCCAATTTTCGTCAAAAGCTTCAAAATAGAAACATGAAATACCTTTTTTATTGGTCCATTCCCGCATCAGTTTATAAAATTGAGCGGATTTGTATTCATCTGTTGCTTTGGAACCTTCTATTCCATAGTGTTCATTCGATTGGCTAGCCCAACCGGTTTCGCCAATATGAACGGGTTTATTTACACCTATAGATTTCATATATTTCACCACGCTCTCATATTGATTGATAGTATAATCTCTGGCTCTCAACATGGCTGCATCAATTTTTTCTTTTTCAGATAATTGTTGCTCATCTTCTTTGATTCCCCAAAAAACAGGATTATAATGAGTATCGTGCATAGGGTAAGTATGCATCGAAATATAATCTACAGCTTTAATTAATTGTTTTAATTCTTCCACATGGTATTCGGCATCACCGCCACCCCAAGAGGCAAAATTATCCGAACTTGTAATCCAAACACTTTGGGGTAGTTTATTTTGCTTTTTCAAATCTTGCAAATGATTAACCCATTTTAAAATGATGTTTGGTGTAACATAATAATTGGCAGCCCATTTTACCATCGCTTCGTTTCCTACCGCAATAATCTTTATGATATCAGGATATTGATTTGTTAATCGAACAACTTCTTCAATTTCAATAGCATTTCGTTCGCTCTCTTCATTATGAATTGGAGGTAATTCTGTCCAAGCATTTTTACAGTCAATCCAAGCTCCTAACATGATATACATTTCAAATTTTGGATCTTCTTTTTTTAATGCTGTAATGGCTTTTAATAAATTGGATACTTCTTCATAATGCACATTGTAGGTCCTAAGAACTTTAATATTAATAGCTTCGAGTAATTTTAAATCTTCTTTTATTTCAGCTATTGTGGGTTGTTTTTCTCTTGTATTAGTTCGATAACCACCATAACAGATGGCTTGATAATTAGTATTTCCTAGAATCATTTGGGCTGTAATTTCGTTTGGAACTAAATTTGTTGTGATTTTTTGATTACATGATATAACCACGAGTAATACTATGTAAATCAATTTTTTCATTATCTCAAACTATTTTCATTTAAAAATACCTCGATATGAGTAATTTCTCCGGTTCTATCGAATATTTTTTTGCTGTTATCGATATCTAATTTCAATGTTTGAAAGGATTGATTTGTTCCATTTTTGTAAAAAACATTCAAAGCATTTATAGTGTCAATTTTGTAAACAATAGGCACTTGACAAACCGTAAATGCTAAACTATCTTTTTCAATTGTTACTGGTTTTTTGGTTCCATCAACTAGAGTAAATGAGACGTCAGTGGCTTGAGTTAAAAATTCTTTCTTTTGCAATAATGAAGGTTGGAATTCTAATTTTCCGTGATTCATTTTCACACCAAGTTCGCCAATTCTAGTTAAGATATCTTCCTTTACTTGTCCGGTCATTCCCGGTTGTTGTGCTCCTTTATTTAAAGGGGTATGCGAATAAGGATCGGTTGGAAATGCTCCGTAAACCTCAGGAGATTTATGAACTCCAATCCCGGATCCTATCGCTTCAAAATGAGCCACAAGCGAATTGGTCACTTTTTCATCTTCATTTTTACTTATTGCACAATTGGTCACTTCAAAAACGGCTAAATGCAATTTTGAAACCATATGCCAATAAATGGAACCTAAACCTTCATAACCATAAAATGTCCCTGAACGACCGGTAAATGCTTTGTGATTAAAAACATCTTCAAAGATTTGCAAAACTGTTTCAGATTCTTTGGCAACCAATGCTTTATATTCCAGCTGATTTTCCAATTGTTGTAGAGCAGTTTTTAAATCATTTGCGTTGTGGAAATTTCCGTTAAAATGATAACCCCCTTTGATGTCTTGGTTGATGAGTTGAAAATTGTAATTTTGAAGCAATTTCATTAACAAATCAGATTTTTCAACTTTTTCTTTTGGAATTGTATTTTTCTCTAAAAACTTCGGAAGCTCTTTATTGGGGTATAAAATATAACTTTCTTGATCAGGTCTGTATAAGGAACTGTTTCTTAAAGCATCTAAAACTTCGAGTGATTCTTGACCATTTAAAAATCCGGAACTTAAAACGGCTACTTGTCCCTCTAACATTTCAGGTAAATAGGAAATAGTAACACCATTATTTTCAAGCGACATTAAATTATAGGCATGATACAATTTATCAGGTCTTTGATTAGCTTTGATAGCATGTTCGATAAATTCTAAACTAACGCCAACAAATTGTTTTAAACCCGACATGGAATGGGTTCTTTTTTTACCCCAAAAACCACTATTGTATATTTGATTACGATAATCTGAAGCAGCTTGACCCAAAGAATCCAATATTTTCTTTCTGTCTTGATTAGTAATTGATTTGGAAAGAAGTGGTTGAAAAGCAGTAAGATTTTCTCTAATCGCATGATAAAAATCAACCATTTCATTAGAAATTTTGATGGATTCTTGATCCGAATTTTCTAATAATTGATTGAAAAATTTTAAGAATCTTCTCAAATAATATAACGTAACCATTGAAACACCATTTCCTACCAATGCATTATTAGCATCGTTCCATTCCGGACGTTGGGTATTCATCCAAATACCGGCTTCTGGGATAAAGTTGGACATTTTTGCCAAAACAGTTGCCAGAATTTTTTCTATTAGATTTACGTGATAAATTTCGTCGTTATTGTCTCTCAACAAGGCTCCGTCTGCACCGGTTGAATTTCTTCGTTTATTGATTTTTGTATCCCATTCGTGATCAAATAAAATAGTATCCTTTGGATTTTTTAAAATTTGCTGATACGATTTTATAGTATAGGGAACCGCGGCATACACAAAATAGTCCTTGTCAAAATAGGAATTCAATTTACCGGGTTGGTATTTTTCAATGAACTCTAAAAATTTCAATAAATAAATAATCTGGTGATCACCCCAATAGCCAATGTAAGACCATGGATTATCTGGTTCGATGGTTTCCCAGTCAAAACCATCTTTAGTCACTCTGTAGGGATTGTACCCGTCAAAAGTAGAAGCATTCAAAAACTTATGAATCATCCCATCAATAAATTCCGGATACGCGTAGGCTAAGGCTTCCCAATTTTGGAAAATATCACGCCAATTTCCTTCATAATCTAAAATTTTTGAACCATCTATTTCACTTCGGGTATTGATGGAAAACTTATTCCAAGGACGACTTGGATCTCCATGTCTTCTACTGAATTTTAAAGGTAAATATTCCGTACAAAGTCGGATTAAATCAGCATCATTACTGTTGTTTGCAATTTCTTGAAGATGCGAATAATTAAAAACTTCAGGAAAATTATTTAAAAATGACGTGTTTTTCTCAAAAACAATTTTATTTGCTTTCGCAATATAATTGACAAAATCTTTTTTCTCTATTTGATAATTATTGTCAAAAATGCCACCTCGCATGATGTTGAACAACACGTTGGAAAAATGACGTGTATCTTTGCGTTTATCTGCGGTAAATTGTAATCCGTCCGCAGTGGCATTAAGAGCAATAAGATTTTGTGTACCTAATTCAACATCATCAATCAATTGTTTTTCAATAGTTTTATCGTTGCAAATAGCATCGGCCAATTGAATAACTTGTGCTTGATTTTGGTTGACATTGGCAATGATTTTCCAACTCTTTGCAAGATTTTTTTCTAAAACAATATCAGTTGAAACGAAATAAGCTCCTTTTTCCCCTTTGATATCCGTTTCTTGCGTTATTTTTTGATGTTTTCTGAACGTTGCTAATTGTTTGGAAGAAACCAAATAAGTTTTGTTTTCAAGGCCTAGCGACCAAGCTATGTTGCATTTCAAAGCTTCACTAGGTTCCGCTTTATCAACAATAATGGCACTTAAAGCAAAAATTCCTAAACCACTTTCCGAGTGAAGTTCACTTCGTTTATAAGCATCGACTAAATTACTGGTAGTCGCCTGTAAATCACTACTAACACCTTGAGGCAAAATATTTTGTATTCCATCTAAAAGAGTAATGGCATAGTTGTTCTCTGAATTATTGATTAACTCAGATTTTTTTACAAATCCAAAAACATTGCTGCTATTCCATTGATACCTAAAAACAAGTTGCAAATCATGATGAATTTCTTCAAATATGATTTTGTTTCCATACCTATTTTTATACAAATTTCTACTGATGTTATACTTATCGTTGAATCGTTCTGAAAAAGGTTCCCAGATTTGGATTTCATTATTTAAATGAATCTGAAAGATTGATTTACTACCGGTTATATCAGCAAACTCAGTTATTTTATCATCTGTATAATAAGGAAACAGAGCGGATTCTGCATTTTTCCTCCCGGCTGTAAGTCCGCCATTACTTGAAATAAATAACCAATGATTGGAGTCACTAACGATACTCATAAAAAAGGGTCGCATGCTATCATTATTGGAAATCTTATAATAAGATTCACCTTCCAAAAAAACTATTTCCATGGTTACTAATTCATCGTTAGGTTTAAATTCCTTTTCAATAATCTTGTTTTGAGCTTCATTCATCATACTCCTTTTTTCAGAAAAATATAATTTTTAATTGTTAGTTTCCTAAATTATAAACTCTTACGTAATCAATAGTCATCTTTTGAGGAAATGGAGTTCCTGAATTTGGATTTCCAACATAATTACCCCCAACGGCTACATTCAAAATCATGAAAAAAGGATTATCATAAACCCATTCACCGGTTACGTCACTTTTTCCAAGTCGTTTGTATAAAAACCCATCAACAAAGAAATCAATTTTATCAGCATCCCATTCGACAGCAAAAACGTGAAAACCAACATCAAAACGATCATTCGTATAAGTATAACTACCAGAAATTGCATTTGCTCCTGAGTATCCAGGTCCATGAAGTGTACCATTAACCGTACTTGGTAATTGTCCTCTTAATTCCATCACATCAATCTCACCGCATTGTGGCCAATTAACTTGATCAATATTTGAACCTAATAACCAAAATGCAGGCCATAAACCTTGGCCATAAGGAGTTTGTAATCGTGCTTCGAAACGTCCATATTTTTGTGCAAATAAATCTTTAGTTTTTATTCTTGCGGAAGTATATTGAGAACTACTAAAACTTTCTTTAATTGCTGTAATCACTAAATTTCCATTTCCGTCCTGAGAAACATTTTCAGGACGATTGGTATAATATTGTAATTCGCTATTACCCCATCCGTTTGTTCCTGTGCCAATATCAAAAGCCCATTTTGTAGCATCCGGTAGCTCTCCTGCAGCACCATCAAACTCATCGCTCCATGATAATTGCCAATTACGTTGTTCAATATTTTGTTTATCATCAGAATTACATCCAAGAAATGTAATGGCAATAATTGATAAAAAGGTAAATTTATATACTACTGTTTTTTTCATCTGTACATTTTATTAAATTAAAAACCATTAATTAAATTAATTTCGGAAATAAATATTGTCTAAATAAATATCACCATTACCATCAAATTTAAGTTGAATTACATTACTTAAATTAACCGGAGAAAACGTAGAAAGTGGAATATCTACACTATTCCAACCACCAGGAGAAGGAACTGTTAACGTAAATGATTTTTCTACAGGACCGGGACTAATGAGATATACTTTTAAACTTGTTGAATTTGCTGAATAATAATCCAAGTGCAAAAAGTTTTTAGAAGTCACATCTTGAGCAGTACCTAACTGTATTCCTTGATAATTTAATCCGGCATATTTAAGTGTATTATTTCCAGAAATTGGCACTTGAGTCACTGCAGTTGCTTGTCCCCAATTTGGATTTAAATCAGTTCCAGGAATATTTGAATAAGCATCACTAAAAACCGAAATTACATTTGCAGCAGGGGTTGTTGGAGTTGGTGCAGCGGTAGTTGGAACAGAAGGAATGACACTTCCATCGTTATAAAAATAAATATTGTCTACATACATTACTGAAGTATCACCCCCTTCTAAAATAATTTGTGCAAGGTGCGATTTACTAGCTAAATTTGGCATATTAGCAAAAGGAATATCAATAGATACCCAATTTTGCGAAACAAGTGTAGGAGCCGTGAAAGTTGTTGAATGTCTTGTGTCATCACCGCCACTGTAAGTACCATCAGCACCAAAATCAACTACAATCACTCTAAGTTCTCTTCCGGGTGCTATAGGGCCTGGAATAAATACATCTAGGTGAATGTGTGACATCATAGTTGCGTTTACGGTTGGACTACTAAATTCAATTCCTACAAAATTAAAAATAGTATAGTTTAAAATATTATCACCATTAACCGTAAAGTCATTTGAAACGGTTGTTTGCCATGGTTGCCAATAGCCGTTATAGTAATTTACAGGAACATTTGAATACGTGTCTGAAAAAATTGAAATTACATCTTCAGAATTTCTTGTCGGTGTTGGTGCATGAACAAACGTTCCTTGACAATTGACAGTCAAGCTACCGGTTGCGTCTGTATCACCAAATTTAGCAGTAATAGTAGCAGTACCTGGACTTAATGAAGTCACTAAACCTGTTGAATCTACACTAGCTACACTTGAGTTTGAAGAAGTAAATTCTAAGTAAGATGTACTTAAATTAACCGCTTGATTGACTCCATTAGGTAAATTAAACGTTGCAATAACACCGTCAACTTTAGAATTGACACCAACAAAAGTTGTTTCTGAAACATTATTGCCATTCATGATAGCGGCTTCTCCATGTGCAATAGTTCCTAATTTTTCAAATTTAACCTCATCTATCCAAAAGGTATATCCATCGCCGTTTTCAGGACCTTCAGAAAAATAGAACATTCCTTTTTCAGTTTTTAGTTTTGAAGCGTCAGGAATTGGGATAATATATTTTTTCCAAGTTGTAGATAGTCTGGCTCCGGAAATTGAAGCCGGGTATTTGTTTTCACCCAAATCAATTCCAAAACCAACTACATCTAAAGTAGCTGCTTTAGAACTTTTAGCCCAGAAAGTCAATGCATCATATCCTGATAAATCTCTACCAACTGTTGTAAAAAAAGCTCCTCCGGCATAGGCTCCTTCCGGATCGTTTACATTAGGTACATCAAAACGCATAGAGGCACTGGAATTATTATAAGTAACCTCATTATCAACTTGGAAAGCTGAAATTACAGTATTGCTAAAAGCTGCATAATTTAAACCCGGACTAAATGTATCAATAAAAACATTTGGGTCTTTAGAATAGCTAGCCTCTTCAAAATCACTCAGATCGTTTTCACATCCGAAAAAAGCCAATACAATCATCCATAAGGATAAATGCTTTAAAACACGATTATTAAAATTTGATTTCATAGTATTTTTTTTTTAGTTTCCAATATTTATGTGAACATATGTTCTAATTTCCCATTCATTTCCGTTAGAAAACCCAATTGCTGTAGGATCCGGAACCCAATTCCCTGCCGGGTCTAAAATTTGAGTTGGATTATATCTTGGTGAATATTGATCTAAAGAACGCCATGTTCCTCGTAATCCAATTCTTGTTCCAGGAAGTATAAACCATTCAGGTTTTCCAATTCCAAAAGATATATCTGCCATTAACTGTATAGGATAAGTCAAGTTAAAATCTCTGTGATAATCGAAAGGTCCCCAATCATTAACTTTAACAAATGAAGCAACTTTGATTCTATTATAAATCATTTTTAAATCTAATCCGTAACGATCAATAGTTCTTGCATCACTACCATTGGCTTGAGCTGGTCCACCATAAATATTAGCAATAAAACCTAAATCTGCGTTAAGTTTAGATACAATTCTAGCATATGTTTCCCATAAATCTTTAGCTGGTGGTGCTCCTTCAAAAGCAAAGGTGGTTCTGTCAGCTAAAAAACCGATAGCTGCGTCTTGTGTTGTAGGTAAATGACGAAATACAAATCCTGCACTAACCGCAAACTTTGAATCTTCTGATCTGTCATTATCCCAATCATACATCCAAGTTCCAGGAGTGGGATCATAAGTAAGTAATAATTCCCCGGCAACTTGTTCTCTATTCGCTCTCACAACAAAAGGATCATCTAATATATTTCTAGGTCTTCCCGGAGCAGGCACATCAGTTGTGATTGGTCCTTCTAAAGGTTTTTGCCATAAAAAGTTAGGTGCTATTTGTAATTTTCCAATAGTATAGGTCATTCCGGTTAAAAAGTTGTATTGATTACCGCTTCCACTGTCTTTTAATCGCCAACCTGTAAAAGTTTGCGTAAGATCTGCTCCACCACTGGATACTAATCCTTGAGCAGCAGCTTGTGCATACCAATTGATTTGTCCACCGGTGTAAGTTAATTTCATTTTTCCACCTATATTATCTTTAGTTTCAATTTGATTTACATAAACTTGGTTATCGCGTACGACTTGATATTCTCTACCTTCTAGCGGTTGTCCTGCCCAAATACCTCCTAAATCAACTCCAAATTTTCCAAATTTTCTATTTATATGTGCAGTGAAACGTCTGGTTTTAGGTTGTGGAATAGCAAAGGAAGTTTGTGTAGTGGTACGTTGTGTTAAATCTTCATGAAATATACCGGTAAAATCAAATTTTCCAATTGTTTTAGAATATTTAAGTAAGATGGCAGGATTGGCACCCCACCAAAGTTCAGGACCCATAGCCAATTTAAATCCTTTAAACATTTTCTTTCCTTCAATTTCTAATCCAAAAGGAGCTTTACCGTTATAAATATCTAAATTAGGTCCGTAATTAGCTTCAGGATATAAGCCGAAGAAATCACCTTCATAACCCCAATGATAATGTCCAGTTCTGTAAAATCCATCTAATTTAAATAGCTTTTCATCCCATCTGTAACTAGCTTTGTATAATTCTACTCGATTATTATCTTCTAACGTAACAGTGCCATCAGGACCCTCCACTGCTATAGGACGTCCTCTGTTTTCATAAAATATTTCATCAATCGGATTAAGTGCTACATTACCCAAAACATTGAATTCCACGTTTGCTGTCATGTTTGAGGTAGGATTACCTTCTACTCCAATATAAAAAGATTGCATATTATCAAATCCGAGTTGATTTGGATAGGTTGTAGCATTTGGTACTGGTTCATCAGGAGTTGTTATTAAATCTCCTCCCGTACTGAAGTTAGTAAATTCTGCCGATAATCTAGAGATTCTTATTTTTCCGCTTTTCTGTCCTTCTAAAGCAGCTTTATCTCCTCTAGCTCTTAATGTTGCATCTAAAATTTGAATCTTATCAAAATGATTTTGAATGTCAATCAATGATTTTCCATTTGTAAATGGGTTTAATTGATGCACATCTTTTAAAACATAATAAGATGAACGTGGATATAATTGATAAGTTCCATTGACACTTGTTGGTCCCTTTGCACAAATACCAAACCATTCTTCATTCATATTATTTTCTCCTTCTACATAGTCAAAAGGATAACCACCATTAGACCAAGAAGCATTTGTGTCGTGAATATCTAAATTTTTTGTTTGTCCGTATTTCCACCAACCGTCGCTAAATTGAAAAGTAAATCCACCTAAACTATTTCCACTTTTACCCAAACCGGCAGCGTTTTCATAAATTTCTTTCCAATTTCCCTTTAGAATTTTGGCCTGGGCATTTTGATCTTCTTCATTTGCAACGGCATTAAAAGCATCTGTACCAAATTCAGTAAGTAAAACCGGTTTTCCATATTCTTTTTTTACTCTTTCATACAAATCTCCAAAGGAAATTCCACGGTATACATTTATACCTAAAATATCAACAGCTTTACATTCTTTAGCAATTAAATCAAGAAAAAGTAGATCTCCGTTACAAATTGCAACAGGATGAGAATTGTCTATTTCTTTCATAGCCAATGTAGCCTCATTAAATAATTTGTACATGTCGTAAGCACGGGCTGTAGATTTTCTGTCTTCTACTGGTATATCCTCAGTTTCTGCACCATCCCAGAATAATCCATAATTATTTTCATTTCCCAATAAATATAAAAGTAATCCTTTAGTATCTTTATAATCCATGGCCATTTGCTTTGCTTCTTGCAAAAGTAAAGTTCGAGTACTGGCGTTGGAATATTCAGTATTAGCAACCCATGCTCCATTTAACGTCAAACCGTAACGACCAAAGGAATGATTAAGCATCGTATAAATCCCATAATTGGTATAAACATACTCAATCCATTTTTTGGGCATTCCTGAATATACTCTAATGGTGTTTACGCCCATATTCTTTAATAAACCCATTTCATCATCCAACGCTTTTTGAACAATATTATCCGGTTGTTTCCATAAACTGTAATTGAAATTAGTTCCTATGGGGAAATAATCCCAATTCATTCCGTTGACAATAAAATCTTTTCCATTGATTTTGAGTTTCATTTCTGCATTATTCGCTTCTACATAAACTTTTTCTGTTTGAGAAAAAATAAAAGAAGAATAACAACAAAAAATTACTAAGAGAATAATTTTTTTCATTTGGTTTTGTGAGTTAAGAAGTTTAATGAAATATGTAAAAAGTTATTAGTTATATTTTTGATTCTATAAAAATA
>ERZ795055.3186-NODE-3186-length-12094-cov-4.481435_pt1 | contig 12094 bp, 14 predicted proteins | sample MGYA00375139_ERZ795055 | MGnify/ENA primary metagenome ERZ795055 (study PRJEB30184, sample SAMN05720283) | anaerobic digester metagenome | isolation source: active sludge of municipal wastewater-treating anaerobic digesters | place: USA | collected 2015-01-23 ...
TTTCGACCCGGACGCCACCGCGATGCGTAGCGAGCAGACCACCGAAGAGACTCACGCTGCACAAACATCGGTTCCCGCAGGGATTCCTGGGGTGCGATCCAACCTCGCGGGCGTCACGCCGGGCGCTACCACGCCGGGCGTCGACACCGGAAAGGCCGGACGTCGTTCTGAAACGCGTAACTACGAAGTCAGTAAGGTTGTCAATCACGAAACCACGCCCCGCGGCCGACTGTCGCGTTTGACGGTCGCCGTCTTGGTGGATGGCATTCGTGAGAAAGCTGCCGATGGCGCCGAAACCTGGACGCCGCGTTCTCCCGAGAGCCTGGCGCAGCTTGCCACCTTGGTAAAGACCAGCGTCGGCTTCAACGCCGAGCGCGGTGACGACGTCACGGTACAGTCACTACGCTTTGACACCGGCTTGGAGCCAGCAGGTGAAGAACTGGCCTCCTTGCCTATTTGGATAAAGATCTTTGACCGCGCCTGGCGTCCGGTCATCGTGGCTCTAGGCATCCTGACACTTTTGGTCCTGTTGTTCCGCCGTCGCCGTGGTTTTGTTCCGCCACCCGCCATTGGCGCACCCCGGAGCGTCAAAGAAATCGAGGCTCAGTTAGCCTCTCGGCCCTCGATGAGCTCCGGCGCACCCGCGGGTTTCGTAGCTGCGTCGTCTGAACCTGAAGTTGCTGGCCGTCCCGATCCCGAGCGTGCTGCCGCGGTGATCCGGACCTGGCTCGAGGAAGGTTAGCGAACCATGGCGCCCGCCGCTGTCGCATCCAAAGAGCACGCAGCCATTGAGGCCACCGCGCCTCGTGGTCCGACGCTCGTACCACGCGACAAAGACGCCAATGCGTTGAACGGTCCTACCAAGGCTGCGATCTGGTTGATGAGCATCGAAGAAGACCTGGCCGTCCAGATTATGAGTCACCTTGAAGATGACGAGATCGTTCGCATCAAAGAGCGCATCGAATCACTGAGCACCAAGAGCCCCGAACACATTACGTTGGTGCACAGCGAGTTTATGAGCCGCCTGCAACGGCCAGTGCTCTCGGGACGTGCGAGCTCTGCCTACCTGAAAAAACTAATGGTCCGCGCCAAAGGGGAAGAAAAAGCCAATCAACTCCTCAACCCACCAGTCTCGACCACATCGACCGAGGTTCCGGGCGTTGGGACGATGGACCCCAAGACCCTTGCACCGTGGCTCACCAATGAGCACCCACAGATCGCTGCCGTATGTCTGGCACGGTTAGAACCGGCCCAAGCAAGTATCGTTTTAGGACTGTTGCCCGAAAACATGCGGGTAGAAATTGTGCGCCGCATCGCGGCGCTGACCCACGTGCCCGACACCGCAGTCTCCGAATTAGAACGTGCTCTGTCGGCCACACTTCCGACCGAATCTGGTGTGCGCCGAGAGCTGAACGGTGTACGTGCCGCGGCCCAGGTATTGAACCAGCTCGGGCGCGACGATGCACAAAAGCTGCTGGAAACGCTGGGCCAGAGCAACGCCGATCTCGTGACCGGCATTCGGCGTGCAATGTTCACGTTCGACGATTTAGTGACGCTCGACCGCCGCGGTTTCCAAATGTTGCTCAAAGAGGTGCAGTCGGATCAGCTCCTACTCGCTCTCAAGGCCGCCAACCGCGACGTGCGCAACAAGGTCCTTGCGAGCCTCTCGAAGCGCGCCGCCGACATGCTCAAGGACGATCTCGAAACGATGGGCCCGGTCCGCCTGGCCGACGTCGAAAAGGCCCAGCAAGGCATTGTCGATACCGCGCTACAGCTTCGGGCCGATGGCCGGCTGGCGATTGCAGGCCAGGGCGGCGAGGAGTTCGTGTGATGAAGCCAGCCACACCTCCACAATGGCTCGGTCGCCACGACAACGCCGCCAAACCTCTTTGGGAGGCGCTTGGCCTCAAAGCGGGTGCCGAGGATCCAGAGACCACCGAGGCGCAACGCAACGGTTACGCCGCGGGTCTGCGCAACGCCAAGGTCGCGGTGGAAGAAATCATGGAGCGGTACCACCAAACCATCGTCGAGTTGGAGTTCCTGCGCGACCGTATCCTTGTCGACGCAGAGCGGGAGCTGGTGGCTTTGGCACTGGAAATTGCCCACCAAGCACTGTTGAGTGATCCGACCGCTCTGCAAGAATTTACCGTACGGATGGTACGCGAGGCGCTCCACCAGCTGCGCGATGCCGACCAAATCACTCTGCACGTCAGCCCCACCGATGCCATGGCGTTGGCAGAAAAACATCCAGAATTGATGGGCGACAAGGCCGTGGTGAAAGTGGTGGAGGATCCGAAGCTGACGTTAGGTGGCGTGGTGGCCGAGTGCGAGTTCGGCCGCGTCAATGCCAGCCTGAGTCAACGTCTAGAAGACATCGGCGCCCGGCTACGCGCCGTCCCGATCGAAGAACCGACGCCGCCCGTGGTCGCCAGCGCCGCCAGAGAGCCCACACCATGAGCTCCGTACACCTCTCGCTGGCTCGCTACCATGACGTCGTTCGTCTCGGGACACCGTTGGTGGAAGGTGAAATCACTCAGGTTTTAGGTTTGCTCGTCGAGGGCACCGCCCGTGATGCCGCAGTCGGGGATCTATTCCGGATTCGCGGACGCGGTGGTGAGAGCCTCGCCGAAGTGGTCGCGTTGCGCGGCGACCATGCTGTTTTGGTGCCGTTCTCACACCTATCGGGTCTGCGCGTCGGCGATCGCCTTGCGCCGGCCAAAGAGGAGGGGGGCGTTCCTGTTGGACGAGGCCTCTTGGGTCGCGTAATCGATGGCCTTGGCCGGCCGCTGGATGGTCGTCCGCTGGACAACATTGTCGAACACCGCTCGGCATTCGCAACACCACCTCCAGCCATGGACCGCCCCGATGTAACTGAACGCCTGCCGCTCGGTGTGCGTTCGCTTGACGCATTTGTGCCATGCGGGCGCGGCCAGCGGCTCGGTATCTTTGCCGGAGCTGGCGTAGGCAAGAGCGTGTTGTTGGGCATGATCGCTTCCAACACCGCAGCCGACGTTGCCGTGCTAGCCCTGGTTGGAGAGCGCGGCCGAGAAGTTGGCCATTTCATCCAAAGTGTCCTGACCCAGCAGGGCATGAAAAAGACCATCGTGGTGGTTTCCACGTCCGATCGTCCGGCGCCTGAGCGCGTACGCGCCGCCTTCGTAGCTACAACCGTGGCCGAGTACTTCCGGGATCAGGGCGCCCAAGTGCTTCTCTTTGTCGACTCCTTGACGCGCCTATCGATGGCACAACGCCAAATTGGACTGGCCATCGGTGAGCCGCCAACCACCAAAGGCTACCCGCCATCATCCTTTGCGATCTTGCCGCAACTGTTAGAACGGGCATGCCCGGTGGCGGCGGGCGGCAGCGTCACCGGTATGTACACCGTATTGATGGAAGGGGATGACCTCTCGGATCCCGTGGCCGATGCCGCGCGCAGCTTGCTAGATGGCCATATCGTCCTCTCCCGTCGCCTAGCTGAACAAGGGCATTTCCCTGCAGTCGACGTATTGAAGTCGCTGTCGCGCTTGGAAGGTGCCTTGTTAGGAGCCGCCGAACAGCGCGCGGTGCGAAAAGTCCGCGCTTGGCTGGGCCGCCTTGAAGAAGCACGCGACCTTATTGCCGTGGGCGCCTACCGCCCAGGTGCCGACCCGTTGCTCGATAAAGCCTTAAAACAAACGGACAAATTGAACAACTTTTTACGCCAACGTTTGGGCGACCGTTCGCCTATCAAAACGACGCAGGAACAACTGTTTGCGATCGCCGAGGAGACGCCATGAGTCACTCGCTGCGTCGCTTAGTGAACCTGCGTACGGCGCTGCAAAAGCAAGCCGAAGCTGAAATGCGGCGGCGCAAAGCCGAGGCCGACACCGCACATGACGCATTGGTAGCTGCCGAAACAACCATTGCCGAACAGATCACCGGGCAGACTTTGGCCGCCGGTTACCTGGCCTCCTGTGATGCCATGCGGCAAACCATGCGCTCGACAGCGGCCGCAGCCGAGGCGCGTCACGAAGCTGAAAAGGCCGTGGTGCGCGAGCGCACCAAAGATAAGCGCCAAGTCGAGAAACTCCTTGAGCGCGCCGATGCCGAAACGGCGAAGGAGCAGGCCAAACTCGAAGCCAGAGAACTGGACCTTTGGCAGATATCCAAGCGAGGCCGCCGATGATGAAAATGCGCAGCCTCTCATGGGCATTTTACCTCACGGTTCTTGGTGCGTTGCTGTCGAACACCACGTTGGCCGCAGAACCCACGCTCCCTGCGACCCAAACCAGTGCGACACAGGCCAATCCCGAGCTTGATGCAGCCAAAGTGGCAGCCCAAGCCTTGACGGCAGAACTCCACCGTCGACGTTTGGAGTTGGAGGAGCGCGAACGACTGGTGACAGTTCGGGAGCAAGCCGTGAAACTTGCTCAGGACACGTTGATGACTGAGGTGCGCCAGTTACTGACAGAAGTCGCTCGCTATGAACAGTGTGCTGGCCGCGCCGGTCAAGGCCGAGAATCCGCAGGTAGTGCCCCCAACGGCGAGGCGATGGGCGTGCCCATCCTGGTAGCAGCCATCTTGTCGTTGCCGCCACGCAAGGCCGTACCACTGCTTCTAAAATCGGAGCCACGAGTGGTGAGCGCGGTGGTTAGACAGTTGGGCAACGACAAAACCGCCGAGCTGTTGAAACAGATGAGCGCCGCCGATGCGACGCGGCTTGTAAACATGATCAACGCTGCACCTCCAGCGACGCAGACACCAACGGCGGCACCCGCTCCAAAATCCGGACGCAGTTCCCGCAAGGAGAAAAAGTAATGAGCGCGACCGCCCTAGGTCTCGATGGCATGCTCGCTCCCGAGGTTGCAACGCCTGTGCAACCTCGGCCCAAGAACAGCGTGGCGTTCGGTTGCCTCCTGAACACCCCTGCCATGGCCCAAACACCGACACCACAGGCCACTGCTGCGCAAGACGATAACGACACCGACGTTGCTCCCACCCAACAAGAGCACTCTGAACTCCAAAATGAACTGCTTGCCTCACTATTAGCAAATAGTCCGAGTCTGCCCGCAACAGTGGTGACGACCTCGGTCGACGAGCAGAGCTGGCTCGCAGGTGCTGTGGTCGCAACCTTGTCACAGCACACGTCACCGCCCGAGTCGACGCCCACCATCAATGGTGCGCCAAAGGTGTTGGCCGCTGCCAATCTGGTTCCGGTCGCCGAGTTGGGCTCTTGGTTGGCAACCAAGTGCGCCCAGCCTGCACAGAGCCTCTCACTTAGCTTGGCTCCTGCAGAGCTTGGCCCGGTAGCCGTCAACGTCCGTTGGCAGAATGGCGCGCTGCACATCCGCATTGCCTGTACCACCGCCACGGCGCTCATGGCTCTACAAGCCAATGCTGTCGACCTAGCCCAAAATTTATCCGCGTCGGGCTATCGAGTGGGTCGCCTCGACATCGTGCAACAGCAGAGCCTCGCACAACGTCTGAGCACAACCGAGGCAGACGACGATAACGACACCTCTCCGACCACGACGCGCGCCACCGCACGCCGAGGTCAACGAATCACCCGCATCGTGTGAGTGAAAGGAGACGCTATGGCCATCGACAGTATTAGCAACTATGCCACGCTTCAAAACGCGACAAACGACGGGCAACAACTCGGCAAACAGCAGTTTCTTGAGCTGCTCGTCGCACAAATGGCGAATCAGGATCCGCTGAACCCGTTGGACGACAAGCAGTTCATCGCGCAGTTGGCGCAGTTCAGCAGTCTTGAACAACAGATGGCGGCCAACGAGCAGCTCACCAACTTGCAGCTAGCGCAGAGCGCGATGGCCAATGCCCAAATGGCAAGCCTGTTGGGTCGTGAGATTGTCGCTCGAACCGATAGCGTCACGGTAGCGGGGGATGGCACTCCCACCAACATTGGCCTGCGTCTGGATGCCGACGCCGCTCAAGTAGAGCTCCGCATCGTCGACGAAAACGGCAAGGTGGTGCGGACGATCAAGGCCGGCCCAATGGACAAAGGCCAACAAAGCGTCACCTGGGATGGCCGAGGCGACAACGGCGCCTTGTTGCCGAAGGGAACATACAAGGTCGAAGTCACCGCCAAGAATTCGGCCGGGGACGCCGTCACCACGGCGACAGAAATGACCGGCGTCGTGACAGGGGTGACTTTCGAAAATGGTTACGCAGAGCTGATCATGGGCGACGTGCGAGTAACGCCGGCAAACGTGGTCGAGCTTCGAGAGCAAGGTGTGTAGATGCGCCGCCAGTCACCCATGACAGGCGACGTTCGGTCAACTTGGTTGTGAGCAAACACTCACAGGGAGGTTTGTTATGTCACTATTAGGCTCATTATTTTCCGCGGCGAGTGGTTTGGGTGCACATGCAGACGCGATGGACGTGATCGGCGACAACATCGCAAACGTCAACACCATCGGCTACAAGACGGCACGCGGACGCTTTGAAGACGTGCTGGGATCAACTGTGGCCTCAGCGCCCGAAAACGGCATTGCAGGACAAGGTTCGCGCATGTCTGGAGTCGAGCAGATCTTCAGCCAGGGCACCTTGCTTGGCACCGGTAACTCGACTGACTTGGCAATCCAGGGCGAGGGCTTCTTCCTGGTGAGCGGCAGCCTGCACGGCGTGAACGGCACGATGTACACCCGCAACGGCCAGTTCCACCTAGATGCCAACGGAGTCCTGACCGATGCCAACGGGCTCAGAGTCCAAGGCTATGCCGCCGATGGTTTGGGCAACATCAGCGCTACACTCGGCGACATCTCAGTGCCACCCACCGCGATGGCTCCGCCACAGATTACCTCCTCCGTTACGATGGCCGCCAACTTAGATGGTTCCTCAACAATTCCGCCAGCATGGGACCCGCTCAACCCGGGAACCACATCGAACTTCTCGACGTCAGTCACAGTGTATGACTCGTTGGGTGCCGCACATAACGTTGACGTCTACTTCCGACAGTCGGCGCCCGGTGCTTGGGAGTGGCATGCCATGGTGGACGGCGGCGAACTCACTGGCGGCACGGCGGGCGTACCGACTCAATGCGCCAACGGTACGCTCACCTTCACCACCGACGGCTATCTCGACACCGAAGCCACGGTGGCGTCTGACTTTGACTTCCTAAATGCAACGCAAAATCAGGCGATTGCGCTCGACTTTGGGGACTCGATCACCACCGACGCCGGCACCGGGCAAGCAGGTGTGACGGCGTACGCTTCACCATCCGCAGTGTCGTCGATTACGCAAGACGGCTTCGCCTCCGGCGCGCTCGCGGCTTTCTCGGTGGCCGAAGATGGCACGGTGACCGGCACCTTCACAAACGGCGATCGACGTACGATCGGCCAAATTGCGGTGGCGCGCTTCCGCAACAACGAAGGTTTGGTACGCGCGGGTTCAGGTTGCTACGTGGCCAGTAACGACTCGGGTTTGCCGCTGATCGGCGTGGCTAATGCTGGCGGCCGGGGCAGCATCGCTGCAGGGGCGTTGGAACAGTCCAACGTCGATCTGGCGCAAGAGTTTGTTAACATGATCGCGGTGGAACGCGGGTTCCAAGCGAACTCCCGCACTGTCCAAACGGCCGACGCGATGTTGACAGAACTCGTCAATATCAAGCGTTAGTGAGCGCTCGATTTGAGCGACTTGGTCGCGCCAGGCTGACGGGATTTCTTGGCCGAGCCGCCATCGGCCTTGGCCGGCGCCGACTGGTAATCCTGACCCGAGCCCTGGCCCGACATCGATGCGGAGTCCGTAGGACTCTGCTCGCTTCCAGAACCCGCAGGTCCACCACCGCCGTAATGCAACACCAGGTCTACACGCCGGTTAGCAACGCGCCCCTCTGGTGTGTTGTTGTCTGCGACTGGATGGTAGGACGCGTAGCCCGCGGCGGTCAGCAACTGCGGGGGAAACGCAAATTCCTCCATCAAATAGGCAATCACGGTGGCCGAACGGGCTGTCGACAGCTCCCAATTGGAGCGGTACCGCATCGAACTAATAGGACGATCGTCAGTGTGGCCCTCGACGGTTAGATTGTGCCCTGTCACCACTAACATCTGCGCCACAGTGTCCAAAAGATGCAGCGACTCCGAACGCATGTCTGCCGTGCCCGAATCGAAGAATGCCGCCGCTGCCAGCGATACGATGAGTGTCCGCTGCTGCAACTTGACTGAGATCTTTTCGCCCAGATTGGCGCGCTTGATGTAACTATCCAGGTTCTTGGCAAGCTTCCGAACTTCGTCCGGACTGTAGGGCTTGCGATGGTTGAGCGAAAGCAACGGCGGCATCGGTTGCACGGCTCGCTGAATCAGGGTCTTCGGTGGTGTCATATCGCCGCCGGAATTTCCGTCCGAGCCCCCCAACACCTGCTTATCGGTGGTGAAAAACTCCAGATTGAACGCCGCCCGTGTCGAAAACACCATCTTGCCGGCCTTCTTCGCGTCGACTGTCGAGATAGCGTACAGCGATGTGAAGAACGCAAATAACAACGTCATAAAGTCGGCGTACGACACCAACCAACGCTCGTTGTTGACATGTTCGGCATGTTTCTTTTTGTGCGCCATGGTCTACGCAGCTTTGCTCATCTCGACAACATTGCCGCCCTTGGCCTTTTGCACCTCGGCGCCGCAGTAGCCTTTGAGTTTCTCCTCGATAAGACGTGGATTCTCGCCTTCGACAATGGCGGACACCCCGGCAATGATGAGATTGCAACGCATCAGCTGCTCTTGGCTGCGTACCTTTAGCTTTGATGAGAACGGCAGAAAGATGAGGTTGGCAGAGGCAACACCATAAACCGTTGCAACAAAGGCCACGGCGATGCCAGCGCCGAGCTTGCTTGGATCTGAAAGGTTTTGCATCACGTGAATCAACCCGAGCACGGCACCCAAAATCCCCAGCGTTGGCGCATAACCTCCCATCGCTTCGAAGACCTTGGGACCCGCCAGGCCCTCTTCCTCCAAGACCTCAACCTCAACCTCCATCGCTTCACGCACCACCCGGGCCTCCGACCCGTCCACGGCCAGGCTCAAGGCCTTCTTCAAAAAAGGATCCGTGGCAGCCTCCGCGTCCCCTTCGAGCGACACCACACCTTCGCGCCGGGCCTTCTGTGCGTAGTCAACCAGCTGTTTGACAAGTCCCAAGAGCTCAACCTTTTTGGGGAGAAAGACCTCTTTGACGGACTTGAGTGCGTGCAGGATCATGCCGAGCGGAAACTGCACAAACACCGCTGCAACAGTACCCCCAAGCACAATCAGTGCTGCAGTGGGCTGCATGATAGAGGCGAGGTGGCCACCTTCTGCCATAAACCCGCCCAACACCGCGACACCAGCGAACACCAGGCCGATAATCGTTGCGATATCCACGTTACTCTCCGTCTCCGTCCGCGGCGTCCTTCACAACGCGAAGCGGCATCACAACCCAGCCGATTGTCTTAAGGAATTCGGTCACTCGCTGCACAACTTCGTGGCGCCGCTCGCGCACCATCAGTTTCTCGCCCCCATAGAGGGTTAGGATAGTGTCGGGAGTCTCCTCAATCATCACGATGTGTGCAGCGTTCACGGTGATCTCCTGATGATTGAGTCGGGTAAGCGTGACCATCCTGGCCCCCTCCGGTCTAGCATCGTCTGTTTATGACCAGCCTTGAGCCGTCAACTGCTTGACGGTCGGCCTCACCTCGGCTGACAGGCAACTGTCGTCTCCCTGACATACGGCAGAAAAACCCTCGTATTTCCGCCACCTGGATGACCCACCCGCGTCGGCACGGTCGTTGCTTGAGAGGGATACATGGCCGACGCTTCTGAAAAATCTGATGCCGCTGCAGCTGAAGAACCGATCAAGCTGCCCACGCAGTCCAAACTCCCAATGCTGATGATGGCCATGGGTATTACTGCAATTGGCATCGGCGGCTACCTGGCTTTCAGCGCCAGTAAGGCCCAGACACCTGCCGCGCATGCCGAAGGGGAGGGGGGAGCCGAGGCTGGTGCAGAAACTGAAGGCGCCGATGCGGGTGCACACGGCACAACCTCCCGCAAAGGCATGGGCCCGATGGTCAACCTCGACACATTGGTTGTAAATCTGAATGAGCCCGAGGAACTGCACTATCTTAAATGTGGGTTCACAATTGAGGCCGTCAACTCCAAAGGCGCCTCGGCTATCGAAAACCAAACCGTTCGCATCCGCCATGAGGTGATTTTCTACCTATCGACCCTCACGGTCGCAGATTCGCTCGGCGCGCAAAACAAAGAGCGCATCCAAAAGTCCATCGAGGAACGCATCCGCAAAGTCGTGGGTCCAGTCGTGAACCATGTCTATTTGACGGAGTTTGTAATCCAGTGAGCTCAGCACTCCTCACAGAAGAAGAGATTGCGGCACTACGTCAGGAGACGCGGGGCGGCCCCAAAACGGCCGAAGACGTCAATCTGAACAGCGCCGAGCGTTCGCTGCGCCGCTTGATGCCGCAGTTGGAAACGCGACTTGGTAACTTCATCGAGCAGCAAGAACTCTCGCTCGGCTGTACCCTGAGACGGCAGTGGCGCGCCGCCTCCGTCCAAATGGAAGTCACCGGTCCGGGCACAGCACGCGATGCGTTGCGCGACTGTGTAATGGTAGCGTCACTACGCACCCCGCACGGCCTGGTGGGGTATTTGGGGATCCGTCTCGACTTTGCCTGGCAACTTGTCGAAACCTTTTTTGGTGCCGTCGGCTCAAACACCGACACCCAAGCCGGTTGGCTGCCACCTCGCCGACGTCTCTCCGAAATTGAGCGTCGCACACTGTCTCCACATTTCGAGCAGATCGCAAAAATGATGGCTGAGGGTCTCGGTTGCACCTCGCAACTCGAACCCGAAGACACCTCTGGATTCGGTCCGAGTTTTCCACGCGAGGTCGAGGCCTTGGTCTCTTGGACCGTATCGGAGGCCGAACGCACTCCGGCCTTCTTCGCCGCGTTGCTGCCCAACATCGACGAATGTCTGGGTGTGGCAGCCAAGGTGCCCGTCGCATCCGCACGCGGCTGGATCGCCAACCACCTGAATGGTGCGTCCGTAGAGGTCAGCGCGGTCTTGGGCGTAGCTGAAATGTCACTCGAACGTCTCTTGTCTCTGAGCCCCGGCGACATCGTACGCCTGGACCGCAGCCAGTATGATCTGGTGCCAGTCCTGATCGAAGGCATCTCCAAATTCCTCGCCAAACCCATGCCACGCCACGGTGCTGTGGGTGTTGAGATTCAAGCGGAGGCCAAATGAGCTCGCCGAACGACCCCAAATCGAACGCTGCAGCAGACGCGAGCGGTTTGGACCTGGTGCTGGACGTCAAGGTGGAGCTGTCGGTGGAGCTCGGTCGCCGGCGAATGCGCATCGCTGATGTCCTGAACCTTGGCCCCGGCTCGGTTGTTGAGTTTAGCAAGCCGGCCGATGAGCCCCTCGACGTCTATGTCAATGACCAATTGGTCGCGCGCGGCGAAGCGGTGGTCGTTGGTGAACGTTATGCGTTGCGCGTGACTGAGGTCGTCAGCGCCAACGACCGCTTGCGCCGCAGTGGCGCCGCTGAGGCCTCATCATGATGCTCCCGGGACACATCCTCAGTCTCTTGGTTGCGACCACCAGCCAAGCGGGTGACGCTCGCTTCCAATTGGGTGACCCAGTATTGAGCGAAACCACGTTTGAGCTACCGCTAGATGTGCCGGCGCGCGCCCTCGCAAACCTTGAACGTCACGACATCAAGGGCAGTGTCGTCTTCTTCTTCCCGGGCGTTAGCGCCACTCCGAGATACGTTACGCCAACACATGGCCCGATCGAACGCCTCCGACTCAAGTCTGCCGAACGCGGAGTCGTGCTCATCGTGGTGCCCCGCCTCTTGGACGGCCAGGAACCCGCCATCGAGCTCGACGCCAGTCTCCCCTCGCGGCTGCATGCTAGCTATCCCAATCTTTCCGCGGTTCAGCTTGCAGCACCGCCTGCAGCCCCTAGCGTCGACACCCCCACAGCTGCGCGTTCTAACGAGTTGATTGGCTCGGCCCTTCACCCACGCCTCGATGTCCAACCAGCGTTGGCGCTTGCCCCAGAGCGTTCCACAGCAAACATCATGACCACCGTGATTATCGCGACTT
>ERZ795055.3190-NODE-3190-length-12089-cov-4.883081_pt1 | contig 12089 bp, 8 predicted proteins | sample MGYA00375139_ERZ795055 | MGnify/ENA primary metagenome ERZ795055 (study PRJEB30184, sample SAMN05720283) | anaerobic digester metagenome | isolation source: active sludge of municipal wastewater-treating anaerobic digesters | place: USA | collected 2015-01-23 ...
GCCAGCTTGCACAGCTCGGGAAGCTGGATGATGTCGCCCTCCATGCTGAACACGCCGTCGACCACAATCAGCTTGCCGGCCTCGCGCTCGATCATCTGAAGCCGGTTCTCGAGCGCCGCCATGTCCTTGTGAGCGAACCGGACGAACTTGCCCTGGCACAGGAGGCAGCCTTCCACGATGCTCGCGTGATCGCTCTTGTCGGCGAGCACATACTCCCCTTTGCCGACCAGCGAGCTGATGACCCCGAGGTTGACCTGGAACCCGGTGCTGTAGAGCAGCACCGCCTCCTTTTGCACCAGCCGCGCCAGCGCCTCCTCGAGTTCGAGATGGATGTCCAGCGTCCCATTGAGAAACCGCGACCCGGCACAGCCGCCCCCGTACTTGTCCACCGCCGCCTTGGCGGCTTCCTTGATCTTCGGGTGGTTGGTCAATCCCAGGTAGCTGTTGGATCCCAGCATCAGCACCTTGCGCCCGCCGATGATGACTTCGGTGTCTTGCGCCGAGGAAATGGTCCGGAAATACGGATAGAGACCCAGGCCGCGCACCTCCTCCGCATTGCGGAACGCGCGCGTCTTCTCGAGCAGGCGCGGTACGTGGTTCGAGGGGCTGCGAGCGGACTTGGCCCCCTGCCGGCTTTCAGCGGCGGCGTCTGGAACAGCGTCCGCGTCTTCCGGCGCATCGGAGTGCGCCTGGTCTTCGAGTTCCGTCTTGGGGTCAGTGCGTTTCATAATGCGATCGAAGGCCCGGCGCGTCACTTCCCCCCGGCAGGCACCGGGAATCCCCGATCGCGCATGAGCGCGGCGATGCCGGCGTCGCGCCCGCGGAACTGCCGGTAAGCCTCGGCCGGCTCGACCGTGTTGCCCGCCGAGAGCACGTGGCGCTTGAACCGCGCGGCGATGGAATTGTCGTAGAGGCCGCCGGCTTCGAGGAACGCCTCCGCCGCATCGGCGGTCAGCGTGTCGGCCCAGAGGTAGCTGTAGTAGCCGGCGGAGTAGCCTTCGCCGGCAAAGATATGGGCGAAGTGGGGCATGCGATGGCGCATGACGATCTCGGAAGGCATGCCGAGTTGATCGAGTTCATCGCGCTCGAATGCCGCCGGGTCGATCGCCCGCTCGCCGGCCAGGTGCAGTTTCATGTCGATCAGGCCGCTGGCCAGGAACTCGGTCGTGGCGAACCCCTGGTTGAACTTCGAGGCCTTCTGGATGCGCTGGGCCAGCGCGGACGGCATCGGCTCCCCGGTCTTCGAGTGGAGCGCGAACCGGTTGAGCACCTCGGGCGTCGCCAGCCAGCGCTCGTTGATCTGAGAGGGCAGCTCGACGTAATCGCGCGGCACGCGCGTGCCCGACAGCGACGGGTAGGTCACGTCCGAACACAGACCGTGCAGCGCGTGGCCGAACTCGTGGAAAAGGGTCTTGGCATCCTCCCAGGACACCAGAACCGGCTCGCCCGCGCCCCCTTTCATGAAGTTCGAGTTGTTCGAGACCAGCGTCGTGATCGGGCGATCGAACCGTTCCTGGCTCCGATAGGCGTTCATCCAGGCCCCCGACCGCTTGCCCGTCCGCGCATACGGATCGAAATAGAACAGCCCGACGTGGCGTCCGTCGGCGGCTCGAACCTCCCAGACACGAACCTCGCCATGATACACCGGGACGTCGGGCGCGGGCGTGAAAACGAACCCATAGATCTGGCCGGCCGCCCAGAACATCGCCTCGCGGAGCTTGTCGAGCTGCAGGTACGGTTTCACCTCGTTCTCATCGAGGTCGTACTTGGCCTTGCGGACCTTCTCGGCGTAAAAGCGGTAGTCCCAAGGCGCAATCTTGATCCCCGCGCCCTCGGCATCGGCGATCGCCTGCATGTCGGCGACTTCCTCGCGGACCCGGGCCAGGGCCGGCTTCCAGACCGCTTCCATCAGTTCCATCGCCCGTTCGGGGGTCCGGGCCATCGAGTTCTCGAGCCGCCAGTGGGCGTGGGTCGCGTAGCCAAGCAGCCGCGCACGCTCGGCGCGGAGCCCGAGGATCTCGGAGATCAAGGGCTTGTTGTCGTGCGCGCCGGGATGATCGCCGCGGCTGACGAAATTGCGCCAAACCTGCTCGCGCAAGTCGCGCCGTATCGAGTAGGTCAGGAACGGCTCGACGCTCGATCGGGTGTTCGCGATCACCCACTGGCCCTTCTGGTCGCGCGCCTCCGCCTCGGCCGCCGCGGCGGCCCGGAACGAATCCGGCAGCCCGGCCAGGCCGGCCGCATCCGCGATCACCGTGGCGTACCCTTCCTCGTCCGCGAGCAGATTCTGACTGAATGTGGTGTAGAGGGTCGCAAGGCGCTGGTTGATGGCCGCGACGCGCGCCTTGCCGGCGGCGTCGAGCCGCGCGCCGGCCCGGACGAACTCCGTGTGGTGCAGCCAGACCAGGCGCTGCTGTTCGGGCGTCAGCCGGGCCTTGTCCGGCGATTGGTAGACGGCCTCGATGCGCTTGAAAAGCGCCTCGTTCTGATAGACCTCGTCGCGCAAGGCGGCCAGCTTCGGCTCGAGCTCCTGCTCGATGGCCCGGAACTCCGGCGTGCTCATCGTCGAGCCCCAGACGCCGTAAACGGCCTCGACCCGGTCCAGGGTGCGCCCCGCCTTTTCGAGCGCCGCAATCGTGTTGTCGAAACTGGCCGGAGCGGCCTGGTCGGCAATCTGGCGAATCTCGGCCCGGTAGGCCCCGATCGCGGTCTCGAAGGCCGGTTTGAAATGCGCCACCTGCACCTGGTCGAACGGCGGCAGACCCCCGTGCGGGCCTTTCCACTCGGACGCCAGCGGTCCGGCGTCCGGCGCGTCGGACGCGGCAAGGCTCGAGGCGAGGCTGAGCGCTCCGACACCCGTCGCGAGAACGCGGCTCATAGAACGAAAGAACCTGGCGCTCGATGCGCCCCTCGAATAGCCATGATCACAATGCACAAGTCAGATGGAACCGAACGTCTTAAGCTCAACGCTCAACGGAACGGGGCGTGGAATGTACGGGTGTCAGTTGGCTGCGCGGCCCGAGATGCCCTTGGTGCCTTTGGCGATGGCGCGGGCGGATTCCTTGGGCCGGAGAGCGCGCACGGCGGCGCCGGCCTGCCACATCTCGGAATCGCGAATCGCGCGCAGTTCCTTTTGCAGTTGGGCCTGGTAATTGGGGGCGCCGCACGCCTTGAGCACTCGGGCGCATTCCTTGCCGGTTTTGACGCGCTGATAAAGCTCCTTGAACACCGGCAGGACCGCCTTCCTGAACCGCGGCTTCCAATCGAGCGCGCCGCGCTGGGCGGTGGCCGAGCAGTTCGAGTACATCCAGTCCATGCCGTTCTCGTCGACCAGCCGGATGAGGCTCTGGGTCAGTTCCTCGACCGTTTCGTTGAAGGCCTCGCTCGGCGTGTGGCCGTTGGCGCGCAGCACATCGTACTGGGCTTCCATGATGCCGGCCAGGGCGCCCATGAGCACGCCGCGCTCGCCGGTCAGGTCGCTGAAGACCTCGTGTTCGAACGTGGTGGGGAAGAGGTAGCCCGATCCGATCCCGATGCCGATCGCCAGGCAGCGTTCCTCGGCGCGCCCTGTGGCGTCCTGCTCGACCGCGAAGCTCGAATTGATGCCGGCGCCGGTCAGGAAGTTGCGGCGCACCGAGGTGCCGGATCCCTTCGGGGCGACCATGATGACGTCGACGTCGGCCGGGGGGACGATGCCGGTCTGCTTCCTGTAGGCGATCGAGAATCCGTGGGAGAAATAGAGGGCGTCGCCCGGTTTGAGGTTGGCCTTGATGACGGGCCAGACGACGCGCTGGGCGGCATCGGAGACGAGGATCTGGACGATCGTGGCGCGGCGGACCGCCTCGTCGATTTCGAAGAGCGTCTTGCCCGGTTTCCATCCGTCCTGCACGGCGCGGTCCCAGTCGCGCTTGAACTGGCTGGCCTGGCCGACGATGACGTTGAAGCCGTTGTCACGCAGGTTGAGCGATTGGGCCGGGCCCTGGACGCCGTACCCGATGATGGCGATCACCTCGTTCTTGAGGACCTTGCGCGCCTTGGCCATCGGGAATTCTTTGCGCGTGATGACCTGTTCCCGTGTGCCGCCGAAATCAATAGTTGCCATGGTCAATATGCCGTGATGGTGGTGTGACATTCACAGTGCCACACCGGGTTGTGTCTCTGTCTGTTTGTCGATCCGCCTGTTCCCACCCGGGTGTCGGGCTCCAGGAACCGAACCAACCGGACCCGATGTTCGCCGGAGGAGGCGCCAGGCGTCAAATAGAAAGCCGGATTCCCCTCATTTCCGGGGCAAAGCCACCTTGCCCGTCCGCGTCAGTTCGAGAATGCCGAAGGCCTTCATCAGTTCGATGAACTTCTCGACCTTGCTCTCGTCGCCCGTGATCTCGATGGTGAGCGTCTTGGGTTGGACGTCGATGATTTTGGCCCTGAAGATGTCGGTGATCTGCATGACCTCGGCGCGCGTCTTCGAGTCGACGCCCACCTTGATCATGGCCAGCTCGCGATCGACGAATTCGCCTTCCCGGAAGTCCTGCACCTTGACGGTCTCGACCAGCTTCTCGAGCTGCTTGACGATCTGGTCCACCGTCGCGTCGTTCCCCCGCGTGACGATCGTCATGCGAGACATGGTCGGATCCTGTGTCGGAGCAACGTTGAGCGTGTCGATGTTGAAGCCGCGTCCGCTAAACAGACCGGCCACGCGCGTCAGCACGCCAAACTTGTTCTCGACCAACACGGAAATGGTGTGTCGCATGGTTCAATTGCTATCAATCGCCCCGCCCGGCGGTCAAAACAAATCCAGAACCAGATCGTCCCTGGCGCACCTGATCCGACAAAGAGGGGTCAGTTCTTGAGTTTGTCATATTCTTCTGCTGCCCGTTGGCGCTGACGCACCAATATGCCAATATCAAGAACTGACCCGTTTGTGGACCTCCTGGCCTACAGGGGCAGACATCGAGGTTGTAGGCCGCGTGCCCCCACGCGGCGCGAAGACACACACCGGCGCAAACGCCGGATCGGGGCACCCGACCCGATTGCCGGGAATCTCTCTCCGGTGTGGGCCGGTGCCCTCACCGGGCGAGGGAACACGGACAGCAACCGGATCCACCGGGCGGAGGGGGGGAATCGCCTCGAAACTGTTGCGCGAACGCGGTCAAGCGGCTAGTTTGCGCACAACTTGGCCATAGCGCATTAACCATGTCACGCAGACTCAGTGCCATCGCCCCCGATTGGTGGGACTACACGACGCTGGATGAGGAGATCATTCGGGCCGCCGCCCGGCTCACGCCGGAGAAGATGCTGCGGCTTGCGCGTCCGGGCTTCAAAGTGGTGTTTTATGACACGCTCGAGAGCTTCTACCTGGCGGAAGCGCTCGAGTACATTGACGCCTGGCGCCAGTCGACCGACGACAATCCGGTGGGGATCTGCGGGCCGATCGGCCCGACCGAGCAGCTTCCCCTGGTCGCCCAGATCGTCAATACCCTCGACCTCGACATCCGCTCCGCGCATTTCTGGGGCATGGACGAATGGTACCTCGATGGTCGCGAGGCGCCGCTGGACCATCCGCTCTCGTTCGAACGGGCCGACCGCGCGCTCTGCTTCGATCGCATCCGCAAGAATCTCCGGATGCCCGACGCCCACCTCCACTTCCCGAAGGCCGACACGGCGCCATATCGGCGGAGCTGGGACGGCGTGCGTTGCGCTGTCATGCAGGGCGGCCAGGGCGACGTGAAGCATTGGGCCTTCAACGATCCGCCGCGGCGCCGGGGCAAGTACAAGGACCAGCCGCCGTCGCCGGCGGAATACCGGAAGCTGGCGACCCGTGTGGTGGATTTGCATCCATTGACGGTGGCGCAGAATGCCCGCACCTCGGGAGGCGGCAACATCGCGTTGGTGCCCACGCAAGCCTTGAGTGTCGGCCCGGTCGAGACATGGAAGGCCGAGAAAGTGTCGATCTGGCATGCCGGCAACCACGACAACCCATTCGGCCAGCGGTTGACAGCATTCATGATTGCGGAGCGGATCGCCGACGCGGCGGTGCCGATGTCCCTGCTCGCCGACCATCCGAACGTCCAGTTTAACTACTACCGCCGGGGCATCGGGACATGCGACGTGGAGATGCACTGAGACCGGCCGAGTCTTCGGGTTCGAACGGCTCGCGCCGGGATTTCCTGCGCAGGAACCTGCAGGCGAGCGGTCTGCTGGGGGCTGTGGGCGCGTTGGCGGCGTCCGGACCCAATGTCCGGGCCGCCCGTAGCAGCGCCGAGAACCCGTTCGCCTATGACGTCGGCAAGTTCGAGCGGACGGATCCCAAGTTCATTCACTACGAGGAGACGGCCCGGTTCAAGTCGCCCCGTCCCGAACCGCGGCGGCTTGCGCTGGGGCCGGAGGGCGCGCTCCACGTGGCCGCCGGCGACTCGGTCGTGCGTCTGGGGGAGGGCGGCGGGGTCGACTTCGAGATTGCGCTCGCCGGGCCGGCGCAGTGTCTGGGTGTGGCCAGGGACGGGCTTCTCTACGTCGCGCTGCGCGATCATATCGAGGTCTTCGATGCCAGGGGCCAGCGGACGGCTGTCTGGAGTTCGCCGGTGTCGAAGACATGGCTGACCGGCGTGGCGGTGGGCGAGGACGGTCTTTTTGCGGCGGATTCCGGCGGTCGCGCGGTGTTGCGGTACGATCGCTCGGGCCGGCTTCTGGGGCGGATCGGCGAGCAGGACAAGGAGCGCGGCATTCCCGGTTTTGTGCTTCCGAGTCCGTTCCTCGATGTCGAACTGCATCGCGACGGTCTCCTGCGGGTGAACAACCCCGGCAGGCACCGGGTTGAACTGTACACGGCGTCGGGCGATCTCGAACTGGCGTGGGGGAGACCGACGGCGGCAATCGACGGTTTTTGCGGCTGCTGCAATCCGATCAATCTGGCGACGCTGCCTGACGGGCGCTGCGTGACCTGCGAGAAGGGGCTGCGGCGCGTGAAGGTTTACAGTGCCCTGGGCGAGTTCGAATGCGTCGTTTCCGGAGCGGAGTCGTTTGCCCAGAGCGTGCCCCCGGGCGTCAGCATGGCGAAGGCCGCGCTGGATGCGGTGGCTGATGCGCGGGGCCGCATCTTCATACTCGATCCGCTGGCGGGGGACATCCGCGTGATGGCCCGCAAGCGCGAAGGAGCTTCCTCATGACGCCTCGATCTCCAGGAGAGGGCCCGGTGAGTCGCCGCAATTTCCTGCGCAACGGGGCGCGGGTGGCGGCCCTGACGGGCGTGGGCGCGGTGGTTGGGACCCTTGTGCACCGCACGAGCAGTCAGACCACCGTCTGGCAGATCGATCCCTTGAAGTGTCTGCGCTGCGGGCGTTGCGCGACCGAGTGTGTGCTCGATCAATCGGCGGTGAAGTGCGTGCATTCGTACGATCTTTGCGGCTACTGCGAGCTGTGCACCGGCTATTTCGTGCCTGAGCCCAATGCCCTCAACACGGGCGCGGAGAACCAGCTCTGCCCGACGGGCGCCATCCAGCGCAAGTACATCGAGGATCCGTATTACGAGTACACCATCGACGAGGCGCTGTGCATCGGATGCGGCAAATGTGTCGAGGGGTGCAGCCGGTTCGGCAACGGCTCGCTCTACCTTCAGGTGCGCCAGCATCTCTGCCTCAATTGCAGCGAATGTGCCATCGGGCGGGTCTGCCCGGGCGACGCCTTCCGCCGCGTGCCGGTGAGCCAACCGTATTTGCTCAAGACCTCGCACTGAGCCGCGCATGAGGGACGATACGCCACGAGGTCTCGGAGGGGGCGCCAAAAGGCCGTCTGCCGGTCCGGACACCGCTCAACGCGGGAAGTCGCACTCGATGGACCTCGACATTGAGAGCGGCGTTGAAGCGCCGCTCTCGAAGCGCTGGCTCTGGCCCGCATTCCTCGCGTTGGCAATTGTCTGGGTGTGCGGCGGGACGGCGGCCCTGGGCGAGGCGCGGTTCCCTCCGCCAGAGTTCGAAAGCGGGCATGCGCTGCCCTTGACCGCGACGCCGAGCCCGCGGTCTCTGGCCATGCAGCACGTCGACGTGGCGGCGCTCGTGGGGGCGCTTGGGTTGGCGTGTTACCTGGTGCATCGGCGACGGTCGCGACGGGGCATCATTGCGCTGTCCCTGTTCTCGCTGATCTACTTCGGGTTCTACCGCGAGGGATGCATCTGCGCGATCGGGGCGGTGCAGAACGTGGCCTTGGCCTTGTGCGATGCGAGCTACGCGCTGCCCATGACGGTGCTCGTTTTCTTCTTTGCGCCTTTGGTGGTGGCGTTGTTTGCCGGACGGACGTTTTGCGCCGCGGTGTGTCCCCATGGAGCGCTGCAGGATCTGGTCTTGATCAAGCCGGTGAAGGTGCCCGCCTGGCTCGACCACGCTTTGAGCGTGGTGCCGTTCCTCTTTCTCGGGGCCGGTCTCGCCTTTGCGGCGACCGGCAGCGCGTTTATCATCTGCCGCTACGACCCTTTTGTGCCGCTCTTTCGACTGACCGGGAGCGCGACGCTGCTGACTTTGGGCGGGCTCTTTGTCCTGGCGAGCCTCTTTATCGGGCGCCCGTACTGCCGGTTCCTCTGCCCGTATGGGGCGTTGTTGCGCCTGGCGGCGCTCGCCTCGAAATGGCGGGTGCGCATCACCCCGGACTTCTGCACCCAATGCCGCCTCTGCGAAGAGGCCTGTCCCTACGGTGCGATTCGCGAGCCAGCGCTCACGTCGACCACGCCGCCGGTCCTGGTCCCGGCCCGGCGGCGCCTTGGCCGGCTGCTGCTCCTGCTGCCGGTCGCTTTGTTTGTCGGCGGCTGGGTGGGGTCCAAGCTGAGCGTTCCATTCTCGAAAGTGCACCCGACCGTCGCCCTGGCGGAGCGCTACGCCGATCCCAACAAGCCAACCGTGATGCCCATCCCGGCCACGCCGGACAGCCTCGCGTTGGGGCGCGCCGAGCGGGATGCGCCGCAGTTGGTTGCGGCCGCTGTGGACATTCGCCGCCGATTCGTTCTGTCCGGCTGGCTCTTCGGCGGTTGGACTGTGCTGGTGGTTTTTGCGAAGCTGATCGGCTTGTCCGTGCGACCGGATCGAACCGACTTCGAGCCGGATCGGGGCGCCTGCGTGGCGTGCGCGCGCTGTTTCATGGCGTGTCCCAACGAGCGGGTGCGGCTCGGGCTCCTGCCTGCGTCCGCCATTCCGACCCGCCCCGGACCGGGACTTGGAACCGGCCCGACGGCGGCTGGAACGAAACGGGATTGAAGCGCCTCGAGTCGCATGGCTGCAACGAGTCAAACCCCGCCGGTGAACGCCCCCGAAGCGCGACGCGCAGCGCGCCTTTTTTGGATCACGGCAGCGATCGCCGCGATTTTCTGCGTCGGCGTCATCATCGCGCTGGTGATTCGACATGTTCAGTCGAGAGTGGACGATCCGCTCAAGTCGCGGGAGTTGATCGCGCTCAAGGCCAGGCTGCTCGAGACCCCCCAGGACGAGCAGCTCAAGGAACAGATCCGCGCCCTGGATCTGCGGCTGCGCCAGGTGTACTTCCGGCAGATCGCTTTTCAGGCTGCGGGGGCATGGCTCCTGTTGGCGGGCGGCGCGCTGCTGGTCTGGTCGGCGCGCCAGGCGGCCCGACTCGAGGCCCAGGTCTACTGCCCGCGCCTGGTCACGGACGCCGCGGAGCGGCAGGATCGGCTCGCCGGGCGCGCGCGGCGAGCCGTCATCGGCATGGGCGCCTTGGCGGGTTTGGGTCTCGTCGCGTTGGCGTTGTCGAGCGGGACAGCCCTTCCCGAGCGTCCGGACCAGATCGGGAAGTTCCTGGCCAGGCTCGGAGGCGAGGAGGGCGAGGAGGCGTCCGGTCCGATGCCCGCGGCTCTGTTTGCGGCGAACTGGCCGCGCTTTCTCGGTCCGACGGGCAATGCGTACGCGAGCAACGGCGTGCCGTTCGAGCCGTGGGATGTGGCGACGGGCGCCGGCATCCTGTGGCGCGCCAGTGCCACCAACCAGGGGTTCAATTCGCCCATCGTCTGGAGTAACCGCGTCTTTCTCTCAGGCGCCGAGCAGCAGCAAAGGGAGGTGTTTTGCTATGACGCGGACAGCGGGGCGCTCGTCTGGCGTCGGCCCGTCGCCAACATTCCAGGCAGCCCGGCGCAGTTGCCCGAGGTCGCCGAGGGCACGGGCCTGGCCGCGCCGTCCATGGCGACCGATGGCCGGCGGGCATTCGTGATTTTCGGCAACGGGGATCTGGCGGCCTTCCGTTTCGACGGCACGCTGGCGTGGGCCAAGCATCTGGGCGTGCCCAAGAACGCGTACGGGCATGCCACGTCGCTTGTCCCCTGGCAGGACCGCCTGTTGGTCCAGCTCGATCAAGGCCAGGCCGAACAGAACCGTTCGCGCCTCTACGCCTTCGATGGCGCGACGGGGCGAATCGTGTGGGAACGGACGCGCGCGGTTCCGGAGTCGTGGGCCACGCCGTGCGTCGCGGACACGCCGGTCGGCCCGCAGATCATCACGCTTGGCGGCCCCTGGGTGATTGCTTACGCGGCGATGGATGGCGCCGAGTTGTGGCGCGGCGAAGTCCTGATGGGCGAGATCGCCCCTTCGCCCATTTACGTCGGCGGCCTGGTCCTGACACCGAGCCCGATGGACAGACTGGTGGCGCTGCGTCCCGACGGGCAGGGCAACGTTACCCAGAGCCACGTGGCCTGGACGGCCGAGGACAACATCCCGGACATCACCAGCCCTGCCAGCAACGGCGAGCTTGTGTTCCTGGCGACCACGTACGGGACCTTGACCTGTTACGACGCCGGGAGCGGCGAGAAGCAATGGGAACAGGAGCTCGAAATCGAGATCAACGCGACCCCCGCCATCGCGCGGGACCGTCTGCTCGTCCTCGGCAAGAAGGGCGAGGTCCTGATCGCCAAGGCGGCGCGCGAATTCAAGGAAGTGGCCCGTTTCGACATGGGCGAACCCATTCTCGCCAGTCCCGCTCTGCTGTCGGACCGGCTGTTTATCCGCACCACGAAGACCCTGTTCTGCATCGGTGCGAAGGCGGCGCAATCCAAGGCGCCCGAGAAACAACCGTGAAACCGCCCGTCTCGACGATTCACAGTGCGCCCCTGGCCGGACCCGACTCGGCGGCCAATCCGCCCGGTTCGGTGGATCTGGCTTTTGTGGACGCAGCGGTCGAGCGGTTGGGGCGGACGCCCGCGGCCCTGATCCCGATTCTGCAGGCCGTGCAGGGGCATTACGGCTATCTGCCCGCGCGCGCTCTCGAGCGGATTGGTGAGATTACGGCGATCACGCCGGCGGCGATCACCGGCGTGTCGACCTTCTACGACATGTTCCGGCACGCGCCGGTCGGGCGGCACCTCGTCCGCGTCTGCCACGGCACGGCCTGCCATGTCACCGGCTCCGAGCGGGTCGAGGACGCGCTCCGCCGGCAGTTGCGGATCCCGGACGGAGACGATACGGATCCGGACCGGCAATTCACGATCGAGCCGGTGGCGTGTCTGGGATGCTGCACCCTGGCGCCGGTGGTCAGGATTGGCGGCAGCACGTTCGGCCACACCACCGCCGAGAAGGTCCCTCAACTCCTGCGCGATTTCCTCGAAAGCCAGCGGGCCCTCGGCGGCTCGGCGCGGTCGACGGAGGATCTCAAGGCGCGCCCCGGTCGCGCGATCGAGATCCATGTGGGCCTGGGCTCGTGCTGCATGGCGAAAGGCAGCGACCGGCTGTTTCACGCGCTCGTGGATCACGCCGAGCGCTGCGGCGGCAGCGTCGTGGTCAAGCGGGTGGGCTGTGTGGGGATGTGCCATCGCACGCCGTTGGTCGAGGTGGCCGAGGCCAACGGGCGCAGCACGTTCTACGCGGGGGTGCAACCGGGGAACGCCGCCGCCCTGCTCGAGCGGCATCTGCGTCCGCGCGCCTGGCTCGCGCGCGTGAGCCGCTTCTGGGAGAATGCCATCGACCAGGTGCTCGTCGATCGCACCGAGCCGGACCAGGTCCGGTCGTGCGCCCTCGATCTGCGGGAGGGGAGCGTCTCGGCCTTCCTCGGTAAGCAGGTGCACATCGCCACCGAACACTTCGGCAAGCTCGATCCCCTCGACCTCG
>ERZ795055.3197-NODE-3197-length-12078-cov-5.258172_pt1 | contig 12078 bp, 10 predicted proteins | sample MGYA00375139_ERZ795055 | MGnify/ENA primary metagenome ERZ795055 (study PRJEB30184, sample SAMN05720283) | anaerobic digester metagenome | isolation source: active sludge of municipal wastewater-treating anaerobic digesters | place: USA | collected 2015-01-23 ...
GGAGCCCCGATGCGAGTCCGTCGTCGACGTCATGGCAGTTATAAGCGATCTCGTCGGATATGTCGACGACCTGGGCCTCCAGCGACGGCGCCTTTGCCGGGTCGAACGCCGCCCCGTCGCCGTGATCGTATGCGCTTTTATGCTTCGCGATGCCTTCGCGGACCTCCCAGGTGAGGTTCAGCCCGGGATGGTCGGGGTATTTCTGCTCGAGCAGGTCGACGACCCGGAGCCCCTGCATGTTGTGCTCGAACCCGCCTTCTCCGGCCATCAGCTCGGCGAGTGCCGTCTCTCCCGAGTGGCCGAACGGGGAATGTCCTAGATCGTGCGCGAGGGCGATCGCCTCGCAGAGGTCCTCGTTCAGCTTCAGAGCGCGGCAGATGGTGCGCGCGATCGAGGCGACCTCGAGGGAATGGGTGAGCCTCGTCCGGTAATGGTCTCCCTCATGATTGACGAAGACCTGCGTCTTGTACTCGAGCCTGCGGAAGGCGCGGCTGTGGACGATCCGGTCGCGGTCGCGCTGGTAGACGGCCCGGAACTGGTGCTCGGACTCGGGGTGCTTCCTGCCGAAAGATTCTTTGGATCTCTGCGCGTACGGCGCGAGGCATCCTTCCTCGTGCCGGTACCAGTCGTTCATCGTGAGCGTCATGGCATCTTTCCGATGATGCAGCCGATCAGCGCGAAGAGCTCGGCCGCCGACCGCTTCCCTTGGGCGACCACCTCTTCGTGAGAGAGTGTCTGCATGCGTTGCGTGTAGATGTTGGTGATGACCGATAATGCCAGGACGCGCAGGCCGAGGTATCGGGCGAAGATCGTTTCGGGGACGAGCGACATCCCGACGGCGTCGGCCCCGAGCGTCCTGAACGCTTTAACCTCCGCCTCGGTCTCGTAGTGGGGGCCGGTGTCGCCGAGATAGACGCCTTCGCGGAGCGTCATCCGGCGCCGGCGGGCGCAGGCCCGCGCAAGGCCGATCAGAGCTTCATCGTAGGGTTTTCGCATATCGACGAATCGCGGCCCTGCGGCGCCGCCCAAACGGCCGATGAGAGGATCGACGCCCATCAGGTTGATATGGTTTGTAACGGCCATGATGTCGCCCGCGCGGAACCGGGGGTTCACGCCGCCGGCGGCGTTCGTGACGACGAGGGTATGAACGCCCAGCTCTTTCATGACGAAGATCGGAAGGAGTATTTTATCGAACGGCAGCCCCTCGTAATAATGGAAGCGGCCTTCCTGCACGATCACGTCCTGCTCATCGAGAGTGCCCAGGACGAAACGACCGGCATGTCCCTTCACCGACGGCACCGGGAATCGCGGGATGCGGGAAAACGGTATGCCGACTGGCGCATCGAGCTCGAGCTGCTCGGGCGAGAGGCCCGATCCGCACACGATCCCGATCTTCGGCTGGGCTGAGGCCTTTGCGCGGATCGCGCGGATGATCTCGGCGATGTCCTTCCGGGGAAAATTCATGCGCCGCTCCCGGAGTGGCGTTTCAAGTGGTGGTTCATGATCTGGTTCTTGAAGCTCGTACCGATCGCCGTCCTGCCGACGCCGAGGATGTCCGCTATCGTCTGCCCGCAGTCCGCGAAGCTATCGCGCCTGCCGAGGTTGACGCCGCACTTGAGGTGTTTGCCATAGACCATGATCGGCACGAATTCGCGGGTGTGGTCGGTACCGGGCGTCGTCGGATCGCAGCCGTGGTCGGCGGTGATGAATAGTATGTCGTCCTCTCTGAGCAGGTGGATGATCTCCGCGAGCCGCTTGTCGAAATAGGCCAGCGCCTTGTAGTAGCCTGCGACGTCGTTACGGTGGCCGAAGGCCGTGTCGAAGTCGACGAGGTTGGCGAAGGTGAGCGCGTAATCTTTGCGCACGATGGCTTTTACGATCTCATCGATGGCGTGCGCGTTCGAGCGCGTGTGAATCGAGCCGGTGATCCCCCTGCCGCTGAAGATGTCGGATATCTTGCCGATGCCGAGGACCGTCATTTTCTTCTTTACGATAAGGTCGAGGAGCGTCGTCTCCCCCGGCAAGAGCGCGAAATCCTTCCGCCGGTCGGTCCGCTTAAAGCTGCCTGGCTTCCCGACGAACGGCCTGGCGATCACCCGGCAGACGTTGTGCCGCCCGCACAGTATTTTCCGGGCCGCCTCGCACATGGCGTAGAGTCTCTTCACCGGAACGACCTTCTCATGGCAGGCGATCTGGAAGACGCTGTCCGCCGACGTGTAGACGATCGGGAATCCGGTTTTGACATGTTCGGCGCCGAGCTCTTCGATGATCTCCGTCCCCGACGCCGTTTTATTGCCGAGGATGCCGGTGCCGATCCTTTTTGTGAAGGGCCCGATGATCGAGGGGGGGAACCCGTTCGGGTATGTCGGGAACGGTTTTCTGGTGAGCACGCCGCACAGCTCCCAATGCCCGGTGGTCGTGTCCTTGCCGGCCGACCGTTCCGCCATGTAGCCGAAGCTGCCTATAGGTTTCTTGCAGAAAGGGATCGTTTTCGCCGGCCGTATGTTACCGAGGCCAAGCTGCTGCATGACCGGAAGATTGAATCTTCCCACCTTCTTTGAGATGTTGATCAGGGTGTTCGTGCCGCAGTCGCCGTATTTTTTCGCGTCAGGCAGCTCGCCGATGCCGGCGCTGTCCATAACGATGAGGAATATCCTAGCCGTTCGATTTTTCATGGATGCGGAAGCCCCGGGGAAGAAGCTTGTTCAGTTTTGTCGCCGTCGTCTTGCCGTCGGATCCCTGCGTGATGACCGCCATTTTCGGCGAGAATTCCGCCAGGACCTGCAGGCAGGCGCCGCAGGGGGCGATCGTCTTGAGCGAATCGCTGACGACCGCGATAGCGGTGAACGCGGTGTACCCTTCGCTGACCGCTTTGCAGAGGGCGACGCGCTCAGCGCAGACGGTCAAGCCGTACGAGCTGTTCTCGACATTGACGCCGGTTGCGACCATGCCGTCGCCGGTAAGGAGCGCGGCGGCGACGTTGATGCGGGAGTAGGGCGCGTAGCAATTCTTAAGCGCTGTCCGGGCGACGGAAAGGAGCTGTTGTTTGTTCATAGGAATATTATATCAGATCCGAGGTTGATTCACAATCGGTCTCATTCGTTACGCCCCGATGCCTGCCTGAGCAGCTCAAGGAATCGAGGCGTCGGCTTGTCGCCGAGCTCCCGCACCTTGTGGAGGTCGCGCCAGGCGCTGTCGAAGTCGTTCATGTAGAAATAGGCGACGGCGCGGTTGTGGTAGGCGTCGGCGTAGCGGGGGGCGATCCTGACCGCTGTGTCATAATCGGCGATCGCGGCTTTATAGTCCCTGTTATCGCTCAGGAGGATGCCGCGGTTGTTGTGCGAGGTACAGTTGCGCGGATCAAGCCTGATGGCTTCCGTGAAATCCTCCAGCGCCTCGGCGCGGTCACCTTGATGGTAATAGGCCAGCCCCCGATTGTCGTACATGTGCGATATGCCCGGCTTCAACGCGATCGCCTGCGTGAAATCGGCGACGGCGCGGCCGAAATCGCCGATCTCGTTGTAAAGGACGCCGCGGTTATTGTAGACATCGGCGGCATTTGGATTGATGGCCAGCGCGTTCCTGAGATCGGCGAGTGCCCTGTCGTAGTCCTTGCGCAAGAAATATTCCGCGCCGCGGTTGCTGTAGGCGAGCGCGGCGCGAGGCCGCGTCTTCAGGACGTCGTCCCAGAGCGAGATGCTGTCATGCCATACGGCGCAGCGCCGGTAGGTGAGCGCTGCGAGGATGAGGAAGACAGCGATCACGGAAGGGACGATGAAACGCCGTGTCGCCGCACGGGATGCGATGCCGGCAATGCCTGCGCCGATCACGTAAAAGAGGCCCAGCAGGGGGATATACGTGTACCGGTCTGCCGGAACCGCCTCGCCCCCCGCGGGAAAGAACTGCAGTACAGGCGCGACCGTGACGAGGTAGAAGAGCAGTCCGAATGCGGCGACCCGCGTTTTTCGAAGCGAATAAGCCGCCAATCCGAACAGGGTTCCTGCGATCAGCGGCGAGAGCAGGAATAATAGAGGCATCCGCTGATAGATATCTTCCGGATAGGGATAGATGCACGAAAGCTTTACGGGAAACAGCATCTTGCCGATATAGAAGACGAATCCGTACGCCGCGACGAATATCTTCTGCCAGAAAGCGAACGGCGGCCGCGGCGAGATCTCTCCCGACGTGTAATGGATCATCACCGTAGCCGCGGCGAAAAGAGCCGCGAGGGCGAAAAAGACGATCTTGTCGATAAACGCCTTCCTGTCCCATGTCCTCTTGGTCAGGAAATCGGCGAGGCAGAGGACCAGGGGCAAAGTGATCGCCATCGGCTTCGACAGGAGCGACATGACGAACAGGACGACGGAAGCGCCGTAGTATGCCAGCGATCCTTTCTTACGGTACGAGAGGTATGCGGCGAACGATGACAGGAAGAAGAATGCGTACAGGACATCTTTTCTTTCAGAGACCCACGCGACCGATTCGACGTGCAGCGGGTGGATGCCGAACAGGAGGGCGGTGATGAAAGCGACCCATACGTTCGCGCTGAGCATCCACGCTATCCAGAGGACGAGCAGTGTGCTGCACAGATGCAGGCAGAGGTTGGTGACGTGGTACGGCGCCGGATCGAGCCTGAAGAACCGGTGCTCGATCGCGTAGGAGAGGAGCACCAGCGGATGGTAGAGGCCGACATAATCGCTCGTGAAGAACAGCTTCACCGACTGCGGCGACAGCTCGGTTATCTTCGGGTTCTGATAGACCATCTTGTCGTCGTCATAGTTCACGAACTGTGCGCGGAATACCGGGGAGAAACAGGCTGTGACGACGATGACAAGGCTTGCCGCTGCGATAAAGAGAAGTTTCCGGTTATTCATCCGCTGCATTTTATCGGGAACGGGCCGTTTATGCCAGCCGTAATTGGGAGAAAGCGGGACAGATGGGGAGTATTCCTGTCAGCACCGCGAGATTTTCCCCAGCGAGGAAAATCTCGCGGTGCTGCCATGAACACTCCCCACCTGCCCCTATGCATATTGCTGGCATTATTTTATGCGTGTAAAACGGCCTGGTATCGATTATAATCCGCGGCAACTGAAGGGTGTTTTATGGAATGTACTAATGCGGTGATCGGCGGGACGGGGGCGTATACGCTCCTCGGGGCGGGTGCGTTCGAGAGCGAGAGGCTGCGCCCCATACACACGCCGTACGGAGAGAGCCAGACGATCTTCCTGGTCGCCCAGGAAGGGGTGCGGTTCCTCTTTATGTCGCGCCACGGCGAAGAGGACTACGATATCTCTGCGCCGTACGTGAATTACCAGGCGAACATCTTTGCGCTCAAGGAGCTCGGCGTCAAGCACATCATCGCCTGGTCGGGACCCGGCGCGATCAACCCGAACTTGAAGCCGGGGCAGTTCATCATCCCCGACGATATTCTCGACGAGACGCGCGGCCGGAAAAGCTCGTTCTTCGAGGGGCGGGGGATCGGCCATATGCGCCAGAATCCTGTTTTCTGCCCGCGCCTCGCGAGCACGCTTCACGGATCGTTGGAGCGGCTGAAACTCCCGTTCCGTATGGGCGGCACGTACGTCTGTACCCAGGGCCCGCGGCTCGAGACGGCGGCAGAGATCAAAAAATACGCGGTCCTCGGCGGGGACATCGTCGGGATGGTCCTCGCCCCGGAGTGTTTCCTGGCGCGGGAGCTCGAGATATGCTACATCCCGCTTTGCTACGTCTCTAATTATGCGGAGGGGGTCCGCCAGCGGAAATACCGCGTCGGCGTTATCTTCGAGGGGCTCAACAGCGAGGCCGAGCAGGAGCAAGCCGGCCAGGCTCTCTCGCAGATTCCCGGCGTCATCATCGATTGTTTCAAGTCGCTCGATGCCGAAGAGACGCAGTGCTTCTGCCAGTTCACCATGGAGCGGCATCGAAAGAGGGGGGCGGTAAGTTCGGAGTGGCACGATTGGTTTGAATCGAAATAGTTTATGTGTGAGAACCGGCGAAAAAAAGCGCCGGTATTTTTATAAAGATATCGTCAAGTTGCTAACAAGCCGAAGTTGACAATGGGACGGTTCGCATGATCAAGGATGTCAGTACAATAGTCGACCAGATCCAGAAAGGGCGTCAGATCGATGCCGATGATGCGCGATGGATCGCGCGCGAAGCCGTTCTCGACGAGCTTCTCTGCGGGGCGAACAAGCTGCGGAAAATCGGTTTCGGGAACAGGGTTTCGCTGTGCTCGATCATTAACGCCAAGAGCGGCCGTTGTTCGGAAGACTGCGCCTACTGCGCGCAGTCGGCGCATCACCGGACCGAGACGGCAGAATATCCGTTCGTCGAGGGCGGGCGCATAGCCGACGCTTTCCGCGAGGCGGCGCGCAACGGATCGAAGGGGTTCGGGATCGTGACCAGCGGCGGCACGCTGTCGAGAGCAGATATTGAAAAGCTCTGCGAGACGGTCGGCTCGCTGCGACAGGAGCGATATCCGTATTTGTGCGCATCGCTGGGGATGGTCTCGGCGGAAGAGGCGCGCGCCCTCAAGGGGGCGGGGGTGCGGCGGTTTCACCATAATCTCGAGACGTCGCGGTCGTTCTTCCCGCGGATCTGCACGACGCATTCCTACGAGCAGCGCGTCGAGACGGTGCGGACGGTCAAGGCGGCGGGGCTCGAGGTTTGCAGCGGATGCCTCTTCGGCCTCGGCGAGAGCTGGGACGACCGGATCGAATTGGCGATGACGCTGCGCGAACTCGACGTCGATTCGGTCCCGCTGAATTTCCTGACCCCGATCCCGGGGACGCCGCTCGCCGGTGCGGCGCCGCTGCCGCCGCGCGACATATTGCGGATCATCGCGCTCTACCGGATGATACTTCCGCGAAAAGACATCCGGATCTGCGGCGGCCGCGAAAGAAATCTTCGCGATCTCCACAGCTGGATCTTCTTTGCCGGCGCCTCCGGGATGATGATCGGCAATTACCTTACCACGGCGGGAAGGTCCGTAGAAGACGACAGGCGGATGATAGAGGACCTGGGCCTTCAGATAGACCATGATGACTAAAGGATGTGCAGGGGAAACCTGTAGGTTTCCCCTGCAACCGGTATTGGCATGAAGGGGTTCTCGGATGAACGTGCAAAATAAAAGGGTTGTCCTGGTTACCGGCGCGTCGCGCGGGATCGGCAGGGCGCTTGCGGTCAGGTTTGCCGGAGGCGGAGATACCGTCGTCGTCAACTATCTGCGGCGTGAGGGCGAGGCCATGGCGGCGTTGAAAGAGATACGGTCGCTTGCCCCTGCCTCTATCGCCGTGCAGGCCGACGTGAGCACGGATGCGGATGTCGAGAGGATGTTCTCTCAGATCAGGGAGCGTTTCGGGAGGCTCGATGTCCTGATCAATAACGCGGGGACGAAAAAAGGGGGGCCGCTGGTCAAGATGACTGCGGCACAGATCGACGCGGTCATGGCGGTGAATGTCAAAGGGCCGTTCCTCTGCAGCAAAGCGGCCGCCCGGCTCATGATCCCGAAGAAAACCGGGCATATCGTCAACATCGGCTCGATGCTCGGCTCTCGCGGCGCGGCGGGCGAGGCCGATTACGCGGCGAGCAAGGCGGCGCTGGTCGGACTGTCAAAGAGCGTCGCGCGGGAGCTGGGACGGAGCAACATCTGCGTCAACTCCATTTTGCCGGGTTTGATCCTGACCGATATGGGAGGGTCGAACCGTCCGGAGTTCATCGAGCGGGTGCGGCAGGAGAACTGTCTCGGCCGGCTGTCCGACATGCGGGAAATTGCCGACTTCGTATACGAGCTTTCCCAAAAGAAGAATATCTCGGGGCAACTTTTTAATCTGGATAGCAGGATTCTGTAATGCTCATGAGTGATCAAAGGGTTGTCGTCACCGGCATCGGCGTTGTCACCGCGGTCGGGTGCGAGAAGGAAGAATTCTGGAGCAATATCTCGGCCGGGCGCAGCGGCATCGGGCCGGTCAGGAATCTCCCGGATAGGCTGCCGATATCGGTCGCGGCCCAGGTCGATCTCGACGTGCCGGAGCGCTATCTTAATTATCACCGCCCCGACCAGTTCGCCGTCATTGCGGCGGGGTCTGCGCTGCGTGACGCCGGTATTGATATCGCTCAAATATCGCCGGAGCGGGTCGGCCTGTCTGTGACGGCGAGCAAGGCGAACATATCCATCGCGGAATCGTTCCGGCAGCTTCGGAGAGAGTCCGCCGGCAATGCCGCGCCTTATTCGTTCTCCCATCCGAACGGCGCGCTGGCGAGAGAACTCGGGCTCTGCGGCCCGGCATCGATCGCCGTCTCCGCGTGCGCAAGCGGCGCGCATTCGATCATCGCCGGCGCTGCGATGTTGCGGGCCGGCCAGGCAGACGTCGTCGTCGCCGGAGCGACCGAATCGTACCTGACGCCGCTGGTCGCCGCCGGGTTCAGGCGCATGGGCGTCCTGTCCGATCCTGACGCGAGCGGCAGCGTCCTCTTCTGCCCTTTCGACCGCCGCCGCAGCGGCTTTGTGATCGGGGAAGGCGCCGGCGTCGTGATTCTCGAGCGCAGCGGGGGGGCGCGCGCACGCGGCGCCCGCGTGTACGGCGAGATCGCCGGCTGGGCGAACTCCGGCGACGGCTTTCACCCGACCCATTTCGATCCCGCCGCTGACAGCATCGGCCGCGCTATTTCGCTCGCACTCGAGCGTGCCGGGCTCGACGGGGTCGATTACCTCAATTGCCATGCGACAGCGACGGTGAAAAATGATATACTCGAGACCGCCGGAATCAAGAAGGGGCTTGGCGAAAAGGCGTATCGCGCGTCGCTGTCGGCGACAAAGCCGCTGACGGGGCATTTGCTGGGGGCGAGCGGGAGCGTATCGTTCATCATCGGCCTGCTGGCGATGGAGCGTGGTTTCGTCCCGCCGACGGTCAACCTTGCCGATCCAGACCCCGCGTGCGATCTCGATTACACGCCGAACGTCGGCGTCTGCCGGGACATCGCGAGTGCGATGAGCCTCTCGTTCGGTTTCGGCGGGCATATCGGAGTGCTTGTTGCGCGTAAGGCGGCATGACGCCGCAAGGCGCAGGCCGTTATCACGAACTTAAGGAAAGGCGACCTATGGATTTTCTCTCGAAAGAACTGATTGATCTTGAAAAAAGCGGGCTCTACCGGCGCATGCGCATCATCGCGTCGAGCCAGGAAGCGACCGTTATCATCAGCAACAAGCGCTACCTTTCTTTCAGCTCAAACAATTACCTCGGGCTGGCGACTCATCCGAAGGTCAAAGAGGCGGCGATCGAGGCGATCAGGAAGTTCGGGTGCGGCGCCGCATCGTCGCGCCTGATTTCGGGGACGATGGAGCTGCACGACCAGCTCGAGAAGCGCATCGCGCTTTTCGAGGGGAAAGAGGCGGCGATCCTGTTCCCGACCGGCTATACGGCCAACGTCGGCACGATAACGGCGCTGGTCGGCGAGGGCGACGTGATCCTCCTGGACAAGCTGAACCACGCCAGCATCGTCGACGCGACCCGTCTCTCAAAGGCAAAGCTGCTCGTCTATCCGCACTGCGACGCCGGCAAGCTCGACGCGGTTCTGAAGAAATGCAAGAACTACCGGCGCAAGCTCGTCATCACCGATACCGTCTTCAGCATGGACGGCGACGTGGCGCCGCTGCCGAAGATCGTCGACGTCGCGAAAAAGCACGACGCGATCCTGATGACCGACGAGGCGCACGCCACCGGCATCCTCGGCGAGAACGGGCGGGGAGCGGGCGAATATTACCGGGTCGACGACGGCGTCGACGTCAAGATGGGGACGCTGAGCAAGGCCATCGGAAGCCTCGGCGGCTTCGTCGTCGGCACGAACGAGCTGATCGAATTTCTGCGCAACAAGGCGCGGAGCTTTATCTACACCACGGCGCTGCCGCCGGCGGTCTGCGCCGCATCGATCGCCGCCCTGGACATCATCGAGGACGAACCGCAGCTGCGCGACGCCTACTGGGAGAATGTCGCCTATGTCCGCGACGGCCTCAAGCAGATCGGGTTCGACACGATGAAGTCGGAGACACAGATCATACCGATCCTGATCGGCGACGAGCGCAAGACGATGGAGATATCGAAGTTCCTGTACGACCAGCAGATCCTGATCCCCGGGATCCGGTTCCCGACCGTTCCGAAAGGCAAGGCGCGCCTGCGCCTCACCATCATGGCGACGCATACCAAGGAAGACCTGATCAGGCTCCTGAGCGCCTGCGAAAAGGTCAAAAGCAAATTCCTGAAATAAGAAGAGCGTATGAATCAGGATAAACGCCTCCTCGAGTTCGCAGACCAGCGCTATGTCTGGCATCCCTTCACCCAGATGAAGGAATACGAGAACGAGATCCCGCTTATCGTCGATGAAGGGGAGGGTGTCTACCTGACCGACATCTACGGCCGGCGGTATATCGACGGCGTCTCGTCGCTATGGGTGAACGTGCACGGCCACCGGCGCAAGGAGATCGACAGGGCGATCGCCGACCAGCTCAAGAAGATCGCCCATTCGACGCTGCTCGGGACGTCCAACGTCCCTGCGGTCAGGCTTGCCAAAGAGCTCGTCGATATCGCGCCGGAGGGGCTGGAGAAGGTTTTCTATTCCGACAGCGGCAGCGAGGGGGTCGAGATCGCCCTCAAGATCGCCTACCAGTACTGGCAGCAGAAAGGGGAGGCGTACAGAGAAAAGAAGGCTTTCGTCTCGCTCGAGAACGCCTACCACGGCGACACGCTGGGGGCCGTCAGCGTCGGCAAGATACCGCTGTTCCACGAAGTGTACGGCCCGCTGCTCTTTGAGACGATCACCGCGCCGTCGCCCTACTGCTACCGGTGCCCCTACGGCAAAGAGAAAGAGTCCTGCAGCCGCGAATGTCTCGCTCAGGTGAAGAAGATACTCGAGGAGCGGGCAGGCAAGATCGCAGGGTTTATTATAGAACCCCTGATGCAGGGCGCGGCGGGGATGCTCCAGGCTCCCGACGGTTTTCTGAGGAACGTCCGCGAACTCTGCACGAAGCATGATGTGCTTCTTATAGCCGACGAGGTTGCGACGGGGTTCGGCCGGACGGGCAGGATGTTCGCCTGCGAACACGAAGAGGTCTCGCCCGACATCATGGTTGTCGCGAAGGGACTGACCGGCGGCTATCTGCCGCTGGCGGCGACGATGACTACCAAAGAGGTCTATAGCGCTTTCCTCGGAGAGTACGCCGAGCAAAAAACGTTTTTTCACGGTCATACCTACACGGGCAACCAGCTGTGCTGCGCCGCGGCGCTTGCCAGCCTCGAGATATTCCGTTCGGAGAAGACCGTCGAACGGATGCAGCCGCGGATCGAGCAGCTGCGGAAGGGGCTCGAGCGTTTCGCGAAACTGCCGCACGTCGGCGACGTCCGCCGGTGCGGCTTCATGACCGGGATCGAGCTGGTGAAGGACAAGGCGGCGAAAGAGCCGTACGCATGGGAAGAGCTGATCGGCCACCGGGTGATCATGGAGGCTCGCGCGCGCGGCGTACTCCTGCGGCCGCTGGGCAGCGTCGTCGTCCTGATGCCGCCATTGGTCATCAACCAGAAAGAGCTCAAAGAGCTGATTGACGTTACGTACGATTCGATCAAAAAAGTTACCGGCGCCTGAAACTGAGCCGGCGCCTCCTCTGCGTATCCCTATGAATGCCGGGTTTTTTATCACCGCCACCGATACCGACGTCGGCAAGACGTTCGTGTCGTACCTGATCGCGCGTGGCCTTCAGCGCGCGGGAGTGAACTTCTCGTATATCAAGCCTGTCGCGACCGGAGGGAAAATGGTGCGGGGCGAGCTCGTTTCTCCTGACGTGATCTTCCTGAAGAAATATCTCCGTCTCCGGGCGCGTCATGACGAGCTGAACCCGGTCTGCCTGAGAGCGCCGCTTGCGCCCTATCCGGCAGCTCGTATGGAAAAGAAGAAGATCGACACGAAGAAAATCCTGGATGCTGTCAGGGCGGCTGCAAGGCAACATCGTGTCGCGATAATTGAGGGTATTGGCGGCGTCGCCGTGCCGATCACGCGACGTCGCGTCATGCTGCCGCTCGAGACCTTCGG
>ERZ795055.3200-NODE-3200-length-12075-cov-3.752662_pt1 | contig 12075 bp, 9 predicted proteins | sample MGYA00375139_ERZ795055 | MGnify/ENA primary metagenome ERZ795055 (study PRJEB30184, sample SAMN05720283) | anaerobic digester metagenome | isolation source: active sludge of municipal wastewater-treating anaerobic digesters | place: USA | collected 2015-01-23 ...
CGTAACCGCGGGCTGCTGCACGAAAAAGCCCGCCCCGGCTCCGGCCCCGGAAGTGAAGGTCGAACCGACTCCGACCCCCGTCCCCGTCCCGGTCGAGGAGCCGATCGCCGCGCCCGTCGCGGAACCGGTGGCCGAATCGCTTCCCGCCGACCTTGAGGAGCTCAACAAGAAGGGCTACCTCAAGGACATCTTCTACGACTACGACCTCTACGACGTCCGGGCCGATCAGCGGGACGCCATGGCCGCGAACGCCGAGTGGCTGAAGAAGTGGCCCACCGTGAAGGTCCAGGTCGAGGGCCACTGCGACGAGCGGGGCTCCAACAAGTACAACATGGCCCTGGGCGACAAGCGCGCGAACGCCGCGCGCGACTACCTCGTCTCGCTCGGCATCGACGCGAGCCGGATCACGACGCTCTCCTACGGCGAGGAAAGGCCCTTCGTCGAGGGCCAGACGGAGGCCGCCTGGTCCCAGAACCGGCGCGCCCACTTCGTCGTCACCGCGAAGTGACGCCGCTCCGCGTCGACCGTCTCCGCCGGAGCGCCCCCCTCGCGGGGGCGCTCCTCTTCGCGTCCGTCCTGGGCGGCTGCGTCTCCGGGAGCGACATCGAAGGGCTCCACCGACACGTTTCCGACGTCGAGAAGCAGGTCGACAAGCTCTCCCAGCAGACGAGCTCGAAGGACGAGGTCGAGAAGCTCAACCAGAACCTGACGAAGCAGGTCGCCACGATCCTGCGCTCGAACGCCGAGACCGGGACCCGCTTCGACGAGCTGACCCGGGAGCTCCAGTCGCTCGCCGGCAAGCTGGAGGACTCCAACCGCCGGCTCGCGCAGCTCTCCCAGCAGCTCGCCGAGACCCAGGCGAAGCTGGACGCCGGCACGCCCGCGGCCCCCGCCGTGCCGGGCGCCGCTCCCCTTCCCGGCGCGTCGGCGCCTCCGCCTGCCGGCGCCGCCGCGGCCCCGGGCTCGATCCCGGCGACGAAGCCTCCGGCCGGGCGGGCCGGCCCGGCCGACCTCTACAATGCCGCGCTCGGCGACTACCAGCGGGGACGATTCGATCTGGCCCGGCAGGGCTTCGAGGAGTACGTCGAGACGTACCCTCGGACCGACCTCTCCGACGACGCCCTCTTCTGGGCGGCCGAGTGCTGGACGGCGCAGAAGAAGCACCGCGAAGCGCTCGGCATGCTCGAGCGGCTCCTGAAGGAATACCCGCAGAGCGACAAGGCCCCCTCGGCGCACCTGCGGAAGGGGCTCGCCCACCTGGAGCTCGGCGAGAAGGCGCAGGCCATCGTCCAGCTCCAGTTCGTCGTCCACGAGTACCCGACCTCGGACGAGGCCAAGAGCGCGCGCCAGCGGCTGCGCTCCCTCGGCTCCGACTCCCGCTGAACCCTCGATAATCCTCCGCCCGGGCGGAGGGAAGAAGACCCGGGACCGACCCGAAAGGAAACGATGGCCAACACGAAGCAGGCGAAGAAGCGTGCCGCTCAGAACGACAAGCAGAAGGCGCGGAACCGCGCGGTGAAGAGCGAGACCCGACGCGTGGTCAAGGCGACCCGCGCCGCGGCTCCCGAGAAGGCGAAGGAGATGCTGCCGAAGGCCGCCGCCTCCCTCGACGTCGCCGCCCGGAAGGGGACGATTCACAAGAACAAGGCCGCGCGGCTGAAGTCGCGGCTCGCCAAGGGCGCCGCCAAGAAGGTCGCCAAGGCGGACTGACCGAGCTCCGCGCGTCGCGCGGAGCCCACGAGCCGGGAGGGCCGGAGACGAACCCCGGGGGGTTCGCGTCCGGCGCCCGGCTCTTTCCGTCTCCCGGCCCGTCCCGCGGCCGGCGGGCGTCAGAAGCCTTCGAGGATCGTCGTGACGAGACTGCGCGCGAAGGGGCGCGCCATCGCCTCGATCGCCGCGTTCTCCACGTCGACGTAGCTCGCGCTCGTCGCCGCGACGGGATACGGCTGGCGGAAGAGGAACGACGGGTTCTCGAAGAGCGCCTTCTCCGTCTTCCGGTCGGTCAGCTTCAGGCGGGCCACGACCGCGATCTCGTACTCGAGCGCGCGTCCCTGGTCGTCGAACCGGACGGGGTTCACCTGGTACGACAGGATCCGCCCCGAGAGCTCGACGTCGGCCGCGGAGCGGTCCGTCACGGGGGACAGCCGGGCGCGGCCCGCCAGCTCGCGGAGGACGGCGTCGGTGAGGCGCTGCTCGAGCCCGACGCGCGTCGTGTCGTTCACGAAGGCCTCCACGAAGATGGCGCTCGCTCCCTCCGGGAGGATGCCGCGTCCCGTTCCGACGAGGGAGTAGCCGCAACCCGCGAGCCCGGCCGCAAGGACCGCGGCGAGGAACGCCCGGCGCCTCACTTCACCACGACGTTCAGGAGCCGGTCCGGCACGTAGACGACCTTCAGCCGCTCCTTCCCCTCGAGCCACTTCGCGACGCCCTCCTGGGCCTCGGCGGCGGCGAGCGCCTCCTCGCGAGGCGCCGCGCGGCAGGACGACCTGCCCGCGCAGCTTGCCGCCGACCTGGACGGCGACCGTCACCGACTCCTCCACGGCGAGCGCCGGGTCGTACGCCGGCCAGCCCGACACCAGGAGGCTCCTCGTCTCCCCCATCTGCTCGTGCCACTCCTCGGTCAGGTGCGGCGCGATCGGGTGGAGCAGCGCGAGGAGCGCGAGGATCGAGGCGCGCATCTCGCCCGGATCGGCCTTCGCGTCGCCGACGAGCCCGGCGACGTGGTGGGTGAACTCCATCAGGTGGGCCACGGCCGTGTGGAACGAGAACGTCTCGAAATCGTGCGTCACCGTCTTCACGGCGATGTGACGCTTCCGGGCCGCGGGCGAGTCGGCGGCGGCCAGGGCGTGCGGCGCCGTTCCGTGCGCCTTCAGGTAGTTCTCGACGAGCGCCTTCACCCGGTAGAGGAATCGCTCCGGGCCGGCGATCTGATCGTCGCTCCACTCGGCGTCCGACTCGGGCGGCCCGAGGAAGAGGACGTAGGCGCGGACGGCGTCGGCCCCCTTCGCCGCGATGAGCGGGTCGAGCGAGACCGAGTTCCCGCGGGACTTCGACATCTTCTCGACGCGCCCGCCGGGCGACATCTTCGTGATCATTCCCTGGTTGAAGAGGGCCGAGAACGGCTCCTCGAAGGAAACGAGCCCGAGGTCCTTCATCACGCGCGCGAAGAAGCGGGCGTAGAGGAGGTGGAGGATCGCGTGCTCGATCCCGCCGATGTACTGGTTCACCGGCGCCCAGCGGGCGATCACCTCCGGGTCGAACGGGGCGCGGTCGTTCTTCGGGTCGAGGTACCGGAGGTAGTACCAGGACGAATCGACGAACGTGTCCATCGTGTCCGTTTCGCGCCGGGCCTCGCCGCCGCACTTCGGACAGGAGGTCTTCAGGAACGCCTCGACCTTCTCGAGCGGGTTGCCCCCCTTGCCGGTGAAAGGCGCGTCCTTCGGGAGGACGACGGGGAGCTGGTCGTCGGGCACGGGGACCCAGCCGCAGGCCGGGCACTTCACCATCGGGATCGGCGTCCCCCAGTAGCGCTGGCGCGAGATGAGCCAGTCGCGGAGCCGGTAGCGGACGCGGGCCCCGCCGATGCCGCGCTTCGTCGCCTCGGCCGCGATCGCCTCCCGTCCCGCTTCCGACGTCAGTCCGTCGTAGGGGCCGGAAGCCGTCATGGTCCCCTCGCCCGTGAAGCAGGCGACCGACGGGTCGGCCCCGTCGGGCCGCCGGATCACCTCGCGGATGGGGAGCCCGTATTTCTTCGCGAACTCGTGGTCGCGCTCGTCGTGGCCCGGAACGGCCATGATCGCGCCCGTGCCGTAGCCGGCGAGGACGAAGTTCGCCATCCAGATCGGCATCTCCTCGCCGGTGAACGGGTTGATGGCATGCGCCCCGGTGAAGCGCCCGTCCTTCTCGGCCCCTTCGGCCTCGCGCTGGACGCGGTCCTGGCTCCGGACCGTCTTCACCCACTCCTCGAGCGCGGCCCTGTCGGGATGCCCCTCGAGGAGGCGCGGCACGGCCGGGTGCTCGGGGGCGAGGACCATCGCCGTCGCGCCGTAGACGGTGTCGGGCCGGGTCGTGAAGACCTGGAGCCTCTCGCCGAGCTTCGGCACCTCGAACTCGAGGTCGGCGCCGACGGAGCGGCCGATCCAGTTCCTCTGCATCGTCCGGACCTTCTCGGACCACTTCCCGAGCTGGTCGAGGCCGGCGAGGAGGCTGTCGGCGTACTCCGTGATCTTCAGGAACCACTGCTCGAGCTCGCGCTGCTCGACGGCGCTCTTGCAGCGTTCGCACGTGCCGCCCTCGGCCTGCTCGTTCGCGAGGACCGTCTGGCAGGAGGGGCACCAGTTGACGGTCCCCTTCTTGCGGTACGCGAGCCCTCTCTCGAGCATCCGGAGGAAGAACCACTGGTTCCAGCGGTAGTACTCCGGCTCGCACGTCGTGACTTCCTTCGTCCAGTCGTAGAGGACGCCCCACCCCGCGAACTGCTCCTTCATCGCCGCGATGTTCGCGAGCGTCGATTCGCGCGGCGGGATACCGCGCTGGATCGCGAAGTTCTCCGCGGGGAGGCCGAAGGCGTCCCACCCCATCGGGCAGAAGACCTTCTCCCCTTTCTGCCGGAGGTATCGGTGGAGCGCGTCCGTCAGGTAGTAGGTTCGCGCGTGCCCGACGTGGAGACGGTCCCCCGACGGGTACGGGAGCATGACGAGGAGGTAGGTCCCCTTCGCCGACGGGTCGTGCGTGTCGACGAAGGCGGCTCGGTCGGCGTCCCAGCGGGCCTGCCACTTCTTCTCGAGGGCGGTGCGTTCTTCGCGTGCGTCCATAAGGGACGCCGAGTGTAGCAACCGGGCGGGCCGGCTACGCGGCGGCGCCCGCCGCCTCGCCGAGCCGCCGCTCGACCTCGGAGGCGAGGCGGGAGAGGGGGAACCTGCGGGCCGCGGGGACCGCGCGGGCGGCGGCGTCGGGCATTCCCGATATGACGGCCGACTCCGCCGACTCGCAGAGGACCGTTCCCCCGGCGAGCGCGATCGACCGGCAGCCCTCCGCTCCGTCGTCGCCCATCCCCGTCAGGACCACGCCGACGACGCGGCGCCCGAAGGCCGCGGCGGCGGACGTGAAGAGGAGGTCGGCGGACGGGCACCACCGGACCGAGCCTCCGTGGGGCCGGACGACGAGGACGGCGCGCTCCCCGGCGTGGGAGAGCTCCAGGTGCGCCCCTCCGGGGGCGATCCAGACGACTCCGGGAGTCGCCTCCGCGCCGTGGATCGCTTCGCGCACGTCCCACCCCGTCCCGGACGCGAGCCGATGGGCGAGGGAGCGGGTGAAGGGGGGCGGCATGTGCTGTGCGACGCCGACGACCGCCTCCTGGGGCGGAAGGCCCGCGAAGAGCTCTCGAAGCGCCGGCGGTCCCCCGGTCGAGGCGGCGACGACGAGCGCCGGGGGGACGCCGAGCGCGACCGGCACGCGCCGAGGCCGGGGGATGCCGCCGCTCGAGGGAGGCGCCCCGGAGCGGATCGAGCGTCGCACCAGGCTCTCGATCGACAGCTGCCGGACGCCGTCGACGACCTCCGCGAGCCGTCTCTTCCAGCGCGCCAGGCTCTCCGGCTGCGACCCCGCTTTCGCGATGACCTCGAGGGCCCCCGCCTCCAGCGCGGCGAGGGCGCTCCGCTCCTCCTGATCGGCCGAGATGACGACGACGGGCACCGGCCGGTTCGCCATGATCCACCGGAGGACCGCGTTGCCGTCCATTCCGGGCAGTCCGAGGTCCAGCGTGACGAGCGCGTAGTCCGTCGTCAGGAGCCGGCGGATCGCCTCTTCCCCGCTTCCGACCGCATCGACCTCTGTGATCGCGCTCGAGGCGCGGAGCGCCTCGACGATCCGGAGCCTCTGGTAGGCGGAGTCCTCGACGACCAGGACCCTCACGCCGTCACCTCCGGTAGACGACGTCGTTCGCGAGGCGGACGAGCGTCAGCGCCGAGGAGGCGACGGAAAGGGCGTCGCTCGCGCCGAGGAGGATGTAGCCCCCGGGCTTGAGGCGCGACGAGAGAACCTCGACGACCCGGGATCGCGCCTCCTCGTCGAGGTAGATGAGGACGTTGCGGCAGAGGATGACGTCGAAGCGGGTGCCGAAGGCCGGCTCGTCCAGGATCGAGCGCGTCTCGAAGAGGACGGGAGCCGCGAGCTGAGGCTTCAGCCGGAAGAGCCCGCCGGGGGCGGCCTCGAAATGCTCGCGGCGCCTCTCCGGGGACGTCGCGCGGAGCGACTGGGGGCCGTACACGGCGGCCCGCGCTCGGCGCACGTGAGACGGGGAAAGATCCGTCCCGAGGATCCGGACCTTCCGGGCGGGAAGGATCGCCTTCTCGTGAAGGACGATCGAGAGGCTGAAGGCCTCCTCGCCCGTCGCGCAGCCAGCGGACCAGATGTCGAGCGTCCCGTCCTGGCCGGCCGCCAGGAGCCTCTCGGGAACGATCTCCTCCGAGAACGCCTTCAGGCTGGCCGGGTCCCGGAAGAAGTACGTCTCCCCGACGACGACCGCGTCGAGGAGCCGGCCGAAGAGGGGCGAATCCTGCGGCTCGTTCCGAAGCCGGCCGTAGAGCTGGTAGAACGACCCCGCGCTCCTGGCCTCTGCCGCGAGCCGGCTCTCGACCCGGACTCTCTGGGAGTCGGAGACGACGAATCCCGTGCGACGCCGCAGGAGGTCCTGGTAGAGGCGAAAGACCGTCTCGGCCAGCTCCAGCGGGCGCCCTGTCACGTCGACCTCTGGCTTCGTTCCGCCCGGGCCGCCGCGGCCAGGGCGCGCGCCCAGCGCCTCTCCGCGCGGGCCGGCGCATGCATCCAGGCCCGGCGGCAGGCCTCCGGGGAGAGCCGCGCGAGGGCTTCCGCCGCCTCGTCCGCCTCCGCGGGCACCGTCTCCTGCGAGAGGACGAGCGTCAGCGGCTCGACCATCGTCTCGTCCGCGATGCGGGACGCGGCCACGAGGAGCGACCTGAGGACCGCGCGGTCCGGCTCGGTGACGAGGGCCGTCGCGACTGCTGCCGAGAGGGCGGAACGCGCGTCCCCGGCCGGCCGACGGGCGATCGTCTCGGCCGCGGCCGCTCTCACCTCCGCGCGCTCGTCGGCGAGGGCCGTGGGCAGAGCCTCGGCCGCGACGGGCTCGTCGGCGACGGCGAGAGCGCGCACCGCCGCGCAGGCCGTCTCCGGGTCCTCGTGCCCGAGCGCGGCGACGGCGCTCCGGGCCGCCTCCGCGTCGCCGGTCCGCTCGATCTCCTCGAGCGCGGCGATCCGGACGGCCGGCTCCTGGACGAGCATCTCCTCCACGAGGCGGGGACGCTCGGCGCCGGCCAGCGCGACCACGGCCGCGCCGGCGGCCGCGGCGGCCGCCGGGTCGTCGACCAGGAAGACCAGGCCGTCTCTCCAGGTGACGCCGGGCAGCGTCTCGCCGCGCTCGGCCCGGAGGGCGAGGCCTCGAAGCGCCGCAGCTCTCACGGTCGCGCTCTCGTCGGAAAGGCACGTCACGATCTCGTGCGCTCCGATCCGGCGTCCCCGCGCGGCCGCGGCCACCGCCGCTTCCCGCACGGCGGGATCGGGCGACGACAGCGCACCGCGAACGGCCGCCTCCACGTCCACGCCGTCGGCCAAGCCGAGCGCGGCGAGCGCGGCGACGCGGCCCGGGCCGTCCGGGCCGCCCGCCCGGTCGAGAAGGGCCCGCCGCCTCTTCGGGAGCCGGTCGAGCGGCTCTCCCGACTCGTCGGTCGCCAGCGCCAGCGCGGCGGCGAGAGCCGTCTCGGGGTCGTCCTCGGCGAGGACGTCGATCAGGTCTGGAATCGGGACCAGCCCCGCCGGCACGCACGAGAGGACCGCCGCCTTCACCGTCGCGGACGGGTGGACGAGAAGCGGCAGGAGCGTCGGCGCCTCGGGCCCGCCGCGATGCGCGTCGAGGAGCTCGAGAGCGGGCTCGGGGTCCGCCACCTGGAGGACGCAGAGGAGCGCCTCCTCTCGGCGGGCACGGGGAAGCGCCCGGAGGGCGGCGTAGCCGTCGCGGAACGGTCCGTGGGAGACGATCGCGAGGGAGGCGCCCGGGAGGTCGAGGAGGGCGAGGACGTGCGCGGCGTCGGTCCGGAGCGCGGCGTCCTCCTCCGGATCCTCGAGGAGCGCGAGGAGTGTGGCGCCGGCCTCGGGCCAGAGCGGGCGGAGGCCGGCGAGCGTCGTCGCCGAGGCGGACTCGAGCGCGGCACGCAGCGCCGCCAGGAGAAACACGTCGACGTCCCCCGCAGCGGCTCGCCGGAGGAGAGGCTCGCCGGCGACGGGAGACCGAAGGCGGGCGAGGGCGTGCAGGGCCCCGTGGCGCAGGCTCGCATTCGTCAGCAGCGGCAGGATGCGCGGCGCGATCTCGGGGTCGCCGGCCTCGCCGAGGGCCTCCAGCGCATGGACCTGGAGCCAGAGGTTCCCTTCCTCGAGCGCCGCGAGCAGCGGCGCGATCGCTTCTCTCCGGCCCGTCCGGCCGAGCGCGAGGAGGAGCGCCGCGCGGGCGTTCGGGTCCCCCTCCCTCCGCGCCGCGGCCTCGATCGCGGTCACCGTCTCGAGCCCGGGGGCCGGGCCGGGCAGCGCCGCGGCGGCCGAGATGCGAACGTCGGCCGACGGGTGCTGAAGCGCGCCGAGGAGGACGGCCCGTCCCGCCGCGCCGCCTTTCACGAGGAGGGCGAGGCCGGCTGCGCGGTGCCCGGCGTCGTCGTCATCGGCGAGGGCCACGGCGCAGGCCGACGCCACGCGCGGCGTGAATCGTCGTCCGAGTCCCGCGACGGCCCGCTCGCGCACGCGGTAGTCCTCGTCCTTGAGCAGGGCGAGAAGCGCCGACTCGGCCTCCTCCCCCGGAACGCGGGCCAGCTCGCCGGCGGCGTTCCACCTGTCGGTCGCGTCCCTGGAAGCCGCTCTCGTCGCGAGGTCCCGGGTGCGGTCGTCGCTCATCGTTCGCCTCTCGCCGCGAGCCGGTCGACGTCGAGGAGCGAGAGGAATCCCAGCTCCTCCGCGACGATCCCGTGCAGCGCGCCCCGCCCCGGAGGCGGCGGCGCGACCCGACCGGCGGGATAGGTCTCCACGCCGTCGATCGAATCCACGAGGAGCGCGTGGTCCGAGCCATAGAGGACGACGACCAGCGGCGCCGGGTCCGCGTGCGCGTGCGAAAGCCCCATCGCCGCGGCGACGTCGATCACCCCGATCGCCTCGCCCCGAACCAGCGCGACGCCGCTCCACTCCGGAGGCGCCCCGGGCAGCGGCGCGATCCGCCTGGGGCGGGCGGCCTCCCGCACCCGGTCGAGCGGCACCGCGAATCGCTCCCCGCCCGCGCGGAACGCCAGGAGGAGCCCATCTCCGCTCACGCCGTCCTCCCCTCCGCCGGACCGGAGTGGATCCTCGCGATCAGCGCCCCGGCGTCGAGCGCGAGCGCGATCTCGCCGCCGGGCACCTCGGCGGCGCCCACGATCTCCTTCGGTCGCGGCACGGAGTCCGCGAGCGGCTTCACGAGCAGGTCCCAGACCCCTTCGACGGCATCCACGACGAGAGCCGCGGCCCGCCGCCCGTCCTCGGCGACGACGACGGGCTCCGCGCCGTCGGAGCCGGCGCTCTTCGGGAGGCCGAAGAGCGCGTCGAGGCGCGCCAGCGGGAGGGCCTCGTCACCGTCGCGGAAGCAGGCCCGTCCGTCGACGATCTCGACGCCGTCCGCGGCGCCCTGGAGCGTCCGCCGGACGTTCTCCCCCGGAAGGGCGAACCAGACCTCGCCCACTCTCACGACGAGCGACTCCAGGAGGACGAGCGTCATCGGGACGACCACCTCGAACGTCGTTCCCGAGCCGGGGATCGATCGGACCGAGACGCGACCTCCGAGGGCGGCCAGCTTCTCCCTCACGACGTCGAGCCCGACGCCCCGCCCGGAGATCTCCGAGACCTCCCGCGCCGTCGAGAAGCCGGGGCGGAAGAGGAGCGCGAACGGGTCGGAGGGGTCGGGGTCCGTCGCTCCGAGGAGGCCGGTCTGGCGGGCCTTCGCGACGACGCCCGCCGCATCGACGCCCCGGCCGTCGTCGGAGAACGTCAGCACCACCTCGCGTCCGCTCGGCGCCACCGTCAGGGCCACGCGCCCCCGGCGCGGCTTGCCGGCCGAGGACCGCTCCTCGGGCGACTCGATTCCGTGGTCGAGGGCGTTTCGAAGGATGTGGAGCAGCGGGTCGCCCAGCTCGTCGGCGAGGACCTTGTCGATCTCCGTCTCGACCCCCTGGACGACGAAATCGGCTTCGCGGCCGAGCGCGGAGGCGGTCCTCGCGAAGGCGCGTGCGAGCCGCGTCGTCAGCGTCTCCACCGGGACGAGGCGCAGGGCCAGCGCGGCGGGCCCGAGCGTCGCGACGAGGCGGTCGAGCCGGGCGAAGGCCCGCTGTGCCTCGAAGCGGGCTCCCCGGTCCGACGCCCCGGCGAGGGCCTGCCCGAGGGAACGTCCCAGCGCGGACCGGGCCAGCGCCAGCTCCCCGGCGAGGTCGACGAGCGCGGCCACCTTCTCGAGCGGGACGCGGACGACTCCCCGGGCGACCTGGGGGGCGGCCTCCGGTCCCGGCTCGGGCGGCGCGGACTCCGCGGGCACCGCGGCGGGCAGGCGGGCGGGCGCGGCGGAGGGAGGCGGGGCGGCCCTGCCCGCGGAGACCGTCACGACGTCGCGCGCCGAGCACCGGGTCCCCAGTGCGGCCGCGTCGCAGCCGGGAGGCAGCGCCACGAGGAGGCGGAACGCCATGCGGGCCGGGTCCGCCGCCGTTCCGGGAAACGTCCCGATCAGCTCGCCTGCGGCCGACGCCTCGCTCATCGCGTTCCGGAGCCCGGCGTCGAACGAGTCGAAGTCGAGGTCGAGGTCGACGAGGACGAGAGCCTTGCCGCGCTTCCCCGCCTCGGACGCACGATGCCTCTCGTAGTCCGAAAGGGAGGCGTCGAGCTCGGGCGGCAGCCGAAGGCTCTCGGTCCCGCGCGGCTCCGCGGGACGGACGAGGCCCTCGAGCCGGTCTTTCAGCGGCGTCTCGAGCCTCGGCGCGTCCTCGCCCGCGGCGACCCGGGCCACGAGAGTCGAAAGCGCGCCGAGGCCTTCGCGGACGGCGCCGCGCACGGCGGGCGACGCGGGGACGCGCCCCATCCGGAGGTCGTCGAGCAGCGCCTCGAGCGCGTGCGCGGCGTCGGCGACCCCGGCGTAGCCGACCATTCCCGCGACGCCCTTCAGGGAGTGGACCGATCGAAAGAGCGCGTTGACCCTCTCCGGATTGGGGTCGTCTCCGTCCGCGTCGAGGGCGTCGATCCCGCACCCGGCCTCCTCGAGGAGCATCTCCGCCTCGGCCAGGAACTCGCCGGAGAACGCGCCGCCCGGCTTCTTCGGGCGGGTCACGGCTCCTCCGGCGCCTTCGATCCCAGGACCTCGCCGAGGACCCGGTCGAACGTCTCGACGTCGAACGGCTTCCCGAGGTAGCCGTCGGCCCCCGCCTTCCGCGCTCGCGCGGCGTCCTCCGCGTCGCGCTCCGTCGAGACGGCGATCACCGGAAGGGCGCTCTGCTCCGGGCGGGAGCGAATCATCCGGATCAGCTCGAGGCCCGAGAGGGTCGGCATGTTCACGTCGGTCAGGACGAGGTCGATGGGCGCGCGCGGGAGCTCCCGCAGCGCCTCGAACCCGTTCTCCGCCTCGACGACGTCCACCCTCTGGCCCGTCCGGCGGGCCCACCCCTCGAGGGCCTGCCGAACCAGGAGTCGCGCGGGTCCGGAATCGTCGACGATGAGGACGTGCCGACGGATCGGTCCCGACGCGGTCATGGCTGCCGTCCCCCGGGAGGCAGGTCCACCGCTTCGACGACGCGGAGCCGGGGCCGGGCGAACGTGCCGTCGCGGGCCTTCCACGCGAGCGCGGGGCCGCGGGAGACGATCGACAGCCCGAAGCCTTCGGGCGGAGCCGCCGGAAGGGCCAGGTGTCGCGCCGTCAGCATGTTCGCGAGCCCTCCGGGGTCCGACGGGACCCATCCGAGCCCCGGCACGTAGACCTCGATCCAGCGGTGCCGCACCCCGCTGATCTCC
>ERZ795055.3203-NODE-3203-length-12068-cov-5.710231_pt1 | contig 12068 bp, 7 predicted proteins | sample MGYA00375139_ERZ795055 | MGnify/ENA primary metagenome ERZ795055 (study PRJEB30184, sample SAMN05720283) | anaerobic digester metagenome | isolation source: active sludge of municipal wastewater-treating anaerobic digesters | place: USA | collected 2015-01-23 ...
AGACCGGGGCTACTGGAAGTCCAGCCCTCAAGGCTGGATTTTCGTTGTTGCCGTTATTACCCCGGATAAGACCGGGGCTACTGGAAGTCCAGCCCTCAAGGCCGGATTGTGGTAATTTCCCAGGGCAAGTCCAGAGCTCCCGATGGCGATCATGATGGAAGTCCGGCCCTCAAGGCTGAAGAACTGATGTTCCTGGTTATTTTGTTTTAAATAACTCAATTACATATATTCCATTTTTGTTACCTGGGGTGTCATCTTCCGGCAGCACTTTTCGACACTGGAGGTGTTAACTTTTGGCAGCCATTTTTCGACAGCGGGGTGTTAACTTTCGGCAGCCCTTTTAAGACACCTGAAGGTGTTAACTTTCGGCAACCCTTTTACGACACCTGAAGGTGTTAACTTTCGGCAACTCTTTTACGACACTTGGAGGTGTTAACTATTGGCAACCATTTTACGACACCTGGGGTGTCGACTTCCAGTAGCCCGGGTGACGCCCCGGGTATGAAGAACCACACACCAATGACAACCCCGGAGCGGGTTGAAGTCAAAGTATCAAATTAATTTGTTGCTTTTCAGCCAGTCTTCCACCTCACGGTCAGCCCCTGATACCAGGCTTCCCCGGATGGCCAGGCCTTTCAATACGATTGAATCCGGACACAAACGCCTGATGTCGTTAATACTTCGTCCCAGGCCGCTGCCCTCATGGGTGCAGAACGGTGCAATTCTCTTACCGCTGAAATCACAGGATTCAAGAAAAGTAAAAAGAGCCATTGGCATGGTTCCCCACCAGTTGGGATACCCAAGATAAATTATTTCATAATCAGTTACATCCTTAACTGTTCCCTTTATCTCAGGACGTGCATTGTTCCTCTGTTCCTCCCGGGATACTTCGGTAGCCTCTGTATAATCATCAGGATACTTTATTACCGTTTGGATCTCAAACAGATCAGCTCCCGTAATATCTTTTATTTTACCGGCAATAACAGATGTATTGCCAACAGAAAGATTCATGATCTTCCCGTTTACATAATTTTTTCCGGTACGGGAAAAATAGGCTGTCAGACCTCTGCTCATATTTCTTATTCTTAAAGAGTCACGTTCAAATGGAAATATCTCCGCTGCAGTGCTTTTTGATCAACTAAAATTACAACAAAGTTTTATTGCTCAGTAATGAAGGAACCCAAATCAAGTATCTAACCAGTAACCAGCGACCAGTAACCAGTAACCAGTCACTGCTTGTTCAAATATTCAGCCAGTAAGTGACTTTCAGGTTGATTGAGCGGAACTTCGGACCGAATTCATTGGTGAAATAGTTGTCGTTGTACACAAGGTAAAGGTCTGAAAGAGGGGCAAAACGCCATTGCAGACGTGAATTGATGCCTAGGTTATCCCGCTGGTTGCTGTATTGAATCAGAGTTGACCAGAAAAGCGATTTGGTGAAAGTGACATCCACTTTGGGGGTGAACAGCCAATAATCAGCGGAGGAATATGGTTCCGGCAGACTGATAACATCATATTGAGTTGTAAGGCTCAGCAGAGCCCATGGCTGAAAACGGTACGTCAGAACGGTTCCGGCACTAAAGCTGTGACCATTGAAAAACTGCCCTCCGGATGTCAACAGTGTAAATGAAAAAACCTTTGCAGGATTTGAGGAATAACTTAAACTTGCATTATTATATACATATTCCTGATTTCCGGGGATGGGAATGGATCCGGGTGTTCTTGTAGGATCGAAGTCAAATGTAAGGAAAGTTAGGTTGTTATTAAGATCGGCACTTAGAGTTGCCTGATTTGTAAAATTGACATTATAGTAAAGGCTGTAAGTATGATCTACTTTCTTCCAGTCGAGGTTTGGCCGCCAGTAATAGAGAGCCATCACACCGGGTGAATGCAGGCTTACCTTGCCGCTCTTCGGATAAAAGTTATAGCTGAAACCATTTCCATTTTTAAAGACCCCGGTGCGTTGTACAAAGCCCAGGTCAGCACGGAAATCCTCGTCTACATATTGGAGGTCGGCTATATATCTGAATTTCCTTGGCTGGTATGTTACTGTCGTCTGCCACGATAAGTTGCCTTTATTGTCACCAGGCTGGAAAGATTTATGGAGATAAAATTTTCCTGTCCAACTGTTATCGGCCGATGCCAGGTTGTAATCAATACCGAAAACCCTGTTGTATTCTCTGGAAGGATCAAGAAAATCATAATCGCCGAAAGTCTGCCTGTTAACTGCGAAAAGACCCAGGCTCGAACGTGAGAACATCTTGTGCTGGACTGCTACCATCATGTTATTATATGATGCAATCTGATTATCGGTATCTGCGGCAGTTTGCATGTTCAGGATACCGAGTCTCCAGTTGTCGCTAAGCTTTCCGCTTAAACGTGCTCCGCCGATTATTCTGTTTTCAATCAGGTTGCCGCCGGCATCACGGGCAAGTCCTATCCTTCGCGAAAAGAAGGGATTTGCAGAACCAAAGGCATCGCCGTAACTGCCAAAAAGATCATTATTATCAATAAAAAACTGGCGTTTTTCGGGAAGAAAAACCTCGAAGCGGGTAAGATTTGTGAAAATGTCATCTACCTCTACATTGGAGAAGTCAGGATTGACAGTGATGTCAAGGTTCATACTGTTTTCGATTGCAACCTTGGCATCACCGCCAAATGCAAGCTTGCTGTCAGTTTTGTCATTAACAAAGTCCTTTGAAGTCAGTCCGTTTACATAAGGGATTATTGAAAACGGAGTTCTTGATTTTCCCAGAGGATTTTCAAATTCCAGCTGCCCCATGAATGCCAGGCTCGATAGCATCTGGTTCTGAGGTACCCTGGCCCAGGCGCTTTGCTCGTTTGTCTGCATATCCCAGCGGTAGCATTGAACGCGCCATTTCTGCGAACCTTCTCTGAATTTCAGTGATGAGAAAGGGATTGATGCCTCAAGAATATAATGATCTTCAAACATTGTGCTTTCCAGATGCCATTTCTGGTCCCACGACGTGTTAAATCCGTTTCTGTCGGAACCACCGCCGGATATAAATGCCTCTCTCTGGACGCCATAGGGTGTCATACCGAAAAGAAAAGCAGTTGTGCCGTCACTGAAAGTATCAAACATCAACGTAACATTGTCGTTGTTGGTTCCGCCGAAATCGCGTCTTAACGAGGCAACAACATAATTGTCTGATTGCACTGCAGCCCTGATGCCGACATAAATGTTGTGATCATCATACAACAGCCTGAATTCAGTCGGGTTCACGGAAATGGCCGAATCGGTCGGGAAGAACTGCCAGAAATTGCTTCCGCTGTTTGCACTCTGCCATTCCGGTTCACTCAGGTCTCCATCAACATTTATGGCGCTATTGATATATCTGACTTCAATTTTTCTGCCGGCCTCCTGTGAGTTTAGTGAAAACAGTGACAAAACAGCAAGGGAAAAAACCACTGACAAAAAGTATTTTAACATATAAGCTTCAATGACTGGATAAATGAAATATGATCAAATTTAAGGATGCAAATATGATAATGATTTAACAGACCTTTTTTCAGGTTACTGCAAAAGGAAAAATGGATGGTTAATGACGAATTAATTAAGGTATATGCATTGCTTATTCAGGAGATCCCGCATCCCATAAGAAACCGGGATGCGGGATGACATTGGTGCATGGTGATCATAGGGGTGAGGCCGCGGCGAGAGCAGCAATTCTGCCATTTGGGGAATGATTCACTCGCCGCGGCCTCACCCCTAATCCCCCCAAAGCGACCTGTCATCCCTCGCCGGACGATATCGGAAAACGTGGAGAATCCACACATTGGAAAACAATCAAAGCGAAATATGAGTAATCAGTGACCAAGAGGCGAGGGATCTCCATATGTTTTATATTACCCGATCAGTTTTACAGGACCGGCTGAAAACAATTTTTAAATTCAGTTTTCAACTGTTTTTATATAAATTTGTTTTCCAATCCTGAAAATGATGACCGATAAACTGTCTGCCAGCCAAAGGATAGATGAACTTGTCACGCGTTTCAGTGAGCAGTCGGGCTCCTACACCAGTCATTTTTATAATGAAACCCAGACCCGGCGTGATTTTATCGATCCCTTCTTCAAAGCTCTCGGCTGGGACATTGATAATGAACAGGGTTATGCTGAGGCATACAGGGAGGTCATCCACGAAGATAAACTGAAGGTTGAAGGTTCCCTGAAAGCTCCCGATTATTCTTTCAGGCTGGGTGGCGGAAAACGCCTGTTCTTCGTTGAAGCTAAAAAGCCAAGTATTTATGTAAAGGAGGATATACAACCGGCATATCAGGTAAGGAGATACGGCTGGAGCGCCAGACATCCGATAAGCATTATCACCGACTTTGAAGAATTCGCCGTTTATGATTGTTCAAAAAAGCCAGATCCGAAGGACCGGCCATCGGTAGCAAGGATTAAGTATCTCACTTACAAAGAATACACCGGCGAATTTGACTTTTTATGGGATACATTCAGTAAGGAACAGGTTCTTAAAGGCAGCTTTGACCGTTTTGTGCTGGCCGATACTCATAAGAAAGGGACAACATCAGTTGACAGGGATTTTCTTGAGTCACTCGACAAATGGAGAACCTATCTTGCAGTTAATATTTCGTGGAATAACAGGAACCTTACTGAAGAAGAAATAAATTTTGCAGTTCAGCAGACAATTGACAGGATCATATTTCTCAGGATAACCGAAGACAGGCATATTGAACCTTACGGTGCGCTGAAGCATTCACTGAATCATGGGGAATTTTATAAAAACCTTTTTGAAATCTTCCGCAGGGCTGACGAAAAATATAATTCAGGCCTGTTTGACCTCAGGAAGGATATGATTTGTGAATCGCTCCGGATCGATAATAAGGTCATAAAAACAATAATAAATGAACTCTATTATCCCGAATGCCCTTATGAGTTTTCAGTTATCCCGGTTGAGATCCTTGGCAGTGTTTATGAGCAGTTCCTTGGCAAGGTTATAAGGATCACTCCTGCGCACCATGCCAGGATAGAGGAAAAGCCCGAAGTAAGGAAGGCAGGAGGTGTTTATTATACACCTCAGTATATTGTCGACTATATTGTACAGAACACTGTCGGAAAGCTGATTAAAGGGAAAACTCCATCGGAAATATCAAAGGTAAAAATTGTTGACCCGGCCTGTGGGAGCGGCAGCTTTCTGATCGGAGCTCTGCAATACCTGTTTGATTATCATAAGAATTATTACAGTAATAATGGAAAACTGCCAAAAGGGAAAAAAGACAATCCTCTGACACCGGAAGGTCAGCTTACAACAGCGGAAAAAAGGAGAATCCTCATCAACAATATCTTTGGGGTGGATCTGGATTCAAATGCGGTGGAGGTGACAAAACTCAGCCTGTTGCTTAAATGCATGGAAGGTGAAACAGAAGCATCGATTAACCAGCAGTTCCGGCTTTTTAACGAAAGAGTGCTTCCAACTCTCGATAATAATGTCAGAAGCGGCAACAGTCTGATTGACACTGATTTCTACGACAGCCAGCTCGATTTCGGAGAGGAGAAGCAAATCAGGCCTTTCAGTTGGATAAACGCATTTCCTGAAATTCTAAAGAGCGGGGGATTTGATGCTGTGATAGGCAATCCCCCGTATGTAAGGCAGGAAATGCTTGGCAGGCAGAAGGATTATTTCAGGGAGCATTACCAGGTATATCACGGTATGGCTGATCTTTACAGCTATTTCATCGAAAAAAGCCTTAAGCTTATCAATACCGGAGGCCTCTATGGGGTCATAGTTGCAAATAAATGGATGCGTGCAAACTACGGTGACCCGTTAAGAGGATTCCTGAAAAGCTATAACCTTTATGAAATTATCGATTTCGGCGATCTTCCGGTTTTTGAAACAGCAACAACATATCCCTGCATTATGATTGCAGGGAAACCGGGAAAGAATAATAATCAGATCAGGCTTACGATTCCGGAAACATTAAAATTCACTTCTCTCTCAGGTTATGTAGAACAAAACCACAGCTTCCTGAATAAGGAATCATTGAACGATGAAGGATGGAGCCTGGCAGGAGATGCGGCCAACGCTGTTATTGCTAAAATCATTAAAGCAGGAAAGCCTTTGGGTGAATATGTGAATAAGAAGATTTACAGAGGAGTACTTACAGGTCTTAATGAGGCATTTGTTATTGACCGGGAAACGAGGGACAGGCTTATTGCCGAAGATCCCGGAAGCGAAGAAATCATTAAACCTTTTCTGACCGGAAGGGAGGTAAAAAGGTACCATCCAATTCCTGATAACCATTATCTCATTTTGTTTCCAAAAGGATTCACAAAAGAAAAAGGGAACAATCCGAAAGATGCCTGGAAATGGTTGCAGAGTAATTATGCTGCTATTGCAGAATATCTTACTCCTTTTGAATCAAAAGCTAAAAAAAGGTATGATAAAGGTGAATACTGGTGGGAATTAAGAACATGCGAATATTATTATGAGTTTGAAAAGCCTAAGATAATAGTACCAGCAATTGCCAATTCAGCTTCTTATGCTTTTGACAATTCAATGCACTATTCAAATGATAAAACTTCAATTATCCCGGTGGACGATCTATATTTGTTAGGATTATTGAATTCGAATCTCCTTGATTTTTTCATCAAGTCAATTGCATCTACAAAACAAGGTGGCTATTATGAGTATAAGCCTATGTACCTGTCCAAATTACCGATAAAAATAATTGATGAATCAAATAAGGCTGAGAAGCAAATGAAAAGTAGTATTATTCAATTGGTTGAACGATTATTAAGCTTATATAACGAGCTCATTTCATGTAAGGTACCTGACAAAATAGAGCAGTTAAAGTCCCAGATTTGTCATTTTGAAACCAGGATAAATGAGCTTGTCTACCGGATATACGGGTTAACGGATGAGGAGATTGGAATTGTTGAGGGAAATTAAATTCAGCCTCATGCCTCCATCCCTCAGGGTGGTGATTTACCTGGCCAGATTTTTCATAATTGGCGCTCCTCATCAGGCCATCAGGTAGTAACTAACTTTCAGATTCATTTCCCTATACTTTAAAATACTCGTTAATTTCCTGGTTTGTGCGGTTTTAACGAGTTAAATATGGTAACTGGCAGACATGTACTCTTTAATGTAAAGGTTTAATGAAAAATTTGGTGTCCCAACCTGATTTTTTCCAGTGCGTGCTGGTTGAATGAGATCCCTCGCCTCATGGTCACTGATTGCTCTTCTTTCGCTTTGATTGTTTTCCAATGTGGGGATTCTACACGTTTTCCGATATGGTCCGGCGAGGGATGACAGGTCGGATTGGGTGGGGTGGGGTGAGGCCGCGGCGAGTGAATCATTCCCAAATGAACAGAATTGCTGCTCTCGCCGCGGCCTCACCCCCATAATCACCATGCACTATGTCATCCCGCGTCCCGGTTTCTTACGGGATGCGGGATCTCATCAACCATTAATGAATTGCCTGGAAAAGAAGTATGAGGGTCGAGGTGTGAGGCCTGTAGTTGAACCTTTTACGAAATTCCAGAGGCTCACATTATAAGTATCTTAGCAGTTATTCTATCGTCTTTTAAAGATTCCGGACAAGACATTAAACAAAAAAATCAACTGGCTGCCTACAAAAACAATAAACAAGATTTGCATTGCATTTCCGATAAAAGCCTGTCTGTCAGCTGATCCGCGATGATCTGAATTGATGCCGGCAAGGAACAGGATCACAATAAGAAGTGAAGAGGTCACTGTGACAATAATGTGTATCCAGGAAATGGTTCTTGAATAAAGAAATCTTGCGGCAACCAGGTAATTTACCCATAGGAATGCAAGAAATAAAGGAATTATCCATCCCATCCGGGCAGCAGGGACGCTAAACAATGTATAGCCTGAAAACCCGGATTTTGTAATCAGCGCAAATGCACTTGCAACAAATAAGACAATTGCAGTATAAAGCAGTAAAGAATGTGGTCTTTCCTTGATATTAAGCATGGTTGCCAGTATAAGTTCAAAGTCTGAATGTCAACGCCTGAAATTCAAATTCAACGGTAAAAGTAATATCTGAAATTGATATTCCATGCAAAGTGTTTGCATCTGCGATTTCTGTCGGGATTTCATGATTCATCAGTGTTAAAACGGAAACAGTTTCAGTCTCAGCACACAATGCTAATTAACAGACCGGAGCACCCTGGATGATTGGTACCAGACTTTAATGGATTTTTTAACCGGAGAAATTGTAATTTTAACCCCGGGGATTTGTTCAGCGTATGTGACTTCAGGTATCGGGAGATCCTGCAGTGATCATAAGAACGAGGCAGTTTCTTGGCCGGGAACAGTAAAGCAGACAGAAATATGAAATTATCAGTTAAATATTAAAAACAGAGATGGCACCAGAAAGAACTGTTAACAGGCCAGTGATATTGTACCTTATTGCAATATTGCAGATCCTTCTGTTATCGTATTCCTGCAGGCATGATCGTACAGGTTTGACGGAGCCTGCAACCACGGCGAAACTCAACGTATATTTTTTCCATCTGACAGCAAGGTGTGAGGCTTGCAACGCGATTGAAGCCAATACAGCAAATGTGCTGGATACACATTTTAAAAACCAGATGAATAACGGCACGATCTTTTACAGGCCTGTAAATATTGAAAGCAGGGATAACAGGGCCCTGGCAAAAAAGTACCAGATCAGCTATACCAGCCTGCTGCTTGTCCGGGCCGATGGTACCGTTACGGATTTAACGATCGACGCTATGAATTATGCATTGATGAACCCGGTGAAATTCAAAGACATGCTCAGGGCTAAAATAGAAAAAAACCTTGAATGACATGAATGGTCTTCATGAACTTCTTAACAATACCGATGCTCCTTTGCTTTACGCGCTTATCCTGGGCTTACTGACAGCAATAAGCCCGTGCCAGCTGGCGAGGAATATCACGGCAATAGGTTATTTAAGCCGCGATATCGGGAATCCCGGGAAGGTGTTTGTAAATGGTCTGTTCTATACCCTGGGCAATGCTGTTGGTTATGTGGCAATAGGGGTAATTCTCTTTCTTGGTGCAAGCAAATTCAATGTATCGAGAATCCTTATTTCATCCGGGAATATTCTGACGGGGATAGTATTGCTGGCAGGCGGGATGTTGATGCTGGATATAATAAAAATAAAAATTCCGGAAGGAGGGCGGCTGATGAAAATGATCCAGGAGAGAAAATTCAGGAGTAACAGCGTTGATTCTGCCCTGCTTGGTTTCATCTTATCACTGTCGTTCTGCCCCTACAATGCTGCGTTGTTTTTTGGAATGCTGATACCAATGACGATCGCCAGTGTAAAAGGATTGTATCTTCCGGTAGTATATTCCATCACAACAGGCTTGCCTGTCGCCATTGTTGCTTTTCTCCTGGCTTTCAGCGTTTCTGGTATCGGCACATTCTACAAAAGGGTAAGGACATTCCAGGTCTGGTTCAATAAAATAGTTGCGGTCCTGTTTATTATTATCGGGATCTATTTTATTTATTTATTTGTATTGCAGCACATTGCATAATGCCCGTATGGACCGTTTCCGGTAGAAGACCATTTTTTCATTTCCTTTCCGAAGTCCCGGATTCCTGGCAGTTCAAGAATTATAACCCGGAAAATATTTTTATTACTAGACCTGCCTGAAAATTCCCGAAGTCCTGATTTTATTTCTATCTTGACAGTTTGACTGAATTATTGCGATCTCAATCAAAATATATAGATTATAAATTACTTAATCCAAATGAAAAAGCCTGTTGCAATCTTGTCTGCCCTTTTGATACTGATTATTCTTGCAAACTTCCGGATCATTTCCCCTTCAGAAGGTGAAGATGGAGGGAACAAATCACCATAGAAGCTGACCTGGTCCGAATCAGGAATCACCCTTACACCTGATCAGGTAAAGGCCAAAAGTGTTGAGACTGCCCGCAAGGTGGTGGCCGAAGGTGTTGTTCTGCTGAAAAACGATAATAATACGCTTCCTCTTAAAGCGATTTCAGGGAAGTACAAGGTAAACGTATTTGGAGCATCCTCGCTCGATCCTGAATTTGCAGGCGGCGGAGGGGCCGACATCACTGTTCCGTGTCTGGGTTTTTATGAAGGACTCTCAAAAGCAGGCATAGAGTACAATAAAGAGCTGTATCAGGCTTACACCGAATGGTATGAGAAATTCAAAACCGAGTCTCCCTATGCCGGAGGCATTGTCGGCGATGAGGGATCAAGCATATGGGACCTTTCAGAGGCCGGAGCGCTGAACGCTGAATGGAACATAGCAGCCGATACCTACAATTCAGACGGTTCCGTAAGGGTTCCGAAAATGGATGGCGGTATACTGGACCGCGCCAAAAGTTTCTCTGATGCTGCCATTGTATTCCTGACCAGGAAAGGTAGTGAGGGTAACGACTTGAAAGTGAGCGAACTGACGCTGGTAGAACCTGAAGCCGCCCTTATCTCCTGGGTGACAGCCAATTTCAGGGATGTCATAGTTGTTTTCAACACCTGCAACCTGATGTCGATGGGCTGGCTCGACGGAAAGGGGGCTGACCAGGACATATCTTTCAGCGCATACCGCTATGGCATCGACAGCGGCAAGAGACGCCGTTCCTTCATGGGCGAATCAATAATATATGACTATGTCACAGTTAAATATGAAACTCCGCATAAATATCATATTGGTAATATCAATTCAGCAATGATAATCTGGTCGCCGGGAGCCGAAGGCATGCTTTCGGTTGCGGAAATACTGAAGGGGAGCATCAATCCGTCCGGCAGGCTTATTGATGCAGTCGCACACGATCTTAGCACAAATCCTGCTTATGAAAACTTTGGCAATTTTACGTATGAAGATGATTCAAAAGCTACGTATGTTGCATATGAGGAGGGAATCTATGTCGGCTACCAGTATTATGAGACTTTTGCCCCCGATAAGGTACTTTATTCATTGGGACATGGTCTGAGCTATTCGGATTTTGAATGGGATGTGACCGGATCAACCATCGGCACCAACAAATACGGCGAAAACACGGTTGAGGTAAGTGTAAAGGTCACAAACAAAGGGCCGTATCCGGGAAAGGATGTTGTGGAATTGTACTATTCCCAGCCGTTCTACAACGATGGAAAATACGGGATCGAAAAGTCGCTGGTTAACCTTGGAGCATATAAAAAGACTTCCCTGCTTGGTGCCGGGCAGAGCGAGGTGGTGAAGCTTGTCCTGAATGTCCGCGATATGGCATCCTGGTCAACCGTTGCCGGCTGTTATGTACTCGAGGGAGGGAAATATGCCATCGAAGTTGCAACCGATGCCTCGGATGCCCGGAAACTCTATTTCGCACCAGACGACAGAGTTATTACCCTTAGCATAGCATCAAAGTCAAAAGCAGACCTGAAGCTGAAGCAGGGAAAGCTGACCAATCCAAATGCTGATCCCGGGTGTATTAAATATGATCCAATCGTTTACGGCGGAAAAAAGATGTATGCAGTCAGGTATACGTCAGATGAGGCAACGGGCACAAAGTACAGGAACTGGTTTGACGACTGCAGCGGCAGGGCAGAAGTTAATGCGGTTTATATGGCGCGTCAGGATGTAAACGGCATTCCTTCGGTGAAGCCGGGCACCTTTCCTCTGTCGCCTGAAAAAGATAAATATGTTGCATCTGTAACAAAGAACAATAAAAAATACTCATCGTATTCGGAGATCAGCTACTGGGCCGACGACCTGAATGACCTGAAGGAAGTGGTGGGAGAGGAGAATTACAGGAAACTTGCATCACCCGTTTTGCAAGGGATTGTTTACAGGAACAATGCAGGAATCCAGGATCACTACACTATCCAGGAGATGTTTTCTGACATCGGTGAAGGAAAGGATGAAGATGATTGCTGGAAGCGTTTTCTTGATCAGCTGTCAATCTTTGAAATGCTTCACGTAAATGACGGATGCGGGTTTCAGTTCCCGGCACTTGAGCAGTACGGGGTTTACTGGAGCTGGGGCAATGACGGCGCTGCACAGGTTGGGCCTCTCAGGATCAGCATGGGAAGGAAGAACCCGGCGCGTGTTCCGGATT
>ERZ795055.3205-NODE-3205-length-12067-cov-162.919580_pt1 | contig 12067 bp, 16 predicted proteins | sample MGYA00375139_ERZ795055 | MGnify/ENA primary metagenome ERZ795055 (study PRJEB30184, sample SAMN05720283) | anaerobic digester metagenome | isolation source: active sludge of municipal wastewater-treating anaerobic digesters | place: USA | collected 2015-01-23 ...
ACCATTCCTCGCCGCGGTAGTTGGCGATGGCGGCCTGCAGGGCTTCGCGGCCCATGACCGAGCAGTGCATCTTTTCCGGCGGCAGGCCGTCGAGGAAATCGGCGATGTCCTGGTTCGAAACCTTCAGCGCTTCGTCCAACGTCATGCCCTTGATCATCTCGGTCAGCGCGGACGACGAGGCGATGGCGGAGCCGCAGCCGAAAGTCTGGAAGTGGGCGTCCTGGATGATTTCGGTTTCCGGCTCGACCTTGAGCATCAGGCGCAGCGCGTCGCCGCACTGAATCGAACCGACATCGCCGATACCGTTGGCTTCTTCCAGCGGGCCGGAGTTGCGCGGGTTGAAAAAGTGTTCGCGAACCTTGTCAGAGTATTCCCACATGGCGGCCGCCCCTTAGATCGAGAACGACGAGCCGCAGGAACACTGCGCGCTGGCGTTCGGATTGTCGAATTTGAAGCCGGTGTGGGTCAGCGTATCGACGAAGTCGACGGTGACGTTGTCGACCATCGGCATGGTCACCGCGTCGACCAGCACCTTGACGCCGTCGATTTCGAGCTCCCAGTCATCGTCGGCCTTCTCGGTTTCAAGCTTCATGCCATATTGCAGGCCGGAGCAACCGCCGCCCGAAATGGTCAGGCGCAGGCCGACCACGGGCGTTTCGGAACCACGAATGAAGCGTTGGACGGCTTTTACAGCGGCAGGGGTCATATTGATCATGTCGGTTCTCCCGGTTTGGATAGATTGATCATTGCAAACCCTGTGCCATGCCACGCAAACACCTTAAGCAACTGAATTCATTGAATTGTTGCGCCGCAACGCCTTGTCGCTTTTGCGACAATGGGCGATCAGCCCAGGACGTGTTCGTAGGCCCGGCGCAACAGGTTGCGCTCGACCTCGCTCAACTGCCGCGTTTCGGTCAGCGCGACGAAACGGCTGTTGGTGCGCTCGGCCGCGGCGAAGGGCGGGTCGATGTCGGCAAAGGCGGCCAGCAGCACCGGCACGTCGCCTTCCGGCGTATCCACCCAGGCCTGGAAATCGGCCAGCGCTTCGATGGCTTCTTCCGGCAAACCAAGGCGAATCTCGGCCTCGCGGATGATCGCCGTCGGGTGGAACTGCACGGTCGGCGAATAATCCTCGTCACGCAATGCCGACAGCGCCGGCAGCTTGCCGAAGGCGATGATGCCGGTGCTGAAGCAGAGAAAGCGGACACGACCGCTGGTCTTGTGCTTGTGCAGCAGGATCAGGCGCGGCGTGACGCTCATTCCCTACTTCGCATATTCCGCGATCACCGCCTCGCCGCCGAATTTCTGCGGCCGCCCCCAGACCTGCACGTAGTCGACGTAACAATCGGCCTGCTGCGGGTGCGGCAGCAGCACCTGGTATTCGGCAAAGATGCGGCCGTCCGGGAAAAACGTCGCCTTGCCGAAGCGCTGCTTGCCACGCCAGTAGGCGACGACGCTGACCTCCTGCGAAAAGGGGTCGGTCGCTTCCTCGAAGCTCGCCTCGGCCCACACCGGCTCGCTGCCGATGGTCAGGCCGAGCTTTTCCACCTGGCCGCGCAGGGCGGCGCAGACAGCCTCGCCGTGCGCGGGGTCGGGCGGCTGCACCACGTCAGGCCGGCGCGTAGGTGTAGCAGTCCTTCGGGCAGACGCGCCCGCAGGAGCCGCAGCCGATGCAGTCGAGCGGGTTGGCGAGCGACATCACCATCATGTTGTCGTCTTCGTCATCGCTGTCGTCGTCCAGTTCGCGCTCGACCAGGTCGAGCACGTTGCGCGGGCAGACCTTGTAGCAGCGGCCGCAGCCGATGCACTTGGCCTGGTCGAGTTCGATGGCGAATTGCGGCGTCCATTCGGTGCCGCCCTTGGTCAGTCCGGTAATCATGCGGGTTGTCCTTTCTGGGCCGCGGCCAGGCGCTTGTTGGCCTCGGCCCAGGCCTGGCAGGCGTCGTAGGTGGATTGGGCGATGCCGGGAATCTCCTGGTAGGCCGCCGGCAGGCGGTCTTCCACGAGGTCGTGCATCTGCGAGGCCCACTCGGAAGCGATGCGCTTCAACTTCTTCACTTCCTTGTCGAGGGCGGCGATTTCTGCGTCGGACATCCTGCCTCCCGGTTGCTTACAGGCCGGCGACGGCCGGATGCTGGCCGATGCGCTCGATGGCGACGCCGAGGATCTTGTCGGCCTCGTCCTTCATCTTGGACAGGCTGGCAAAGCCGAAGCGATGCACGTCGCGCAGGGTGCGGTCGACAGCAACCAGCTTGCCGACGGTGATCAGCGCGCGGCCGAAACCTTCGTGCGTCAGGTGCACCAGCGGCACGGCCAGCAGCTTGCATTCTTTCTCGATGAGCACGGAAATCGCGTTGTAGAAAGCCTTGACGCGGGCAATCGTGGTGTCGTCCGGATCGCCGATGAGCGGAATCTCGGCCTTGCGCTCCTTGGTCATGATGTAGGGATCGAGGATCTTCTCGACGCTCCAGCCCTGGTAGGTGCCGTAGGTGTCGAGGGCGCGCATCTGGCGGGCCATTTCCTTGATGAAATCGGTTTCGAAGATGGGGTCGGCGATGACGGCTTCAGTCATGGTAGTGCTCCTTGGGGAATACATTGGATCGGGATTGGAGAGGAATCAGTTGCGGCGCCGGCATCAGGTTCGGCACCAGGCCGATGACGATGCGGGCGATGACGAGGGCGGCGACAAAACCGGCAATGGCGCCCAGCGCCGTGGCGCCGTCGCTGCCTTCCAGGCTGGCGCCGAGCCAGGCGCCGAGCAGCATGGCGAAGGCGGGAAACAGGTAGCCGAGCAGCGCCGACAGCGTCAGCTTGCTTTCCGGCAGGCCGATCAGCACGAAATCGCCGGCCTTGACCTCGCCGGAGACGGGAATCGTCAGCACGGTGGCCGGCCGGCCGGCTGCCATCTTGCCGATGCCGCAACTGCTGCCCTGGCCGCAGGCAGCACAGCCGGCGGTTTCCATGGCGACCACGGCCTTGCCGCCCGCGACACGCTGGACGACACCGCGGTGTTCGATCATTTTCGTGCTCATCAGCCTTCCCAGCCTTCCTCTTCCATGGTCGCGAAGCGGTCGTCCGCCTTGGCCTTGGCCTGGTCGGCAAGCGCGCGGTCGATCCAGGCGACGCCGCCATCGGTCATCGCCTTCGAAATCTCGACCAGCAGTTCGTCGATGCCATCGACTTCATCGACGCGGATCGGCTGCACGCCCTTGGCCAGCAGCTTCTTGATCGCCGAAGCGCCGATCGCCATCACGTACACCGCGGCGCAGCCTGCGAGGAAATCGACCTTGGCGCCCAGCTTGTCCTCGTTGCCGTCCATCGCCTCTTCGGCGAATTCGGCAACGCCGACCAGCGTCGCCTTGTCCGGCGTCACTTCATAGACGACGAAGCCCTCGGCAGCCCCGAAATGCTGGTTGACCCGGGTGCGGTCGGTGGAGGCGAAGGCGACCTTGAGCATGGCTTCCGGCTCCTGCTTAATGGACCAGACCAGTTGCAGCCGACGAGATGACATGTTGCTTGCCGACGCCGCCGTCGCGGTCGTCGCCCCAGTAGATTGAACGATAGGCTTCGAGTTCATGATGTTGCTCCAGCATGAGATTGGCGATGTCGAACAAGGCCTGCCGCGAACCACGGTAGCCCACCCAGGTGCGGGCATAACCGCCCACCAGGTCGTATTGCGGAAAGCCTGCGCGCATCAACGGCACGCCCAGGCGCTTGGCGGTCTCGACCGCGTGCGAATTGGCAATGACGAGCTGCACGCCGCCAACCCGCGCTTCCTTTTCCATGTCTTCCAGATCGCCGACCACCACCTTGGGAATGGCCAGCCCGACCAGGCTTTCATGCTTGTGCGGGCTGACGGCGGCGACGATCTCGACGCCCATGCCGCGCAGGAAGCGCACCTGCTGGCCAAGCAGATCGGGGTCGGCAGCCAGCGCGACGCGGGCGAAGCCAAGCATGAAATGGCTGTCCACCATCGCGTCCTGGAGCTGGGCGCGGTGGCGCTCGATCTTCTCCGGCACCGGCTTGCCCGAAATTTCGGCCAGCGCCTGGGTAAAGGCATCGCAATCGTCCAGCCCCATCAGCCCCTCGAAGTGGTATTCCGGCACGCCGGTGCGCGCCTTCAGGATGCCCGCCGCCTTGCGCAACGAAGGCCCGATCACGAGGGTTGCGGTCGACTCGCCCATGATCTCTATTTCCGAACGCGGCGTGCCACCGATGGTCAGCGACGAGGTCTCGGCTTCGACCAGGTGGCCATCCAGCGAATCGCCGATATCGGGCACGACGATGGCGCGCAGGCCGAACGCCTCGATCCATTCCCGGATCGCCTCGATGTCGCCCGGCGTCAGCATCGCCGACGCCAGCACATTGACTTGCTTTGGCCGCCGGCCGGCAGTCTGGCCTTCCGGCACCAGCGTTTCGATCAGCGACTCGATGGCCAGCGCGTAGCCGCTTTCCAGGCAGCCGACGTAATCCGGCGTATTGACCGGCACCACGGCAACGTGGGCGAATTCAGGATGCGCGTCACGGAACCTGCGCACACAGCGGCGAATGTCGGTGCCCTGCGTTTCCGAAAGCCCGGTGGTGACGAGGCCGATAATGTCGGGCTTGCTCTTCTCGCACAGCGTGCGCAGCCCCTCGACCACGTTGTCGTCGGCACCCATGATGCTCGACACCTGATCCATCGCCGTCGTCTGCAGCGGAATCGGCTCGCGGAAATGGCGCACGAAGAACACCTTGCCGAACGCCGTGCAGCCCTGCGACCCGTGCATCAGCGGCAGGCTGCGGGCGAGTCCGAGAAAGGCCAGCGAAGCGCCGATCGGCTGGCTGACCTTGAGCGGATTGACCGCCAGCGCCTTCTTCGAGTGGATGATTTCAGCCATTTGGAGCGTGATCCTGTTGAGGTTGAACTGATCTCAGCAAGGAACGCGCCAATATAAAATAACTTACAAATCAATTATTTATTTAAAACGCCCTTGTCACAAAGACGACAATCCGCAGAACCTCGCCTCGACAATCCAGCGCAGCAATAGCGCATGAAGAAGAGCGAATCATTGCTCTCCAAGCTGATCCACGATAAATATGCTAAAAACAAATGCCGCCGTGCGGATCCGGCTCTGACACGGCCGGCTTACACGACGGAAAGAGGGTTTCAGGCCATCGTCCCGATTTTTCATTATTCCCCATCCAATGGGCAACAAACCAACGTGATCGACCATGCCAAGTGAACAAAAACCAAAGGAATCGCTTCAGACTGTGCTTTCCCACCTTGACACCAATCGAAGCGAGGTCGTTTTTTACTATCAGATGATGATGATCTTTTTCATCCTGCTGGTGACTCTCCACCTGGGACTGGGCGCCAGGTTCGTTTGGCTGCAGACGGGATCGTCGGGAGACCCCGCGTACCCGTTTCTGATCGTGAATGTGGCTGCTGTAATCGTCGAACTGCTACTGGTTCGAATCGGCTTCATGCTCGCCTCACGCGCCGGGCAGATCCGCGACTTGATGTGTGCGTTGAAAATTGCCGACTCGGAAATTGACGTCAAGCGATTCAATCTGGCCGTGCAACCCTTCAACACCACACGCCGCAACGCGCAGGATCTGAAAGTTCTGGACATCGAGAGCATGGCAAACAGCATTGGCGGCAAAGCGCAGGCCAAGCCGGCACCCTGAGCGCTCGCCAAGGCAAAGCCCCCCTTTTCAAGAGGGGGGGTTCGCGTCAGGCTGCCAGCACCTGCCCCGGCCCCTGCTTGGCGGCCCAGGGCGCCGGTTTGCGCACCGCCGCCCAGACCGGGCTTTCCATCGACAGCGCGAGCTGGCGGGCCAGTTCTTCCATGCCGGTGTAGCCTTCGTAGCCGAATTCGCGTTCCTGGTTGATGTCGAGGAAAGGAATGCGCGCCTTGAGTGCGGTGTAGAGATTGCGGCCGCCGGCGATCAGGATGTCGGCCTTGTATTCGTGGTAGGTCGACAGCAGTGCCTTGGGGCTGCCGTCGTCGATCATCTTGGTGTCCTCGCCCATCAGTTCGCGGATGCGCGCCTTGTCTTCCTCGGTCGATTTCTTGGTGCCGGTGGCCACCACTTTCAAGCCCAGATCCTGCAACGCGGAGACGATCGACCACGACTTGACGCCGCCGGTGTAGAGCAGCACGCGCTTGCCGCGCAGGCGCTCGCGCCAGGGTTCGAGCGCGGCGTGCGACTTGGCTTCCTCGCGGGCGATGACGGCTTCGGTGCGCGCCATCAGGTCGGGGTCGCCGATCATGCGGGCGAAGTCGCGCAGGGCATTCGACATATCGGCCACGCCGTAGAAACTGCCTTCGAAGAAGGGAATGCCGAAGTTGTCCTGCATCTTGCGCGCCACGTTGAGCAGCGCCTTGGCGCAGACGACCATGTTCACCCGGGCGCGGTGCATGGTCTGCACCTCGTGGAAACGCGCATCGCCGGACAATGTGCACAGGATGCGCAGACCGAGTTCGTCGAACAGCGGCGCGACGTGCCAGAACTCACCGGCAATGTTGTATTCACCGATCAGGTTGACGTCGTAGGTCGGCAGGCCGTCGGCGCGTGGCGCGGCGGGCGCGGGCTCGGCGGTGCCGATGACGTACTTGAACATGGCCTCGCCAGCCAGCCGGTTGCCGAGATTCTTGGTGCCGTAGAAACCGGCGGCATCGACCGGCACGACCGGAATGCCGACGCGCTCGCTGGCCGCCTTGCAGACGGCACCGACATCGTCGCCGATCAGCGCGGTGACGCAGGTGTTGTAGACGAAGACGGCCTTCGGCGAATAGCTGTCGACCGCCTGCTTGATGGCATGAAAAAGGCGCTTTTCGCCGCGCCCCATCACGACGTCGGTTTCCGATAGATCGGTGGTCATGCCGATGCGGTACAGCGTGACGCCGGAAGAACGGGTGCCCCGGTTATCCCACGACGATCCGGCGCAGGCAATCGGTCCGTGCACGATGTGGGCGACGTCGGCAATCGGCAGCAGCGCGATCTGCGCGCCGTCGAAGGAACATCCGCCGGCCGTGGCGCCCGGTTTGGGCTTGGCGCACCCGGATTTTTCCTTCTTGTTGTGGTCGCAGGCCGGCTCGTCGAGCAGGGCCTGGATTTCGCTGGCTTTCAAGCTCATGCTGTTCTCCAGAGGTATGGAGTGCATTTAGCAAGACGGGTGCCACCTTCAACCCATTGTTCTTTAAGCAAAATAAAGCCACGGGGATTGTCACGAACGCGACAACCCCCGGGCTTCACGACAAAACCGCGTTACAGGACGACTTCATCCTTCAGCTTGGCCAGCAGCTTGGGGCCGACGCCCTTGACCTTGCCGACTTCGGCGAGCGACGCATAGGGCCGCCCGGCAACAATGGCCTTGGCCACTGCCGCCGTCAGGCCCTTGATGGCCAGCAACTCGGCCTCGCTAGCGGCATTGATGGCGATACCCTTGGCAGCAGGCGCCTTGGCGGGCGCCGCTCCCTTGCCTTCCTTGGCTGCCGGCTTGGCCTTGGGCTCGGCTTTGGCTGCGCCAGCCTTGGGAGTCGCCGTCGCCTTGGGCGCCGCCTTGGCTGCAGCTTTCGCCGGGGCGGCCTTCGGCGCTTCCTTGGCCGGCATTTCCAGCGCCAGGTTGCAGTAGTCGCGCGTCACGTAGCCAAGCGGGCCCCATTCGCGCAACATCAGGGTCAGCACGCCCGGGCCTTCCGGCGCGGCGGCCGGGACGACGAACCTGCAGTTCTCCAGTTGGTGACCGCCACCCAGCACGCCGACGATAACGCTGGCGACCGGAATACCCTGCCAGCTACCGCCAGCGTACGGCGCGTCGAGCGCCCACAGTTCGAGGGCCAGGGTGCCACTCAGGTTGTCGTCGGCACGCGGGTTTTCAATGGCGTCGACGGCGAGCGTGGCCTGGCCATTACCCAGGGCGCAGGTCACGTTGCCGGCGATGCGGGGTTGCACGAAGCGCTCGGCGACCGGGTAGGCGGCCACATCGGCCACCGTCGGCTGGCCGTTCTCGCTCCAGCAGACAAGCGCCAGTGCCATGTTCTGCTCGCTGGAACCAGCCGGCGGCATGGCGGCGACTGTCGCCGCGATGTTCTGGAAGCCGGCAGCTGGATGAACGTTCAGTTCGGCGACCTTGACGCCGGCCAGCTGGCCGGCCGTGAACGGCGCGTCGCCGCTCCACAATTGCAGGGCCCAGCGTGACGCAGCGCCCAGCGCAGCGTCGGCAAAGATCAATTCGGCGTTGATCTGGACGGAATCGCCGTCAAAACGGTAGCCATGGGTTGCGCCTATGCTGGCCAGGGCGTTTCCGGAAAATTCTTTTGTCATGTATCGATACCTTCGGGTTCATCGGGGAGGCGCATTATATGATCACAATATTGTTTTTTTTCATGCAGTTATGATTGTTTTTTGGCACCGGGATGGTGCGCAAAAGCCGCCTGTCCTTGTCGTAAAACCGACATGAAAAAAGGGGCTCCGCAGAGCCCCTCACCATTCTTCCCAGCCAGCAAGGATCAGTGCGCGTTCGCAGCCGCGGCGGTCGCCGGTGCGACCACCTTCTTGTGACCTTCGTCCGGATGCCAGCCGAGGACAGCCAGCAAAACGAAGAAACCGGCCACATAGGCGACCGGCACATGCCAACCGTTCTTGACCCATTGCGCCGCCGATTTAGCCTCCGGATACATGTTGGACAGCGCGACCCCGGCCGACGAGCCGAACCACAACATCGAGCCGCCGAAACCGACGGCATAGGCCAGGACGCCCCAGTCGTAGCCACCCTGGCGCAAGGCGAGCGCGGTCAGCGGAATGTTGTCGAAGACCGCGGAAATGAAGCCTAGCGCCAGTGCCGACATCCAAGAGGCCGGCGGCAATTGCTCGACCGGCATCATCGAGGCGCAAAGCACCAGCGAGAGCAGGAAAATTGAGCCCTTGACGGTTTCCGGCAGCAGTTCCCAGTCGTGGCGACGCACCGGGATGGTCAGGATGATGGCGGCCCAGACGGCAACGCCGATAAACGGGAAGTGCTCGGCCAGCTCCGGGAACCTGAGATTGACGGTGACATTGGTACCGACCGCGAAGACCAGCATCAGACCGACGATGAAAATGCGCCCCCAATCCACATGCGTGTGCGCGTGGGCGTTCTTGATGATCGGCGAATAGGCATGCTGCTGCTTGGCAGCAAAATAGCCGACGATGAGCAGCGCGACGATGGCAGCGACGTAGGCGTCGAGCACCACGACCGGGCTGATGCCGTCGATCCACATCATTGTCGTCGTCGTATCGCCGACCACCGAGCCGGAACCGCCGGCATTGGACGCCGCGACAATGGCAGCGAGATAGCCGATATGCACCTTGGCCTTGAACAACTGGTGGGCCATCGCGCCGCCGATCAGCGCCGCCGCGATGTTGTCAAGGAAGCTGGAAAGCACGAAGACCATGATCAACATCAGGAAACCGCCCTTCCAGTCGTCCGGCAGATACTTGGGCAGGATCACCGGCACATGGCTCTTCTCGAAATGCCGGGCGAGCAGCGCAAACCCGGTGAGCAGGCAGAACAGGTTGGCGATGGTCACCCACTCATGCCCCAGGTGGCCGACGAAGCCGGCAACGCCGACGCCGGTCTTGAAGCCGGTGAAGACGATCTTGTACAGGCTGATCGTGACGAGGCCGGTCAGCGCCACATAAAGGGTCGCATTGTGGAACAGCGCGACGCCGAGCAGCGTGAGGGCGAAGAGGATGAAATCGACGGGGATGCCGCCGACGGTGGGCAAATCGCCGGCCGCGAAAGCGACGGCCGGCAGCATCAGGAGCGCGGGCAAAAAGCGGTGCATGGCTGTTCTCGAGAGTTTGAAATCTGTTTCGGCGTCCCGCCCGCAGGCAAGCCGACCGTTTGTTATTGTGCGCATTATCGCTACGCACCGAAATGGGGATTATCCCGTACTTTGCGTCAGTCTTCGTCCATGTCCTTGCGCGGCACGGTCTCCGGGTCGGCAATGATGCCGCGATAGATCTCGATGCGGTCGCCCGGCTTCAAGGCTGCGTCCAGCTTGACCAGGCGGCCGAAGACGCCGACCTTCTGGGTCGTCAGGTCGATATGCGGGAACTGCTTGAGAATGCCCGAACGCTCGATGCCGTCTGCCACGGTCGACGCGTCGGGAACCTCGATATTCAGCCAGATCTGCTGGCCGGGTTCGGAATAGGCAACACCGATCTGCATCTTTCTCTCCTTAGGCGGTGGCCGGTTCGGCCTGGGCAGCAGCGCGCTCGTCCATGCGCTTCTCCATGACCCGCTTGCCGGCGAGCAGGAATCCGAGGATCGCGAAACCGCCCGGCGGCAGGATCATCAGCAGCGCACCGCCGTAGCCCGGCAACTTCATTTCGAGGAAGGCGAAGGACGGCCCCAACAGGTTGGAGGCCTGCGCGAACAAGGTGCCGGAACCGAGGAATTCGCGGATCAGGCCGATGAAGGTCAGCGCCCCGGTGAAGCCCAGACCCATCGCCAGCCCGTCGACCGCCGAGGCGACGACGCCGTTCTTGACGGCGAAGGCTTCGGCCCGGCCGAGAATGGCGCAATTGACGACGATCAGCGCGATGAACAGGCCGAGCACCTTGTAGAGATCGTGCAGCCAGGCGTTCATCGCCATGTCGACCACGGTCACCAGCGTGGCGATCAGCACCACGAAGACCGGAATGCGCACCTGCGAACTGACGGTATGGCGGATCATCGACACCAGGATGTTGGAAACGACCAGCACCGCCGTCGTCGCCAGCCCCATGCCAAGGCCGTTGGTACCGCTGGTGGTGACCGCCATCGTCGGGCACATGGCGAGCAACTGCGCGAAAACCACGTTGTTCTCCCACAGCCCCTGCTTCATGATGCTGCCGTAACTGTCGCTCATGATTGACCTCCGATGATTTCCTGACGATGGTCGGCGTAGAACTCCAGCCCGCCCTTGACCGCCTTGACCACGGCGCGCGGCGTGATGGTCGCCCCGGCGAACTGGTCGAAAATGCCGCTGTCCTTTTTGACGCCCCACTTTTCCGGCGCCGGATCGCCCAGCGACTTGCCGTCGAAACCCTTGATCCAGGGATCTTTCCTGACCTCGATCTTGTCGCCGAGACCCGGTGTTTCGGCGTGCTTGAGCACGCGCACGCCGAGTGTCCGGCCTTCACTGTCGACCGCCATCAGCACCTGGATGTCGCCGGCGTAACCGCGCTCGGCCACCTTGAACAGCGCCGCCTTGACCGTGCCATCTTTGCGGGCGCGGTAGATGGTCACGGTTTTGCCGCCTTTTTCGAGGTCGACCGTATCCTTCAGGAAATCGTTGTCGGCCATGCCCTGCGGCAGCACTTCCGACAGCGAATCGCGCAAGTCCTTGGCCTCGGCGGCGGCGATGGCGTCGCCGGTGGCGTTCGATGCCCAGGCCAGCGCGCCGCTCGCCAGCAGGGCAAAAATGCCGAGCAGGAAGGGCTGATAGCCGATTTTTTCGCGAATGGCTTCGAGATTCATGTCAGGCTCCCTTCCCTTCCGGAATGTCCAGCGGCTTGCCCTTGCGGTCGCGGCCGAGGATGCGCGGCTTGACGAAGCGGTCGATGACCGGTGTCAGCGCGTTCATCAACAGCACCGCGAAGGCCATGCCTTCCGGGTAGCCGCCGTAAGTGCGGATCACCCAGGTCAGCAGGCCGATGCCCAGGCCGAACACGATCTGGCCGTGGCCGGTATTGGGCGAAGTCACATAATCGGTGGCAATGAAGAAGGCACCGAGCATCGCCGCGCCGGACAGCAGGTGGGCCGAGACGCTCAGGTAATGCGCCGGATCGACCGCATGGCCGATGGCGGCGGGAATCGCGATGCCGGCCAGCACGGCGACCGGGGTATGCCAGGTGACGATGCCGGTCGCCAGCAGGTAAAGCCCGCCGCCGAGAATCAGCAGCGAAGCCGATTCGCCGAAGCTGCCGGCGCGCGTGCCGACCAGGGAAAACAACGCGCCATGGTCGCCGCTCAGCGAGTGCAGCAGGTCGATACCGCGCGACATCTCGGTCTTGGTGTAGCCGAGCAGCGAGGCGCTGGCCATCGCGTCCG
>ERZ795055.3209-NODE-3209-length-12060-cov-23.706122_pt1 | contig 12060 bp, 10 predicted proteins | sample MGYA00375139_ERZ795055 | MGnify/ENA primary metagenome ERZ795055 (study PRJEB30184, sample SAMN05720283) | anaerobic digester metagenome | isolation source: active sludge of municipal wastewater-treating anaerobic digesters | place: USA | collected 2015-01-23 ...
CGGAGGCGTGCGTCCGCGCCAGCTCGCATTCGTTGACTTTCCGAAATTCGGAAAAAGCAGGGGGCATCAAGACGAAGCACAAGATGGCGGCAAACGAAAGGAAAAATGGCAAGAGGTGTTGTTTTATCCGCATGTGCATCTCCCCGTCCGCACGCATTACCCACGTGGGCGGCGCTTGAGGTTGAGACCGGCTGCCTGAATTACGGATCGGTTTATCCGGTCAAATTCTTCCTGCATCGATCCCTCTGAAGTCCCGTAAATGCCGGGCATCAGGGGGAAACTTCATCGATATGGAAATATTTTCTACATGAGTACAGGAGAAAGACAGATGTGTAAATACTCCTTTAGGATGATTTCCGTCTCTTTCGGGAGGAAAAAATAAGGAGCAAGGAACAAGGTAAAAGATACAAGGAACAAGGATAATAGTGGATGGTGGATGGCTGGTAGCTGGTAGCTGATAGCTCATAGCTGAAAGGACAAGAAAAAGCGAACCATTTTTTGTCCCCCGCTGGCGGGGGTGGCGTGAAACGCCGGGGGTGGATGCTTTTTGATGTTGTAAAGTCGTCATTCCCGCGGAGGCGGGAATCCAGGGCAATTCGTAATTAAGTGTTATGTCCCCCGAATTAGATGGCTGGTAGCTGGTAGCTGATAGCTCATAGCTGAAAGGACAAGGAAAAGCGAACCATTTTTTGTCCCCCGCTGGCGGGGGTGGCGTGAAACGGGGGTGGATGCTTTTTGATGTTGTAAAGTCGTCATTCCCGCGGAGGCGGGAATCCAGGGCAATTCGTAATTAAGTGTTATGTCCCCCGAATTACCAGCTATGAGCAATGAGCTATCAGCTACGAGCTATCAACTACCAGCTTTTCAGGGTGTGAGTTTGATGTCCAGGCGGTGGAACTGGATGCCGTCGATGGCGATGGGGCCGAAGTTGTTGCCGCCGAAATTGACCTCCGCCACACGGACCGTGCCGGCCGCAGGCAGGCTCATATAGACGGATGTTACCCCGCCGACCGTCGCCGCGTCCATCGTGGCCGGTTTGTTGCCGGTAAAGACGAGAACGTCGGGAGTCAAGGGATCATTATCCGTGTCGGCATAAACGTCGGAATCGCCGATCGTGCCGATCTTGAAGTTGTCGCTGAACACCCAACTGGATGGGGTCGCAGGAGCGCCCGTGGCCGAGCCGGCGATGGTCAGGTTGGATAGTCTCAGAGCACCGGCAGCGGTGGTATTATAGGCATATGTCAGGGCATCGGCCGTAATAGTCGTCTGATAGTCGAAGCTCAGCCCCTGCCCGGCATGCGCCCAAAAACGGGAAAGCGAAGGCCCCTGGCGCCACGCGTCCACGGCAAGGGAGCCCAACGGCTGTGTCTGCAGATGAAAATCGCCGGGCACCGCCGCATAGGCACTGACCAGGGTAATAAGGGCTGAATCACCGCCAGTTTCTGTTGCAAGTTTTGTCACATCGTCAAATGTCCACGTTGACAGATTTGTGGAATCAAAAGTAGCACTAAGGCCAAGAGCAGCGATAAGACCCGCATTATCCAAGGAATGGGCCGTCATGTAATTAAGAACGACACTGGACGGATTATCATTGGTCATCGCAAGTTTTGTCACATCATCAGATGCCCAGGTCGAAGGATCGCTGTAAACAAATCCGGCACTCAGGCCAAGAGCAGCAATCAGACCCGCGTTGTCCAAGGCATTGGCCGTCATATAATGCCCAACGGTGTTGGAAAGGTATGCGGTATTCGTGATGTTGGTGCTATACGCGTTGAACACGAAATTCCCCACGCTGGTCCAGCGGGGGTTGATGCCGGACGTGTCCCGGATGTTGATATAGGTGATGCCTTCGCCGGGCCCCGGCGCAGCCGCCGTCCCCGTCGCCACGTCGTAGAAAATCGGATCCGCTGTGACCCGTTTCATGCCTTCTTCCAGTCCCGCGATCGTGCCGTTCTGGACATTGGTATCGTTCAAAATTTCATACGCATTGGCGGCCCAGGTGTAGGCGGCCTTTGTGGCGTCTGGTGCCGTCACGGTATAGTACGTTAAAAAGTTCGTCACCAGGCCCGTCGGCTCGTCTTTTAAGAAGGTGGAAAAGAAGAAATTCCCTCCCGCGCCGTCATCCATTTTTACGTCGTGCAACTCGATCCAGTTCGGGGTGGTTTGCGAATCGGAGAATTTGAGGATATCGTAATAAACCTGAGCGCCTCCGTCCAGGTTGAGCGAAACGCCGGCCTGACCGGAAATGCCGCCGAGGTCGGAATCGTCAAGCACAGCCATCCCGGCCCGGAGGGTGCCCGGCGCCAGGCCAAGGGCGAAGAAAAGAACAACGGCACACAGCCATGCCGGAAGACCGACGCCGCGCAAATTCGAAAAAACGCGGCAGGACAAACCCGATCGTCGAAATATTTTCATACCCCAAACCCCTTTGTGCTCAAGGCACGCACCCTTGCCTGTGGAAGAATTTACCTTTTAAAAAACAGCTTGTAAATACTCCGTTTGGTGTATTTCTGCCCACCGTCCGGCCCGACTTCCGTCAGCTTTTGATCTCGATCGAATAAATGGCAAACTCCTTCGTGAGCGGATCAAGCACCATCGTGTGGAGGTTATTGTTGTCGTCAAAGATCAGCGAGGCGCCCTTGACGATGGCGCTGAATCTTCCGGCCGCTTCCTTGCCGTCCACAACAACCATCCAGAGCCCCTGCGACAGGGCCGCATAAGCCAGGTGCTTCGAGTCGGGGCTGTAGGCCGGGATGGACACGCCCTCGTAAGCCTTTCCCTCTTTGCCGTCCACCACCATCACCCATTTTTTGTCTTTCTTCAGCGCCATGTAGATCAGGTGTTTTGAGTCGGGGCTGAACTGCGGCAGCGTGATTTTTTCATACAAGGGCCCCTCGACGCCGTCCTTGACAATCAGCCATTTTTCGCCTTTTTGTGCCCCGTAGGCCAGATGCTGGGAGTCGGGGCTGTATTGCGGGATCAGGACGGTATCGTATTTGGAACCCATCTTGCCGTCCACCACCATGAACCCCTTCTTTTCCCCCTCGGTGGCCGAATACGTCACGTGCTTGGAATCCGGGCTGAATTCCAGAAAACCCAGACCCTTGAAGGGCGGGCCTTCCTTGCCGTCAATCACCATGAGGCTTTTACCGCCTTTGACCGCCATGTGCGCCATGCGGGTGGAGTCCGGGCTGAAGATCGCCATGGCCACCCCTTCGTAGCGCGGGCCTTCCTTGCCGTTGACAACCATGAACCATTTGTCGCCCTTTCGGGCGGAGTAAGCCAGCTGTTTGGAGTTCGGGCTGTAGCTGCTGACGCTGATCTGGTCATAGGCCGGTCCGGGCTGGTCGTTTTCGATGTAAAACAGTTTATCGCCCTCTTTGGCGACATAACCGATGCGTGAAGAATCGGCGCTGAAAAGGGGCGCGGAAACCAGGTCATACTCCTTGCCCTTTTTCCCGTCCACCACCATGAGCATTTTCTGGCCGTTGATCGCCACATAGGCCACATGGGCGGAATCCGGGCTGAATACGGGGCTGAGCATTTTCGTGGCGATGGCGTCATACAGGGGCTCGCTTTTCCCGTCCACCACGACACAATATTTTCCGCCTTTCTTGGCCACATGGGCAAACCGCTGCGAATTCGGGCTGAAGGTCGGCTTGCCGATTGAATCGTAGCCCGGGCTTTCCTTGCCGTCCAGGACGATGTGCCATTTGGCGCCCTTTTTGGTGATATAGACGCAGCGCTTGGAATCCGGGCTGTAAAATGGCGTGTCCTTGCCGATGCTGTCCACAGCAGGGGATAGCTTGTTGTTGTCAATGACGGCGTATTTTTTGTCTTTGCGGGCCACGTAGGCCAGCCGTTTGGAATCGCGGCTGACCTTCATGGAGGGAACGAAAATATCCCAGTCGGCATGGATTTTGCCGAAAGAGGATGTTTTTTCAACCAGCTGCGGCTCTGCCGCGCGCGGATGGCCGGCGCCAAGGATGATGATCGAAAGGATAAAAAACAAAGCAAGAAAAGTGCGTTTCATGGTTGAACTCCTTTTAAAATGAAAGTGCCCGCTTATACAATTTTTGTCGGCAAAATGCGAGGTAAATATATAAATACAAAGGCAGGGGGGTTGCCCCCCCTGCCCGGTAAACTCCGACCTCAACTGCAGGTCGTTACGTCAAAGTTTGGATTAATGAGCTGCGATGTCAACCCAGCCGTTGATACCAACCTTAACGCCGCCAAGATAGATGTTACCGATGGTGTTAGCACCGATCAGGTTGTTGACCGGAGCGAAAGCAACTCCACCACTCAAGCTGGAAATGGAGACGCCCAGAGCATCGCCCAAGAACACGCCTAACACTTCGTCATAGGTATCTGCAGTCGCATCACCCGAACCGAGACCGATATGAACGATCGTCGGGCTCAGGTTGTTCTCACGATAACCGAGATACATCATATCCTGGATAGTCGTGGCTGTGTCGGGATCGAAATCACGGATGGTGGCCACGTCGATGGTCACTTTACCCTGCAGTTGCAGGTCTGCAATGTTCAGACCGATCAAGCCGACATAACCGGCTGCACTCGTTCCGCCGATACCGTCCAAGTCACCCCAAGAAACGGTGAGACCCTGGGAAATATCAACAGTAAGCTGGTTCAGGTCGATGGTTACGCCCTGCGTACCGTCTGCACGGGCTCCGATCTGCAGAGCTCCATTAACGGTGATGACCGCACTGGAAATATACAGTTCGCCGAGTTCCTGATTCAGGTTATCCTTTGCAGCACCAAGAGCCGCGGTGGTTGTCAACCCGGACATATTGACTGTTAAGTTATCCAAGCCGATCTGAACAAAGGTCCAAGTTGTACCAGGAACGGCAGGCCACGGATCCGTTGCGACGTCAATGTCGATCCGGCCGGAAATCGACAGCCAGTCAATATTGAGGTCTTTCAGGCCGACGAAACCAGCTGCGTCTGCGATAGGATCAGCCGCATCCGGGGTCATCAGGTTGGAATCAACTGTGTGTGTGCCCAACACAGATTCAGCGTCCACGGAGAATGCCCAGTCAACACCGTCAGCATCGCCCCATGACAGGACTCCGACTGAAAACTCTTTGAGGATGACATTGGTATTAATCGTCACACCCTGTGTACCAGCGCCGCGGGCATTGAAAATGTCAACATAGCTGTTGCCGCCGATGCGCAGATACAGGTCACCCAGATACAGGGAACCGAGCTGATACTTCAGGTTGGGAACGCCAGTCGCCAAACCATTACCATCACCGATGTAACCTGCATCGGGTCCGAGTTCAACATTGGCATCCATGGAATCCATGGCAACCTGCAGAGAACCCAGGCCGATGCGGACAAATGTTACACCTTCGCCGTAGAAAGGTACGGCTGCGGTGCCCGTCGCCACGTCGATCGTCAACGGCGCAAACGGTGTGAATGTGCCGGAACCTTTTTCTCCAGCCACCGTTAAGAACGCCGCGGCATCAGTATTGCCGCCGGTAGCCAGCGCATACACTGTACCATATGCAGTTTCATAAGCAACATATGCTGCACCAAAAGCCGGATAGGTGGTCAGAACGCCGGGATTAGCAGCGTTATAAGCCAGAGCTTCATCGAGAGTAGGTGTAGGATCTGACGCAACACCGGCATATTCCGTTACCAGCGCTACCGATGCACTCTGTAAATTAAGTGCCGCAGTCTGGAAAGCAGTTGCTTCTGCAATGTTGGTGTGCTTCTGGAACCACTCAGCTTTCAGCAGGGTCTGGTCAGAGCGAACACGGAGGTTGTCCACAACCAGATCGCTCAAGCCAATCCAGCCGGCAGCATCCGCACCGCTGGTGACCGATACGTTGGGGGCAGTAAAGCCATCGAGATCGCCCCAAGCGACTGTATCTGCAGCCAGGTCAACACGGGCATCCAGGTTGATGGACACGCCGGCCTGACCGGTTACGGATGACAGGTCACCCTCTTCCATCGCCGTCATGGAAAATGACGTCAAAGGAAGCATGAGCATTGCCATCAAAGCAAATACCATAAAAATCTTCTTCATGTTTTTCTCCTTTAAATGTAAAATCGGTTAAAAGTTCCAGATCTCCTCTCCCCTCCTAAGGGTCTCCGGTAGATCCCCTAAACTACGAACTACCAACTACAAGCTACGAGCTATTTTTTTGTCCTCTCCTCCCTCCTTTCTCCGCCCCTCCTTTCGGAAAAGGCAAGAAATCTATAAATCGTTGCCGTGTTAATATTTTGTTGTAGCCTTACCTGCCGGGGTGCATTTGCTTCACGCCTAAAGCACCCGATGAACGCGTTATGGACCGACTGTGGCGCTATCCCAATGGACCAAATAGCCGTTCGTGCGGTCCAGGGACAGATAAAACCCCTGCGGCCCGGGAACCGCGGGAGCGACGGCTGTAATCGTCGCCGGGCCCAAAACCGAGCGGTCAAAGGAATATACGGTAGGCCCGGCAATATCTCCGCTGATGCTCGCAAAGTTGCCGCTGATCGGTCCTTTGAGATCGGTCGTCCCGATTTTAATGTAGTTGAGTGTGCGCGTCGTCTCGCCGTTGATCGTGGCCGTGTCGAATCCCGCCTCGATGTAGAAATCCTTTGCCACCAAGTCCGTCGTCGGTGTTCCAATCGTTACACCGGTCCATTCCTGATCCCAGCCGCTGCTGTAGTATCCCATTTTGGCGGAAGTGATGTCGGCATACATCTTGGTTTCGATGTTGAAATTCGCCCGGGCGATGTCCTGACCCGCGACGGTTTCCCAGGTGAAGCTGGCAAAGCCTGCGGCGTAAACGTCGGACATTTCGGCATCGGCGAGTTCCCGCATCGCGGCCGGGCAGGGCTGCACAGGCAGAAGCGCCACTGCAAAAAGCAGGACAAACACAACCGCCAGTAATTTTAATTTGCTGAAATATGCCGGGTGTTGCAACATCAACCTTCCCCCTTTGAATGCCGGAAACGCGCCTTGTTTTACAAACGCCCTATGAGAAGTTTCGCGTACACCTTGCTTCAAAAAGACGCTTCTGTAAATACTCCTTAAGGCTGATTTTATGCTATTTTGCCGAAATACATCCTTTGGAGTATTCCTGCCCGAAATCCGCGTGCTTGTTGGAATTGCGGTATTTTTGGCGATCATTTTCTCTGGGCAGAAAAATGGAGTAAAGTCGTCATTCCCGCGAAGGCGGGAATCCAGGACTTATTTATATTAATATTGATCAAATTAGAGAGACAAATAACACTAATTACCCCACTTCTTTTTCTTGAGATGCTCTGTCTCCCGCCGGCAGGTGACGGGTGAAACGCCGGGGGTGGATGTTTTTTGGTGTTGTAAAGTCGTCATACCGGCGAATACCCAAAGGGCACGAGTGCCGGTATCCAGGAAACCTCTGATAATTCTGGATTCCCGCCTCCGCGGGAATGACGATATTACTGGTTTTATGGAGTTTTTCAAAGGTCATTGTTATGTCCACCTCCGTCACTGCGTGACACCGTTCGGCAGAGCTCACGTCGTCGCCTCCGCCGGCGGAGGACATTAAACGAGATCTTTGAAAAATTCCTGATACGTCATTCCGGGCTTGACCCGGAATCCAGTATATTAATGAATTCTGGATTCCCGCCTCCGCGGGAATGACGATATTACTGGTTTTATGGAGTTTTTCAAAGGTCATTGTTATGTCCACCTCCGTCACTGCGTGACACCGTTCGGCAGAGCTCACGTCGTCGCCTCCGCCGGCGGAGGACATTAAACGAGATCTTTGAAAAATTCCTGATACGTCATTCCGGGCTTGACCCGGAATCCAGTATATTAATGAATTCTGGATTCCCGCCTTCGCGGGAATGACGATATTACTGGTTTTATGGAGTTTTTCAAAGGTCATTGTTATGTCCACCTCCGTCACTGCGTGACACCGTTCGGCAGAGCTCACGTCGTCGCCTCCGCCGGCGGAGGACATTAAACGAGATCTTTGAAAAATTCCTGATACGTCATTCCGGGCTTGACCCGGAATCCAGTATATTAATGAATTCTGGATTCCCGCCTTCGCGGGAATGACGACTTTTCGCTATTGTCACACAGTCTGTGGATGCAGGGCGACCGGCGCGATCCGGACAGAGCACAAGATTCGCGTTGACAAAAAATACAAAATAATTAATGTGTAACCATTGCGGGGAAGCCTAGCGACGATCTAGCGACAGGAACTTTAAACAGTATATATAAACAGGCAGGGCTAAAAAAATGAATCGCTACTTAATTGTTGTAGAAGAAACTAAAACAGGTTTTTCAGCCTATTCCCCAGATTTCGATGGCTGTATTGCAACCGGAGCAAATCGGGACGAGGTAGAACAAAAAATGAGAGAGGCGATGGAATTTCATCTTGAAGGATTAAAAGAAGAGCATCTTAACATTCCAACGCCTCATAGTTTTTCCACCTATCTCGAAATATCGGCATAAATCTAATTCGGGGGACATAACACTTACTTCACTTGCTTAAGGCACAAAAAAGTTTCATGAGAGCTTCATGCCCAGAATCTCAAGAGAAAGAGGTGAAAGAGAGAATTAAGTGTTATGTTCCCCGAATTTACAGCCGTAAAAACCAATAATATTGTCATTCCCGCGAATACCCTAAAGGGCACGAGTGCGGGAATCCAGTATTATTAATGATTGTCTGGATACCGGCCTTCGCCGGTATGACGAAGAGGAGTGTTTTGCAAAACTCCCATTACAAGCATCATAGGAGGAATTGGTTATGAATAAAATGAGAGAAACGGGTCGGTTTTGCCGGCCTTTGAGTATGGGATTACTATTGGCGGGTCTGTTTCTGTTTGCCGGAAGTTTGGCAAGCCTTGCCCCGCTGGGAGGGCCAGCGCCTGCCCTGGCCGCCGAAAAGGCCGCCGTGGCCGTTGCGGCGTCTATCCCCGATCTGGTGGAAAGCCTCAGCCCGACGGTTGTCAATATTTCGACAACCAAGATAACGAAAAACCGCCAGGGGCGTGAATTCAAGCAGCAGGGCATGGGATCCGGCTTCATCATTTCCGGGGACGGCTATATCTTCACCAACAATCACGTCGTGGATAAGGCCGACAAGATCAAGGTGAAACTGGCAGACGGCAAGGAATACGACGCCGAGGTCAAAGGCAAGGACGCCACAACGGATTTGGCCCTGATCAAGATTACCCCGCCGGTTGAACTGCCGTTTGCCCGCCTGGGCGATTCCGACCGCGCCCGGATCGGCGAAGGGGTGTTTGCCATCGGGAATCCCCTCGGCCTCGACCACACGGTCACGGCCGGGATCATCAGCGCCAAGGGCCGGGTGATCGGCGCCGGACCGTATGACAATTTCATTCAGACGGATGCCTCGATCAATCCCGGAAATAGCGGCGGACCGCTGTTCAACATGGCCGGAGAGGTGGTGGGCATCAATACAGCCCTTGCCACAAGAGCGCAAGGCATCGGCTTTGCCATCCCCATCAACATGGCCAAGTCCATTCTCGGTGATCTGAAAACCGTCGGGAAAATCACCCGGGGCTGGCTGGGCGTGACGGCTCAGGACATCACGGAGGACATGCGTCAGAACCTCAAACTCAAGGATCGGACGGGGGTGCTGGTCGGCAACGTGGTGCCCGGCGATGCGGCGGACAAGGCGGGAATTAAAACCGGCGACGTCATCCTGGCCATTGCCGGAAAACCGGTCAAAGACAACCGTGACCTTTTGCAGATCGTGGCGACGCTGCACGTCGGCAGCAAGGAAAACATCAAGATCTTCCGCGACGGCAAGGAGATGACCCTCCCCATTGTCATCGCAGAGAGAAAAGACAAGCAGGAACAGGCCTCCGGCAGCCATGCTTCAGAAGAGTTCGGCCTGACGGCGCAGGAAGTGACACCGGAGATTGCCAAGTATTTCGGTCTGACGGAAAAAACCGGAGTCATTCTCACGGATGTCAAGGCGGGCGGACCGGCGGACGAAGCCGGCCTGAAACCCCGGGATATCATCCTGAAAATCAATACGATTGAAATCTCGGACTTGAAGGAATACTCGGAAGCCCTGGACGCGGGCGACAAAGGCGAAGCCCTGCTGGTTCTGGTTCGCCGCGGTAAAGCCAATTTCTTCGTCACTCTGAAAAAGGGGAAAGGCTAAAGGTTCAAGGCGCAAGGAAAAAGGTACAAGGATAATAGTTGATGGTGGATGGCTGATAGCTCATAGCTCATAGCTGGTAGCTGGTAGCTGGTAGCTGAAAGGATAAGGGAAAGCGAACCATTGATTGTCCTCCGCTGGCGGAGGCGACGACGTGAGCTCTGCCGAACGGTGGCACGTAGTGACGGAGGTGGACAGTCGTCATTCCTCCAATCCGTTCTCGGAATCATTTATCGATTCTCTTCGATAATAATCCCTTTTTTCTCGATCTCTGCGCCAAAACCAGATTTATCCTCACCGCGGATGAAAAGGTGAGGTTCAATCAGGATGTCGATATCCAACGCTACATGGTAAAGGCTGGACATCAGCTTCAAGTAATCCACATGGTCATCCAATCTATCCATGAAAAGACCAATATCGATATCGCTGTATTCCTCCGGTTTGCCGTTGGCATATGAACCAAACAACACCGCCTTGTCAAAGTTCACCAAACCACGCGCTGCATTCACATAACGGATTGCTTTTCTTTTAGCTTCTCTTTTATCCATGCCTGCATCTCACGTGTTTCCAGCAATATTTTTGTGCATTTCTCACTATCCAGTGATTTGAACAGCCTGTCCTTGTATTCGGGATACCTGGTTTCAATATTCATCGGCAGCAGCATCTCCGTAAAAGCTTTATGCTGGTCCGATAAAGAATCAAATAACTCTGTTTCCTTGAGTAAAAAAAGGATATTGTGTGTCTTCGGAGGTAGCTTCCCCTTTAGTAACTGATAATGGGCCTTCAGTGTCTTTTCAATCGCCTGATGACACATGAAGCCGACATAAAGATACCTTCCGGCCTTCAGCAAGGCCTCTGCTGTTGCCAGATCATACTCCGCAATATCCAGCCAGTAGTTTATCTTTTCATCCATCACTGCAATTTCCTAATACTCTCTTTAGAAGTTCCTGAAGCGATGACACACCTTACAAAAATCATCCCCCGTGGTCAAGGCAAAAAGCGTTCTGTGCGGAGCGCGCTGGTCGCCCTGCATCCACAAACTGTGTCGCAAAAGCGAAAATTCGTCATTCCTCGCGGAGGCCGGAATCCAGAAATTATCAGAAGTTTCCTGGATACCGGCACTCGTGCCCTCGCGTGACCTCGAGTGACCTTCAGGTCATCAGGTCATTAGGGTATTCGCCCAGGTATGACGACTTTACAACACCAAAAAACATCCACACCTGAATTCAATTATGTGGGTTGAGACCATTGAATGATGGGTTCTTTCTTGGTTGCGACACAGTCCCTCAAGTATAAATTAATCAGATTTTGATAGGACATGCCGGTATTTTTAGCTAACCCTTTGAAATACTGAACGGTGTCCTTATCAAGACGAATGGTAACCTGTGTTTTTAATTCCTTGATGTAAGGATTCTTCTGTCCTTTCATTTGACTGAAATCGTATTCTTTTCTCATGTGCTTTGACTCCAATCCGCTCTCGGAATCATTTATCGATTCTCTTTAGAAGTTCCTGAATCGATGGCACACCTTACAAAAATCATCCCCCGTGGTCAAGGCAAAAAGCGTTCTGTACGGATCGCGCCGGTCGCCCTGCATCCACAGACTGTGTGACAATAGCGAAAAGTCGTCATTCCCGCGCAGGCGGGAATCCAGAATTCATTAATATACTGGATTCCGGGTCAAGCCCGGAATGACGTATCAGGAATTTTTCAAAGATCTCGTTTAATGTCCTCCGCTGGCGGAGGCGACGACGTGAGCTCTGCCGAACGGTGTCACGCAGTGACGGTGGTGGATAGAGGGTTGGCAAACTTTAACTGACGGGCATTGCGGCAACATCTAGAACAAGGGGTCTTGCCACCCTTCAGCGGTGGTCTTGCCACCCTTCAGCGGTGGTCTTGCCACCCTTCAGCGGTGGTCTTGCCAC
>ERZ795055.3212-NODE-3212-length-12057-cov-3.939510_pt1 | contig 12057 bp, 10 predicted proteins | sample MGYA00375139_ERZ795055 | MGnify/ENA primary metagenome ERZ795055 (study PRJEB30184, sample SAMN05720283) | anaerobic digester metagenome | isolation source: active sludge of municipal wastewater-treating anaerobic digesters | place: USA | collected 2015-01-23 ...
TCACCCACCGTCAGGCGACGATCAAATCGAAACGTGAAGCGCTCAGGCACGGCACAATCGCTGGGGGTGTCGAGCTTGGCCCACGAGGCGGTGCGCGTACCATGGCCCAAAAACTTGTGATCCAAAAAGCCATCCCGCTTGTCGAACTTGTCGGCAGCCTCGGCCAAAATGCGGCCAGCATACTCCAGCGGGTTCAAGCCTTCGGAAGGCATCGAGCCGTGGCAGCTCTTGCCCGTCACTTCGACCTCGATCTGCATACGACCGCGTTGACCGCGATAGATCCCGCAGGCACCCAAGTGTGCGTCGCCGGTACCTTCGCTCAAAATAACAACGTCGGGAATGCGCGCCGCCGGTGCACCGGGCAGCTCTTTGCGCATGATGTGCATCGGGCCCGCACCGTCGTTGTCCTCTTCGGTCACGGTGGCATAGCTGTAGACGATGACACCATTCAACGCGCCTTCATCGATGAGTTCGAGTTGAATCTTGGTGGCAATGATTTGGCTGATGACGCCCGCCAGCTGGTCGGCCGATCCGCGTCCAAAGAGCAGGTTGTCCCATTCTTTATCAGGCGGCAGGTAGCCCAATTCCTTCTTGAGAAACGCTTTATTGATCTTCTTTTTGTCGACGATGCCCTGGTACGCGTCGATGCCGCCCAAGGCTTCGCGCCAACGGTCGCGAAGCGCCTTCACGGTGTCGGAATGGCCATCGTAATAAATGACGGCCTTGTCAGCTTTCTTGATGCCGTCATTCGGATTTTCGACGGTCCACACCAGGTTGCCAAAACCATCGAACCAGACATCCTTCGCCTTGGCGACGGCCTTGATTTCGACGATGCGCTTCTTCAGGTACTCGAGGCGCGGACCTTCATGGTTGGACAAACCGCATTGCGGATCGCCCCCCTTGTTGACCGGCTTGTCGACGTAGTCGGCCGGAATGCGAATCGCTTCCTTCAACAACTCGACGGCGAGAGGTTTGTACTTGCGGGTCAGTTCGACGATGCGTTGATCTAAGGACATCCTGTTCTTCTCCTAGTGCGGCACATGGCCAATCTCAAAACGCGGCCGAGCTTACCAAAGGAATGGCAGCGGGCCGAGGGTTTCTGACGCCAGAAGCGCAGCGACATCGGCGCGAAACTCCGACATCACCCATCGTCGCCCCGGACATTCTTTATTCGGATCGTGACTCGCGTCGTTCAACTCGTCATGCCCGTGCACCGCCTGAGCAGAGAGGTTCAACTCGCGCACCAACGCTGCGACGAGTTGCAGGGCACCGAGCCTCTGAGGTTCTGGAGGCGCTTGCGTACGAAAGTCACCAATCACGCCGACACCGACGGTGGTCGGGTTGTGGCTCTTAGCATGAGGCGTGATGCGCAACAGCGGCACACATTGGGTCACTGCGCCCGTACGGTCAACCAGCACCGTGTAAGGCATCTTGCCGCCCGTGGCAGTGCGCCCAAGAGGATGCTCAGCAAAGAAGCGAGCCACCTCGGAAGCGGTGTCACCATAGCCTGGGTCTTCTTGTGAGACCTCAATGCGGTGCACCACCACGCCCACGATTTCATCACGACGCCTCGACGGGTAGGCCTCGGCGCTCGCGACCAGGTGTTCTTCCACCACCATCATAGGCGTCGGTTTGCCACGGGTCGGAGCCGCCGACAAGCCTGTGCTCTCCCCTTGAGCGCGTCGACACATCACGACAAGCTTCTGACCTGCGTCGCCACGTCGGCGAGTCGCGAGGGAGACCTGCGCGATGCGCTACCCCAATTTGTTGTTGGCCATCAATCTTTTCCTTACCGCCAGCCTCCACTGCCGAACCCAGCGTCCTCGGCGGCACTGCACCGGAACCGGAGTTGCGCTAATCCGCAAACACGCCGTCGGTTTCCAGGAAACCTTGCGTCATTCTTGCCGATACCGCCACAAGAAGGTTCTGCTTCGATGACAAGGAGCTAAACGTGGCATACCAGGGGCCCGAGCGCCGACATCACAGAGTGTTTGTCACAAGGAACACCGAATACCACGTCCGAGGTAAGCGTTGCGTGGCGGTGCGCGGAGCTGTTGGACGTGAGTGGCACAGCGATCACAGCGCCATCGGCAAAGAAATCCTAGGCGGCATCGCCGTGCTCCCCAATGGCTCGTACCAGGTCAGTTTCGGCCAGGCCGAAGCCGGCCAAAAACTCTACTTTGACAACGACTTGGTCACCACCCCGGTGCTGCAGGTGGCACGCCCCGGCGAATCCACGGCCCGCTCCTATCCCCAGTAAGAGCGCGTTAACCGCCTAATTCTTCTGGACATTCCGCTCCACTCCAGGCACGCAAGGGGGATGCTTGCCACCTTGATGGTTACCTTCGCCTGGCTGCTTCAGACGCCGCCTGCAATACCGCAAGAGCCCGCCAGCGCCCAAACGGTAGAGCGCACGGCCCCCCCTAAAGAACAGTACCAAGCGCGGGCCATGAGTTACCCTAATTTGCGGCGCCTACGCGACCCACGCCGCGATTTACGCCTCGTGCTGTTGCCCTTCGCTGCTGACGATGGCGTCGACCCCGACTTGGCCAACCTTTACATGACCTTGGTGTCCGCCGAAGTCACCGAGATTCCAGGCACCGCAGTAGCCTACGCAGCACACTTCGATCCAACCAGCAGTTGCGCAGCCGATTTTGCCTGCATGGCCGAGAAGCTACCGTACGCCGACGTCGCTATTACCGGCATCGTGGCGCAAAAGGCCGGTGAAGGGTTGATGATTTTGCATGTCATCGACCTGAAGGGTCACACATTGGCGTTTGCCGCCGATATCGAAGGCGTGGCGGCGCACGAAGATGTTCTTAAACAGGTGCTGAAAAACCTGCACGATACGCTGTAACGGTAGCACCACGTGCCCTCTAGAGAACGCGATGATACTCGTTGAGTGATTGTTTCCACACCGGCACCCCGCAAAAGCGTTCGCCCTCGGGACACGCGGGTTTCATCCCAGCAACCACGCGCATCGCACAGGGCGCCCCTAGATGCCGGGCAATCTCTGGATGCACACGCTTAAGCTCTTGAACTTCGACAAGGCTCGCCGCCCAAATCTCCTCCTGCGCGTTGTAACACAACCGCGTCATCCACTTGTGCTGTAACGCGGCCAGATCGCCCGACTCGGTGAAGCGAATCGGAAAAGCGTTAGGCAAAAGATACAAGGCTTGTTCGGCCGACACGCCAGCGTCGAGCAAACAGTCGATGGCGCGCCATGTAGACTGCGCCGTGGCAAGAAAACGCTCGTGCGCCTGGGGATGCGACCGAAGCAGCGTCGGCACCACAAGGTCTGCGGATCCGGGCCGATACTGGCGCCCGAGAATCGGTCGGGACGCGGGCGTCATGCGGTGACGTTGATCTTGAGAGTCGGCCGAGTGCGATAGTTTCTTCGCGAAGGTGTAGTGCGCATGAAACAGCGTGCGCCCAAGCTTGGTCATCGTGGTCGTCCGCAACGCTTCAGCCAAATTCGGGTTCTCGCGCGGCGACAACGCCAAAGCCAACGCCCGCTCGTCCGGCAGCGTCGCTTCGGACATTCCCAGCACTTCACGGACCGCCCGGGCAAGCACCTTGGGTGTGTTGACCTTGTAATCAACCAGTCGTGCTGGCTGCCCCGCGAGCAGAGCATCAAACTCGATCACGCTTTGATGCGCTTCCGCGTTTAGCTGTGACGCCGAGAACTGTGCCAACCATTGCGCCTCTGGAGTGGCGTCGAGGGGCAGCGGATCTTCGAGGTTGCGGAAAAATAATGGATCATGGGCGTTTACCGCCGCCACCATCCCCTGAACCACCAGCTGCGTTTCCACAGGGACGTCATAGCCCTGCATCAACCGATGGTAGCGAAATAACGTCAGGCCGCTCACCGTGTGGTAGAGGTGCGCAAACGTCGCAATGGGCAAGATGTAGCGCGCCACCTCTTGGCTGCGCTTCTTCACAGCCCCCTGGTAATCCGCAGCCCGTTTCTGACGCGCAGGAAACACAGAGAAGTAGGCGTCAGCGGCGGGCGCCTGCAACAAGTCGCACAGTTCTTCGTAGCAGCGCATCTGCGCCGTAACCGTGTCGCGAAACAACGAAGCCCAACGTTCGGCAAGAGCAGGCACCAGCACGCGGTCGGGCTTGACCGCAACGTAGCGCTGGCTCACCTGCTCCGAGTTGTAGAACGGATGTGCGTGCAAAAACGACCAGAGGCACTGACGAGAAATGTTCTCCAATACGAACTGAAAGTGGGCATGTTGCAGCGTCGTGTGATGGCCAGCCGCATAGGTGCTATCGGCAATCGCGTCCCGTTGCACCTTGGCCTTGTCATCTCTGCGCACATCGGCTGGCAGAATAACCTTGGACGAATAGCAGGTGCGCGCCGTTGCCACGGCATTGTCGTATGGGTCCTGAAACGCATTCACCAGACGCACCAAGGGCGGCGCCGACAACAGGGCAGGGCTCGATAGCTGCGTCATGAGGCGTTCTCCTGGAGCCGGGCGACCGGCTTACGACTCAAGCTCTCGAACTTGAGGCCCAACGACAATGCCACGGCGGCAAGGCCGGCCGTTAACCCCCACCATAAGCCCGGTGCCCCCCATCCCAGGCCATAGCCAAACAACGCGCCAACAGGCACGCCGACAAGCCAATGCCCTAGCACGTTAGCCACGAAGGAGAAGCGCGTCACCCCCGCGCCGCGCAACGCTCCCGACGCGACCGATTGCACACCGTCGGCAACCTGAAACACCGCGGCAATGGTAATGAGCGTGACGGCGCTGGGGATCACCGTGGCGTCTGAGGTCATCAGCCGCGCTAGCGTCTCAGGGAACCACCACATCAGAAGTGCATTTCCCACCATGTACACCGCGCCGAGGCTGATCCCCGCCAAACCCGCAAAACGGGTCGCGGCTGCATCCTGGCGGCCAATCGCGCGGCCCACCTGGACTGACGTCGCGGCACCGATGCCCAACGTTGCAGCATACGTGAAACTTGCGATCTGCAACGCCACTTGGTGCCCAGCCATGCTCTCGGTCCCCATACGGCCCATCAGAACGCTCACCAACGCAAACACCCCGGTCTCGGCCCCGAGCTGGAGCCCGAGCGGTAACCCCACCTTGGTCACCTGCCACATCGCCGTCCCAGAGGGGCGCCACTGAGAAGCACCCCTGTTCGGAACATCGCCACGCAGCGCGTAGAGCCCCATGAAGATGGCTTGCCCCAAAGTCGCAAGGCTGCTTGCCCAGCCCAAGCCGCCCGCCCCCATGCTCTTCAAACCCAGCGCTGGTATGCCAAAATCATTCAGACCCTTGTCGCCGAACAACAAGATCCAATCGGCCACAAAGTTTACAAGGTTGAACAAGATGACTGCCACCACCACCGGTCGGGTTCGGTGCCCAGCCTGCAGGTAGGAGCGAATCGCGATGCAAGCGAGCAGCAAAAACAACGAGGGCACTCGCCCCACCAGGTAGTCATTCGTTTGCGCCGCAAGGCTGGGCGCGATGCCCATTAGTGGCAGGAGTCGACCAATCCCCAACACGAAAAGCGTCATCGGTACACTCGCCACTAACGCCAGGTAGAGGCCCTGTAGCAACACATGGCGAGCCCGTTCGGCCTGCCCCCCTCCCAGCGCCTGCGACACCAACGGGTCCAAGCCCAACATCAACCCGACGCCTATCACCGACACCGCAAAGAACACCGCCGAACCCAATCCAGTGGCCGCGAGCGTTTCACCGCCAACGCGACCGGCGATCGCGGTGTCGACCAAACCCATCAAGTGGTAACCGACTTGAATGAGCGCCATCGAACCACTCAGGCGCAATAACGACTTGAGCTCCGACCGCTGCCAAGCTGCCAACACCATCAACGTCAACGCGACTCCCGGCTGCGCTGTTTGAGCGACAACGTCATCACAAAGCAGGCCACTTCGTCATCACCCACCCGCGCGCTCACATGCACGGGCAGCTCCTGCCGCTCACCCGTGCTCGCAGCCAACGCCACCGCAGCACGGATTGCCAGGCCATCATCGCAGACAAAACGAACCGCACGCGTAGGCCGACGTTTGAAACTAGCCTGCATATCTTTGAACACAATCCCCACCTTGCTGTGGGTGGTGCGCACGGCCTCCAACGCAATCAGGCCGCCGGTGATGTCAGCGCCCATCGTCAGCACACCCAAGTACATCGACCCCAAATGATTGCGCGTCAGCCAGTTGAGCGGCAAACGGACCACGCAGCGCGCCTCAGCCATCTCCTCAACCTTGGGTGCAACCAAGAAGATAAACGGCACCTGCGTCAAGCCAAAGCCGCGCACAAACAACGTTGCCCGTACAGACTCCGGTAGGCGCTTCATCGCCTGGTCGGTCACCAACTGCAGTAGGTTCATCACGCCCCCCGCAAAGCTAGAATCCGAGCCTCGGCATCGAGCACTACGGCACGCGCCCGACAAACAAATGCACCGCGCCCAAGCCCAACACCGTGGCACTTACGTCCACAAGGCCTGCGGCCTCGAACATCGCCACGACCTCGCGCGCCTTCGGAAAGGCGGCAGCAGAATCGACCAGGTAACGATACTGCTTCGGCCCCGAAATGAGAGCCCCCAACACCGGCACGAACAAACGGGTATAAACCGCGATGACGGGGGCCAATGGCCCCGAAGGCCGGCCAATCTCCAACGCTGCAACCTTACCGCCCGATTTGGTGATGCGTCGCATCTCGGCCAAGCCGCGTGCACGATCAGAAAAATTTCGCAGGCCGAAGGCGGTGACCGCGCCCAACACGCTGGCATCAATGAGGGGCAGCGCTTCGGCGATTCCCAGTTTTAGCTGCACGCGTTGTGCAAGCTTATGGGCCATAAGTTTCTCTTGGCCCACCGCGAGCATCTGCCCGCTCGGATCCACACCTACGACGCTCAGGCCCGGATACATTTGAGCGGCACGAATAGCGACATCAGCCGTGCCCACCGCTATGTCGGCGATGAGGCCGCTCTGCACACCCAAAGCTGCGACCAGACGGTCTCGCCAGCGTTGATCCAGGCCCAGCGTCATCAAGCGATTCAGCAGATCGTAGTGATGTGCAATCGGATCGAACATCGCACCGCTGCCCAAAGGTGCACTGGCCGGCGCTGTCATCACAGGCTAACGCGTCTTTCCAGCAGGTTGGTTCTTCTGCTGCAACTTGGCAAACGCCGCCGCCATAATGCCGGTGGAGGGCGCTGCTTGTTGCTTAGGTGCACGCGAGTCGCTCGGACGATCACCAAACTCGCGACGCGGCTTGGCGCCTGCTGCTTGCCCTTCGGTGGGCAGTGGGTCGTCCATGCGCATCGTGAGTGCCACACGCTGACGCGATAGATCAACCTCCAACACCTTCACCTTTACAATGTCGCCCGCCTTCACAACCTCACGCGGGTCCTTGATGAACTTGGCTGACATCGCTGAGATATGCACCAAGCCATCTTGATGCACGCCGATGTCCACGAATGCGCCGAAGTTCGTGACGTTGGTGACCGCGCCTTCCAAGATCATGCCGGGCTTCAAGTCGTTCAAGGTCTCGACACCCTCCATGAAGGTGGCGGTCTTAAACTCGGGGCGTGGATCGCGACCAGGCTTCTCCAGCTCCTTCAAGATGTCCTTCACGGTCGGCAAACCAAACGTCTCGTCGATGTACTTCTTTGGATCGAGGCTGCGCACAACGCTCGAATCTCCAATGATTTCCTTTAGTTCCTTCTTCACGTCCGAAAGGATCCGCTTCACCACCGGGTAGGCTTCTGGGTGCACGGCGGAGGCATCCAACGGGTCATCGCCGCCATTAATACGTAAGAAGCCGGCTGCTTGCTCAAACGTCTTGGCGCCAAAACGAGGCACTTTGGTGAGCGCCTTGCGACTCTTGAAAGCACCGTTGTCGTTTCGATAGCTGACGATGTTGTTGGCCAACGCTGCGTTCAGGCCAGAGACCCGCGTCAAGAGCGACGGCGACGCGGTGTTGACATCCACACCGACCGCGTTGACGCAATCTTCCACCACCGCATCCAGGCTCTGCGCGAGCTTCGCCTGGTTCACGTCATGTTGGTATTGGCCTACGCCAATCGACTTGGGCTCGATTTTGACCAGTTCTGCCAACGGATCTTGCAGGCGCCTGGCGATCGACACTGCGCCGCGCAAGCTCACGTCTTGGTCGGGCATCTCTTTGGAGGCCAACTCGCTGGCCGAGTACACCGACGCCCCGGCCTCCGAAACCACGACCTTGGTGAGCTTTAGCTGCGGGAATTTCTTGATGACTTCCATCGCCAAGCGCTCGGTTTCGCGCGAGGCGGTGCCATTGCCAATGCTAATGAGCTCAACGTTGTGCTTGTGTGACAGCACCGCAATCGTGGCCAGCGCATTGTCCCAATCGTTCTTGGGCGGGTGCGGGTAGATCGTCGCGGTTTCGAGCAACTTGCCGGTGGCGTCCACCACCGCCACCTTCACCCCGGTGCGCAGGCCTGGGTCTAGGCCCATCGTCGCGCGCGGCCCGGCTGGGGCCGCCAAGAGGAGGTCGTGCAGATTCTTGGCAAACACTTGGATCGCCTCAGTCTCGGCGCGCTCCCGTAGACTCGTGACCGACTCAAGCTCCAGATGCAACGACAGCTTGGTGGCATAAGCCCAGTGCACCGTGTCCATCAGCCACTTGTCGGCGGCTCGACCCTGATCGCGAATGCCCATATGCCCTGCGATAAGCTTCTCGCCACTGTTGTGCGTACCAGGCGGCAACCCACCCTCTTTGAGCTCGTCCTCCAGCTTCATCGCGATGCGCAGCACATTCTCATTGCGCCCGCGCAACAGCGCCAACGCCCGATGGGACGGCACTTGCGAAAGCGCTTCGCTGTAGTTGAAGTAGTCGCGAAATTTGGCTCCTTCGGTCTCTTTGCCCTCTTCGACCTTTGAAACCATCACGCCCACTTGGGTCACATGCTCGCGCAACTTGCCCAAGAGTGCGGCGTCTTCGCCCATATTCTCGGTGAGGATGTGGCGCGCGCCCTCTAGCGCCTCTTTGACCTCGTTCACCGCCTTCTCAGGGTTCAAGTACTTGGCTGCCTCAACCTCCGGGCTGAGCTTAGGATCCGCGAGCAGGCTTTCCGCAAGCGGTGCAAGGCCTGCCTCGCGCGCGATCTGCGCCTTGGTGCGCCGCTTCTGCTTGTATGGCAGATACAGATCTTCGAGCCGTTGTTTGGTGTCGGCATTCTCGATTTGCGCCTTCAGCTCGGGCGTAAGCTTTTTCTGCTCGTCGACGCTCGCGATGATGGCCGCCCGGCGCTCTTCCAACTCACGCAGGTAGGTCAGGCGCTCAGTAAGTGAACGCAGCTGGATGTCGTCGAGACCGCCCGTGACCTCTTTACGGTAGCGGGCGATGAACGGCACGGTGGCGCCGCCATCCAACAATTCGACAGCCGCCAACACCTGCATCGGACGGCAATTCAGCTCGGTAGCAATGCGCTCTGGAATCGGGGGCAACATCAGCACCTCTCACATCTGAAGCGGAGGTCGCGGATATTGCAGAACTGGCGTGTCGAGATCAACGGCGGAGTGACCTAGGCGATCGAGAAAGCGCAACGGGCGATCGGCTGAACATGACCCTGAAGGCTTGAAGAACGCCCGAGCCGACTCACGCGCTTGCGCCAAGTACAGGTACTTCCTCAGAAATCGGGTCGATGTCGCCGTTGAGGGGTCTGACGCAGCGCGCGCCTGCGATGCCAGAGCGGTGCAGACCGTATGCGCTGCGCGGGGGAGCTTGGCTGACCATGCAGAAACTCCCTGGACGCCAGATACTTGTCGACCATCGAGACCACGAACGATTCTAGATACTTGGGAGGCATCAACGTAAGCGGCCACATGTGTTTCGCAATGCAGTCCCGCTCGACCACGTTAAGCACGAAATTCTCTTCGGCGTTGGCCAGGGCAATTCTCGGATGCTCGATCCCGTGAAACTTCGCACGGGGCAGGTCAGGTACGTCGTGGGTTCGCCAGTCGTACAAAAAAAAGTCGTGCAGCAAACCGCCACGCGCCGCCGAGCGATAATCAAGCCCCAACTGCTTGCACAACCGATAGGAGAGATAGGAGACGTTTTGCGCGTGTTCATAGATCGAGGAACTGTGGTGAAAGAAGCTCTTGAGACGCAAAAACTCTGCGTGGCTCAAGATATCGCTGACCAAGGCCAGGTACTCACTATCAACCGGCCGCCGACGCGCAACCTCGCGACGCAGACGTCTGTAACCCTCTTGAAGATGCCCCTCCATGGCCTCGCGCACGCCGCGCTCCAACCCCTGAAATAGCTGCGTATTCAGATACGGAAACGCATCCAGCAGGCGCTGCACCCTGGCCAGTGCACGCGGCAGATCACCATAGGAATCCCTAAGAAATGCCGAGCGCAGTCGCACCCTCAGGGAGACAAACGCCCTTAACGAGGCGATGGCTGTCACCAAGTCCACGACAAAGTAGATGGCAAACGCGACCGCCAGGCCTTGCACAACCGCAGGATCCAGTGCCGCAACCCAGACCGCGACGACAGGATGAAGCCACAGGCCAAACCCCCAAGCGAGTCCGGCCCAAACGATAGAAAATGATAGGCAGATGCGCCCATTGAGATTGAAACGTTGATCGGAGTAGTCCCAAAGCCGGAGTTGCAGGAATCGCTCCGACAGCGCCCCCACCACATACTCCAACGCCGACAGTGCCAACCCCAAGAGTGCCACCTGACCAACTGCCGGCCAACCGCTGACAGCGTGCAGCAGCACCAGCACTACGACCGCACCTACGCCGTACAACGGCACGAAGGGACCGTACAAAAAACCCGGGTTCACCCAACGGCGTTGTGTCAATGAGCGGTACGTCGCCTCAAGGCCCCAGCCAAACCACGAGTAGACGGCGAACAGCACCACGCCCCCTGCAAGCGCGCTCGACATCACGCTCCTCCTCGCATCACATCCGAGGATTCTAACCAGACCTCTGACCGGATATCGCTTGGGTGCGGTGCTCGACCTACCAAAGACGCCGTCGTGCATCGCAGCCTCCAGGCACGCGCCTGCACGAGCACATACGCGGCCAGCAGGACCGCAACAGAGTTGTGAATGGCGACCCAGAGCGCCCAAGAGAAGGCGCGCCACCATCGCCTAGCAGGCAGCGCGTGGTGAAAGGGCGACGTTGCCGTAAGACGCAGCGGCAGCGATATGGCGTCGGTCGCTGCATGGGACTCGATGTTTGCGAGGCTCTCGGCAGGTATTGCGCTCATTCTAAAGACTCCTTGATGTTCGGCGTACCGGCCTCGGGGTCGACTCAACCGCGAGCGCGCTTGCGCTCGGTGGATTCCGAGCTAATCGTTTCCCGTGACCCGCCGATAAGCGGCGTCTTTGAGCCAGTAATCGCTGTACGCATCGGTGCGTCGATCAAGAGCTTGGCGCTCCAACACTTGGGCTTCTAGCAAATCGGCAAGGGTTACGAGGCCACTGGCATGCCGGTCGGTTGACTCTTGGATGTTCACCGCGGCCTGCGCCACGGCAGCATCGGCCACTTGAGCCTCGTGCCACGCCGACACTAGGTCGTCCCAGCTCTTGGTCACCTGCAATCCCAACTGGGCACGCAGATCGGCGAGGCGATGGCTCGCGACTTCCTCCCGATCGCGTTGGCTTGCTGTCACGTGGTACCCTTCCCAAATCGCGGTGAACGGCACACTCGCAACGCCAAACACCATCGCATTGTTGATGGCCCCACCCAGCCCCGAGATGTCGTAGCGCATCACCGTCGCCCCCATCATGACGCTGGGGAGCATCTCCCCCTGTTTGATCGAGGTTTGCAGTCGTTCGGCGTCAACAGCTTTGGCGTACAGTCGGGTTTCGAGGCGTCGCTCCACGGCGCCGGCTTGAGCCGAAACCAATGCGCCAGGGTCGGCGGGTGGCAACAAGCGATCGGTCAACGTGAGTTGCGGCACCGTTGGCAGACCCAGATGATGCTGCAAATCCTGAGTCGCGAGCGCAATACCGTGGGACAGCCGCTCTTGGTCGACCTGGAGCTGGCGACGCTGCAAGGCCACCTTAAGCAGATCGTTCTGC
>ERZ795055.3213-NODE-3213-length-12054-cov-4.340445_pt1 | contig 12054 bp, 6 predicted proteins | sample MGYA00375139_ERZ795055 | MGnify/ENA primary metagenome ERZ795055 (study PRJEB30184, sample SAMN05720283) | anaerobic digester metagenome | isolation source: active sludge of municipal wastewater-treating anaerobic digesters | place: USA | collected 2015-01-23 ...
GCTGTAGGTCAGGCCGGCGGCGCGGGTGGCGGCGTTGATCCGGATCTGCCACAGCGCCCGGAAGTTCCGCTTCTTGGTCTTGCGGTCGCGGTACGAATACTGCCGGCCGTGATCGACGGCGTCGGAAGCATAGCGATAGAGCTTGGAACGCCGGGCACGGAAGCCCTTGGCGGCTTGCAGCATGCGTTTGCGGCGCTTACGGGAGGCTGGGGCGTTGGTAACGCGCATGGGAACTTAAGTTAACGGTTTGAAACCAGGAGAATTCACGGCATTGCCGGCCACTTCCTAGTGGCTGTACGGCAGGCTCTCCTTGATCCTTGCCACGTCGACGGACTCAACCACCGCCGAGTGACGCAGATGCCGACGGCGCTTCGAGTTCTTTGAAGCAAGCAAATGGCGGCGTCCCGCATGGGGTCGCAGCACTTTTCCGGTGGCGGTGATCTTGAACCGCTTGGCCACTGCCTTCCGGGTCCTTACACCTTTAGGGCGTCGCATAAATCGTATTCCTAACCAAAAAGAGCCCGCACTGTAGGCAGCCCCAAAACGCAGTGCAAGCTTGAAATGCCAAAAAACAGGGGAACGAATTGTTTTCCATTCACCGGCTGTGCAATCGCCTCTCGAGCTGCGCGTACAGCTCGGCTGCGTCCGCTGCGTGGACCACATTGCCGCCGGGAGAGACGATCCCATAGCCGGGGCCGTAAGCCGGCCCGTTCGCGACGCACACGTCCGTGTTGCAGTCGCGCAATTGGTCCTGACACCGCTGGATCACGCCATGGCGCGTCCCGTCCACCTCGAATTTCCATCCGGCCAGAAAGGCTTCTGGAAACCAGGTCCGCAGTTTGGCGATCACCTTCGGCGTCGGAACAAGCTCGGCGAGCAGAACGCCTGCGCGGGTCGGGTGCTTGGCGGTCTCGAGGACGCGCAACTCGCCCGGTGTCGGTTGTTCGAAGACGCGTCCGAACCTGAAGTCGCTCACCGCCGCGGCATGGAACACGGCGCCGACGGGCTTCCCGGCCTGCTGTTGCAGGCGCTGCTGGAGGTCGGCGACGGTCGTGAACCGCTCGATGTGGTTTGCCCGACAGGGGCCCGCCCAGGAGGCGAGCGCGCCGAGAAGCAGGGACACCACGTGCCCCCTGTCGGCCAGGTCATTGGCGAGTTCGACTCCCAATCGTCCGGTCGACGCATTCGTCAGGCGTCGAACCTGGTCGAGGGGTTCGTACGTCGGACCGGCGGTGACCAGGCAGTTCACGGTTCGTTCAGGCCGAGCGGGGCGTTGTCGATGAGGCGGACCTTGCCTACGAACACGGCCAGGGCCATGCGGGAAGTCTGGCGCACGGCACGAGTCGGTTCGAGGGTGTCGGGATCGAAAAAGGCCACATAATCGAGACGGGCAGCCGGTTCAGACGCCACCAGCCTGGCCACTCCCTTTTGCAGTTGGGCGGCAGGGACGGCGCGCTGCGCGGCCCGGACGCGGCCTTGGGCCCACTGGATCGAGCGCCAGAGCACCGTCGCCTGAGGGCGTTCGTCGGGTGCGAGGCGCTGGTTTCTCGAGCTCATGGCCAGCCCGTCGCTCTCGCGCACCGTGGGGGCCACCACGATCCGCAGCGGGAAGTTCAGGTCCCGCACCATGCGGCGCACCACGGCGGCCTGCTGCCAGTCTTTCGCGCCGAAGACCGCGAGGTCGGGCAACACCAGGTTGAAGAGCTTGGCGAGGACCGTCGTAACGCCGCGAAAGTGGGTCGGTCGCGCGGACCCCTCCATCGAGCGGGCCAGCGCCTCCTCGACGACGTAGGTGCTCAAAGGCGGGACGGGCGCCTGCGGATACATCGCGGTGTCGCCGGGCACGAAGAGAACATCCACGCCGGCCGTCCGGCAGAGGGCGCGATCCCGCGCCGGATTCCGCGGATACGCCGCCAGGTCCTCATGAGGCGCGAACTGTGTGGGGTTGACGAACAGGCTGACCACGACGCGCCCGCTCGCCTTCACACGCCGACGCGCTTCCTGGACAAGGCTCAGGTGCCCGGCGTGCAGGGCGCCCATCGTGGGCACGAATGCGACGCGCACTCCTTGACGCTTCCAACGGCGAGCCAAACGCTGCATTTCGTGCAGGCGGACGACGATTCGCATGGCGGTGAAGATGAACAGTCCGAGGGCGATGTGCGATTCAAATCCTGCATGGACGTCAAGGTCTGGCTTCGGACTGCAAGAGCGCTTCGAGGTCTTTCGCGGTTTCCGTGCGGGTCGGGTCCAGTTTCAGGGCCTGGCGGAAATGACGGATCGCCTTCGATCGAGAGCCCTCGGCCCGGTCGAGGGTGCCCAGTCCGGCGTGTGCATCGGCGGAGTCCGGGTTCAGTTCCAGGGCCTTGGCAAAGGAGGCGCGCGCCTGATCGTTCTTTCCCTGGTGTTGGAGGAGTTTGCCGATTTCGTTGTGGGATCGTGCGGTGTGGGGAATCAGGCGGGCGACCTCGCGCCATTCCGCTTCGGCGGCGCTGGAGTCATCGAGTCCAACCAGCAGGCGGGCGGTCAGTTCGTGCAGCATCCAGTCGCCGGGGTTGGACGCTGAGGCCTGTCGGCAGACCTCCATGGCGCGGCGGCGGGCGACTGGTTTGGCATGGCCGCGCAGGCCGGCCAATTCGTCATCGAGTTGTTTCAGGCGTTCCGTATGGCCGAGTTGCTGTCTGTAGATCGGTTCGTCAAAACGGCGCCGCACAACCTTGGCGATCTCGTACCGTTGGCTGTCAGTGTAGCCCAGGCGCGCGGCGCATTCCTCGATCGAGAGCCAGGCAGCCGGCGGCTGCGACCGCGGGGCGGCGCGATTCGGGAGCATGGCGGCGACCTCGTCGGCGAAGAGCCGGGCGAGGAGGTAATTGCCCTCAAAAGTGAAGTGGACGTGTTCATAGAGCAGTTCCTCGCCGGGCATGCCGTGCTTGCTCTCGCGCTCGAAATGCCTTTCCGCATCCAGGAGACGAACGCCGCGTTCGGCGTGGCGCGCAACAGTCTGGCGGATCGACTCGTTGTGGCGGGAGTCGGTCCGGAACCGGAGCGTGTCGAGGTCTCGGGCGAGCGTCAGATGGTTTTTGGCCTCGTTGGTCTGGCCGAGGGCCAGGCAACAGGTGCCCCATTGGAAGTGCAGATCGGCGTAGGTCTCATCGAGTTTTGCGGCGGATTCGTAGTTCCGAATTGCGGCTTCGAATGCGCCGTTGGTTTGAGCCGTGACGCCGGCGTTGTAGAACCGTTCCCACTCGACTCGATCGCCTTCGGTCAGGCCGGCCCGGTGCAGCGAACCGAAGGGCGGCCAGTCGCGCAGGCGCGACACCATGGTGCTCACAACCACCCGCGCCCCCGCGTCCGCGCCCAGCGCGATGAGGTCGCCGAGATTCCGTTGGAAATGGCGATTCAGACTCTCCAGGCGCGGATCGTCGCGGCGCACCTGCTGGCTCATGAACATCGACATGCCGCCCCAGCCCAGGGCCGCTTCGGGTGATGGGCTCAATCGTTGAAGCCACTGGTCGAGCCACTGGGCGGAGCGGGCCGTCTTGAGCGCGAGACCTGTCCGGATGATGGGAAGCGGGGGCGTTTGGCGGCCAAAGACGGTGCCGGTTCCGAAGGGGCCGATGACCTCGTTATTGCCCATGTACACCAGCCAGATGTCGCCCCGCAGGCTTTGACAGTCGCGCGCGATCGGCAGGATCACATGCGAATTGATGGCTGTGAACGCGGTGTTGACGACTTCGAATTGGGTGCCCGGGGAGCGCGCGCGCAACAAGGTCTCGAGGATGCGCGAGAAACCGAACGCCGGCGCCGGATCTCCAATCGCAGCCGACTCACCGAACACGAAGATCCGGCAGGTGCCATCGGGCTTCGATGGATTCAGCACAAGAAACTCGGGGGTCTTTGCGAGGGTGCGCGGGACAAATCGCCAGGCGAATCGCTGGTTCTCGACCCGCAGACTCGGGTCGACGGCGCGATGGCGCACGAAAAAGGCCGTCTCGTATCCAAAGCCGGTCAGGCGCAGAACCAACTCGATGAGGGCGATTCCCAACAGGGGGACCAGCAGCGCCGCGCCAAGGCGAAACCAGCGCCGCCGGCGCTCGATCGCGTCCGCCCCCTGGGACGACGGCTTGAGTCGATCCTCCCGCGGGGATGGGGGCGCGGGCGCCCTCGATTGAGATCGGGCTTTCTTCACGGCCATTGCAGTAGAACCTTTTGGCGCTGGAACATCGTGCAATCAGGTCATGTTCGACTTGTCTACAGAACGTCTGATCGGTCGAGGATTCTAGACAGCCGGCCTGCAGCGCGCGAACGAAAAACGCCACGGGCCGGGATAGGCAATGGATCTGGCTGTGGAGCGCCGGCTTGCAGCCGGCTTAAGGAGATCGGAGTTCGGAGATCGGAGTTCGGAGTTGGGTGTTTGGAGATGGGGGGGGTGCGCTGGTGCGCCGGTGCGTCGGAGCGCCGGCTTGCAGCCGGCTCCGTACCGATGTCTGTCCTTGCGCCGCGTGGGGGCACGCGGCCTACAGAATGGGCATCCTCAGCTTGGAGGTCCCCTGACCCGGCGTTGGAGTTTGGACACTATTCGCATTGGACTTCATCGCACACTTCATCGATCCGTGGCGAGCAGCACCAAGAGGCAAGGATGTTCTCCCTGGATGAATCGGAGCCGTGGCTACCGGCGAGTCGTTGCGCGCCCGGCCTTGCCTCTGTGCTCGCGTTCTCTCGGCGTATGCGCTATACAGAGCGACATAAATGATGCAGCGCCGGGTCAGGGGACCCGGCGTGCTACAAGCCTGTAGGCCGCGTGCCCTCACGCGGCGGAAGTTCTAAGGCTGTGTATCGAGAGGGTGGAACGGACATGAACGCGAGCGATTTCCTTCGGCTGGGCGTGCCCCTGGGTGAGGCCACCCGGCGCGCGACGGACTTCGTCTGCAAGTTCATTCTCGGGGGAGGGGACAAGTCGCGGCTGGCGGAGGAAGTGAAGGCAATTGTCGAGGATCCGGCGTCGTTTTTGACCGATCCGCTGCGTGCGGGGTTTGCCCAGGCGCTGCTCGACGCCGCGCCTCCCCCGCGTGCCGAGCCGATCTCTTACCGGCAATGGGGTTCGGGGCTGGAGCCGGAAGCCGTCCTGCAGATGGAGAAGGCGTGTTTGTTGCCGGTGGCGGTGGCTGGGGCTCTCATGCCCGACGCGCACGTCGGCTACGGGCTGCCGATTGGGGGCGTTCTGGCTACGGAGAACGCGGTCATTCCCTATGCCGTGGGGGTGGACATTGCCTGTCGGATGAAGATGACCGTGCTGGATCTGCGGGTCGAGGACCTCGATCGGAGGCAGGACCGGCTCACGCGGGCCATCGAGGCCGAGACGCGGTTTGGCGTCGGCGCCGCTTTCAAACAGAGGCGCGGGCACGAGGTGATGGACGCGGATTGGTCGGTGAGTCCTGTCACGAACCAGTTCAAAGACAGGGCGTGGGCGCAATTGGGCACGAGCGGCAGTGGGAATCATTTCGTCGAGTTTGGCGTGTTCACGGCGCACGGGCCCATTCGAGCGCCGGGTCAGTCTCAGCAACTGCCTGCGGGGAGCTACGTGGCGTTGCTGTCGCACAGCGGAAGCCGGGGGACGGGGGCCGCGGTGTGCGATTATTACAGCCAGCGGGCCTTCAGCCAGTTTGCGGATATGCCCAAGGAACTGAAGCGTCTCGCCTGGTTGTCCCTCGATTCGCAGGAAGGCCAGGAGTATTGGAACGCGATGGAGTTGATGGGGCGCTACGCGGCAGCGAACCATGCGTGCATCCACGCCCACATCGCGGCGCACCTCGGCGCGCAAGTCCTGCTCGATCTCGAGAATCACCACAACTACGCGTGGAAGGAACGGCACGCGATCGGGGGCGTCGAGCGCGAGGTGATCGTCCATCGCAAGGGCGCCACGCCAGCCGGCGCGGGCGTGCTGGGGATCATTCCGGGGTCGATGGCCTCGCCGGGTTTCGTCGTGTGCGGCAAAGGCAACCCGGAGTCTCTGAACTCCGCCTCCCATGGCGCCGGGCGCGTGATGAGTCGCGCGCGGGCGAACAAGACGATCCAGTGGAAGGCGGTCAAGGCGGTCCTGCGGGAGCGGGGTGTGACTTTGATTTCGGCGGGATTGGACGAAGCGCCGATGGTCTACAAAAACATCCGCGAGGTCATGGCCGCCCAGAGCGATCTGGTGACGATTCTCGGGCAGTTCGACCCGAGGCTGGTGAAGATGGCGCCGCCGGGCGAACGCGCGGAGGATTGAGGCGATGGCTCGCTTAGGATGCTTGATGGCCGGATGCGCCTTGGTCGTGTCGCTTGCGGCCGGGGCGAAGGCTCAGGGACTCGAGATCAGCGAGTTTCTCGCGATCAACGATGGCGGTCTGGCGGACGAGGACGGCTCGCATCCCGACTGGATCGAGATTCACAATGGGGGGCCTGCGGCGGTTGATTTGGGGGGCTGGCATCTTACGGACGACGCGCTCGACTTGTCGAAATGGTCCTTCCCTTCGACCCTCCTTGCGCCAGGCGGGTATCTGGTTGTATTCGCGTCCGACAAGAACCGCGCCAGATCGGGCCAGCCGCTGCATGCCAACTTCAAGCTTGCGGGCGAGGGAGACTACCTCGCCCTGGTGGCGCCGGATGGTGCAACGGTGGCCTGGCAGATTGCCCCGGCCTATCCGCCGCAGCGTGCCAACGTCTCCGCCGGGCCGGCGGGCCTCGTGGACGCAACCGAACCGCTTCCCGCCCACAGCACGGTTCGGTGGCATGTGCCCACCGATGATGCGTTCGGGACCGCCTGGATCCAGCCGGGCTTTGCCGACGCCGGTTGGGCGGAGGGTCGGACGGGATTGGGCCACGACGTGGCCGGCTCTTCACTGCCGGTGCTGAGCCTCGATTTCAATGATCGCAGCAAGGATCGAACCGAGCCTGGGTTCTCTCCCTTTGTTCTCGATACCGTCGGCGGCGCCGAGGCCGTCCAGTTCTCGGCTCTCACGCGGACGTTTGGAGACTGCTCAGTCACTTTGCGGCCGGTTGGCGGAATTGGTTTGGACGACCGGGTCCGCGCGACGCCGGTCAACGCGGGCGCGTTCACCCAAGCGGCGCTGCTTCGCGACTTTGTGTTCGCGACCGATCTTTCGGGCAGTCAGGGGCTCGACATCGAGGTGACCGGCTTGGTCGTCGGGGGGAGATACAGAGTCGAGATTTGGTCCTATGACACGGGCAGTTCGGGCAGCCGCGTTTCGGACTGGACGATCAACGGCGAGTTGCTCGCGGACGACTACACCTTCGACGGCTCGGTCGCGCCCGAGGACAACACCCGGTATCGAATCACAGGCGTGGCCACGGCCGACGAGGCGGGCCAGCTTCGGATCGAGGCCCGCCGCGAGCGCTCGAGCGCAAGCTACGGCGTGTTCCTCAACGCGCTGCGCATCACCCCGGCGTCCCTGCTCGCCGACATCCGGACCGACACCGCGGACGCGATGCTCGGGCGCGGCGCGTCGCTCTACGCGCGCCTGCCATTTGTCCTGGCGAGCGACGCGCACGTCACACGCTGCACGCTGCGAATCCGTTACGATGACGGCTTTGCAGCGTGGCTGAACGGGACCGAGATTGCGCGCCGGAACGCCCCGGAGACGCTTGGCTGGGATGCGCGGGCCACGGCCGCGCAGCCTGGCGGGGCCGCGTTGGTGTTCGAGGAGATCGCGGTGCCGGCGGCGTTGCTGGCGCCCGGCACGAATGTCCTGGCCGTGCAGGGGCTCAACGCAACTGCCGCTGACACGGATTTCTTCCTGTTGCCCGTGATCGAGATCCGCGGCCCGCCGTCGGGATCGCTCCGCTATTTCCTCAACCCGACGCCGGGAGCAGCCAATGCGTCCGGCTATGCGGGGCTGGTGGCGGGCCCGCGCTTCAGCATCGAACGCGGGCCGCGGAGCGACCGCATCGAGGTGGCGCTCGAATGCGCCACGCCGGGGGCTGAGATCCGTTACACACTCGATGGCCGCGAGCCGACGGCGGCCACAGGCCATCCCTACGTCGATCCGGTCGAGGTCTCTCAAACGAGCGTGTTGCGGGCGGGCGCGTTCCGCGCCGGCTGGATCCCGTCTCGCATCGAGACGCAGACATACATCTACATGGATCAGGTTGCGCATCAACCGGCGGCACCGCCGGGCTGGCCTCCAACCTGGGGCAGGGACGCCGAGGTCGACACGAACGACGGGCCAAGCGATGGCACGGTGCCGTCCGATTACGAGATGGACCCGAACGTCACCGGCCACACCCTGCCGGGCTACGGCATCGCCGATGCCCTTCGGGCACTGCCTCTGATGGCGGTGACGCTCGATCCGGATGATTTCCTGGGCGTGTCCTCGGGCATTTACTCGCATCCGCTGTCGTCCGGGGATTCTTGGGAGAAGGCCTGCGCGATCGAATACATGTCCTGGGACGGCGGCGGGACCGACGCCTTCCAGATCCCGGCCGGCATTCGCATCCACGGCGGTTCGAGCCGCCGCCCCTATCGCCTTCAGAAGCACGGATTCCGCATCGCGCTGCGGGGCGACTACGGCGCATCGAAGCTGGTGCACGATCTCTTTCCGGGCTGCGGCGTGACGGAGTTTGACCGGCTGGTGCTCAGAGGCTTCTTCACCGACGGTTGGGGGCTCGTTTCGTGGGATCCGGCCCGTTACAGGCCTGACGATTCGGTCGGCTTCCGCGACGTGTGGATGAAGGAATCGCTTCGGGCGATGGGACATCCGTCGGCCGCGGGTTCATTTGTCCACCTCTTCATCAATGGCCTTTACTGGGGGATCTACAACCTGGCCGAGCGCATCGACGAGCGTTTCTGCGCGGCCCATTTTGGCGGCCTGGCGGACGATTACGATGTGATCGCCGATTTCAACGAGCTCAAGGCCGGAACGCGGGCGGCCTGGGATGCCGTGCAGGCCGCCGCCGCGGCGGGTCTCGAGACCCCGGCGGCCTACGCCGCGTTCACCGACCAGGTCGATGTCGTCAACCTGGCCGATTATATGTTGCTTCACTTCTTCGCCGACTGCGAGGACTGGCCGCATCACAACTGGTACGCCGTTCGCAGCCGGGTTGCTCCCGGCGCGAAGTGGCGGTTCCTTGTCTGGGACCAGGAAATCGCTCTCGACAATCACGCGATCGACCGCACGGACGCGCGGGATGCCGGCACGCCCGCGGCGTTGTTTCAGGCCCTGCGCCGCAACGCCGAGTTTCGAGTGCTCTTCTCGGATCGCGTTCACCGGCATCTGAGCAGCGGCGGGGCGCTAAGCCTCGAGGCAAGCCGGGCGCGGTGGAACGTTCTGGCCGCGGCGCTTGACCGGCCGATTGTCGCCGAGAGCGCGCGCTGGGGCGACACGGCGGACGAGACGCCCTACGGCAACACGGAAAGCCGCCCCGGCGTCCCGCTCAAGCGCCAATACACCCGCGAAGCCGACTGGCTGCCCGCCGCGGTCCATGTGAGCGATGCTTATCTGCCCAGCCTGTTCGAGGAGGCCAACGACTACGCGATCCTGACCGAGTTGCGCGCCGCCGTGCTCTTTCCCGCCCTCGACGCGCCGTCGTTCTCGCTTCGGGGAGGCCTGGTTCCCAGCGGCGCCGCGCTGTTCATCGGTGCGCCGACCGGGACAATCTACGTCACGACCGACGGCTCGGATCCGCGCCAGGCGCTCACCGGCAATCCGCAAGGAGTGGCATATTCGGGTCCGGTGGTCCTGTCCCGTCCGTTGACAGTCCGCGCCCGGACGCGCAACGAGGCAGGCGAGTGGAGCGCGGTGACGGAGGCGGGTTTTGTGCCTGGTGTCCCGCCCACGCCGGAGAACCTCGTCGTTTCCGAGATGATGTATCATCCCCGCGGCGCCTTCGCGGATGCCGAGTTTATCGAGCTGTGGAATCCCGGACGGGAGACCGTTCATCTCGCCGGCGTTGCCTTTACGGAGGGCATCGGTTTCACGTTTGCCGAGGACGCGTTCATTCTGCCGGGGACGCGCCTGGTTTTGGTGCAAAGCCGCCCGGCGTTCGAGGCGTTGCACGGCGCCACAGTGGCGGTCGCCGGCGAGTTCTCGGGAAGCCTCAACAACGCCGGCGAACGGATCACTCTGACGGCGCCCGACGGCGCCGATGCGGACACGGAGCCAGACCTGCTGCACTCGTTTGTGTACAGCGATGCTGCGCCCTGGCCGGCCGAGGCCGATGGCGGTGGGCATAGCCTGACACAGATCGAAGGCGCTCGGGACCCGGCCGATCCGGGAGGCTGGCGAATCAGCCTTGCGCCTGACGGAACTCCCGGTTTTTCCGACGCCGTGCGCTTCGCGGGCGATCCGCAAGCCGACACCGACGCCAACGGGCGACCCGACCTTCTCGATTACGTTCTGCCTGACGGACGGCTTGAGGGGCAGGGGGGCCACTGGCCGTTGGCCCTTTCCTTCGAGCGGCAGCTTGCGGCAGACGACGCGGTGTGTGCCTTGGAATGCTCGGACGATTTGGCCGAGTGGACCGCGGTCGATGCGTCCGTCGGACGGAGCGGGAGCCTCCTGCCTGGGGGCTTGTGGCGCGAGACGTGGCGCCCGGCCCCGGGGGCGGGGACCGCGCGCTATTACCGCATCCGCGTCGATCGGCGTTGATGCTCTGGCCGAAGAACGGCCAGTTTGTCATGCTGTCCGGAATCCGACGCAAAACAACCGCAAACAACCAGATGCGTGTTCGGGTTAGAAAGGCATGCCAACGAGCCCGGTTACGGTTCCTCGCGAAGCTAAGTGCCTCGATTCACAAATACGATCACGTATCCGGACTGCGAAACACCAAGTATTGCTCACTCGGCACCAAGTCCTGAGGCCATGAGTTCGTCAGCGAACTTATGGATCGAAGGACTAAGAAACAACCGGGCTACGGGCTTTGGATTGGGACCAGGCCCCGCTGTTGGGCGATGAGGATGGCCTCAGCGCGGTTGCGGGCCCCGAGCTTCTCGCGAATCGCAACGAAATATCCGACCGCGGTGTGCAGGGAGAGGCCGAGGGCCTCGGCGATTTCCTTGTCCATCGCGCCGCGGGCGGCCAGGAGCAGCACCTGTTTCTCCCTTGGCGAAAGGGCGACACGCTGGGCGGCCTGGGCGAGCACTTCGGTTGCCCGGTTCGACCAGTGGCTGCCTCGAGTGACGGTATCGTGCAGGGCCTGGCGAATCTCCCTGAGGTTCGCTGTCTTGAGCAGGTAACCGTCGAGCCGGGCCTGCGCCGCGTGCAGCACCTCGGTTTCGGTGAGGAAGGCGCTGCAGATCAGGACGCGCAGCGTGGGCCGAACACGCTTAAGCGCTTCGCCGATCTCGATTCCGGAGTCTGCGCCCATCCGGAGGTCGACGACCGCCAGGGTCGGGTCCGCCGATTCCAGGCAGGCGAGCGCCTCCTCCCGCGTGCCGGCCTGGGCAACCACCTTGAAGCCGGGAGTGGAATCGACGACGCTCGCCAGCCCGAGCCGGTACATCGGATGGTCGTCTACCAACACCACTCGAGTTTGAGGGGCTTGCGAGTGCTGGCGATTGGTCATGGCTCACCGTGTACAATTGGCGAACGCAGAGACTATCAAGGAGGTTGTCTCACATCCAAATGTCGGATTTCAAATCTATTGTGGGCGAGGAACCACCACGCGCACGCGGGTCCCTTGTTCGGCTGCGCTGAAGACGTGGAACGACGCGCCGAGCTTGGCCGCCCGGTGGCGCATGCTGACCAGACCCAGGCCGACGCTCTCGAGATCGGGACGCGTCGCTGCCGGGTCGAAGCCGAAACCATCATCCAGCACTTCCAGGACAAGCTGGTCTGGTCGGTAGTCGAGCCTGATTTCCAGGTGCTTGGCGTGGGCGTGTTTCAAGACATTGGCAACTGCCTCGAGCGTGAGCCGCCGCAGTTCAGCCAATTGGGCGGGCGCCAACGGCCATGGCTGCCCCGCACTCGTGAACTGCGCCTCGAGCCGATTGGCGCAGTTGGTCGCCGCGATCACGCCCTGCAACTGGCTCTCCAGCGCGGCCTCGGGAGCCGTCTCGTG
>ERZ795055.3222-NODE-3222-length-12041-cov-4.765143_pt1 | contig 12041 bp, 17 predicted proteins | sample MGYA00375139_ERZ795055 | MGnify/ENA primary metagenome ERZ795055 (study PRJEB30184, sample SAMN05720283) | anaerobic digester metagenome | isolation source: active sludge of municipal wastewater-treating anaerobic digesters | place: USA | collected 2015-01-23 ...
ATAAGCCAACGGAACCCTGATGTAAGGGAGCACCCCCACCACCTTAGCCGGAACCGGGCTGGCAGCCATGCCGGCTTTGATTTCGGCATAGATCGTTGATCCGAGAAGCGGCTTGATAACAGTATCTTCAACAAATTTGATGTGTTGCTGAAGCCGCAGGAAAGTAATCCGGCTGGCGTTGATATAATATATAGAGTTGAAAACGGCGGCTGTTTCGAAAAACGCCTGTTTGAAAACCGTATATGTTGCCGATGCCGAAAATTCTGAAAACGAAGTGATATTTTCTTCAAGGAATACAAGGATATCGTCGAGCATGTTATACCCGCTGTTCTTGAAATAATCGCGAAGGTTGTCTTCCTGATATTTGAAAAGCGATTTTGAGTGTTCTGAATCGGTGCGCCTGAAACCCATGTCAGTAACAGAGGCATTAAGAAAGTCGAAACCTACGAAATAAGCCAGGTGGATAATGGCATGCTGTGCTTTCTGAAGCAGGGTTTCCATGTCGTCCTGAACCGGTGTGGGATTGTCGTAAGGATAATCCTCGTAAAACTCAGTAAGTTCAGCATACATATTGGTACCCAGCAATGGCTTGATAAATGCGGTTTCGGCATTTTGCAGGTGAGGTTTCAGCCTGTTGAAGTCGTTGGCTGCCCCCACAGGCATGATATCTTTTATTTCGTTGATTGAACCTAACAGCATAACGGAAAGGATTAAGTTAAGAAATAATTTTCTGTGTTCCGGCGCCGGTATCGAGCGTGGTAAGGATGGTATTCCGGAACCGCAGTTCAATATCTTCGGCCAGCCCGTTGAAACGCAGGTAAGCTTCGAGCGGATCGAGCATGTTCTGGCGGTCGATCCAGGCATTTGCGATATTAACCAGGAATGCTTCCCTGATGTTCGATCCTCCCTGGTTGCCAGCATAGGTTCCCCCGGGCATGCCGGCCCCCATCACGTTGGGGTTAATCATCAGGGCAAACAGGATTTCGCTGTTTGCCGCTGCCGAGGTAATCAGGTTCTGATCGCTGTTAAGCTTGTTCGATAGCGGTTCAATGATCCACTGTTCTTCGGCCTTTCCGTTGGTGGGGTTGATTTCATAGAAGGTGAAGATCGGCTTTTCAGCATTCTCCGAACCACAAAGATTTTCTTCAACGTCGTCCATATAATCGCTGATGGCTGTCTGGCGTTCGCTGATGGTTTTAAATTCGCCGGCAGGGAACTTCCTGTCCCAGAAAGCATAGGGGATTTTGACATGCCATTTCCAGGTTATCTGGTTTTCGTATGCTTTTTTCAGGAAATGGGGAACCGAATAAGCCACATCGGTCCATCCGGCCTGGTATGCCGTGTACCATATAGGCTCGGAATAATACTCGTTGTTGCTCCACGAATCGCGGATCACGAAAATAAAAGATTTGCCCTTTATTTTGCCGTTTTTCTTCAGACGGAGCAAATGGGAATGAGGGTCGTATTCGTCGAGAACATCAATAACCTGCAATTCTTCAGCTGTGGGAGTATCGGGCCATTTGCCCGAAACAATACATTTTTCAATGATCCCCGATTCATTCGCTGAAGAGAGTCTGCAGTAACGGGCATTGATGTTGTTGATACCTACCAGCTGATCGCCAGTTACCGAGGGGATCATTTGTGCGAAAGCAGCGCCGAACTTCAGGTAATCGCGCAACGATTTTTCGAGGTACCTGCGAACCAGCCGGCTGTTGATGAACAGGCGTAATTTCTGATCGTCGACCACCTGTAGCTCTTCATTCCCTTTGTCGTCGAACCCGGTGATACGGACAGGGAAAATACCCTGGCCCAGGGTAAGATTGCGCAGGAATTTCAGGCCTGTGTTCAGAACTCCGGTTTTCCCGATGGTTGTTATGGCGGTATCGGGAAAATTATTTGAAGATCCCCAGTCGGCCACTTCAATGTCGCCCACATAGGTAATATCGGGATCGTCGTTCTGTGGTTCGGCAACCGACTTGGGTTTATCGGCAGGGACCCCGGTTGTTGATGCAAAGTATCTGGATCCGTAAGCCATTAACGGAACCCCGTGTCGGTTAAATTGGATATCAGCCATTATAAAACTACTTTTTTGTTATTCCACTCCACAATTGCGTCGATATCGACAGCGTGAATATGGCCCGATTGGTTTAAATTTTTATCGACAGGCTTCACGCCACGCATGCGGTTTTCCGATGCATTGAACGGGAGGCCGGAGGCAACACCCTGAGGGATGTAAACAAGTTCACCATTTTTTTTGACGAACTTTATGGAGAAAACCACGGGATTACCCCCGGGATCTTCTTTTATGTCGTATTCGCGAAGCATTAAATTCCGCCGTATGGTTTCCACATGACAAAAATTAAAACATTGAAACTTTTGAAACGAAATTAATGGAGAGCAATTTCCCGGGAAAGGACAGCATTAAAACGGCTTTTTATGAAGCGACCAAAAAAAAGGCACCTCTGTGAGGAGGCACCTTAAAAGAGCGCTGAAGCCTACCGTTCAGAATTTGATCTGGGCTTCAACTTCCATGAGTTTTTCATCTACCGTTTCGCGCATCACATCCATTACCCTGGATATAAGCGCTGCATTGTAGGTTTTAAACTCAGTGTGACTGGTAAGATCGTGCAGTACGAGCTGGTTGCTGAGCCCATCGGCAGAAATCCGGAAAGTTTGAAGACTCCGGCGGCTTTCCAGGAGTTTTTTCCTCCTGTCTACAAGGATGTTCAGATCTTCGAGTTTCTGAATCTTCTCATCCAGCGAAAGCTCAGGAACAACCTCTACTTCTGGAACGATCGGATCGGTTTGTAAAGCTTCCTGATCAGGGTTCTTTACTACCGTCATGGTGGCGGCTTCAGTGGTTTCTACGTGCTTTTTTGCTGTATTACTCATTTTGTTTTGCCGTTGCCCTACGGACTTATTTTGGTATCTGGCACACCGGTTAAATAATGGCCATACAATCATTGAGCTGTTCGGGATCAGGGCAAGGGCGGCCATCGCATGCAGAAAAAGTAAAAGGGTAACACGATGGGCGCTCGTATTACCCTTGCCTGTTCCCGAAAGCGAAATAACTTTGCCGGTATTTAACCGGAGGCAGTAATCCCGGGATAAAGGGAAAAACCGTTATCCTGGCATTTTACAGGGGAAAATGTGACGGGGATTCCAGTAGGATGGACGGATTCCGTACAGGAAACCGTCTCCGCGGACGGGTACGGCACGCATAAGGCGCCCTCCAGGGCCACGGATGGCCCAGTCTTCTGGCCAATCGATAACTTCCCATCGCAGGACGCTCCCCCATCCTTGTGCTGTTTTCTTTCCAAGGTGGGTGCAGAACCGGAGTAAATTTTCAAGTTCTTGTTTATCTCCTATGCAATACCATTCGACATAGATCGCATGACGGTAGTAGATATTCACATGGTATGCTTTGTATGTTCCTGCATTGATCCTGATTTTTTTATTGTGATCGAGCATACCGGAGAGGGAAAGATCAAATCGTTTCACATAGAAAGTATTATCCTCCACGGTATGTTGCGGCCACTGGGCGAAGGAGCAGTGGTAGAACCAGGAATCATCCTTCGGTCCGGCTTTGATGATGGGCAGGGTAATTCCTGCTCCTTCCCGTATGTTGCTTTCACCGGGCTTGGAAATGAATTGTTCACCCATGATGTCGCGCACCTGGTGGTAATATAGAATTCCATCGAGCGGAAGAAACTGGTCGGAAATTACGCCTGTTTGGAGGTAGGCGCGGACACGGAGTTGTTGGTAGTTATTCATAAGAATTCATTTACATCTGGGAATAAACGACAGAGATTATTAAATGCTTGAATGTCTCTGTTTTTCAATGATTGAAGGCATTCATTGATGTGAGTTCTGGGGATTCCGCTGGTTGTACGTGCAGAAATTCCTTCAAACTGATATTTACTCAAAAGTGGAAGATTATGAAATGCAGTATAGGCAGCAATATCTTCTGTTTTCCAATCGGCAAGTGGAGAAACTTTTATTTTTCCTGAAGTCAAACGGTGAAACATTCCATATTTTTTCAATGAAATGCGCCTTCCAAATGATTCCTGAGATCTGATTCCTACAAAAAAAGCATCCCATTGATCAGACCAGGCAGCCATACGGTTACGCTGATCGTGCTTTACTTTTATAAGACCACCTTCACAGAATACTTCATGATAATTTATTCCATGTTTCAGCCAGTACTGAATTACTTTTTCATAATTATCCAGTATTCTGGTTTCCGGATGTGAAGCAAAAACGACGGGGATATCTGGTTTTTGCTTGAGAATAAGATGAAGCATAACGGAACTGTCTTTCCCGAATGAGCAGGCTACATAAGGGTTTTGCATCCTGGCCAGCGACCAGCGGATGAAGCCTTCTGTTTTTGCGACGAGGGCTTTGTAGGAGTTAAGTCGGGCATAGAGCAGGGCAGATCGGTGATCCATATTGAAAATCTCGGATTTTGGATTTACGATTTAGGATATAAATAACTTATTTCATTTCATTAAGATATTTTCGGATTCCGTCTCCGTGTTGGTCGAGATGGGTTTTGTATTTTGTGCCGATGGTAACATCAAGCTCGGTGCCGTTCAGGTTGACCCGGCTATCAACTTCAACCCATCTGTCGAGTTTGATGCTGATCTCCCCATGCCCGACGGCGCTTTTACCTCCTACATTCGGTGATTTTGAGAATTCAAGAACCGTTGCAAGGAAGGCCTCAAATTCTACATCTGAAACATCTTCCAGTGTTATTTTCCAAAAGAACTGGGTGCCGGCAGCGATTGTTTCGACGTCGTACTTCATTTGTTGTGGGGATGCTGGTTTTGCGGGGACGGAGTTGGAAACTCCGTCGCCCAGTTCCGGGCGGCTGATGAGCATACGGACGCGGTCGTTTTTTTCGTCGTCGCGACGAGTGTACATTTCGGTTTGACAATACTCCCAGACCGTCTGTATATTTTCAGGGAGAAAACGCTCAGGGATCAGGTGGGCTGTTTCGGTGCAGATAGGAATGAGCTTCCCAATCTTAAGTTTTCCTGGCATGATGGTATTTCCGGCGGCACCGCCGAAAAGTGAAATGAGGGGGATGGTTTCGCGCATGTTACGGAAATGCTCGATGTCGATGTGTCCATCACCGGTGCTGGTGAGGGCACCTCCGGAAAACAGGAAATAGAATGCTGAAAGCGGGAGTCCGGTTACTTTTCCGTTTTCTTCACTTACTCCGTATCCAAGTTGGCGGAGCATGGATAACATGCCACGGTCGCGAAGAATGCCCCGGATTGCATTTCCTGAGACGACCGGAACCCTGGCAACTTTACCGTTTGGCTGTGCAAATTTTTCACGGCGAAGTTGGGTAACTGTTCCGTTGCGCTCGCCGCCATTGTGGGTGATACTGCTCAATGCAGTAACTACTCCTTCAAGAATGTAGGTTTTCATATAATTTCGGAATTTGAATTTTGGATTTTGGATTTATCTTCTGATAATTCTGTTGTGAATTCAACAGGGATGTCATCGGCAAGGATGCCGGCGGCAGAGAAGTCGGAGCCGGAGCCACGGAATTCAATGGCTTCCTTCCGTTCCTGGTTCATAAGGCGCACGATCAGGATCAGGTATGTTGTTTCTTCCCGGAGCCAGTTCAGGATTTCTTCATCGCATCCGGAATCGATCACGGAAATTATGTCGTGAGAATATTGCGCCTGCATCTCGGTAGGGATGCGGGCCTGGAAGTTGGTTAGGTAAGCGCGGAGTTTACCCGTGTAGGCAGCGGAGCGAACCGCATTCTCGAAGTGATCCCAGATTTCGCGGGAGTACCGTTTTTTGTAATCGTCTGAAATGCATCGCCAGAGCGGCCAGAGCAGCTTCTCGGCAACTTGTTGTTGTGTAATCATGATCAATTTAATTTTAGTTTTCATATCTTAATTATGAGACGCGGCATGTCGCGTCTATACTATATAGAAGCCAGGATGTGAAAGCGAAGAATTGAGTTCCACGGTATTTCTTCAGAATGTTTTCGGTGGGTTTCCATAAATCGAAACCACATTTAAGGATACGGTATTGCAGGTAATTTCCTGATATCACCTCGGTCTGGCTGAAGCCTTGCAACAGCAGGAACATCATTTTTTCATGCAGAAATATCAATGTTTCGATATCTGGAAGAACGAAAATATCATCGAGTTGCCACATTCCCAAACGATGTTTGAACAAGAGGTGTTTTTGACCTGAATCTGTAAGACATACCAGAGATGCACCTTCGTAAATTAACCTATAGGTTAATTCTTTGTCGGCTTTTGTGAGGCAATGCCAGTTTCCTGATGCATCAACCAGGTGGGAATAGGTTCGGAAACGCTGTGGTTTCTCGCGATTTGTTTTATGTTGGATAAGTTCTGACTGTTCGTCGAAGCAAAATAAGGCCTCATTGCTAATGATATCGCCCGGGCGGAGGAAGGCATGGTCGGTGAAGGTATCTTTTACCCATTTAGTGAAAGGCAGGCCGGTGGATAATTTGCCGGTAATTCGGCAGATTCCGGGTGTATTACCATAAATTTTGCCATTTGCGCCGGCAGAGTAGATTAATTCGCAGGGGTGCATCGACATATTCTGGATTTTTTAATTTTAAGTGCATTGAATGTTTTGTGTGGGATGAACGGGGCGCAAATATTCACCGGGAAATTTTGCAGCATGTAGATTTCCATTTCGGTGTAGTTGGGTATTTTCCTGATGTGTTGGCGGGATAAGAAGGCAAATACTTGGTTTTCGTTTTTGCCGATCAGGGCGGCAATGTCGCGGTATTTCATTTTTTTATAGTTGGCTATGGCAATGAGCCTCTGCCTTGTTTTCCATCGTTGCATATCAATAATAATTGATTGATGCAAAGGTTGGGAAAGATTACGGGAAGAGAAAGGACAAAAAAAATGGGATGATGGATCATGAAATCCGTCATCCCAAAAAAATGGTTAATGTTGTTAAAAACGTTTAACAAAACTTTCGATATCAGATCCTGAATTTTTCCCATACCAGAATACATAGCATTCAAATGAGAGGAAAAAAGTCTGAAAATCATTTAACTCCTTCAACTTTGAAATAAGGGAATTAAAGTCAATAGCCCATTTTGTGCAAAGGCCATCAAGAAGATTAGCATCTTCAACAGAAGCTATTAAAGAACCGGACATAGATGCAATTCTAGGATCGAAAATTGTAGCATTATGAATGTCCACAAGTGCGTTTACTTCTGAAACAGAAAATATTCCTTTCAGTTCGCGCAATGCTTTTCGGCGAAGTTCCAGAAAAGTAGTCGTACAGGTTTGAAGACCCTGGTAGGCATTTTCAAAAATAGAGATCAGCTCTTTTTGAGCACTCTCTTCAAGGTAAGTTGAGACTGTTGGCATAAAATTTAATTTAAAATCAGGAGCCTTTACAGGCTCCTGACAGGTTAATTACTCGGTTTCTGATACATCATCAATTTCACGGTACAAGAATACTTTTCCAACCGGAGTTTTCACTTCACATCTAAGGTATGTACGATGGAGTGCTTCTTGATATTCATCTTCGGCAAACCGACATCTGATGATGTCGATTTCGTGTTCCGGATTTTCATTTTTCGCAGCTTCCAATACTTTCAATTGGTATAAATTCGAGTTATAAACATTCCACGTCTTCTCTTCTTCCTGATCTCCCCATGTAGAGAAGCCCACGGAATTTGCCATTGCCCATTCGGTTTCTGCAATTGATAGCCAGTTCTGATCATGTTTAATACGAAGCTTTAACAGTTCGCTACCGTTTTCTAATGCCCAGGTCATTAATGTATTTCGCGAAGATTCGATGGCCATTTTCTTATTGTTTTCGATCTCCTTTTTAACAGATAAAACATAATCATGCGTTTCTTTGTCAAAATGCATTTTTTTGAGGTTGTTCTGGTAAAAAAGATCTTTTTCGATAAACTCAGTAGCAGCCTCTTTTTTGTTCAGAAATGTGAATCTGTTTTCCAACACAAGTTTTTGAATAGGTAAATCAGCTTCTTCCAACTGTTTTTTAGTAACATCGTCACGGTCCACAAATTTGATACTATCTGAGAACCTATAACTGCTCCCATTAAGTTTATTTGAAACGGTTGCTCCGATATAATTATACCAGACGTGATATGTGCTGGTCCAGACATTAACTGTCAGATCTTTTTCTGAATATCCCAGGGATTTTTGTCTTTCGACATATTCTGAAATACCTTTTAAATCGCATTCTTTAATCTTGCTCAATCCGTTTTCAAGTTGCCAGAGATAGAAAAATCCGTCTTTTTCAATTTCCACTCTTTCCTTTACAAGAGTAATAACAGCTTCGTTGATTCTTTCGACTAAAGTTTTCATAATCTGCACGGTTACTGCCCACGTGCCATTCAGGTTCTTAACTTGTTTCTCCGGGGAAACGCCCGGTCGGTTCGTCAGATACGCTGTTGCCCGATTTCAATACACAAATATACAAAAAATATTTATAATATTATATATAATTCTATAAATATTTAACATGTTATAAAACATATTAAAAAGCAAGTTGCGTCTTCATCTTCTGGGTCTCCACCTCCTCACTGCCCCACATGGCCCGGATTTCATCCATGGTGAACTGTTTGCCGTTCTTCTTCCGGTAATCGCCATACTGCCAGTACCAGGCCAGTTTATTGGGCGAGAACTTGAATCCACGCTCCTTTAGATCTTCCTTCACAGCCCGGGTATTGCCTGTGATCCAGATCCAGGAGCCGATGATTTCGATGGAGACATCCTCAAGGAAGATAACCTCCATGAGTTTTACGCGGATTTCCTCTGAAACGAAGTGTTCCCATGACTTCCGCCCTTCCGAAAACGATGGATTGTCGTTGATCAGCCGTTTGCTCAGAATATCGTACTCGTTGTTGATCTCCTGCATGTCGGCAGTAGAGCCTCCCCTGTCGGGATGGTGCAGAAGGGCCAGCTTCCGGTACATTGTACGCAGCTGGTCCAGGGTGGTAACATCTTTAAACCATTTCATGCGATTGAATTTTAAAGATTACAAAACACCGTTATCGGCAAATGAGTAAAACGATTCAGAGGTAACGATCAAATGATCCAGCACCTGAATGTCGAGGAACTTTCCTGCATCACTGATCCTTTTCGTGATTTGCCGGTCAGCATCGCTTGGAGTAAGATTGCCCGATGGGTGATTATGAGTAAGGATGATCGAGCAGGCACAGGCCTTTAGTGCGACCTGGTAAACCACCCGAACATCGATTACCGTACCAGTAAATCCCCCTTTCGAAAGCTGATGCACTCCAAGGAGCTGGTTGTTACGGTTAAGGTACAGGACATAGAAAAATTCCACATGGTCGAACGATGGCCAGAACTGGGTGCATGCATTGTAAACATCATTGGAGCCTTCGATGTGGATCCGGTTTCTGGCTGGAACGGGGTGAGAATAAGACACATTTATCTCAGCAACTGAATAGTCAAAATTATTCATGGTATTAAATGTTAGGTTCAACAGCATTAACAACCAGCACATTATTTTCAACATGCACATGAATAATTTTTCCGGTGTGGAATCCGGCATCATCGAGCCAGTTCCCGGAAAGTTTGAGAGAAGGAACCGGAGTAAGTTTCCTGGTTAGTTTGTTTTTACGGTACTCCGGTTGAATTTTTAGAACACGAATATAAGACATGATTTTTTACCACTGCCCTGTGGGTTTATATTGGCATCTGGCGCGCCGGTTAATTTTCGGCGTACCCCTTTATTGAGCTGCCAGGGATAAGGGCAATTAAGTAACAATAATCTGAGAAACAGGGGGTAATGTCAGTTTTCACGATTGCAGTTAAGTAAAGACGAAAACTGAACTATCCCCTTGACCGTTCCATGGAGCGATTAATAACTTGCAAGAAAATTAACCCCCCACCTTATGAATTTTGAAAAATGGAATATAATAAAGGAGTAGATCGGGAGTAGTAAGGGAGTAGCAAAGGAGAAGAGCAGGCAAAAGATGCGACAAAAAAAAACCCGCCGGAGCGGGACTTTTCAGGAAAGATCAGAAGGGTAGATCATCGCTGGATTTTGCTTTTGCCTTGGTTTTTTTCGGAGCGGGAGGATCTATATTCGCCACCTTTTGTGAATGGTAACAGGTGTATGTCCTGTTGAACTTGTCTGGTTCTTTGAGCTTGGCAACCTCAAATGTGACGTACTTGACCCCGTCGCGCTCGTAAGCGATTTTTTCAACTTCTTCCAGTCTGAGCGTTACCCTTGCGATCTGAAGATTCGGAACCTGAGTTCCTTTGCCGATGTAAATTTTTTCGTAAGCCATGATGTTAAATTTTAAAGTGTTAATAAATTATGTGCAGCAAATCAGCGTATGAAATAAGAAAAACAAGGAGGAACTGGAATACCGGAGAGACCGAAGGGAGAGAGGATATGCCGGGAAAATCCTTGTTTTCACGGAGTGCGACCAAAAAGAGTTGAAATTTCAGGAGCTTGCTTAGCATAGAATTTTGACACACTTATTTAACAGCGTGTCCGAAAAAATACAGGAAATAGGACCGGTGCAAGATCAGATAGTAGGGTAGCTCAGATAACAGAATAAGTGGAAATCGCCAAAAGTGAGGGGTCCGCCAGTCACAGGTAGAAAAGCTATGAATACGACACTGGTAGGAGCAACCTGCCACTCCAAAAGGTGAAGAATGGAATCAGTTTCGGGGAAATGCCATGCAGAAATGCAGCGAAAAGAAAACTTACCATTTCATAAAAGTACTGCCCGGCAGGCGATTTTAAAGGAAGCAATCATAAATATTGAGAAAGAATTGAACAAAAAAAAAGCGCCCTGAGGCGCTTAATCTGCCATCATTTCCTGGAACCTGTCATATTCCCATTTGAGAAGTTCTTCTGAGAGCGATTCATAATCAGGATCCGGTTCATAAACTGATTCGATGTAATCTGTGAATTCGTCGATAAAGATTTTTTCGGTTTTTGAAGAATGCTTTTTCATTGTAGTAAGTTTTTAGAATTTATATGCAGCACTTCAGCGGAAGAGATAAGAAAAGCAAAGAGGAACTGGAATACCGGACAAAGAGAGGATATGCCGGGAAAATCCTTGCTTTCACGGAGTGCCATTAAGGTTGAAAGCTCAGTAGCTTGCTTGGCATAGAAATTCAAAACTTACATGAAAAGGCATTCAAACCGGAAAACCAAGAGTAATTCACAGAAATGAAATAGTGAGCCGGATAATTATGTAAAGGCTTGATGAACAAAAGAAGGATATGACAAGGGGAAATGATGGCAATGCTGAAGGCGCTATAAAAAGTGAAATTCAAAAAAAAAAAAACGCTAATTACATTATGGATGAATTGACCATAAGGAAAATGGGGAAGGGTATCGTTCTCTTTTGTTTCTTTTCTCTTGCGAAAAAGAGAAAAGAAATCAAACCAGAGGTTTTATAAATGTAATTTATGGTTTCTTTTTGCAAGCTTTTTCTTATAAAAGAAAAAGCGGCGGAAATTCAGTTTAAAATATATTAAAATGAATTATATCAGGTATTTATAAAGGAAATTCTTAAAAACTACGTTTTTATGTGTAAAGATAGAAGAGCCTGCCCTATTTAGCGAAGCATAAAAAGAGGAATAAACGAAATGAAATATGATAAAAGGAATAAAGGATTAAATTGTATTGAATAACAAATGAAGTCCTTAAAGAACAAGGAAGTCCTTTTGGAATAAAATTACAGGCGAGGATCGACAAAGGTGGATTTACGATAAAGAATAGAACCATATTTAGTCCATATCCTTTTATCAACTGAATCTCCGAAATGAGTAGCTTCTTCAGGAAGGATACTTTTATTGGTTTCAGATTTTTTATTCTTTTCAAATTTTCCTTTTACTTCAAACAACTGAGTATTGTTCATGCTAATGAGTGTAAACTTACAATTGCGGGCATTGAATATAACCTTAGGAAACCGGGGATCATTTCCTTTTAGAATATTCATCCACAACAGATATTTGTCATGCTGGGGAGGTTCCTGCCCCCGGTGATACTTGCTGATA
>ERZ795055.3223-NODE-3223-length-12040-cov-36.781060_pt1 | contig 12040 bp, 7 predicted proteins | sample MGYA00375139_ERZ795055 | MGnify/ENA primary metagenome ERZ795055 (study PRJEB30184, sample SAMN05720283) | anaerobic digester metagenome | isolation source: active sludge of municipal wastewater-treating anaerobic digesters | place: USA | collected 2015-01-23 ...
ATAATACTTCGTGTTATTCAATAAAGTCATTTCAATTATTAGTGACTCCGGCTCCGGTAGCTCATCAACCATCTGATTTGTTAGGATGTGCAAGAATAACTGATCCCACAAGAGGTAATTTTAGATTATCAAATTTAAATGAATCAATATTAAATGGTCAATCTGCAAGTCAGAATATTCTAACCTATCACTCTTCATTAGAAAACGCAAATACTGGTGTTAATCCATTAACACAAGTACAATATGTAAGTACAAACAGAGTTATTTATGCAAGATTACAAAATGCTTCAGATTCTTCCTGTTATAGTGTTGTTTCATTTAACATTATCGTTACACCACTACCATTAGTAGACACTAAAGATGATGTAATTGTTTGTGATTATTATATTCTACCTCCTTTAACAAATGGCAACTATTATACTGGTCCAAATGGAACAGGTATTGCAAAATTTGCAGGAGATATTATAGAAGAAACACAAAGAATATACATTTATAATATTGGTTTAATTGAACCATTTTGTCCAAATCAGTCTAGTTTTATGGTAACTATCATAAAACCGGAAGATATCAATACCACAAATAATCAATTTTGTAATTCATATAATGTACCTAATTCAGCAATTGGTGGATATTTTACCGGTCCAGGAGGAACAGGAACACAGTTAAACGGCACAACATTAACGTCATCTCAAACTATCTATTTTTACTTTGTCTCACCTGAACCACCATATTGTATATTAGATTTACCAATTAATTTAACCATATTACCAGCTCCAAGCACAGAGACATTTACAAATGTTTTTGATTGTACTTCCTATACATTACCATCCATTTCTAATGGGCAATATTTTGATGCTCCAAATGGATCAGGTAACCAATTGGCTCCAGGAACTATAATTACAGAAACTACTACAATATATATTTATGCTGCGAATAGTTTTTGTGAAAGTCAAACAAGTTTTACAGTATATATTGGCATTGATGCACCAACATCTACTACCGAATGTGTTAATTTCATATTACCTTCTTTACCAATTGGCGGTTATTTTACAGGTCCAAATGGAACTGGTCAACAAATACAAGCTGGAACAGTAATAAACAGTACACAAACAATATATGTATATGCCCCTAGTCAATCTCAACCAAACTGTACGGATAATTTAAATTTTACAGTAACTATTGCTTTACCTGTGATTGAAACTCCACTTGTAACAACAGGTTGTGAAAGTTATTTTTTACCTAGTATTCCGCTTGGAAATTATTTTACTGGTCCAAATGGAACAGGAACAGCTTTAGCAGTTGGTAGTGAAGTAACTTCCTCTCAAACATTATATATTTATTTAAATAATGGAAATGGTTGTCAAAACTCGGTTAGCTTTGATATTACAGTCTTAACTCCGCCTCAAATAGACTCTAGGTCAGATATTGATGGTTGTAACAATTATGTTTTAACTGATCTTACACTTGGCCACTATTATACAGGACCAAATGGAAGTGGAAATATGCTTCATGGAGGTGATATAATTACAACTTCTCAAATAATTTATATTTATGCCGAAGAAAATGGATGTAGTGCTGAAACTAGTTTTCAAGTAAATGTTTTTGAAATTCATGCTGACGTTTTAGAGGACATTACTGTATGTGATAGTTATGTATTACCAACTCTAACTGCCGGTAATATTTATTACTCTGCTCCTGACGGACCTAATGGTTTTGGGACAGTATTAGCACCAGGTAGTGTTATTACAACAACACAAACAATTTATATCTACAAGGAAAATCAAATCAGACCTGCATTTTCATGTACTGACCAATCTTCATTTACAGTTACAGTCAATATTTCTCCAGTAATTGCTCCTATTTCAAATGTTAATGTGTGTAATTCATTTATATTGCCTTCTATAGCTGTTGGAAATTATTATACCCAATCCGGCGGAACTGGAACAATGATAGTAGCAGGAACAGAATTAACAACTTCACAAACATTATTTATTTACGCGGAAACCGGCACAACACCAAATTGTTTTGATGAAAAAAGTTTTGATATAAATATATTTAATGTTGATATTTTAGATAATGTGTCAACTTGTTCTAACTATGTTTTACAACCTTTAACTGTTGGAAAATATTATAGAGGACCAAACGGAACAGGTGGTCAAATTCCGGCCGGAAGTTCAATTACAACGACTCAAACAATCTATATTTATGCCTTGTCCGGTTATTCACCAAATTGTTCAGATGAAAGTTCTTTCATTGTTACAATTGTTCCTACTCCAATTGCAAATACTGTTCCGTTAGTTAACAGAACTGTTTGTGATGAAGATGGTGAAAATGATGGAATAACCCCCTTTGATTTTACCACTTTAAGTAGTATTGTTTTAGGTTCTCAATCCGGAAGTGAATTTACTGTTAGCTATTATGCTAGTTTGAGCGATGCTTCCAGTCAAATCAACTCTTTTAGTTCCTCTGAATTACAGTTGGTTTATGTAAGAGTAAATAATACATTGGTACCTGATTGTTTTGATATCAAACCAATTACTATAATTGTCAATAAAATTCCTGAACCAACTCCATTAGATGGTATTGTTTGTATAGAAAGTGAAACAGGAAATCTATTAAATCCATATACCATTTTTAGCGGTCTATCCTCTACTACTCATACATTTGAATGGTATTTAGATACAACATTAATTGAAGGTGCAACAGGAAGTTCTTTACAAGTAATGGCCCCTGGTGTATATAGTGTAATTGCAACCAGTTTAGCAACAGGATGCTCGTCTGAACCAACTCCTGCAGAAGTGTTAGCTTCAGAACCGGCTGCTATTAACTTTACTGTAAGCATGGCTTTTAGTAGCACTAATTCTATAACCATAAATGCAAACGGTGTAGGTGGGAATTATGAATATTCATTAGATGGCAGTCCATTTCAAGACAGTCCTACGTTTGATAATGTTGCTTCCGGTATTCATTCTGTTACTGTTCGTGATAAAAATGGTTGTGGATCTGCTACAGACACTGTTTTAGTAATCAACTATCCTAAATTCTTCACACCAAATGGAGACGGATACAATGACACTTGGAATATAGTTGATTTAAAAGAACAAGTTAAAGCCACTATCTATATTTATGATCGATATGGTAAATTTATTGCCCAATTATTCCCGAACAAAAAAGGTTGGGATGGATTATACAACGGTCAACAAATGCCTTCTTCTGATTATTGGTTTACAGTAACTTATGAAGAAAATAATCAAACCAAAGAATTCAAATCTCACTTTTCATTGAAGAGATAGTTTTATATTGTTTTGTTGTTTAGAAATTAAAGACCTTCCACGTGAAGGTCTTTTTTTTTACCTATAACATTTTGATCTATTTGATTTCTTTTGGTTATATCACCTTTCTGCAAATCAAAGTTATCTTTCATTTAAATCTCAATTATTATGACTAACGAATAGAAAAGACTACAAACAATTGTAAGATAATTTTAATACTCATAAAAAAAGCCGCCTAAAGTTTTTATTTAGACGGCTTCTTTTTTAATTCTCTTTATCAAACATTAACTCTTTTACTTTTTCCTTGTCTTGTTTGTTTTTAGTTAAATCAAACATAGTTCCAAAAACACGATCCCAAAATGTATTACTCACTCCAAAACCCAAATGTTCATCTTTATAATGATGCAATTGATGATTTCTCCACAAAGGTTGCATAAATTTAAAGGGAGGATCAAAAGCATGAATGGCATAATGCATCGAGGCATAGGAAAGATAGCCAATCATAAATCCCGGAAAAAAAGCCCAATTATATTTACCTAAAAAAAGATAATGGAATAAAAATAAGACAGTTGCTAAAATCAAACTGGGAACCAAAGGCATAAATAATCGTTGTCTGTCGCGGGGATATTCATGGTGATTTCCGTGCAAAATATAAGCTACTTTTTGTGTTTTTATATTATCACTAACCATGTGAAAAAGAAATCGGTGAGCAATATATTCAAAAAAAGTCCAATAAATCATTCCTGCAAAAAACAACAATACAATAGTTTTAATTTCTAATCCATAAACTTGATTAGCCCTAAAAAGTATATAACTTAGTATTGGAATATAAACACCCCAAATAATTCCTGGGTGAGTTTTTGTCAACATTTCTAGAATATCACTTTCGAAAAGTCTGGCTTGACCAGTGTGTTGCACTCTCTTGGATTTCATTTTTAAAAAGTTTAAAATAACAAACAAAAACGCAAAATTATAAAAAAGTTACATACTATAGAATACCGATAAATTATTATTAACAACTATTTTACCATTTTATAATCACACTTCCCCAAGTAAAACCACTACCAAATGCTGCTAATACAACAATATCTCCTTTTTTTATTTTGCCTTGCTCCCAAGCCTCAGTTAAGGCAATTGGAATAGATGCTGCAGTTGTATTTCCGTATTTTTGAATATTATTAAACACTTGTTCTTCTGATAATTTAAATTTGTGTTGAATAAATTGAGAAATCCTCAAATTTGCTTGATGAGGAATAAGCAAACTGATATCAGAAACTGATAAATTATTAGCCTGTAAACCTTCATTAATTACTTCACTGAATCGAACAACTGCATTTTTAAATACAAATTGCCCATTCATGTAGGGATAATAACTTTCATCATTAGGATCATTATCTTTAATAATATCAGTCACCCAGCGTTTCCCCATCCCGGGTGCAACTACAGCTAATTCTTCTGCATGAATCCCTTCAGAATGTAAATGAGTGGAAAGAATTCCGCTGGTTAAATCTTCCTCTCTGGAAAGTACTGCTGCTCCTGCCCCATCTCCAAAAATAACGGAAACACCTCTCCCTCTGTCAGTCATGTCTAATCCATACGATTGCAATTCAGAGCCAATCACTAAAATATTTTTATACATTCCTGTTTTTATATATTGGTCCGCAACAGAAACAGCATAAACAAAACCGGAACATTGATTTCGTACATCCAAAGCTCCAATCGTATTTAACCCCAAATCTCGTTGCACTAAAACACCCGGTCCAGGAAAATAATAATCCGGACTTAAAGTGGCAAAAACAATAAAATCAATATCTTCTTTTGCTACACCGGATCTTTCTATAGCTATTTGAGCGGCCTTTACACCCATCGATGTTGTTGTGTTACCATCACCTCTTTGAACATGTCTGCGTTCTTTTATTCCGGTTCGCTCCTGAATCCATTCATCATTTGTATCCATTAATTTTGACAAATCATCGTTGGTCACAATATTTTCAGGCACATAAAATCCTAATCCGGCTATTTTTGAATGATACATATTTTGCTTTTTTAATAAAATTAGTTACACAAATTTAGCAATCTTTTAAAAAGTATCGCTAAAAATGACTTCGTTTTTAATAATAACCAAAATAACAACTTCTTCTTGTTATTTGGCACCCTTATTGTTAAATATAATTTACATTTAGCATTTTGTTAAGAGCCTGATTAATGTCTAACTAGTATATTTGAAACGAAATTTATTACCATGAGATTTATACTGCCTGTTTTATTTTATTTTATTTTGGTTCCTGTAACCCAGGCACAATTTGACAATACAAATAAGTCAACTTCATTTGGTGGTAATTTTGGAGTGACACCAAGCACAACCGGAAGTTCACTCTTCACACCAAAAAGCACGCCTTCCCCTGAACCTAATACAACTCCTCTACGAGAAGAAAAAAAAATTGACCTAACTCAAAATTATGGTCTGATGGAGAAAAAATTTGAGGTAAAACCAAATTACCTCACCGGTGAAGTTGAAATGAAAGAAGAATATAAACGAGGTAAATATTTTGGCGATTTTAGAAGTAAATCAAAATTCATTAAAGTAATGTGCCGAGACCATGAAGCGGTTGATGGTGACCGAGTTAGCATTTACCTGAATGATAAATTAGTTCAAAGCAGTGTTTACTTAACAGAATCATTCAAAGTCTACTTTATAGAACTTCAACCCGGATTTAATAATCTCGAATTTTTAGCTTTAAATCAAGGTGAATCCGGTCCAAATACAGCTCAATTTGCGGTTCAGGACGAATTTGGAAATGTAATTATGTCCGACATTTGGAATTTAGCGACCGGAGCTAAAGCATCTCTTATTGTAGTAAAAGAATAATACGCTCTTCTACTTCTTCCCTATTTTAACAGATTTTTTAGAAGTTTGGATTTATTATGTGCTATTTTTAGTGGCACAAATATTTCAAACTTAATCTTTATGAAAATTCAATTACTTCTGTTTCTTTTAGTGAGCTATTTTGTTTCGGCTCAGGAAAATTTAACCTATCAAAAACCTCCCAAAGAAATTTTGGAATTGGCAGATTACGAAAGAGCTCCAACGGTCAACATGGATACCAATAAAGAATACATGTTGTTGTCTTACAGAAGTACTTATAAAACATTGGATGAATTGAATCAAGAAGAAATGCGTTTAGGCGGACTTCGCATTAATCCTGTTACAAATATTTCAAGTACTGTTACTTATGTTAACAACCTGAAATTGCGAAAAATTGCTGATAAAGATGAAATTCAAGTCAAAGGTTTACCGGAAAACCCAAAAATAAGCAACCTTTCAATGGCACCTAACCAAAAGAAAATTGCCTTTTCACACACTACAAATATAGGAGTCGAACTTTGGATTATTGATGTTGTTACAGCTCAAGCAACTAAATTAACCGAGGCAATCGTTAATGCAAACATGGGGAATCCATTTAGTTGGTTTGCTGACAGTCAATCTATTTTAGTTCGAATGTTAGTTCAAAACCGTCCTGCCTTAATTGATGTTAAAAAAGATTTACCAACCGGACCTACGGTTTCCACTAGTGATGGAAATGTTTCTCAAAACAGAACATACCAAGATTTGTTGAAAAACCCCCTTGACGAACAAAATTTTGAAACATTGGTTACCTCCGAATTATATAAAATTTCAGTGAATGGAAAAGCCACGTTATTCAAAAAAGCTGATATGTATTCCGGAGAAAGCATTTCGCCCGATGGAAATTATATAATGATTTCAACGATTCAAAGACCCTTTTCCTATATTGTACCTTTAAGCAGATTTCCTCAAAAAACAGTTGTTTATGACAAAACCGGAAATGAAATTAAAGTTGTTAACGAAGTGCCTCTTTCAGAAATCATTCCAAAAGGATTCTCTTCTGTTCGAAAAGGAAAAAGAAATATGACTTGGAGAACTGACAAACCGGCTACTTTATATTTTGTTGAAGCATTAGACGAAGGTGATCAGGCTAATAAAGTAGATTTCAGAGATGAAGTTTTTTTATGGGATGCCCCTTTTTCATCCAATCCAACTTCATTAGTGAAAACCCAACAACGTTTTTCAGGTATTGAATGGGGAGATGATACGACTGCCATAGTTTATGATCAATGGTACGACACCAGAAACATGAGAACCTATTTAATTAATCCATCTAGCCCAACACTTTCTCCAAAAGTTATATCGGATAGAAATTATCAGGATATTTATGCAGACCCGGGTGATTTTGAAACCAAAAAAAATCAATATGGAAAATATGTTTTAGTTTTAGAAAACAATAACGCTTATTTAATTGGAAAAGGATTTACTAAAGAAGGCCAATTTCCTTTCATTGATGAGTTGAATTTAACCTCTTTAAAAACAAAACGTTTATATCAATCTACCTATAAAGATAAAAAGGAGGATATTTTATCTATGGAAGATGTCAAAAAGGGAGAAGCATTGGTTATGATTCAATCAAAAAATGAATTTCCTAATTATTACTTCAGAAATATAAAGTCAAAAGGAAAATTAACACAAATTACAAATTTTAAAAATCCCTTTGAAAGTATCAAAAACGTCTATAAAGAAGTAATAAAATACCAACGAAAAGATGGTGTAGAGCTTTCAGGAACGCTATACCTTCCAATTGGATATGACAAAGTCAAAAAAGAAAAACTTCCGCTCTTAATTTGGGCCTATCCAGCTGAATATAAAGACAAAAATTCAGCGGGACAAAGCGATAAAAATGAAAATCAATTTACCTTTCCTAACTATGGCTCTTTTGTTTATTGGGTTACAAGAGGCTATGTTGTGTTAGACAATGCTTCTTTCCCAATTATTGGAGAAGGTACAACGGAACCAAACGACACCTTCATCGAACAATTAGTTGCCAATGCTGAAGCAGCGATAGATGCCGTGGATAAATTGGGGTATATCAACCGTAAAAAAGTAGCGGTTGGCGGACATTCTTACGGAGCATTTATGACGGCAAATTTATTGACACATTCTAACTTATTTGCTTGTGGAATTGCTCGTAGTGGTGCCTATAACAGAACCTTAACGCCATTTGGATTTCAAAGTGAACAACGAAATTATTGGGATGTTCCTGAAGTTTATAACACGATGTCGCCGTTTATGAATGCTAATAAAATGAAAACACCTTTATTATTAACTCACGGTGAAGCTGATAATAATCCGGGAACATTTACTTTGCAAACGGAACGTTATTTTCAAGCGTTGAAAAACCTAGGTGCTCCCGTTCGCATGGTGATTTTACCGAAAGAAAGTCATGGGTATGCTGCAAAAGAAAATATTCTTCATTTACTTTGGGAACAAGATCAGTTTTTGGAAAAATATTTGAAGCATTAAGTTTAAGAATATAAAAAAACAAAATAGTTGAACCCTGAAATTAATAAATTTTAGGGTTTATTTTTTTACAGAAATTGAGGGTTCGTATTTTTCTTTTGAAAATACATTTTGGAAATTATATGAATTGCTAGGAGTTGTAACGCAGACTTGATTAGTAATTTTTTGAAAATAAAAATGTAAAATAAATGAATTTCACTATTCATATTGTTGACATTTTAATTGAGCAGTGCTGAAGGAAAGACTTCGAAGTTTAATTTATTTCATGTTTTTGAAGCACCACAACCCTTAAGTATCCCTTCTTTATTCCTTAAGTATCCCTTACTTTGACTCCACTGAAATTTATATAATTTTTGTATTTTCTATATTGAATTTTTAGTCACTAATTTATTTTTGATTCACCATATCATTCTTTCTATTTTCCTTAATTCGATTGGAACAATCTTTATTTGAAATATATTGTTTTAGTTTTATCTTCTATCCAAAAACAATACATAACCCGGAATCAGTTCCTTTTCATGTTCAAAAAACAAAACACCATTTTCATAGATTGCTTCAATCAAATAATGACTACCTCTGAAATAACTATGGGTAACTGTTGCTTTTAATTTTGACACTTCGGTGACTTTCAATTGGTGTGGATATAAATACTGTGTATCTTTCGAATCCAAAAAATGTCCCTGTAGTTCATTCACGTCTCCAAAAAGTGAGGCAACATATTTAGATTGAGGATTTATATACAATTCATTTGGACTGCCTTGAGTGCAAATTTGTCCCTTTTTCATCACCAAAACATCATCAGCAAATGACAAAACATCAGTACTATCATGTGTAGCTACAATCGTGGTAATTTTTTTCTCTTTCAAATAGGCAAACAATTTACGACGCAGACTATTTTTTCTAAAATTATCGATGTGACTGAAAGGCTCGTCTAACAATAATACCTCCGGTTCCAAAGCCAAAACACGAGCCAAAGCAACCCGTTGCATTTGCCCACCGCTTAAAAATTTGGCTTTGACAGTTGCAAATTCGCTCATTTCAACAATCTCTAGCAATTCGGCAATCCGCTCTTTTTTTTCTTCCGGATAAAAATTAGAGAGATACTTCCCAACATTTTCTGCAACGGTGATAAAAGGCATCAAGTCAAAATCCTGTGCCAAATATTTCATGTACGACATTCCGGGAATCAAGTGAAACTTCGGACCTAAAACTTCTGAATCGTTCCAAAATATTTGTCCGCTGTCTAAATCATGTAAGCCGTAAATTAACTTCAGAACAGTACTTTTTCCACATCCACTTTCGCCAATCACGGCTAGATTCTTGCCTTTTTCAAGTGAAAAAGAAAGGGAGTCAATCGTAATTTCATTGAGATAGGAAAAGGAAATGTTTTGTACTTGGAGCATGTATCTGTTGAAAATGAATTTGAACAAAGATAATTTAAAAAAAAATAAGAGCGGCAAAACTCAAACGTGGAGTGCCGCTCTTACCAACCTAACCAATAAATAAACAAACTACATTTCAACTAAATCAGTTGACAATATATTTTTGAAACGTTTGTGTGTGGACTCTTGCTTTCAAATCATGTAACAAATTATACAAACCAAAAAACGTTCGGTTGATGTATAAAAAATGTTTAGAACCTCTGTTACCATTCATCTTTCGTAACTGCGTGTCTTTTGAAAACTCTTCGCCCATTTGAGCAATGGCTCCAAAAAATTCTTCATCTGAAAAATCAAAGAAATCTCCATGAAACGGTTTGGTAAACAGGCTCAATAATTGATGAAACAATCCGGTGAAATAGGCAATTTCTTTGGGTGAATCATCGGTTCGTAATATTTCTAATTCAAATAATTTCTCTTTAAACAACACAGGATTATCAATAATCTCAGGTCGTCCCAATTCAAAATACGGAATATAAAACTCTTCCGGTACTTGCTTGATGCATCCAAAATCAATCGCAATTAAATTAGCATTTTCATCAACCAAAAAATTACCGGGATGCGGATCGGCATGCACCTGACGCAAATGATGCATTTGATACATATAAAAATCCCACAAAGCTTGTCCGAGTTGATCTCCTTTGGCTCGATCGGTGTTATGAGCCGTAAATTCCGATAAATGTTCGCCTTGCATCCAATCCATCGTCAAAATTTTCTTCGAGGATAATTCAGCATAATACTTTGGAAAACGTAAATTTTCAATGTTTGCACAAGCCTTTGAAAGGAACAAACTTTGCTTCAATTCCAATTCATAATCGGTTTCTTCCAATAATTTGTGTTCTACTTCTTTGAAATATTTCTCAGAATCTTTTCCTTGAAGGTTGAACATTTTAACGGCAAATGGTTTTACCAAAGCCAAATCAGAACTAATACTTTCCGCCACGCCGGGATATTGGATTTTCACAGCTAAATTTTTCCCATCTTTCGTTGCTTTGTGTACCTGACCGATACTTGCAGCATTTATAGAATCCGGCGTGAAGGTGTCGTATAGTTGTTCCGGGAATTTCCCTAAATAATTTTTAAATGTTTTTCGAACCAATGGAGCACTCAAAGGCGGCACTGAAAATTGTGCCAATGAAAATTTTTCCACATAAGCTCTGGGCATGATGTTCTTGTCCATGCTTAACATTTGTGCTACTTTTAAAGCACTGCCTTTTAAGTTTTTTAAACCGTCATAAATATCTTCTGCATTGTTTTCATTCAACTTGTCGCGGTTCAAACTCGGATTCACCATTTTTTCACCGTAGTAAGCAATATAGTTTCCGCCGACTTTAATTCCGGTTTTGACTAATTGACCTGCACGTTCAATTTTGTTGGTGGGTATTTTATCTAGTGTTTTCAATGGTTCTAATTAAATTTTTCTTTCCAAACAAATTTCCCAAAATCAATTAAACTGTCAATGGGTGTCGTATTTAATACATCAAAAGTTGCTTTTACCGCTTTTTCTATCATGATATCGGTTTTTTCAAATCCTTTCGAAGTATCATCTAACCAAAATTTCATGAGGAATAAAAACTCTACCCAAGCTCCTTCTACATACAACGGTTTAGATAATTTGTTGACTTTAAAATCCTCTTCCGTCGTTTGTGTATCTGCTATTTCTGCAATAAAATTTTTAAAATGTTTTCTAAACTCTTTCAGTTGATGAAGATTTTTCAATAGATTTTTGTCTTCTTTCAAGGCAAAAACTACATAACTTCTGTTTAAAGTCAACACTTCAAACAGTGAAAAATATAAAGTCAACAACTTATTTTTATTGGAATAAGTCAAATAATTTTCATCGTTTTCAATGGTAGTTGTTACATTTTCAAAAAACTTTACCCATATATCCTGCTTCAAAGCATCAATCGAACCGTAGAACGAATAAAAATCACTTTCAATAATTTTGTTCTCTTGGC
>ERZ795055.3227-NODE-3227-length-12028-cov-4.497035_pt1 | contig 12028 bp, 8 predicted proteins | sample MGYA00375139_ERZ795055 | MGnify/ENA primary metagenome ERZ795055 (study PRJEB30184, sample SAMN05720283) | anaerobic digester metagenome | isolation source: active sludge of municipal wastewater-treating anaerobic digesters | place: USA | collected 2015-01-23 ...
CCTATCCCCATCAAGCGCCATGCACGGCTGCGCCCTCGGGGACAGACTCTAGAAAACGGACTTTGCATTGAACCCGTCTCCGGATTCCCGCATGATCCGGTCATGACATCCTCCGCCCCGCGCTCGAATGCCGGTTTGCCCATGACGAGCAAGTGGGATCCGGAGAAGCTGGAGCGCGAAGCGGCCGCCCTCGAGGCGCTGGAACGCCAGCCTCTGCCGAGGCGTGCGGCCGGTTACCTCAAGCGCACAGGACCAGGCTTGCTTCAAAGCGCCATGACGCTGGGCGCGGGCAGCGCGGTGGCGTCCGTGGTGGCCGGTGCGTCCTTCGGCTACCAACTGCTTTGGGTGCAGCCGGTGGCGATGTTCCTCGGCGTGTGCATGCTGGCGGCGCTGGGCAATGTCGTTTTGACCAGCGGCGAACGGCCGTACCGCGCCTTCGGACGCGAGTTGCATCCGCTCATCCCGCTGCTCTGGGCCATCGCCACCATCGTGGCATCGGTGATCTGGCATTTCCCGCAGTACGGACTCGCCGCCGGCGCGGCGCGTGATCTTGCCGACATGGCGGGTGTGGCCGTGTATGCAACGGACGCCGACGGACAGCGGAGCGGCTTTTCCGCGGCGGGATATGCGGTCAGTTTCGGCACCGGCGTCCTGCTGCTTGGCATCGCCATTTTCACAACCTGGAACTACGGCAGCCGCGCCAAGGGCATCCGGATCTACGAGTGGTTTTTGCGCGGCGTGATCGCATTGGTCATTCTGGCCTTTGCCACTGTGGTGTTGTTTACGGGCATTCAATGGGGAGCCCTGCTGCGCGGGCTCTTCACCTTCCACCTGCCGCGCAGCCCGGAGGGGATTCAGACGGTGCTGGGCGCGATTGGCGCGGCGGTCGGCATCAACATGACCTTCCTCTACGGCTACTCGCTGCTGGCCAAGGGCTGGGGCCGGAGCCACAAGACGCTCTCGCGATGGGATCTCGGCATGTCGATGTTCCTGCCGTTCGTGCTGGTCACGTCCCTGATCATCATCGCCATGGCCAATACCATCTACGATCCCGCTTCGGGCAATGTGGTCCGGACCGACCTGAAACCCGTCGACGCCGCGCGGGCGCTGGCGCCGCTGATGGGCGCGAATCTTGGACGCCTTGTCTTCGACCTGGGGTTCATCGCCATGACCTGCGGCGCAATCAGCGCCCACATGGTCGTGTGCGGGTTCACGATGTGTGAGATGCTCAAGCTCGAGTACACGGTCAAGCGCTACCGCCTCTTCACGCTGGTGCCCGTCATCGGGCTGCTTGGGGTGGTGAGTTCGACGCCCTTATGGCTGCCGGTGGTGGCATCGGCCATCTGCTTCACGATGCTGCCCATTGCTTACCTGACTTTCATCATCATGAACAATCGGCGCGGTTACATCGGCGCCGCGGTGGGCGGCGGTTGGCGCCGCGTCGTTTTCAACACGATCCTCGCGGTCGCCGTGGCGATGTCGGTGATCGGGGCCGGCATCCAGATCAAGACCCGGGTCATCGACAAGCTCCCCGAGTTGTTCGGCAAACGGGCGCCGGCCTCCGCGGCGGCGGGCGTCTCACCCGAGTCTCGGTGGAACGGACCTGCATCCAGTTGACCCGCGCAGGAAAAGGGGGATCGCGTTCGGAAGGGCCGTTGTCGGAGGGGCCGCTGTCGGAGGGGCAAGCTTTTGCCTCCACCTCCGTCGCTCCCTTTGTCGTCAGGCGGCGTGGCGGCCGACAAAGCCGACAAAGGTGACGACAAAGGCGGTGTCGTTTCGAACCCCATCCTCATTTGAAGTCGTGTACCAGAATGGCACAGGGGATTCACGGCAAGCGACATTCAGAAGTTTACCGCCTGGTCGGTTGGATACACTCCACAGACCCCTCACCTCGGCCCTCTCCCATCCGATGGGAGAGGGTGCCCGGAGGGCGGGTGAGGGTGATGATGGAGTGCATCCCGGTGGTTCCTCAGTAATGCACAAGGCGAGCATGAAGCGGAATCGTTCAACGCTCAACGCTCAACGTTCAACGCTCAACGTTCAACCTCAACGTTGCGCTCGCCATCGGGCTGGGCTCGATGTTAGAAACGCTGCTTTTTGAGGATGAACACGACCCGAGAGATTCGACGTCATTTTGCCAGCGACAATTACGGGGGCATCTGTCCCGAGGCCTGGGCGGCCCTCGCCGAGGCCAACACCGGCCACGCCGTCAGCTACGGCGAGGATGTCTGGACGGCCCAGGCGGCCGACCTGATCCGCGAGGTGTTCGAGATGGCCTGCGAGGTCTTCTTCGTTTTCAACGGCACGGCCGCCAACTCCCTCTCGCTCGCCTCGCTCGGCCATTCCTACCACAGCATTCTCTGCCACGAGATCGCACACGTCGAAACCGACGAGTGCGGCGCGCCCGAGTTCTTCTCGAACGGGATGAAGGTCCTGCTCATGCCGGGCTCGAACGGCAAGCTCGATCCCTGCGCCATCGAGCGCATGGTCGAGAAGCGCGCCGATATCCACTATCCCAAGCCCCGGGCTGTCAGTGTGACGCAGGCGACGGAAGTGGGCACTGTTTACAGCGTCGATGAGCTCAAGGCCATTTGGGCTAAGACAAAACAGTGCGGCCTCAAGTTGCACATGGACGGGGCGCGCTTCGCCAACGCCGTGGCGTCGCTTGGGGTGAAGCCGAAAGAAATCACCTGGCAGACCGGCGTGGACGTCCTCTGTCTGGGCGGGACGAAGAACGGCATGCATGTCAGCGAGGCGGTGGTCTTCTTCAACCGCGAGCTGGCGGCGGAGTTCGATTACCGATGCAAACAGGCGGGCCAGCTCTATTCGAAGATGCGTTTCATGGCGGCCCCGTGGGTCGGGATGCTCAAGGACGGCGCATGGCTGCGCCACGCGGCTCATGCCAATGCCATGGCCGAGCTGCTCGAGGCCGAACTGGCCCAACTGCCCGAAGCCCGCATTCTCTTCCCGCGCCAGGCCAATTCGCTCTTCGTCGAACTGCCCGCCTCCGCGATCGAGGGGCTCCACAAGGCCGGCTGGAGGTTCTACACGTTCATCGGGCAGGGCGGATGCCGATTCATGTGCGCCTGGGACATCCGCGAGGAGGATGTCCGTGCGCTGGTCGCAGACATCAAACGCCTCATCGGATGACTTGCCCCGTCAAATGCAGGCAACAGCGCCGTCGGACCTGCCTGCGCCCAGGCTTGGGCAGGCGGGCGACGGCGGCTACGAGAGCGGGTAGCCGTTCGGCGGCGCAGGCGCGGGATGAGTCCGCGCTGACCCTCGGGATGCACTGACCGTTCGTCCGGCAATCAGGGCGGGCTTGGCAACGGAGCCCGGTTTTGCCCATACTCGATCCATGCGCGACACCTCGCTTGAATTCCTGAAGACACTCGTCAACACGCCAAGTCCGTCGGGCCACGAAGCGCGCGGACAGCGCGTCTGGCTCGATTACGTCGGCGCTCACGCCGAGGAGACTTTCTCGGACGCCTACGGCAATTGCGTCGCCGTCCTGAACAAGGGCGGTTCGCCCCGCCTCATGCTCGCCGCGCACGCCGACGAAATCGCGCTGACCGTCAACTACATCGACAAGAGCGGATTCCTCTCTGTCCGCAAGCTCGGCGGTGTGGATGCGATTGTTGCGCGCGCCCAGCGCGTCGTGATCCACACCCGCAACGGCCCGGTCCGGGGCGTCATCGGCAACGTCGCGCCGCACCTGACCAAGCTGGACAAGGAACGCAAGGTGCCGGAGATCGGCGACCTGTTCATCGACATCGGCGCGGCGGATCGCAAGGAGGCGGCGCGGCTGGTCCGGATTGGCGACCCTGTCACACTGAGCGACGAATTCGAGTTGCTGCGCAACGACCTGGCTGTCGCCCGCGCGTTCGACAACCGGATCGGGACCTTCGCGGTGGCCGAGGCGCTCCGGCTCCTGGGCGCGAACCGCCGCAAGCTCAAAGCGGAAGTGTGCGCGGTGTCGAACATCATGGAGGAGGTGGGCCTCCTGGGCGCGCGCCAAATCGCGTATTCGCTCAAGCCGGATGTGGCGTTGGTTGTCGACGTCACCCATGCCACCGACTACCCGACCGTCAGCCAGCAACTGCACGGCGACATCCGGATTGGCAAAGGACCCACCCTGACCCACGGGGGATGCAACCACCCCGAGGTGATCGCCCGGCTCGAACAGGTCGCCAAAAAGAAGAACATTAAGCTCCAGCACGAGGCAATGTCCGCCAGCAGCGGAACGGATACCGACGTCATCTTCTGGACCCGCGGCGGCATCGCCAGCGGGCTCATCAGCCTGCCCAATCGGTACATGCATTCCCCCGTCGAACTCGTCAGCCTCAAGGATCTCGAGAAGATCCCCGAGCTCATGGCCGCTTTCGCCCTGTCCCTCGAACGCGGGGAACAGTTCAAAGTCCGCATCTGAGCGCCCATTCCCCCAGATTGACCCAAGATGAATTGAGCCTCCAGATGTGTAAGCACCATGGAATCGGTCTGTGGCGATCGTCGCTGTTTCTCCTCTTCCTGCTGGTTCTCAGCGAGTCCGTCGTCCGGGCTCGCGTCCGGGCAGACGAGGGAGTCTGGGAGTCCGTCGGGGCGCGGTGCGGCATCTCGTCGCACTCGTCGGCCAACCGCTTCATCCAGACTGAACTCTGGGCCGCCTGGAATGTCGCCCCATCCCAAGACCTCGGGCGCAGTTGGTCGCTGCGGTTTCAGTTCGACAGTTCCGCCGGCTGGCTCAGCGGGCGCGGTGCGGATAGTTTTGTGGGTGCGGTGGGACCGGTGCTGGAGATCGGACGCGAGCGTCTGCCGGTCTCCTTGCGCGGGGGCATTAGCCCGACGCTCCTTTCGCGGGACTCATTTGGCAACAAGGACTTCGGCATCCTGTTCCAATTGACAAGCCACCTTGGGGTCGAGATCCATGTGCTGCCGCATGTCGACATTGGCTATCGCTTCCAACACATGTCCAATGCCGGTCTTTGCCTGCACAATCCCGGCCTGAATCTGCACATGTTCAGCTTGAGTTACGCGTTTTAGTTCGGTGCTGTTATCCCCAACCCGAGCAACGGCAGCAGATCGCGGCTCTCGGGCACGCCGTAGTTGAAGATGATGAATCCGCCGGTTCGATACCGGCGCGCGATCTGGATCTGTGCAATCGTGCGGTCGACGCCGAATTTGGATGAGGAGGCGCTGACGCCAATCCCGGGATAGCAGGGGACCGAGCCGGCCCATTGGACCTGCTGCGCCAGCATGTTCTCGAAGTTCCGGTCGCTCGGCGTGTAGTTCATCGGGCAGACGAAATCGAGATAGCCCCGCTCGCACCAGAGTTTCCAGTCCTGTCCGATGCTCGCGCGGTCCGTTGTCCAGCGTGGGAACACCGCGGCGGAGATCTTGATCTTCGGCTTGATGGCGCGGGCCTGCTCGCTGACTGCCTTGACGACGGCGGTGATGTGGCCGCGGCGCCATTCGAGCCACTGTTCGTGCAGCGGGCCGCGGGCAAGCACGTCGCCCGGCCAATTCCCGAGCGCGGTCCGGGCAGCCTGCTCGAACCGCTGACGGCATCCGGCACAGAAGCAGTGATCGCTGTCGGGATACCGGATGTAATCGAAATGGAGCCCGTCCACGTCGTAACGGCGCGCGACTTCGAGCATCGATTCGATTTCGAGTGCCTGGTTGTCGGGGTGCGATGGGCAGAGCCACGACTCCTCTTTTCCGTCTCGACTGGATTGCAGCCGTCCGGCCGCTCGCATCTGGTCGACGAACTCTTTGGGCGCGGCATGGCCGAGGTTCCAGTTGACCTTCCAGACGTGCACCTGGACGCCATGCTTGCGCGCCGCGGCCACGCACTCGGCGATCTGGTCGCCGCGCTCTGCGACCGACGGCGCAACGGGGAGGATCTCGCTCTTGTAGAAGGCGACGCCTCCCCACAGCATGTTGGGAACAACCGCCGTAAAGCCATTCGTTGCCAGGCGGCGGATGGCCTCGTCCCAGGCGATGCCATCGACGCCGAAGGCGCTGTGACACCAGAATGCCCGGAACTCGCCCGGCAACGGGCGTTGCGCCAGGCAATAGGCCCGTTCGAGTTTCTCCGACGCCAGCACGACCGCGTCCAAGGCCTCCGCATAACGGCCCTCGGCGGCGCGTTTGCGCGAGGCTTCGCGCGACTTCTCCGCCTCGGCCAAGGCTTCGACTGCGCGCGCCTTGTCGCCCGCGAGACGCTTGATGCCTTGAACCGCCTCGTCGTACGACCTGAATTCCCCGATTGTACCGAGGCGTTCGCGGCCCGCCTCAACCGCCTGGCGCCAGAGCTCGGGGACCAGGTGGCCGGCCATCGCCAACAGCATCCGGCGTTTGTTGCCCGCATCGTCGGGCAACAGGACATGGGTCATCACAAGCCCGTTGGTCGAACCGACGACGGCGGCATGACCGGTCGGTTGATCCTGGTCGTCGATCCACTCGGCAAGAACGCGGCTCGAGCCTGGAACCGCTTTGGCGACGCTGATGTTCCACGATCTCTGGCCGACGACGGACGGCGCGCCGGGAAGCGCGCCCTCCGCAAACCGGATCGCCGAGAAATGGCCGGGGCGCGGCGCGCTGATGTGCTGGCCGCCTTCGACGCCGAGGATAGGCCGCAGCGGCGTTGGCACCACGTAGAAGACCAGGAGCTTGCCGCCGCCCCGGACATACGCGATGAGTTCGTCCGCCGTGCGGTCCGGGAGCGAAGGGTTGTGCGGAAGGATCACGAGCTTGACCCTGCGCAACCGTTCGGCGGTGACATCGAGATCGCTGACGACGGCGCATCCCAGATCAGATGCCTGCAGGGCCTGTGAGACGGCTTCAGTGAACCGTTCGACGCTGCGCGTTTCACCCGACGATCGCTGCCCGATCGATTCGCCCCGCACGACGGCGATGAGCGCGTCGTCTCCCAGCACCCCCGTTTCGTGCAGATCGCTAAGGTAGAGTTCGGTGTTCCGATCCTGCCCGCGCCAGGCCGAGAATCGAATCGCGCTGATCCGTCCCCAGCCGGCGGGCTCTCCCTCGCTGGTCGTGGCGGATTTGTCGATCGTGATCACATTCCAGCCGTTGGTCGTCTCGGGAAAGAAAGCGGTGTGATACCACCCGCCGCCACTCTGGAAGTAGAGGCTGAAATACGAGACCGGTGAGGGATCGTTGCACCAGAGTTTGAATTGGACGCCCCGACAGGCGCTGAGATCCAGGTTGACTTTCCGGTCCCAGGACGCCCGCTCGTGGCTCGTGCCTTCAAAGTTGCAGGGGAAATGCAGGACCCTCCGACCTTGGATGGTGGCGACTCGAGGCGGAGGCGATCCGGCCATGGGCAGCCAGGCGGCCTGCGCGGCTGTGGCGTCGGCGTACTCGCCGGACTCGATGATCCCCGCGTGTGCGAGAGACGCGACCAATGCGACCAGGGCGGACAGTGATTTCAGATGCATAACTCGAAGAGTGTACTCGCCAGAGCTCGAGAGCGTCCAGCTTCCCGGATGATGTCAGCAGCGCTCATGTCGTGACATTGGGCCATGCGCGGGAGAACGTCAGGATGTTGGCTTGGCGCGGGCGACGGAATGCCGCGCGGTCACATCTCACGATTCAACCATGTGAGGACGTGTTTCATCCGCCTCTTCGCCGCGCGGTCCATAGACGCCGAGGTCAAACCACAGTCTCGGCATGTCCGCCTCTCTCAAACCGCCTGCCGCTTGCCGGCTTCCCGTTCCGGCATTTGAACTTGCCAGGGCGAGGGTCAGCCGCATGGTGCGTGAAATCCGTGGCCTCAGCGATTTGGCCTCTTCACGGACATTCGGCTTGCTCCTGGTTTCTAGAGCATCATATTCCGTTCACAACGTATGCGAATTACCATAGACGTTGATGCAAACGAACTGAAACAGATTCAGAGAATCACTGGGAAGAAGAAGAAGTCCCCGGCGATCGCCCAGGCGTTGTCGGAGTTCATCCGGCAACGGCAGAGACAGCACTCTTCGTAGCCACCGTTGCGATGCGGGTCGAGGCGCCGGTCGTCTGCCGCGACGCCCACTTCGAGGCGATGCGCAAGGTCCTTGGGACCCACCTTCAAGTCGAGCAGGTCTGAGGCGCGCCGTGTCCGGTGAAGCCCGGGTGTTCTGGATTTCGATTGCCTCCATTGTCTCTGCGCTTCGGCCGAGGCCTTCCCTCGCTCAGGCGAGCACCAGTCCGTGAGCCCGAAACGGAGCAACGTCGGCGGCATTGCCCGTGGCAACCTGGGCGCCGCAGCGCAACGCCACCGCCGCAATATAACAGTCAGCCAAGGCATCCTGAGCAAACCCCATTGACTGTGGCCCTGACGATAACCTGACCAAGAGCCGCCCGCCGTTCACCCTGATATGCCAATATCAAGAACTGACCCGCTCCCTGAGCCGGCGCCACGGCGGCAAGACCAGCGACCGCACGGACCGGGCTGCCTTGCCTCTTCCGGAGCCTCCTCACTCGGTGAAGCCCTGAACCTGCAAGCCGGCCGCTCGGGCAAAGTCAGCCTGCATCGCATCGCAGGTCAGAAACAAGGGGGCCTCCTGCGCAAGCGCCGCCGCCACGTGAAACACGTCCATGGCGCCGCAGGGGTGAGCCTGGCCCAACCGCCGGCTTAGAGCATCGGCTTGGGCGAAGGCCCTCTCCAAGTCAATGTGGTCATGCCGCAAGCGCGCCGCGCTTCTTTCGGCAACCTGAAGCGCCCGCCAAGCCGTTTCCCCGTCCGGATTGCCCCGCACCAGCCGGATATTGTGGCGCAGTTCGAGACGGAGAACTTCGTTGGATAGGAAATCCGCGCTGCGGTTCCGCAGCCAGGGGGTGACGACAGCGTTAAACCGGTCAGGCAAGTAGAACCAGGCAAAGAGAACGCTGCTATCGGCGTACACGATGGACATAAGTGCGGCGCCTCCTTTCCGCGATGATCGGGTTGGGGACCGTCTCTTCTGGTCGCGGCCTGGCCCAAACCTCGCGCATGATCTCACGCCAGGAGGGTTCCGGCGGCGGCGTGTAAGGGATGAGTCTGGCCACCTTGCGCCCGCGGTCGAGGATGACGATCTCTTCGGCGCGATCGACGACCCCGCGCACGATGGCGCCCGTGGCATCATGCAGTTCCTTGAGCCCGACGGTTTTCATATGCGCAAAGTGACTCTTTCGAAGAGTCTCTTCAAGCCCTTTCCACGTGATGGGGTCGGTCCCGGAATCCTGGAATTCGTCGGGCAAGCGCCTAGCCCGGATGTGTCATAAGGCTCCGCGAAGTCTCATATCCGGGCTCTGGCAAAACCGCGCCCGGAAAGGGAACCAAGAGCCTCCTGTCGGTCCTGAAGGCGTTCTGCGATGGGAACAGTGTGTTGCATTTCTCGATCTCTCGGACCCGGCGCGGTTTTGCTTGCCAGCCCGCATTGCTGCGCGCTTCGGAGTTCTCCGCTTCGCGGCCGTCAACAACCCATGAAACGTGCGGCTAGCGTCGGAAGGTCGCCCGTTCGGAGACCCAGAGGAAGTCCCGGCGGTCGGTGCCGGTCGGAATCGGCCAAGCGGACCAACGGGCGCGCTTCGTGACCTCCGCCAGCCACCGTTTGATCTCGGAATGTCCGTCGGCAAAAGCAAAACCCGCCGCCCCGTTGTGATAGCTCGCGGGCATGTCGCTCCACAGGTTCCCGTCGGGACCGTTGTTGCAGAATACATACCACCCATCGTTGATCGAGTTGGGATGCTCGTCGAGGAGGACGAAGATGGACGACGGACTCGGCATGTCGGACATTCGGATGAACTGCGCCCAGCCCGAGATGAGGGGTTGGTTGGACTTGTCGAAAGGACCGACGAACGCGTTCATGGAGACGCTGCGGACGCGCGGCAGGCGCCGGCCATCCGGGAGGGGGCCGCTCAGGCTGCGATCGGCGGGGCAGCGGTAGATGCCGATCGCCTTGGCGACGTAGGGGGCCAGCAATCCCTGCGTGAGATAAACCGTATTGGTGTCTTCCTGCGGGCTGTACCCCATCACATTCGCGACCCAGTTGTTCGTGCGACTGGCTTGCGTGAGGTCGATGGTGGTGTTGATGACCAGTTTGTCGTTGTTCTCATCGGCATACATGATCCAAGCCAACCCCAGTTGTTTGGTATGGTTCATGCAAGCGATGCCCTGGCCCTTCTGTTTGGCCCTCGACAGCGCGGGTAGCAGGAGGCCTGCGAGGATCGCGATGATGGCAATGACGACCAGGAGTTCGATCAAGGTGAACGCGGACAACCGATGACTGCCCGAGCGGCGCGAGACTGAGTGAGTGCGCATAGTGTCATGCAATTGCGATTAGAATCCTTGACCCCATCAACGCAGCACAGAAACTTGACTTGTCTGCAGCATGTTTCATCGGTCAAGGATTCTAGTCCAACGGAAGCGGGCACTCAAGTTCAGAAAGACCGGTCGATCGACGGCACCGGCAAGGTGATCGGCGATCCCGATGCGGATTGGGTCGATCGAGATCCCCAATCCCGCACGTACGGCAAGATCATGACGGGGCTGGAGTATTTCTCGATTTTCAGCGGCCGGACTGGCACGGAGATGGCTACCTTGCCCTATGTCCCAGGACGCGAACCGACAGGCGGTTGGGGCGGTATAGGCGGCAACGGGGGCGCGGAGACGGTCAGGGCAGGGATGAAATTGTGTACGGCGCGATGGTTGTGGACGAGACCGGCGAGGGCCTGTTCACCACCGGGCTGCGTCACGGCGACTCGCTGCATGTCGGCGACATCGACCAACGCTCAGTCCTCAGTCCCCACTCAGCTCACACCCGAATTCGGACCGACGAAGGGTGAATCGGATTGTTTCGCCCTCCTGGACGAACGGAATGGCGCGGCCGCGGGCACCGTCCGCGTCCACCGCCACCAACGCCGTCGAGCGCACCGGGCGATCGAGGAGACGACTCGGGACAAGGCTGACGTCGAGATCCTCGCCCTCAGGCAACGGCGTCAGCAGCAAACGGTCTCCCTGCCGTGCGATCCGCAACGCGCCCGACGTGACAATCCCGCCGAAATCGGTCGGTTCTTCGTTGGGCACCAAGCGCAAGTCGGGCTGGTGCGGCTCCGAAGGCGCCTCGAAGCTGAGGCCAGTAATCTGACCCGCAGAGCCGGAGACGGTCAGTTTGCCCACGCGATAGCGGCGGTCGGAGGCGTCGTCCCCGAGGAGAGGATAGCGTCGGTCGCCCTCGCCCCGGGGACTATAGAGACCCACCATCGCGGTGTACTCCCCCGGCTCCATGTCTTCGGGGATATGCACCGTGAAGTCGGTGCTCTCCCGGTCGCGCCATTGCGAAGTCGGGGTGGCGGGGGTGCCGCCCCCGTAGAATTCGGCCGGGCTGTAGCGCCCGGGGACGGGACGCGAGAAATGGTAGAAGACCTGGAGATCGCGGGGGGCAGGCTTTCGCGCCTGCCAGTTGACCTGCAATCGGAATTGACGTTCTCCAGTGGGCGTGAAGCCCGCGAATTCGGGCTGGATGAGCAGCGGGGCGTCCGGGCGGTACCCACGGCCATTGACATAACGCGTGTCGGGGCCCGTCGAGTGCTCGACGATCTGACCGCCCAGGCGTTCGATGGCCGAAACGACCGGTCCGTTGGGTGCATGGAATCCGAACGGCGGCAGGATGTGTTCGGCGACCTCCCAGTCGTCGGAGCCGCGGTTGACCCAGACCTGCGCGCCCGATCTCCAGCGGATGGCAAGGCGGTGAATATCGCCGCTGGCGAAATCGACCCGCTCGATTTCATCCAAGGCAACGCTCTCGATGAAAGGTTGCGCCAACCAGTACTTCCGCACCGCCTCGCGTCCGAGATTGGACAGATCGATCATCAGGGCATGCCCGGTGAGAATCTCGGCGCTGAGGTAGTCGTCGCTCGTGATGCCGTGCAGCGATCGGCCGCGTCCGCCCTCGTAACGGCCCGGGTAACCCACGCCATGGAGGCTGAAGCGGGTGTGGTTGACGGCGTCGAACCACGGCACACGAGCCCAATCGCGGCAGCGGACGTG
>ERZ795055.3228-NODE-3228-length-12023-cov-5.671959_pt1 | contig 12023 bp, 9 predicted proteins | sample MGYA00375139_ERZ795055 | MGnify/ENA primary metagenome ERZ795055 (study PRJEB30184, sample SAMN05720283) | anaerobic digester metagenome | isolation source: active sludge of municipal wastewater-treating anaerobic digesters | place: USA | collected 2015-01-23 ...
AATTGGCACTAAAGAAAACGCATTTAACTCGTCATTATTATAAGCACTATAAGCTGCATCTGTGCTAGCAGCCCAATTAGCATTGTTAGTTACATTATCAATAGGAGTACCGTCGTTTAATTTAGTACAAGCCCAGTTTTGAACGGTCCATATCTGCCCGTCTATATTTATAGTATCATACACATTTCCATCATAATCACTAAGAGTACCCGGACTAATAGAATCATCTTTAATTAATCTTACTGAAAAACCATACTTGTTATCACTTATACCATCTAATACTGCATCACTATTATTTACTAATCTTTTATAATAAGAAGTAGTCCCTGTAACAACAGAGTTAGTCCAGAAATATCCATGATCTTTTAACAAATAAAATATTCCGGTATTTGCACGCATTCCCCCACCATAAGCTGTAAAATTGCTTGCATTATTACCAGTATTAGTTGCATTCCAGTGATCGAGTCCTGCTTCTTTTAACTCATTTCCACTTACACTTTCACTGCCTAAATAAGTTAATAATGCATCATATTCTGCTTTTGTAGGTACATGCCATCCAATCGGAGCAAAATTTGCATTATTTACCGCGTATTCATTATATAAGTAACCGTAATTTATTTTTTTAACGGTAGGTAAATCTATAGTTATATCACTAGAGTCATCAATAGAATTGTCAGTTACTGAAACAAGGCTTCCTTTAAAGTTTAATTTATCTCTTTTAATAAAATCTACACCTTCTCCTTGAATAATATGTCCTCCACCTATAGGTACCCAGTTAGCATTATTATTTATACCGACATCTACAGTAGCATAATTTAATTTGTATGACTTTAACTCGCTTAATACAGACACTTCCATCATAGGGTACCTTTTTACAAAAGGTATAGCATCTCTTTCAGTTATATCAGCTACTTGTAATCTGGCATCTAACGGTCTTTGTGAAGACAATTCGAAATTTGAGGATAATCTTATATCTCCTAAAGCCATAACGATATGTGTTATTTACTTATTAATATTTAAAAGTGTTCACAAAACTTACCTGAGAAGTTATATGATTAAATTCGTATACGTAATAAGATACGAGTTCTGTATCTATAGTAAATGTCTTTACAGTTCGGGTCCATCCGTTTATAGTTTCAAAACCGTTTAAGTCTAGTATAGACTGAAGTACGCCATAACTAGTTGGATAAGCTACATAGTATACTTGTTCTACTAAAGTAAATTCGTAAGACTTATTAGTTTTAGGAGACATATCTTCTGTTAAAAGTTGTATGTCCGCAGCTAATAGTCCAGGATCTCCTGAACCGTAATAATAAGGGTAGATTGCTGTAGGTGGAGGTGTATTTGGTATTTTATACAAGTCTGTTACGCCGTTTTTTCTTACAGCTTCCACTAATTTAGCGTAAATAGCTCTACGCGTATTTACCCCGAAGAAATCTATCTTTATAAGATGTAGCAGAACCGCTACATATATACCGGATTTAAAATCCTGTTTACCGTATAAGTCTAAATTTTTATCGTATAGTTTTGTAAATCTATCTACGATACTATCTTCTTTAGATATAATGTAGTCTATGTTAAACTGTAATAAATCGTTCATAGTATTGCTATTAATATTTTACAACATAAACTCCGTTTATTATCCAACATCCGGTACCCTGACCGCATGGAAGTATGTCAGTAGTTAAAGCATCATTTCCGGAATTCTGTACTATAGCATTTACTCTATCCCAGGCTCCTAAAGCTTGCTCAGTTTGTCCTGCTAAAACGTAAGTTACTGCAGCATTCATATACAAGAATAACATAAATACCTCGTTCATTTTATCAACTTCGTTTACTGCGAGAGTCTTATTGGCCAGGCATATATCAGCATAGTACATATTAATTAAAGTCCTGCCTGTAATAAATTCAGGTCCTTCATCAGTAGTTACTACAATAGTGAAAGGACCATCGAATATTTCTTTACTGTATACGGCTCTTATTTCAGGAGTATCTATACTAAACGTATAATTAGGACTAGGAGTAATGTATGCGCTTAAATCTACAAAAGTATCTGATAAGTAATCGTCTCCTATATACAAATGAATAGCCGTTATCGCATTAGCTATAGGAACTACTACTTTAGCATACATTACCTTGAAATCTTCTGACAAATAAAACTCTTCTATTGTAGTCATGACGGTATATTTTTGTTACCAAAATTACGCATTTAATTTAAAATAAAAAAGCCTGCCCGAAGGCAGGCCTGTGTTGAGTACTATGCGGGTGTTGCCCCGGCAGTGTTGAATGCGACATATACCTCAAGTTGTACAGGTACGTCAGCATTATCTGTCTTTTCGTAAATAGTTTCGTTTATAACATTTACATCGTAAGTTAAAGATGCATCTGCATAAACTTTAGGAGTAAAATTATTTCTCCATCCATTGTAACGATAAGGATCGTGATTTCCCCATGCAAAGAATTCTCTTGCATGAACCTGTGCGCCTCTTCCTACTCCACTTGAACCAGCAACTGTAACTGTACCTAGTTGAATATCAGCAGTAGGACCTTGTGTAATTGCTATAGAAAAAGGAACAGCATTACCTAATTTCTTACCTGGATCGTAAGTTTGTAATTTGTTCACTACTGTAATAACTCCCAAAGCACTTGATACTGTTAAAGCAGTATTACCTTCTCTGGTCAAAGCTGCGTTCATTCTTGATACTAAAGCTGCGGCAATAGTAGTAACAGTATCACCTGTAACTGCCTTATGAACCGATTCTTTTATATACTTACCGGTCATACCTTTGATATCCATTTCTATCCTTAACTGATAATAGGTTCCAACAACTACAGCAGCTGCTAAAGTCACTGTTTCAGTGTGCGCAACAAACGCGGCATAAGCTAATTTAGTAGCTGGCCAGCCGGCAAAACTGTTGATGTAAGGACTTTCAATAATATCCGTACCGACTTTCTTTACAAAACGACCTGCGCCGGTAGCTGCAAGAGCATTTGTTTTATCAAAAAATCCTATACCTCCATCCTCCAACAGAGCTACAGTAGCTTTGATAGTTACTTTATTATAAGCATTGCTTACAAAAACCTGTAAAAAATTCTTTTGTGAACTCATAGCTAAAATGTATTAAATTAAACTTTTATTTAAGTTGCGGCCTGTTTAGTACCAGCCGCGAACATTCTTGAATCTTCAATAGCCGTATTAACAGCCAGATTTATTATTTCCTGCATTTCCGAATCTGCAAACGAAAATGCTGTAGTGACTACAGTTTGACCTTGTACATTTAAACCGTCCGGTAAAGCTTCAAGCACAATTGGCGTAGCTTTCTTAGCCACGGTAGCGTTATACTTTTTTAAAGTTGCTCCTGCAGGTATAAATATCTGTACTTTACTATATGTCCCAAACTCGTTTATTACTCTTATAGCATTTTCGAAAAACAAGTTAGGCTTTCTGAACGGGTTGTTTAAAGATTCTTGTATTTCAGCCAGCCTGTCTTCTACTACAGATAGTACTTTATTATCATGCATCGGCGATGTATGCGTAATCTCTACAGAGTCTTTTAATATATCCCTTACTTCTACTCCAAGGTCTATTATCAATCCGCCTGAACTGGAAGTACTTGAAGATGTTAATATAGTAAGCTCGGTTACAAGTCTGGCCAACTTCATACTTATAAGAGAATTGTCCTCGAACGGTTCCAGCAATGCATTATAATACGCGTTCTGAGCATCGGTCAAATACAAGGACTTTTCATATTCGTCCATGACAATACCCCCACTAAAAGCTCTAAGCTTGGTATCAAATATATCACTAATTGTCTTGGCTTCCATCTTGTCCGTATTTATCTAAGTAATATTTCTCAGCCAGTGTAGTAGCTACATTCAGAATCCTGGGATGCAGGGAAGGTAGCAAATTAGTATTTTGAGACGCAGTCTTACCTCTAAGAGTGAATGTTCCGGTTAATGTCTCCAATATAATAGGTTCAGGTAAAGTCAATATTCTTGCTATATAAAATGTAGGAACTAGACTTGGCCTGCTTATAATCTCTACAATACCGGTTGTTAAATTAGAAGTTTCCAATCTCCAGGCCATTCTTCTTCTCGGGTACCTGTAAGGTTTAACCATCGATAATGTGTATTCTATTGGAGATAGCGGAACTACAGTTAATGTATCTGTACTTGTCAGTACTTCCTCATTTAATATTTTAAGTACTTTTGTAGGAATTTCAAACAATACAGATCTGCTATCCAGCTTCTCTATTACTGTTACGCTGGGACTTACCTTTAAAGATTGTATAAGATTAGCTACTAAGCTTATATCTTCTATAACTAATTGTTGAGCAAGGTACTCTGCAGCTTGAGTCAGTATTATAGATTTCTCGTAAGGGATGAGGCCAGGAGCCCCACCCTTAGAGATATTTTCATAAATAATATCGAACTCAGTATTAAATTCCGGTAACGTCATTATTAACCTATTTTAGCTTCTATTTGAGATTTGACCGCGTGATTCTTAGGATCCGCCAGATACTTTATAGCGTTTGACAGCGATGGTACCATGTCTACTTCACATAATGGGAATCCGTCTTCTGTAGTGTAACTTCCACCGGAGTCTTTTATAACTCCTGCAAGAACCCCTTTGGCTATAAAGCTTCTGGTGATATAATCCCTTGCAGTGTAAACGTCCACTACTTTTTGAGGCTCATCCTTTGCCATCTTTCCAATTTTACCTATCAACCAGTTCAGTGATACATCTGAAGTGACCCTTAAACCAGTTAAGTACAGAAACTCTCTCATCGCATTTGCGCTTGTTTCCAATCTTGTAGCGATAGCATAAGCTTCTTTATTTACATTGAATGCCGCTACTTCTGCATTATCGACTTCATTCTCTCTTAACATTACAAAAGAGTAAGTTAATAAGTCTGTAGTCTTTAATTCAGCCAGACTTTTGGCTATTGTATTTTCATACGTTAAAAGAACCTTGTACCATATATACTCAATCGGTACGTCCAGATGAAGATTTCTTCCTTCTTTCGGTATAGAAAACTTTACCGAATCCCAGAAGTTGTTTTCTTTTTTGTAAAGGTTCAAATCACCTTTAGTCATACCAAGAGCATCTTCAAGAAAATCCTGTTCCTCTTTTATAAGGACCTGGATATATTTAAAAGTATCCGGAGACTTCTTAGGTACGAACTCCCTGTAAGCTCCTTCAATCATTCCTCCGTATGCAATGTGCTTCGGGTTCGTTATAGTACCCTTCTGCCTTTTCACATACTGTAATTTTACGATTTCATTAGGTAGACTAAAGCCTTCATTTGCCTGGTCTTCTACCATAACATCGCTTTCTTTTTTACTTCCTGCCTTTGTCGCTGCCATAATAATTATAAATTAAAGTTTACAATAAAAAGGTAAAGATATTAAATCTTTACCTAAAATATCGTTTTAAACTACTATTCTAATACAGATGGTAATATTACAGCGGTTCTGGATGGGTCAATTATTACTGCTCCAAGACCGGTATAACGAGTGTAAGTAGAACCGTCTTCCATAGTTCCCATGTGGCCGTTGTTTTGCTCACCGGTCCAAGGGTTACGGAAACCTGCTAAATAACCTCTGATGTCACCCATCTTAATGCCTAAACGCTTGATGTTTGGCTTCTCTCTGTTACCCATGTAGAAAATATCCATACGGTAAGATTCAGCTACTCCGCCTTCAGGGTGTTTAATTTTGTTACGTACTTTGTTATCGTAAGAGTTGTCTACTTCAACCTTTAAGATAATGTTGTTCGGTAACAGGAATTCTGTAAATTGGAAACCTCCAGAGAAAGAATTAGAATGTAAGTCTGAAGATACTTTTTGAATGGTCGGCGGGTTGTAGATAGTTAAATTGCTCCATCCTGAAGCAGCAGATTGTGCAGCTTTAGAAATTTTAGAAGCGCCCCTACGTCCTGTGCGAATCATAAATTCAGCAACATTCTGTACGTCTTCCCTACCTTCAACCATATCTGTCATGATGCTCTCAAGTAAATCTACATTGATGTCATTGGCAAATATAACGTTGGATACTTCCATTTGCTCACGGATACCGGCACCTTGTTTAATAAAGTACCCTGATTTACCATGGTCTGAATAGCTTCCATCTTCGTTACGGTTACTTCTGGCAAACATATAAGCGCGTGATTTTTCACGTTCCCACTGTTTTTCGAATTCCCACTCAGCATAAAGCATCCATACTGCAAATTCTGTCATCTCCCCATTAGGAGTAGTTCCGACTAGAGTACCGGCCACTTTACGATCCATCATGTTGCCGGGAACTTTTTCCTGCATACGTAATGTAGTAAGGCTGTTTCTCATGTCGATAGGAGTAGTGTAAACAACACCTCCACCTTTCATTGACAGAGTATCTTCTACAGCTGAGAAGTCTTTCGACCATTTGGTTCCGCCTAACAGCTCGGTGTAATTAACACCAGTTTTAGCTCCGGCACCTAATAGTCTGGTTCTGTAATGCCATCCGTCCCCTTTTTCAAGCGGCTCTTCTTTTACCTGGAATTGGTAAATTTCATTCTTATGGCCTACAAGAACGTTTACATCACTAAAATACCTTTCCGAAAATACAAGATAAACATCCTGTCCGTTTTTACCGTGGGCACTACCAGTAGTGATAGGCGAACCGGCTGTAACGTAAGCATACTCCAATGTCATGTTTTTCTCATCATGACCTGAGAGCTTCCATGTGAAATCATCGTCAGTCTCCAATATCTCCAAAGGATATTTCTCCAATTCCGTAGAGATGGTCCTAACACTAGAACCGGCTAAGAACTTTGTAATCGAATTTTGCAATAACTGTGGCTTATTACCGAACAGTAGACCGAGTTGATTCGCAGTTACCAGACCGCTAAAATCAGTGACCTCCGTCATCTGGAATTTACCTAAATTTAGACTCATTATATTAATATTTAAACGGTTAACAAATTAGTTTAGCCTACACTCACTATCTCCGGTATGTTCAAATTGTTATCATACATTCCGGCACCAGATCCTGTACGTATTACTCCTGCACTTTCAACCGCATGTCTTAAATTTTTAGCGGCATTCGATTCGGCAACTTTTTGTAGCTTTCCGAAATCTTTAAATCCATTAGTAATAGTGTAAGCATAATACAGTCTCTTCTCAAAATCGATAGGATTATCTAACCTATCTTTTACCAATGCGTTTATAGGTACTCCGTCGACCTCGTCTACTGCAGTCACCATAGCATTGTATACTTTATCTTTCATGGGCCCGTCTACTTTGACCGATCCTAGAAAGTCACTCATAGAGTATATAGCATCCTTCAGGTCTTTAGCCTGCTTTTCTTCTGCATCCATTCTCTCTTCTTCATCACGTTGGGCTTTGAGTTGTATCTCTTCCAACTTAGATTTCTGGGACCGCTTCAGGTTTTCAAATGATAATGCAGCTTCCTCCTGCTCATCGTGAGCTTTCATTATCCTGTCTACTTGTTTGTCTATCCTTTGCTCATCCCACCCCTGGTTCTGTAAGTCCAGTCTGATTAAAGCCTCTCTAAGTTCAGCGTTACCTTCTATATCATTCTTAGTAACCTTACTAAGGTCAGAAATCATAGATACAACCGGCGCAACTTCTTCATGTTTGGCTCCTGACTTTAAGGCTTCCAGGTACATTTTCTGGTCCTCGTTTAAATCATAGAACCGGCTTGCATTAATTTCTTCGCGAACTGCTTTTGCAAAGTCTTCTGCAGTTGCTATAGTTTCAACGTCTTTCAGGGAAGGTAGCGCCCCTTGTTCGATAAGGTACGCAGCAGCAGCAGCATATACCGAGGTGGCAGGAGATACGGTATTTTCAGAGCCTTCCTCCCCTGTTTTCTCTGACGTTGTTTGATTATCTTCTGTATCTTCAAATCCCTTTAACAACTCTGAGAGCTTCTCCTGCTGTTCTTTGTCGAGTTTAACGGGTTCAGTTGCATTAGTGACCGGTACCTTCGCTTTAACAGTAGGATCCGGTACTGTTGGGTTTTGTACACTCTGCGTATTTTCTACAATGTTCGAACTAACCGGTTTTGTAGACTGCGCCCCGGTTTTCACCAGCACATCATCAAGGACCGCTTTATCCAGCATTCCAAGGTCTAAGATTTGATTGTCATTTATTCCTGCCATAGTAATAAGATTTATATGACAAATTTAGGTATTAATATAAAATAAAAAACCCCTCCGAATGGAAGGGCTTTATACAAAAATAGCACATTAATTGTTTTGAGTTCACTTTGCCACTTTCTCTGCTTTGTTCTTGGACTTGATATGTTCCACATCTATTTTAGTCTGCAGTTCTTTCATCCTGGCCAATAGCTCATCTTTATTTATTTCAGCATCCAGGTCTAATTGTTTATGTATTGACTGCATCTTTAATTCTTCTATTGCTAATCGCGTAGCGTTATTGGTATCGATCTCATACAGTTTCAGGTTCCTGTCGGCCTCTTCTTTCTGGGCGTTCAGTTCCATTTGCTGTTGCGCCAATTGGTTCTGTTGTTCTTGTGCAGCCTGCATTTGCTGCTTGGTATCAAACTCGGCTAATTCAATCTTCCTTCTCTTTTCAGCTATACTGTCAGAGAACATAATGTCCATAACAGTACTCATATTTCCACCGTTCTGCATGAATGCCTGAGATATAGAATCCAATGACCCTTTCATTTCCCTGGATTTTCTGGACGTAGTTATAAACACAGATTGGTCACTGTCTAATAACTCGTCTCCATCAATTTCGAATGTCTCCAGAGAAAAGTCTGAAAGTATATTCTGAGCTACTTTCTTATTACCTCTCAAAGCTGCTTTGGCTGTTTCCAGCAATATCTGCATACATTCCAGTTTGAACTGTTCATGCTGATAAAACTCGTAAGCAGTATTATTGTTACTGGCCATTACGCTTCTCTCGGTCGCACCTACTGCAGCTGAAGCTTGTACAGCTCCTTGTCTTTGAGGAGTAACCCCTACAGCATCTTTCATTTCGGTTTTTATAAACTCCAACAGGTTAATCTGCTGCTGTATATAGTTACCGGTATCCATATCCAAGGACCTATTGGTAGTATTAAATGACCCTGCCAACTTACCTGTAGCTACTCCTCTCGAAGCTTCTTTAAAGCTATCGACGATTGCTATACCTCCTCTGTACGCATAGTTCATCCACTTCTCAAGAGTCCATCCTTTAGGAATCTTGGCTAAATCCACTTCAAGAATCTTACCTAAGTTTTTACGTAAGCCGTCCATTAGCCTGTCCCAGGTAATATCGTATAAGTACTGGTAGTTTTTTGTCTTGGATAGAAATGATACTACCTTACCCTCAGATATAGAATTTACATAACCAACTACACCAGGGTGACCTTTTGATATATTTCCTATTGTACTGTACTGTATTTCTTTAGGACGTATTCTTTTATAAATAGCATTTCCTATTTTTCTACCTTCCCACCATTCCTCTATCCAGACTTTCTCTACAGTTTCTCCATAAGTCTCGTTGGCTATGTACTCTTCAGCCATAACTTTCTCGTACCTTTCCCCTGTCTGAGGGTTGGTCCCCTTTACGATCTTTACTAATTTCTGAGATCTCCATAGAGTAGTTAAGTGTCTTATATTACCATAGATGTCCACAGTCGATTTGGTCATGGAAGTATAGCCTCTTTCTGACATAGTAGCATTTACTATACCATCCAGAACAATAGCATCCGGTGCGATAAAATTCTGCGCAAGTACGTCCGTGTATCTGGCGTCCGAAGCCAGGGTGTTAGAATTTATCTTATCTATTTCTTCCGGGGTAAGGCAGTCCCAGTAAGTATCGATTATCCTTCCCTTGGACCAGTACTCTTCAATCATAATCACGTCAGCATCTGCTATACGATTAGAGTTACTAGAATAAAGAGTATGTACCCTTTTAGGGTCAAGCTTACGGGCTTCCGGAGAGCCGGCTACTATATCGAACATCATAATCTGCTCGCCATAAATTAACCTGTCCAGCATTGCGTCCAGGAATTTATTCTCCATTTTTAACGCGTCATAATAATGCGTCAGTAACTTTGTAGATCTGACTTCTTTCAGGTCTTTCCAGGTGTACCTGAAGTACAGGTCCAGTTCTTTCAGTTTGGATTTAAGCTCTTCACCTTCATACTCTGATTCCAGAAGTTTGGTTATTTTCTCGTCCAGGAGTTTCTTTTTATTTTCCTCTTTCTCTGAAATGCTCTTCGGATCCGTACACATTACTCCCCATTCGAATGGTTCCTTGGAAGCTTCCCCGACCAGTAACTCTATCAATGGCCTTAGTATAGGCTTGTGTTGAATTTTCTTTGGGACATAAGAACGTAAAGTACCATCGGTATCTATTACTTCCATTACATCTTTCATATCCAGGATACCGTCGTACAGTCGTCCGTTTATAGCTTTCTCCTGCATGGACCTCCTTACTTCCTGATTGACCAGATAAGAAATACCGCCGTCAATTTTATTGACGCATAGTTCTCTCCATTCCTGATTCTTTTTACTGAACCTTACCCTTTGAGGTGGTAACTGTATAATATATGCCATTGTAGTAAGTTTAAAATGTTACATCTGAAAGTTCGTAATTCTTCGAATAACCGTCTTTAAAGAACGGGTCATCTGCTAGTTCATCTATGTCTTCCGCAACACCACCGGAAGGTATCATCATTTTCCTTTTATCTTCCCTCATTATAAAAAGCATAATCCTGGCCGATACCCTATCGAAGTTTCCGTCTATATGCCACGATATACATTCCCTTATATAGCCAATATCCTTTTCAGTCTTATAGTTCAGCTCGTTACTATACTCATTCTTACTCAGTAACCAGTCTGCCTGCAGTGTCCTTCCCCATTTGTTAATGGCCGGGGTTGGCGGAGTACCTTTCTTTTTGTTACCATAATGTTCCTTCTTGGCAACATAATCGAAATCCTGTAGTATTTCCGGAGTGTCGCACAGGTAATGCATCATGTTCTTATTGTTCACATAAGCATAGAAGCCTTTTAATTTATTTTCGTAATTTATCTGCGCGTTATAGAACACTGCCATCTTCAGGGCCTGGTTAAAATTATCCTCGGCCTTTCTAAACCTGCCTATCCACCATGCTACTACCTTATCCGTATAAGTATCCATTATACATACCGAGAACATAGAAGTACCGTAATCATCGTCGACCGTGTCTGCTCCCCCTATATAACGCCCGAATGGTATATAACCATCTATCGATTTTGGTAATTCCGCTAATTCTATAAGACCTTGCGTGTCTGTCCTTGTTACCGGCCATTCTCTTATCGGAGTGTCTGTTAGTGTTGGACGGAATTCTACAGAAGATGTTCCTTTCCATATTAAGTTACCTACATAATGACTTGCTGTAAACGTATTTTCTATCGGTGCTATTTCTGATAACCTTTCTTTCAATTCTTCTACAGGGAATTCTGAACCATGGGTAATCATTACGGCTTCCTGTGGAGTCAAAGGTTCCTCGGCTTTTGCCTGGGCAGTGTCATCTGCACTGGTACCGGAATACTTTATAGTTAAGCGTCTGGCTATTACTTCTTTAAGAGCTTTTACAACATCAGAGTTACCGTTCTTATCGTAGCAATCTGCCCTGTTCATGTACTCAGGACTAAAGAAGCCGCACAACTGATTCGACACGTTCATATCGAATACATTCTTTAATGGCTTTACCCTGTAGTTTTCTGGTTTATAAAACAGAGCCTTTAACCCTTCAAAGTTAGAACCTTTCTCACCACCTGTACCAAATGCGACCATCATACCAAATACCCTGTTCCCGTCTTCTGAAGACTTCTGGGCTATCCTCCATGACTTTAATAAGTTCGGGAATATACCAGCCTCTTCCCATAGTATCAACATCCCTCTTTTTCCCCTGGCTTTACCCGGGGCATTCTTTAAAGTCACACCAGTTATACTGGACAAGAACCCCAACTCAGACGGGTCACCCGGTCTTTTGTAGCCGGACTTCTTCTCCATTATGGTATC
>ERZ795055.3229-NODE-3229-length-12022-cov-5.226289_pt1 | contig 12022 bp, 8 predicted proteins | sample MGYA00375139_ERZ795055 | MGnify/ENA primary metagenome ERZ795055 (study PRJEB30184, sample SAMN05720283) | anaerobic digester metagenome | isolation source: active sludge of municipal wastewater-treating anaerobic digesters | place: USA | collected 2015-01-23 ...
TCATCGCCGGTAATATGGAAGATCCTCTGCCGGTGAGTTATTGTTCCTCCGGGAGCAAGAAAGGCTGCGGGAGAAGAACTTTCAATTTCATAGAAGGGTCCCATAATGCTGCCATCTTCAACAGGTCCGTCATTGTACGAATTCACAACGTCTCCGCTGAAGGGATCATCCTGTTTTCCCCATTTGCTGTTGACGTATTTTGAAGGAGACTCCGGGGCAGAATACCACAATAGTGTAAGTACTTTCTTATCAGGGTCATAACTTCCGCAGAAAGGCAGGGCTCGCATTGGCGTTATGCCTATTTTACTTCTGTGTTTTCCATCCACCCTGAAATACAAAATACCGTCCTTCACTATCAGCCTGTCAGCAGGAACCTTACCGAAGTAGTCATCATTAACTATTTTTCCGGCTTCAGTTTCCAGCCCTTTCTTAAACGGGATAAAAACTATTCCGGAAGGAGAGGGATTGAACATTGCCAGTATCCATACCGACAGAGCGCCTGATTTTTCATCCCAGGCTGCCTGACCATTATTCTTCAGGATATTTTCCGATTCATAAGCAACAAACGCGAGTGATTTATCAATCGGAATACCCAGTGCAGCTTCGGTTTCGGAGTGACCAAGCAGTTTTATGTTTCTTTCAACTCCTATTTCAAGTCTGGTACCTGAAGCATTTACAAGAGAAAAATCCCTTTTGAATGCAGCCTGGCTGTCAGATTTTGACACTGTCTCAAACGACTCTGTATCTATCTCTTTAGGAACAATCCAGTTAGTAAATATCTGTTCGGTACCGGGTTTGAAATAAATTGAGAACGGTCCGCCTTCAGGGCCAATCCAGAACCTTTCCTCACCACCATAGGGATTAAACTGGCTGCTGGGTTTCCCGGCTTCAATGAACCTGTAATTTATCCATCCGAAACTGGCTCCGGCATTGCCTGCCACTGAGCTCGTCATAACCCTTCCCTGGTATCCGGGTATGATAAGCAGACGGGCATCATTACCGGCACCTTTCAGTTCCAAAAAGGGAATATTATGTTTTGTAAAAAAGGCAAGATCATAGCCATAGGTTCCGGGAGAAAAAGATTCATTCATTGAGACTTTGTTTTTATTTGACGAATTAGAACATGCTGATATAAAAATCAGAAATACAACCATTTGTACCAGGTTGTATTTAACTAATGAAGATTTGATCATTGATATTGATTATTTATTTGGTTTTGGAGCAATATAAAGCACATCTTCCTTAAGCTGAACTGTTTTCTGGCGGTGATTTGATATCAGTATGCCTGCCAGAATGAGTATGGCCAGTACCAGGAGAAGGATAAATGGTCCGCTTTTAATAAACTCAAAAAAGAATGAATTCCTTTTCATCTGAGACCAGAATTTGGTTTAAATTATTTTGTTAAAACCAGCCGGTCTTTCAAAAATAGTAAAAATTTGTTAAAAACCTCTTTTTACGAAACAGGATTCATCCATACAAGCTGTTTTTCAAGGCTGTCGCTGAGCTTGTAGGGTTTAATATGGTCCGAAATCTTCTCTCCAACTATACTGATCTTGCTTATATCAGCCGGTCCCATTCCTGCCTGTGCGCAAAAATTGAGGTAGCCTACCTTTGCAAAATCAATGCCCATCAGCTCAATGCCAACCCTGTCGGCAGCAAACCAGTCAAGACTTGCAACGCACACCCTGTGATCGACCGGAGTGCCCCTGTTTGGGCCATTTCCTTCCATTCCCTCAAAACCGTCAATAACAGCAAGGTGAGGGTGCAGGCGGCCTGAGAGAGCATAGAGGTTGTAGTTAAGCCCCCTGTAACCGCTTCCGTGAACTATTGGCTTGTCATTTACAGTACCCGGTTTCCTTGAAGGGCTCCATGAGAATCCCTTATCCTTGATAGGTGCTCCCAGTACGATATTCTTAAGTGATAAGGTTGCTATAACCCTGTCGTGAGTTTTCATTCTGGCAACAGATACCACGAAGTTGTTCTGATCCAGAAGAAGGCTGGAAACACGCACTGCATGTGGTCTGAAATCCTTTTCATCGAATACGTGAACTGTTTCTATCTTTTCAGCATCAAGGTCAACAAGCTTCACAGGATATTTGCTCAGGAGCTTCATATAACCATAATTTGAAAAACCGTCAAGAGTGGCGCCGCCGGCAGCTGATTCGGCAATTATGCACTGATCAGCCTTTCCTATAGACTTCATGAACTCAAGGATACCTTCAAGAGTATCGACATGTGTTGCACAGAGGGGTATGTCAATTGAAACATTATTGGGTTTAAGAATCACCCGCTTCTTCCCTATTGCCTGCGAAATCTGTTTTGAGAAAGGTTTAAGAGCCCTGAAAGCCATATCGGCACGGTTATCGCCTGTAGTCAGCGATACCTCCGGCCCCGATGCCTGCTGAACTCCAATCGATGCAAATGTATCATAAGGCCTTATTATTGTTGCTGCAAATCCTCCGGCAACTGAAGTTTTAATGAAACTTCTTCTGTTGAATGTACTCATCCTGTAAATACTTTAATTTTAATACTTTACTGTTATTTAATTAACAATCAACTCTTTGCCAGTTCAGCTCGGTTCTCATAAACCTTTGAAACTGCATTTACGATGTCATCCATATCGGCTTTTGATGCAAGCAGGTTACTCTGGTATATTGTAACAACCTCATCGCAAACCTGATCGTTGCCCGGAAGTGAGTTTTCGTCCCTCCATTTCTTAAGCCGTGCTTCGGAGAAGAGCCTCTTGTATCCCCTTGAATTAAAAGCTTCCTCGAAAAGGAGATCCTTGTTCTGCTTTCCATAACCGCCTGTTGCAGGAATACCTTCAGCTACAAGAGCATTAATGAATTTTTCCCTGGGAACATTATTGAATACTTCCTTTTTGTAACGGAAGGGATAGAGATGATATACAGCCCTTGTTGCGCCACTGGCCGGTTTTACGGGTATAATTCCCGGTATCTCCTTAAGTTTTTTGTCGAGATAGAGGGCATTTTCAAGCCTCTTGTCATTATCGGCAATTATCCTTTTCATCTGAGACAGAAGGATAAGGGCCTGCGACTGCTGCATCCTGAAGTTGCCTCCCCTGTATGGATATCCTGCGACAGGTTTCATTTTGCCATAAGGCCGTCCGCAGTTATGAATTGCATTAGCACGGTCCATTACATCATCATCATTTCCAAGAATAGCGCCTCCCTCTCCTGCAGGAATATGTTTTGAGTTCTGGAAGCTGAAGCAGCCCAGATCGGCAAGCGTACCTGTTTTCTTACCACGGTACTCGGCAAGCCATGCCTGGCAGGCATCTTCAATAACCTTCAGATTATGAGCTTTTGCCACCTTATTAACACCATCCATGTCAACCGGGAGCCCGTAAATATGCACCGGTACAATGGCAACTGTACGGTCGGTAATTTTCTCATCAATCTTTGCCGGATTCATAAGGAAGGTTTCAGGATCGGTATCAACAAATACCGGAAGGGCTTTATGAAAGAATATTGCATTATATGTGGCAATGAAAGTATAGGGAGAAACAAGCACCTCATCACCGGCATCAACACCGAGAGTTTCCATTGCAGTCATAAGCGCAGTTGTTCCGCTTGCAGTTGCAAGGCATCTTTTTGCGCCCATCAGTTCAGCATATTTCTTTTCAAAAATCTCAACATATTCCCCGTTGCCCCTCCACCATCTTCCGCTCCTGAGCATGTCAACAATCTCTTTTTCGGCAGTCTGATCCCATACGGGCCATGAGGGCCAGGTTCCCTTGTGAACTTTATCGCCGCCGAGAACAGCAAGCTTCTCTTTTGCAAAAGTGCCTGAACCTAAAGTATTGAGAGGCCAGTTGATCATTGTTCCGATTGCTCCTGCAGAGGTTGTTGCTATTACCTCACGCCTTGTAAATTTTCTTGCTTTCATCTTTTTGCTTTTGAAGTTTATTATTATGTTTTCTTTAAATCGTTAATTGATAGGCTTATCAAATTTAGAAATATTGAAAGATATTAGGTCTGATTTTCTATTAATTTTTGTTAATGTTAAAATTGCTCTATGTTAATCATGTTAAATCATGGAAAAACACATGAATACAGTAATATGATTTTCAATATTCAACTTGTCGTAATAAATTACATATCCAGAATGATAAATTGACAGAACCTGTTCCTTTAAAATAAATTAGTAGCAATTATGCCAAAAAAGAGGAAATGTTTGCTCACAATCATCGGTTGATCGAATTAAATGATTCTGTCAGATCGTATGTTATGAGAGACATAAGGTGTTAAAAAGATTAACGATGGCGTCAAAAAATTTAACACTTCATCAAAAGCGGGTCGTAACTACAACTATACTAAAGCGCAGATATTCTATACTTTAAAAATAATTGCACAAGAATTGTGTCTTTACCGATGAAAAGCATTATAAGAATTCAGAATCATGATTATACATTATTTAAAAACAGCATTCAGGAGCTTACAACGGAATAAGCTTTACTCTGTACTTATTATTGGCGGATTTGCTGTAGGTTTTACTGTATGTATAATCATTGGGCTTTATGCCTTCAGTGAATTTTCTGTTGATACCAGCATTAAAGACCACGAGCGTATTTACAGGCTGGTAGATGTTGATTCTAAATTCTTTGATGAAAAGACTACTGCTTTTGATTACAATCTTGGAAACATATTAAAGGACAACTACAGCGAAATTGAACATGTGGCTCCATACAACATTAACTGTGGCGAGAACTTCTTATTACTGACTGACAACAAAAGTTTCAAGTATGATTACAGTATGAAAACCACAGACGAAATGTTCGATTTGCTATCGCTTAAAATTGTTGAAAAGTCGAGAAATAAAAATTTGCTGGATAATAGCTCTGTCGTGCTCACACAATCAATGGCTGATAAGATGTTTAAGGGAGAAAATGCTCTTGGTAAAAAAATCGAATTTAATGAGTTTCAAGAAAAAGTCGAGTTGTATGTATCTGCCATTGTTGAAGATTTACCGCAAAATTCAAGTTTTCCCGACATCTCTATTTTTCTGAATATTGAGAGAGGTATGCAGTGGTGCCAGATGGAAATAAGTGGATACAGTGTAAAACCTGTAATTTACTATGTAAAATTAATAGATAATATCAGTCCTGTTGATTTCACAGATAAATTAAACAGCAGCCTGAAAAAATATCAAAAAATTCACGAAAAAATTGAATTACAACCTATATCGGATATTTATTTGTCGTCAACCGATATTCATGACCAATCATACTATACAAAAAAAGGAAATACAAAACTGATATTGCTGTTAACTTCCATAGCAATATTGATATTGGTACTATCAATAATTAACTATATATACTATTCCATAGCTCAGCATCAATCACAAATAAAAAGTATCGGGATAAGAAAAACGAACGGCGCTTCTTTTTCAAATATTTTTAAATATTTTCTGTCAGAGTCATTAATCGGAGTATTATTTGCAACAGCAACAGCAATATCATTAATACTATTTTTCAATCTGTTACCCTTAGCTAACCAATTATTGGAAAGCTCAATAAGCATAGGATTGTTATTTAAACCAACTCCATTCCTGTTTTTCATTCTGATAATAAGCTCTATAATACTCATAAATACAATTATACCACAATGGGGATTGATAAAGTTCAACTTAATAAAATATCTGAAAGGCGGATATGTTAAACATGGAGGAAGCTTTACGACAAATGTTCTGTCCATTTCACAATTTACAGTTGCTTTAGGCTTACTTATCTGTTTATTCTTTATTACCAAACAGCTTCATTTTGCAAAACATGCCGATCTCGGTTTTCAGAAAGAAAACATTATCTACTTGAAACTAAATGGAAATTTGAAGTTGGCAAATGCCCTGAAAAGCGAAATGGGAAAGTTGCCATTTGTGGAAAGTTCATCTATCAGCCAGGGTATTCCGGGCATAATAAATGCTTCATTAGGCCGCAATAGTGAGGACGGATATTTGATTTATGCAGATAATGATTTTGTTAAGACTTACAATATTGAAATGCTTGATAACTGGACAATTGGAAAGGGGAAAACCGACAAAATATGTATTGTAAATGAAACGGGAATGAAAAAAAATCAATGGAAAGAAAGTGAAAATCCAAAATTTTGGGACTATTATACTATCGCAGGCGTAATGAAAGATTTTAAGTTTATGTCGTTCAGGGAAGCCGTAACCCCTGTAATCATTGCCATTGACCACCAGTACATCAATAATTTTCCAAATTATTCCGTACGATTATCTGAAGGAAATTTTACATATCAACTATCAGAGATGGAAAAAGTATGGAAATCAGTTATGCCTGATGAATACCCGATGGAATTTGAATTCATTGATGACAGGCTTAACGTTATGTACGCAAAAGATGAACAACTTGGCAAAGCAATTTCAGTCTTCTCCATAGTAGCGTTTGTATTAGTGATGCTCGGCATACTTGGTCAGGTAATTCAAATTTGCATAAACAAAACCAAAGAAATTGGAATAAGAAAAGTGAACGGGGCAAAGTTACCGGACATTTTCAAAATAATAAATTACCGCTTTGTGGTCTGGGTGGTGGCAGCATTTATAATAGCATCACCAATTGCCTATAAACTCATGCAAAAGTGGTTAGAGAATTTTGCCTATAAAACAACTTTGGATTGGTGGGTATTTGCATTGGCAGGATTAGGAACTTTTGCTTTTGTCGTTACTATTGTTACACTGCAAAGCTGGGATACAGCTAGAAGAAATCCGGTTGATGCACTTCGATACGAATAGTATTTTACCAAATTTAAAGGGTATTGTAATGACTGAGAGAAATATATAGCTAATATTGCTAATATAGCCAGAATAATACATTTCTCTGGGATTGCAATTAAGTGTTTGAATCTGATTTGGATAGAAGCCCGGAGTGAACTTAAAAGTTCCAGTTACCTGAAAATCATTGTTTCATTATTGTTTGTTCCGGATAGCGATAGAAGATAATCGGGAATCTGTCCTTCTTTTTGACGCTATGTGTCTAATATTTTTACACTCTCCGGAGAGCGAATAATTATATATATCTCATAATCTGATATTTGAGAGAATGGCATCCTGTTTGCTTTCTCTACGAAAACAGAACTGAAGAATGAAAAAATTGCTTTATTCAATATTTATACTGATTGCCCTGACTGCGGGGAAAGCTTATTCACAGCAGAAAAAATGGACACTGGAAGATTGCATCAATTATGCAATAACAAATAATATTAATCTTCAGAGGCAGCAGCTTCTTACAGAATCAGCTGAGCTTAACTATTTCAAATCGAAGATGGATGTACTGCCTGTTGTAAATGCAGGCACTAATGCCAACATGGGTTTCGGCCGCTCTGTGAGCTCTGTAACAAACCTTATTACTTTCAACCAGAACCTCGGCAATGAATATGCAATAAACTCCTCCGTTAATTTGTTTAACGGCCTTGCAACATTCAATACCTTACTTGCCAACAGGTTTCTTCTGAAAGCAGGTGTGGAATCTGAAAAGGTTGTAAGGAACACTCTTGTTGTTGAGATAATGGGACAGTATTACCAGGTACTGTATACAAAAGGCCTCGAGGAAGCTTCAAGGCTACAGCTTGAACAGTCGGAGAAACAGCTTTTCAGGATAACAAAAATGGTTGAAACAGGCAGGGAAGCCCTGTCAAAGCAATATGAGATGGAGAGCCGTGCATCAGCCGATAAACTTTCCTTCACAATAGCTCAGACAAAGGCCAGTCAGGCCCTGACAACCCTGAAACAGATGCTGCAGCTGCAGCCGGGAACAGAATTTGACGTCCTGATGCCTGAAATGAACACACTTGTAATAACTGATGCGGATTATGAGACCGATAGCATTTATTCAATTGCTGCACAGGTACTTCCAAGGCTGAAATCAATTGAATTCGAACTTCAGGCAAATAAGAGGCAATATGCCGCAGCTAAAGGATTAATCTCCCCCAGGCTTTCAGTTGGCGGTTCAATATATACAGGGTACTATAAAATGATGAATGAAACAACCGAGGAACAGGCATCTTTCCAGACCCAGCTTAAAAACAACAACAGCCAGGCAATATGGATGTCGCTTTCAATTCCCTTGTTTAATAATTACAACACAGGGAAGAACATCAAGATGGCGAAACTTAAAAGAGACGATACCGAGCTCAGGCTTGAACTTGAAAAGAACACACTTTACACAGAGATTGAGAATGCCTGCCTTGACTTCAACAGCGGCAGGGATGAGTTCGAAGCCGCAGCTTCCAACCTCGAGTTTAACAAGAAATCTTTCTCCGCCGTTGAAAAGAAATTTGAATCAGGACTTGTTGATGTGACTGATTATTCAGCAGCAAAAACAACTCTTTTCAATGCGGAAACAGAATTACTGAGAACAAAGCTGCAGGTGATAATAAGAAAACTCACAATTCAGCTTTACTCAACAGGCGATTATCAAAACTTAATATATAACTAAACATCTAATTTACAACACAATGGATACTCCACTGCAATCGATGGACAGACCAATTGAGAAGAAAACGGGAATTCAGAAGAAACACATTCTGTACGCTGCTGCCGGTCTGGCTTTTATAATACTCATTTACATGGCATTCTTCACGAGCCGCACATCAACTTACAAGGTAGAAAAGGACAAACTCATAATTGAAAGTGTGACCGAGGATCAGTTCAATGATTACATTACTGTTCCGGGAACTGTCGAACCCATAAGCATTATCTATCTCGATGCCCAGGAAGGCGGAAGAGTTGAAGAGAAGGTTATTGAAGAAGGTACAATGGTAAAAAAAGGAGACATAATCCTCAGGTTGTCCAATCCCGACCTTCATCTGAATATACTCGACAGTGAAGCCCAGCTGGCTGAAAAAGAAAACTTCCTGAGAAATACCCAGATCAATATGGAGCAACAGAGATTGCAGATCAAGAGGGAGCTTGTTAACCTGAAATATGATATTGAGAGGAAGGAGAGGAACTATCAGCAGAACATGACTCTTATGAAAGATAACCTCATCTCAAAGGAAGAATTTATCCGTTCGAAAGAAGATTATGATATGGCTGTTCATTCGAAGGAGCTGTACCTGGAGCGTCAGCAGCAGGATTCAATCTTTTATTCGATCAATATAAATTCAATGGTCACCAACCTCGATAATATGCGGAAAAACCTTAACCTGGTACGGCAGAGAGCTGAGAATCTTAATGTCAAGGCGCCTGTTGATGGCCAGCTAGGTTTACTGACTCCTGAGATTGGTCAATCAATTCAGAGAGGTGCAAACATGGGCCAGATAAATGTACTTACCTCATATAAGGTTACTGCCCAGATAGATGAACATTATATCGACAGGGTAAGAACACAGCTCACTGCAACACTCGACAGGCAGGGAAGCGAATTTGATCTTGTTGTAAAAAGAGTATATCCTGAAGTGAGGAACGGCACTTTTGAAATTGACATGGTATTTCAGGATTCAATGCCGGCAAACATCAGAACAGGTCAGACATATTATACAAGTCTTCAGCTGGGGCAGCCAAAGAAAGCAATACTTGTGCCCATTGGAGGATTTTTCCAGGAGACCGGAGGCCAGTGGATCTATGTACTTGATGAATCTGAGTCGTATGCCACACGCAGAAGCATATCAATAGGCAGAAAAAATCCAAGGTACTATGAAGTTCTTGAAGGACTCAAACCTGGTGAAAAGGTTATAGTTTCGGGCTATGAGACCTTCGGAAAAAATGAAAAACTGATTTTTAAATAACAGGAAAATATAGTATTTACAATTTTATAACTAAGGCAATGATCAGGACAAATGAATTAACAAAGATCTTCAGAACTGAAGAGGTTGAGACCACAGCTCTCAATAAAGTAAACATTGAAGTAAAGGAAGGCGAATATGTTGCAGTCATGGGGCCGTCGGGATGCGGCAAATCAACTCTGCTCAACATACTCGGACTGCTCGACAATCCTTCATCAGGCAGCTATCTGTTCAACGGTACGGAAGTTGCAAACCTGAAGGAAAGAGACAGGACTATGTTCCGAAAAGGGAATATCGGGTTTGTATTCCAGAGTTTCAATCTGATTGATGAACTCAATGTCTATGAGAATGTTGAGCTGCCACTTATCTACCTTAAAATGAAATCGTCAGACAGGAAGAAACAGGTGGAATCGGTCCTTGAGAGGATGAAAATAAGCCACAGGGCAAAACATTTCCCACAGCAGCTTTCCGGTGGACAGCAGCAGAGGGTTGCAATTGCAAGAGCTGTTGTTGCAAATCCGAAGCTTATCCTGGCTGATGAGCCCACAGGGAACCTCGATTCCAAGAATGGTATTGAAGTAATAAACCTCCTTTCAGAACTCAATAAGGAAGGTACAACAATTGTAATGGTAACACACTCCGACAGGGATGCCGGATATGCTCACAGGATTATCAACCTCTTCGACGGCCAGGTTGTAAAGTGAAGAATAAGAGGATATAAAAACTGAAGAAAAATGAAATTCTTTTAAGTACACAGAGATTCACTGAGAAAGACAGAGAGCACTGAGAAAACAGATTTAATTAAGATCTCAGTGGTTCTCTGTTTTAGCTCCTGTCTTCCTCTGTGTAAGTTCTTAAATAACAGATATTATATCCCATACTTCTTCATCTTATTGTAAAGCGTCTGGCGGGTAATTCCAAGCTTAATGGCAACTAGACTCATATTGCCCTCATAGCGACGTATGCATTCTCCTATCATTTTCTTTTCCATATCTTCAAGAGTCATTTCTGAAGGAGTAATATTTCGCCCTGTCTGTGCAAACATGAAATCCCCCGGTTTAAGAACCTGGGAATCACTTAGTATCACAGCCTTTTCAATAGCATGCTGCAGTTCCCTCACATTCCCGGGCCAGTCGTGATTTGAAAGCTTTTCAAGCGCATGTGTGGAAAGTTTCATACCTTCTTTTCCATAACGTAATGAATTGATCCTGAGGAAATGATTTGCCAGTATAGGTATGTCATCAACCCGGTCACGGAGGGGAGGCACCTCAATAAGAATTGTGTTGATCCGGTAGAGAAGATCTTCCCTGAATTCTCCATCACTGACCATCCGGGACAGATCCCTGTTTGTTGCACATATCAGACGGATGTTCACCGGGACAGGTTTATTAGAACCTACTTTCACAACCTGTCTGTCCTGCAGCACTCTCAGCAGCTTTGCCTGCGACTGCAGTGACAGGTTTCCTATCTCATCAAGGAAGAGGGTTCCCTTGTCAGCTGATTCAAACTTGCCTTTCCTGTCATCTGCTGCATCTGTAAAAGCGCCCTTTACATGTCCGAAGAGTTCACTCTCAAACAATGTTTCGGTTACAGAGCCCATATCAACGCTCACCATCAGTTCTCCTGACCGCATCGACAGATTGTGGATCTCCCTGGCTACAAGCTCCTTCCCCGTTCCATTTTCACCTGTAATAAGTACATTGGCATCTGTTGCCGCGACTTTTCTAACGATGTTCATTACGTTGATCATTGTCGGAGAGGCACCAAGGACTATCCTTTCTCCTCCCTTATTAATCTCCTTCTTCAGCTGTATATTATCCTGCCGGAGATTTGAAGCTTCAAGCCTTGAATTACGAAGCTGCATTGCAACATTGAGAGTAGCAAGAAGCTTGGAATCGTCACATGGTTTAAGTATATAATCAGCGGCGCCCTCCTTTATGGCCTTAACGGCAAGTTCAAAATCCGATGAATCGGTAAGAATGACAACACTTATATTCCTGTCAAATTTAAAGATCTCCCTCATCCAGAATAGTCCTTCATTGCCGTTATGAACTCCTGACCGGAAATTCATATCGATAAGGGCAATATCAGTACTGCACTTTTTAAGCGCCTCAGGAATCCTGTTCGGGTTTGTCAGAGATATTACCTTATCAAACTCCTCTCTGACAGCCGATTCCAGCGAGCTCAGCAGCTCTCTGTCATCATTTGCAATCAAAACCGTCCCTCTCATAAATCATGCTTTTATGCAAAAGACGGCA
>ERZ795055.3231-NODE-3231-length-12018-cov-5.091616_pt1 | contig 12018 bp, 10 predicted proteins | sample MGYA00375139_ERZ795055 | MGnify/ENA primary metagenome ERZ795055 (study PRJEB30184, sample SAMN05720283) | anaerobic digester metagenome | isolation source: active sludge of municipal wastewater-treating anaerobic digesters | place: USA | collected 2015-01-23 ...
AAAAGATATACCCTGCAACAACCAATTCATTCTTTTTTACACGAAACATGGATTGAAGGAATTGGCAGCTCTTTTGGAATATTGCAAAGCGGTTTAGGCAATATTACAACTGGTGCTATTTATTACTTTCTTTGTTGCTACGATAATACTGTATTAATTTATAAAAATCCTGATTGTTCAGTTTGTTATTATCCGATAATAAAAACCGCAATTGATCCGGTACAATATCCAAAAAAAGGAATCAATGTATATTCAGGATTAAGTTCTGACATTATTAATATTAAAAGTACGATTGATAATTCGGTAAGGATTTATAATAGTTGTGGTATGTATTTAGAAACTTTTAATGTTTTAGCAAATCAGGAATACAGTCTCAACGTTTCAAGTTATCCGAAAGGAATTTATTTTGTTTCAACTTCCACTAACCTATCGGGTTCAAAGAAATTTATAAAATACTAATTGACAAAAGAAATAAACAGATGAAAAAATATCTTTTAGCAATATTCACCCTATTCGTTATTTATAACTTAACTTCTGCATCTAACTGGGATTTACTCAAACCTGGTAAACGATGGAATGTTATTCTAACAGGATTGTCTCCTGATGGAAAAAGAAATGATACTACTACATATTTTTATAAATTCGATGAAGACACAATCATTAACACCTACAAATACCGTCGTGCATGGGAAAGCACTGATGTTGAGTTCAAAAAAAGGACATTAAATGGCTTTGTCAGAGAAGATAGCTTGAATTGTTTTTATTTTATGGATATAAATGGGTATGAAAGAATGTTGTACAAAAATGATTTGAATAATTTACATATAGGAGATAGTATAATAATTAAATCTTACATAAAACTTTACGATGTCAATTATTTAGTAGTCGATATTGATTCCTTACAAATTGAAGGCAAATATAAAAAAAGATATACCCTGCAACAATCACATCATACTTTTGTACACGAAACTTGGATTGAAGGTATAGGTAGTTCATTCGGGATTTTACAAAGTGGATTAATTGGTATTGGTGGAACTTTTGAATTACTGTGTTATTACGAAAAAGATGCTATGATTTATAGAAACCCCGATTATTCTGAATGTTATTATCCGACAATAAAAACTGCATTGCAATCCGTCAGATACCCCGAATCCCAAATTAATGTATTTTCAAGCTCAAATCATAATATTATCAATATAAAAAGTCAAGTTGATAATTCCGTACGGATTTATAATAGTTGTGGTATGTATGTAGAAACATTCAATGTTTTGGCAAATCAGGAATACAGTCTCAACGTTTCAAGTTATCCGAAAGGAATTTATTTTGTTTCAACTTCCACTAACCTATCGGGTTCAAAGAAATTTATAAAATACTAATTGACAAAAGAAATAAACAGATGAAAAAATATCTTTTAGCAATATTCACCCTATTAGTTATATGCAACTTAACTTCTGCATCTAACTGGGATTTACTCAAACCGGGCAAGCGATGGAATGTTGTTCTAACAGGATTGTCCCCAGATGGAGAAAAAATCAATTACACAACATATTTTTACAAGTTTGAAAGTGATACAATTATTAATTCTCTTAAATATCTTCGTGCTTGGGAATCTATGGATGAAAATTTCAACAGTAAGACTTTGACAGGCTTTGTAAAAGAAGATTCTTTGATTGGTTTTTATTTCCGCAATTTAGATGGAGTTGAAAGTTTAATCTATAAATATAACTTACATATTGGAGATAGTCTTTCAATTATAAATCCCTTTATTCCGTGTTGTGTCATCAGATATTCAGTTAAAAATATTGACTTGGTATTAATAAATGGAAAAAACAAAAAAAGTTATACTATGGAACAACAAAATCAATTATTTACACCTGAAACTTGGATTGAAGGAATAGGTAGTTCATTCGGAATATTAAATAGTGGAATGGCAACAACTGGTGGTGTATTTCACTTTCTTTGTTATTATGAAAATAATATTATGCTTTACAGAAATCCTGAATATTCTGAATGTTATTATTCAACAAAAACTTCAATTCAACCCGTCAAAGATTCAGGATCAGGTATAAAACTTTACTCAGGAGTAAATCATAATATAGTTAATATTAAAAGTGCCGTTGATAATTCCATTCGGATTTATAATAGCTGCGGTGTGTATGTAGAAACTTTCAATGTTTTAGCAAATCAGGAATACAGTCTCAACGTTTCAAGTTATCCGAAAGGAATTTATTTTGTTTCAACTTCCACTAACCTATCGGGTTCAAAGAAATTTATAAAGAACTAATAAATTTAAAATCTTATGAAGAATTCAGTTATTTCGATTTCGGTAATTATTAATAAATCACTATTAATAATTTGGTTGCTTTTCATACCTGTTATGTTATTTTCACAAATTAATAATTGGGAGAATACAACAAATACGAACATGGTGTCAAGCCTGTACAGTGATGCCGATACCCTTTGGGTGGGCACTTTTGGTGGCTTAATAAAATATAACAAAAAAACAGGAGAAAGTAGTTGTTACACACGTACCAACTCGGGGTTACCCTCCAATGGTATTACCGGTTTAGCGAAAGACAGTAAAAACAACCTATGGGTAGCATGCCAGTACAACGGTATTGGCAGTTTTAAGAACGGAGTTTGTACTGCCATCTATAATTGCAAAAACACGAATATGTTTTCAGACCAATGGACCGAAGGAATATACGTGGATCAAAACGATTCTGTGTTTTTTGGTCCTGAAGGTTCTTTCAACATTCTATACAATAATCATTTAAAATGGATTCCTGCAGGCAATTGGGTGGAGTCAATTCCTCAGATGGTGAAAGATATAGCGCAGGCTCCAAATGGCGATATCGTGCTTGCTACATCCTATGGGTTGTATAAGTATAGAGATGCAAAGTTGACACTGATAAACAACATCACCATTCAATGCAATACAGTGGAGCGTGACAACTATGGTAATTTATGGATAGGTACCGCAGGCGAAGGCATGTATAAATATAACAATGGATTAATTACACACTACGACAGCACCAATTCAGAAAGTAAAATTGGAGCTGGAAGCATTGCATTTGATAAAAACAACGAAATGTGGATTGCCAACGGTAGAGGTTTATTTAACTTCAAAGAATCCGGTGGCAGTGTTACCTATTTTAGCAGCTTAATGACTTCATCTGCATTCAAAATTGCCATCGATGATAATAGCATTTGGATTGGAACGTTACAATCCAGTTTGTATCGGTTCGATCTTAACACAAAACAATTCGAAAAAATTGAACTCACGATTATTAACAGTACTAAGTCAATTTCAATTGCCGACGAAATTAAAACATATCCTACCCCTGCTCACAACATACTAAATATTCAAATTCCGAATGATTGTAATCTAAAGCATGTCGAGATATGTGATTTAACCGGCAAATTAATGTATGTAATTTCTCAAAATTTTTTAATCCAAAATAATAATATACAAACAATAGATATATCATCGTTCACTAAGGGTCTATATTTATTAAATCTTACAACTTCGAAAGGGATTTACACTAAGAAACTGATTATCAAATAATATTTTTCAAATTACATCTTAAGTTGTTTGGGATATGCTAAATAAAAAAGCATATTCGAAAAGACAAAGCAAATTTGCTTTCCGTTGAATGGAAAATATCATTATTAATTACAACCTGCCGGAATTAAAAAAGCTCAACAGTTGAATTTCAACATGTTGAGCTTTTTAACAGTACCCAGAGCCGGGATCGAACCGGCATGGAAGTGAATCCACTGGTGTTTGAGACCAGCGCGTCTACCAATTCCGCCATCTGGGCAATTGCAGTGCAAAATTAAGATTTTTTTTTATACTGACAAACGATTAAGCAATATAAAATTCATTATTCTTAATTCAATTCTTTATAATCTTTTGTATTAGGCAGTTGTACTAAAATTTTGATTTGCATTTCGGAAGGTCGGATTAAGAATCACTCCCCTTCTTTTTTATTACAAAATCTTTTCTTTTACCTCCAAACACTTCGTATTTATTGTACGAACACTCTAATGCGCCATTCAACAGGCTGATTCTTGTGGATGGTTTCATGCCAATTTTATCGAGACATTCTTCGTGTGAACTGATCACCCAGAATGTGCTTCCGGCAAACCGGTGTTTCATGGTAGTGCCTAACGAAGTATAGACATCGAATATATCGGGCGATGTGATGCGTTCGCCATACGGAGGATTGGTAACAATAAGGCTTTCTCCTTCAGGGGCTTCGAGCTCCTTTACGCCTTTTACCTGTAATTCGATATATTTGCCTAACCCGGCACTTTTGATGTTCTGCTCAGCAATTTTAATTGCCCGCGCCGAAATGTCGGAACCGTAGATTTTAAAATTGAAAGGACGTTCATTTGAATCGTCGTTGTAAACGGTATCAAAAAGTTCCTGATCAAAATCTTTCCATTTTTCGAACCCGAAAGAAGGTCTGTAAAGTCCCGGTGGAATATTTAATGCAATCAGCGCTGCTTCGATAAGCAAAGTACCCGAGCCACACATTGGATCAACAAAATTAGTTTTGCCATCCCAACCAGCCAAAAGCAGCATTCCGGCAGCCATTGCTTCGTTAACAGGCGCTTCGTTTTGCGAAATCCGATACCCGCGTTTATGAAGGGAATCGCCTGAACTATCCATCGAAAGCGTACAATGTTTTTGTGAAATATGAATGTTCAGCATTAATCGCGGATTATCCAACCGCACCGATGGACGTTTATCAAATCGTTCGGTAAACCAGTCAACAATAGCATCTTTCACTCTGTAAGTCACAAATTTTGAATGCGTGAATTCATCCGAAAACACAGTAGCATCGATGGAAAATGTTGTATCAACATCCATGTAATCACTCCACTTGATTTTCTTAACCTGTTCGTACACTTCATCAGCATTCGAAGCTCTGAAGTTTAAAATAGGTTTCAACACCCTCGATGCACTGCGTAATTGAACATTGGCTTTGTACAACAAATGTTTATCGCCCGTAAAACTTACAGCGCGTCGTTGAAGTTCAATATTGTTAGCACCCAGTGCAACTAATTCAGTGGCTAGTACCTCTTCTAAACCCCGAAAGGTTTTTGCAATCATTTCAAATTCCATATAACATTTACAATTTTTACATTTACAATTTACAATTTGGCAGATGGGAGTTGGTAGTTGGTAGTTGGTAGTTGGTAGTTTATAACTGAAAATACCTAAAACCTTCATTCTTCAAACTCTCAAACTTTCAAACTCTCAAACCCTTCAAACCCTCAAACTCTCAAACCCTTCAAACCCTTCAAACCCTCAAACCCTTCAAACTTTCTTCTACTTCTTCTGCACTAATTTAGCTCCTGCGGGTACATCTGCATCCACCCATAAATTACCACCGATTACAGCATCATCGCCAACTTTAATTGTACCCAGAATTGTTGAATTAGAATAAATAATCACATTATTCCCAATGCACGGATGACGTTGAATGCCTTTGATCGGATTTCCGTTTTGGTCGAGTGGAAAACTTCGTGCACCCAGCGTTACGCCCTGATACATTTTTACATTATTGCCGATAATGGCGGTTTCGCCAATTACCACGCCTGTTCCGTGATCTATTGTAAAATAATTGCCGATAGTTGCTCCCGGATGTATATCAATTCCGGTTTCGGAATGAGCCATTTCAGTAATGATTCGGGGAATAAGCGGAACATTCAGTTTTAGTAAAGTATTAGCAATCCGATAATTACAAATAGCACGAATGCTGGGATAGCAAAATATCACTTCACCATAACTTTTCGCAGCCGGATCACCGTTATAAGCTGCTATAACATCGGTATGCAGATTTTCGCGGATAGCGGGCAATTGATCGATAAATGCAGCCGCTATTTCATTGGCAGTTGCATCGAGCTGACTGCAAACACTGTTTTCGGCGCGCGAATCGAAGCACAATCCGGCTTTAATCTGCGATGATAAAAGGATCAAAAGCCGATCGACATTGACGCCTATGTGATAAAGCATGGTTCGTGAATTAACATCCGCATCTCCAAAATAACCCGGAAAAAGTATAGCCCGCGTTAGTTGCACAATTTCATTCAGAATTTCTACCGAAGGATTTGGATTGTTTTGATTTTGTTGATGACAGATATTTTTAAAACTTTCCAAATCGGCGAGTCTGTCAATCGTGTCGAGTATTTTTTTATTCATAAGTGTTTATTTCGAAATTATTTTTAATTCAATGAGTTGATTGATTGCGTTTATTGCATTTAAAGTGCGTTGAGCACCCTTTCCATTTACAATAACAACCGGTTTCCCTGTTTGTTCTGCCTCCCTTTTGTACCAATCGAAAAAGAAAGCTCTGTCGGAACCATGTTCGCGAACCGGATCGGGTTGCCAGGGCAAATCGGGCTCACAAAGCAAATATAAGTCAAAAAAGCCTTGTTTCAAACGCTCCGTCACAAAATCAGGTATTTCGTGATAACAATACTGAAACCAAACTTTTGTAATAATCAAATCGGTATCAAAAAACACAAAATCTGATTCGTTATTGGTATTTTCAAATTGTTTTTCGAGTTCAATTTGTTTGCGGGCTATATTGCTGACATCATTAAACGTATAGTTTTCAGTCAGTTTCTCAACATACTCTCGTGCATACTCCGGAACCCAGGGCGATCGGTAATGCGCTGCCAACGATGCTGCGAGTTCCGTTTTACCTGTTGATTCGGGCCCGAGAATTGCAATTTTGTACATGAATAAATATATAATTTAGCCGCTGAATATAAATTGAACGATGTAGCTATTGAACTCAAAAAATTGATTTGTTTAAAATAATATAAATCAACTGCTTTTGTTCTGCTTTGCTGTTTTTCAAAAAAAAAGTATCTTTGACATCAAAAAAATATGCGCAAATTTACGATTTTAATTCTGCTTTGTAATATCTTTTTGATTATAAGCCCAAAAGTTTCGGCACAAAATGCAGATATTGAGATATTGAGAAACATAAATGGTATTACAGGAACGATAGAAACCTCTAAATTCATATCAAATTCAACGACACTTGTCGGAGCTTCGGTTCCGGTTGTACTGGGCATTGCAGCCATTATCGAAAAAGACGAAGATTTGCTGAAAAGTGCTTTGAGTGTTGGTGTCAGTCTGGGCGTAAGTGCGGCTTTGACCTATTCAATAAAACAAGCCGTTGGAAGACCGAGGCCAATGATTACTTATCCTTTGATTATCAACTCGTACGAAGAGATTCATTCCAATTCTTTCCCATCGGGTCATACTTCATTTGCATTTGCCACAGCCACGTCACTGAGTCTTCAGTATCCGAAATGGTATGTAATAGTTCCGGGTTATTTATGGGCAGGTTCAGTGGGCTATTCGCGCATGAATCTTGGCGTTCATTATCCTTCGGATGTATTGGCAGGAGCATTACTTGGTGCAGGAAGTGCGTGGATATCTTATAAAATCAACAACTGGCTGTACGAAAAACCAAAAAAACTTTTTAAACTGAACGAATATTTTTTATAATTTCAGATCTGATTAAAACAAAAAAAGCCGAAAAAAAATTTCCCGGCTTAATGAATTCGTTGCGAATTATTTCATTTTGCAGTTTTGTTAATAACTACATGTGATATAGCTCCTACCAGCATGATTACTCCCGCTGTAGCCAATAAAACATTCGATTGAGTTTGTCCAAAATGATAAATTAACAATGGAACGACTCCTAACAAAACGATCAAAGCTCCTAAATATTTCAAAAAGTTTTTCATTGTGAAGTATTTTTACGTATTTTTATTTTCAGACTACAAATTAAATGAAATTTTACTAACTAATAAAATTATTTACGATAATTTTTTGATTTTAAGAATAAAAAAACTGATTCTCACTTTTTTACAAACCTTTTTTTCATAAACCTATTTTTCGTACATTTGCATAATTAATTCATCAAGCTGATATTATTGTACATTTTATTGTTTTAATAAAGTGCAAAAAGCTAAATAGTAACCCATTATATATGAAAATAGTCATTGTCGGCACAACATATCCTTACAGAGGTGGCTTGGCTGCTTATAACGAGCGACTGGCACGCGAATACATGAAACAAGGGCACGAAGTTGAAATATACACCTTTACACTTCAGTATCCGTCTTTCCTTTTTCCGGGTAAATCGCAATTTTCGACTGAACCTGTGCCCGGGGATTTAAAAATAAACCGAACTATCAATTCGGTAAATCCATTGTCGTGGGTAAAAACTGGTCGTGAAATAAAGAAAAAATCGCCCGATAAAATCATTTTTTGCTATTGGATGGCCTTTTTTGCACCGTGCTTTGGTACAATTGCCCGCAATGCCCGGAGCCCTAAAACCAAAATGATTGCTCTTATTCACAACATGATACCTCATGAGCCAACGGTACTTGACAAAATTTTTCCGCAATATTTTGTCAATGCCATGGATGGTTTTGTGGCAATGGCTGATTCGGTGATTGAAGACATAAAGAAATTTGACCAACTAAAGAAACCCAAAGTTGTTTCGCCTCACCCCATTTACGACCATTATGGCGAACTGTTGCCCAAAAATCTGGCGGCATTAAAACTGGGTTTGCACGAAAGCAATTCGTACATATTGTTTTTTGGTTTTATTCGTCATTACAAAGGTTTAGATTTATTGATTGAAGCTTTTTCGGATAACAGATTGAGGCAATTTCCTGTAAAATTAATTATTGCAGGTGAATTTTACGAAAACCCTGAGCCTTATTTAAAGCAAATTTCGAATCTTAAACTTGATAAATTTATTGAACTCAGAACCGGATTTATCCCGGACAGCGAAGTTCGTACTTATTTCAGCATCGCCGACATTGTGGCTCAACCATACAGAACGGCAACACAAAGTGGTGTAAGTCAGATAGCTTTTCATTTTGAAAAACCGGTTTTAGTTACTGATGTAGGAGGATTGGCAGAAATAATACCCAACGGGAAAGTGGGTTATGTGGTGGATGTTGATCCAACACAAATAGCAGATGCACTCGTTGATTTCTATACCAATAATTTATCCGAAAAATTTATTGAAAATATAAAACTTGAGAAACAAAAATATGAATGGTCAATTATGACGAATGCGATTGATGGATTGTTTCTTTAAAAACAGTTTGAAAAGTTTGAAGATTTGAAAAGTTTGAAAATTATTCAGGCAATAAAAAAACTTCAAAACTCAAACTTTTCAATCGTCAAACTTTCAAACCTCTCAAACATTCTTTTTTATGAACAATGATATAGTAGAAACCCCTTTAATGAAACAATACTTCGAGATAAAAGCCAAACATCCCGATGCTATATTGTTGTTTCGTTGTGGCGACTTCTACGAAACTTTTTCGTCTGATGCTATTATTGCTGCTGATATTCTGGGCATTACACTTACACGGCGAGCCAATGGTTCGGCCAAAAGTGTGGAGCTTGCCGGATTTCCACATCATGCTTTAGATACTTATTTACCAAAATTAGTCCGGGCAGGAATGCGTGTAGCCATTTGTGACCAACTTGAAGATCCGAAACTCACCAAAAAATTAGTGAAACGCGGTGTAACTGAACTGGTTACTCCGGGTGTTTCGTACAGCGATACAACACTCAACCACAAAGAAAACAACTTTTTGGCAAGTGTCTATTTTGGCAAACAAATGACCGGCATTGCATTTCTCGACATCTCAACAGGCGAATTTCTTGTAGCCGAAGGTTCAGCAGAATATGCCGATAAATTATTGAACAGCTTTTCGCCCAAAGAAGTATTGTTCGATCGGAATAAACGCAAAGAATTTGAAAGTCAGTTTGGAAACCGTTTTTACTCGTATGCTCTCGATGACTGGGCATACACGCCTGATACAGCTGTTGAGCGACTTTTGAAACAATTCGAAACCAAAAGTTTGAAAGGTTTTGGCGTTGAAAATCTCCCGAACGGTGTAGTGGCAGCCGGAGCAATTTTGCATTACCTGGACATGACGCATCATCAGCAAACGGGTAATATCACGCAATTAGCCCGTATTGAAGAAGACCGCTTTGTGTGGCTCGACAGATTTACGGTTAGAAATCTGGAACTTTATGGTACGATTAATGAAGGTGGCCGGACATTGCTCGAAGTGTTGGATAAAACCGTGAGTCCGATGGGCGCGCGTTTGCTAAAACGTTGGATTGCTTTTCCGCTGAAAGATGTAAAACCAATTAACGAACGGTTAAGCGTGGTCGAATATCTTTTTAAAGATACTGAATTGAAATTGTTACTCGAACAGCAAATTTCACTGGTCGGCGATTTAGAAAGGATTATATCGAAAGTTGCCGTTAACCGAATCAGTCCGCGGGAAGTAGTACAGTTGAAAGTAGCTCTGAAAGCCATTGAACCTATCAAAGCTGCCTGCATTGCTTCGGACAATTCCACACTTCAGAAAATTGCAGATCAGATAAACCCATGTACAATAATTTCGGATAAAATAGATCGGGAAATTCAGAATGACGCACCTGCGTTGGTAAACAGGGGAAATATTATCAAAAACGGTATTGATGCAGATTTAGACGAATTGCGCAAACTGGCTTATGCCGGCAAAGACTTTTTGCAGCACATTCAGGAACGCGAAAGTGAACTGACAGGAATTCCAAGTCTGAAAATCCATTTCAATAATGTTTTCGGTTATTATATCGAAGTTCGAAACGCGCACAAAGATAAGGTTCCCGAAACGTGGATCAGAAAGCAAACATTGGTGAATGCCGAACGATACATTACGCAGGAACTGAAAGAATACGAAGAGAAAATTCTGGGTGCCGAAGAAAAAATCGAAATTATTGAAACACGTTTGTTCAACGAACTTGTATTCAGTCTGTCCGAATATATTCCGGCAATTCAACTCGATGCCAATCTGATTGCCCAACTCGATTGTCTTTTGTCCTTTTCCAGGGTATCGGCCGAAAACAAATACATTCGTCCGGAAGTTAATGATTCAGAGATTATTGATATCAAACAAGGAAGGCATCCTGTGATTGAAAAGCAATTGCCTCCGGGCGAATCTTATATTGCCAATGATGTTTATCTCGACAACGAATCGCAACAAATTATCATAATTACCGGTCCGAATATGTCCGGAAAATCTGCATTGTTACGTCAAACAGCACTGATAACACTCATGGCTCAGATTGGTTGCTTTGTTCCGGTTGAAAGTGCAAAAATCGGAGTGGTCGATAAAATTTTTACCCGCGTGGGAGCAAGCGATAATATTTCGCTCGGAGAATCAACGTTTATGGTGGAAATGAATGAAGCCGCCAGCATCCTGAATAACCTTTCGAACCGCAGTCTGGTATTATTTGATGAACTCGGACGCGGAACAAGCACATACGATGGAATCTCCATCGCATGGGCCATTGTAGAGTACATTCATGAACATGGAAGCAGCCGTGCGAAAACCCTTTTTGCAACACATTATCATGAACTAAACGAAATGGAAAAATCGTTTAGCAGGATAAAAAATTACAATGTGTCGGTGAAGGAAGTGGATAAAAAAGTGATTTTTCTTCGGAAACTTGCTCGCGGAGGCAGCGAACACAGCTTTGGTATTCATGTGGCAAAAATGGCCGGCATGCCGATGAGTATTGTGAAACGCTCCGAACAAATTCTAAAGGAACTGGAAACAGAAAATCGTCAGACAGGCGTTGCCAAACCGATTGGTGAAATTGCCGAACACCGCGAAGGTTTACAACTCAGCTTCTTTCAGCTCGACGATCCGGTGCTCAGTCAGATACGCGATGAAATTAAAAATTTAGATATCAACAACCTCACTCCTATCGAAGCGCTGAACAAATTGCACGGTATAAGAAAAATTATTACCGGCAAATAATATTTAAATACTTATAATACAGTCCAATGCAACGGGTTTGCCTTTCAAAGGTTAAGTCGTGATTGGGCTGTTTGGTTTTTTTCGGGTCTATTCAATAAACTGTGTCAGAAAAGGGAAAATCATTATATTTACCCTTTA
>ERZ795055.3236-NODE-3236-length-12007-cov-4.326305_pt1 | contig 12007 bp, 10 predicted proteins | sample MGYA00375139_ERZ795055 | MGnify/ENA primary metagenome ERZ795055 (study PRJEB30184, sample SAMN05720283) | anaerobic digester metagenome | isolation source: active sludge of municipal wastewater-treating anaerobic digesters | place: USA | collected 2015-01-23 ...
CAGCGCTTCGACAGGTGGGGCTGCGGCGAGGCCTTCGACAGGCGCGCCTGCATCGAGCCGGCCCGTCGCTTCGCCTGGCGCGACTCGTCCGAGCCCATCGCCCGGTGCCGCCCCAATCCGGTCCGGTCCTTCCGCCAGCGGTTCTTCCTTTTCGAGCAGCGCCTTTGCCGGCGCGCACTGCGGCGCAAACGAGCGCGATTTCAGCCGGCGTGGCGCTTCGAGCCGCAGCCTGGGCGGCGGGGCTGCGTTCAGTGGCGGACGTGGCGGGGGCCGTCGATAGATTCTGATCCAAACCACTCATCTGTTCTTGTTTGCCATGAAGACACCATCGCAGAGCTCTCCCCTGCCCTTTCCCAAAGGCCTCTTCTCCCGCTTCTTCAGGCGCCCTCTGGCCCTGGCGTTAACCTGCGGCGCATCTCTCGCTCTCGGCGCCGCTGAGATCGGCCAGACCTTCGACACGCCTGAGGCGGCCGTGTCGGCCCTGGCAACCGCCGCCGGCACGCAGGACGCGAACGCGCTCCGGCTCATCTTTGGCCCGAGAACGGCGGAGATCGAGAACCCGGATCGTGTCCAGGCCACCAATGATCTTCGAGCGTTTGCAGCCGCGTTTGGCCAAACCAACCGGATCGTCCGCGAGTCGGACTCGAACTGCGTGCTTGAAGTCGGACGCGACTTCTGGCCTTTCCCGGTCCCGCTCGCGAACCGGGACGGACGCTGGTTCTTCGACACCGCGGCGGGCAAGGACGAGTTGCTCAACCGCCGCATCGGCAGAAACGAACTCGCCACGCTCGAGTCGGTGCGCGCCTACGTCCAGGCCCAGCGCGAATACGCCATGAAGGACCGTGACGGCGACGACGTGCTCGAGTTCGCGCAGAAGTTTGGCAGCGCGCCCGGTCAGAAGGACGGGCTCTATTGGCCGCCTGAACTCGATGGTGAGATGAGTCCGCTGGGTCCGCTCGCCGCGCAGGCCCACGCCGAAGGCTACCACCAACTCCGCCAAGGGGGCGCATCGCGCGAGCCGTTTCATGGATACTTCTTCAAGGTCCTGATCCGGCAGGCCAAATCCGCCCCCGGCGGCAAGTACGACTACCGCATCAACGGCAACATGATCGGCGGCTTTGCCCTCGTGGCGTGGCCCGCCGAATATGGCGAGAGCGGGATCATGACTTTCATCGTCAACCAACAGGGTCGGGTCTACCAGAAGGATCTGGGGCCAGCCACCGCCAAACTCTCAGCGGCGATGACCACCTACGACCCCGACCACACCTGGACCGCCTCGCGTGAATGAGGGCGGCCTTCCGACACGAGCAAACGGTGCGCTTTCCGGGTCCCATGGGTGAATCGACCGCATGGCCCTCCTCAGGACTCTGGTCCCGCCGCCGGGGCAGGCGCGGGCGGCGCAATCTCGCGTTTCTCTTCGTCGAGCACAAGGAACCAGCCACGTTGGGGCTCGACTGGAATCGGCTCATCGAGCTTCCAGATTCGCTCTGACTGCATCCCTGTGATGGGCGGGGCGTAGAGACTGGCGCGTGCCGAGTCGAGGCCCAGCGCCTGCCAGTCGATCTTCAAACGCACTGGCGTCTGCGTTTTGGCCCAACTCCCCAGGGCCACGAGAGTGCGACCTGGCCTGCGATACGCCGTGGCCAGGACATCGGCATGATCGGTCTTCACCGGGCAATCCGGCAGGAAGAACGGCAGGCGAGTGTGATCTTCCCGGGACTTGCCGAGGTGACGATCCGCCGCTATACTGACGCGCGAGTTTTGTTAATGATGAGGATGAGCAACGCACTGGGACTGCATTGGACCAGGCGCACTGGCCAGATGGCTGGAAGTGCGTTGCGGATCTGCGTCCCACTGTGACGAGGGTTGAGATCAGGCGCAGCTTGTCCGTTTTTTTGGGTTTGTCCCCCCAGGTTTGTCCTGTCCGTGGCAGTTCATCCTCCGCGCAGCGCTTCCTGTCCGCGCGCCTTCCCTTCTTTCCTGACGGTCCTTCCCGGACTGCATTGGGCGGGGGCGGGGCCCGTTTTGGCTCGCGCTGCGTACGCACTTTCTTCACCGCCGCGTTGTGCGCTTCGGCGGCAAACCTGTTGGGCAACTCATTGGGGCGCCGAGAGAGCTTCTGGGTTATGACGATGCACTGGATAAAGCGAGGGGCCGGCCTGGTGGCGGCAGGCGCCATCCTGGGCGTCGTGATCGGGTGTTCGCGGCATGATCACGCGATCGAGGCGGGAGACCATGCCGGTCATGCCCATAACGAGGCTGAGGAGGGTCGATTCTTACAAATCCACGTCTTCGGTGAGCGGCATGAGGTTTTTGCGGAACACCGGCCGGTGGTGGCTGGCACGCCGACGCAGTTCGTGACGCATGTCACCGACTTGCAGACGCTCGAACCACGGCGCGAAGGACCGGCCCGGTTCCGACTGCGGCTGGGACAGGACGCACCCATCGAGCGGGTGGAGAGAGCTCCGGCGCGGCCGGGGATCTACGAGGCCATGCTCACGTTTTCCCAGGCAGGGGATTGGGACGTGGCGCTGGTCGTTGCGGGCGACGAGGGCGAGGAGACGATCGCATTTCCGCCGGTGAGAGTTTTTGCCGATGCCCACGCGACCGAGCATGCCGAAGTGCCCGAACCGCCGGAAGGCATCAACTTCCTCAAAGAGCAACAGTGGCGCGGGCGGGTGGGAACGGAGGCCGTCAGCAAGCGCAAGCTGGTGGAGCGATTGCGGCTGCCCGCGAATGTGACGGCGCGCCCAGGTGCGCTGGCGCACGTGATGCCGCCAGTCGCCGGCCGCCTGTTCCTGCCGCCTGGACACCCGATGCCGATGGTCGGCGACAGGGTCGAGGCCGGGCAGGTATTGGCGCTCATTGAACCCTCCCTTTCGGAAGCGGCGGCACGGTTCGTGGAAGCGGAGGGTGAAGTGGTGCGGGCCAGGCTCGCGCTCGAACAGGCGAACACGGCATTCAAGCGGATCGAGATACTGGCCAAGGTCGAGGCCAAATCGGGGCGCGAGCTGCAGCAGGCCGAGTTCGAGCTCAAGACGGCGCAAGCCAGGTACGACGCGGCGTTGGCGCTGCAAAGCACGTATCGTCAGGTCAGCACCCACCTCGGGGCCGGGAGCGGCGCAACGGGCCAGCCGGCGGTCGAACTCCGGTCTCCGATCGCAGGCATCATCACAACCCAGTCCGGCGCGGCGGTCGCGGAATACATCAGCGCCGAGAAAGCGGTATTCACGGTGCTCGATGCCACCACGGTGTTTATCGAGGCCAGGGTGCCTGAGATGAGCATCGGGCGATTGGCCGAGACCAGGGCGGCCTCCTATGAACAACCCGGCAAGGAAGGCCAGTTCGCCGCCATCACCGGGGACGGCCAGGGCCGTTTGGTGTTTCTGGGGATTCAAGTGGACACGGTGTCGCGGACGGTGCCGTTGGTCTACGAGGCGGGCAACGCGGACCAACGCCTGCGGGTGGGCCAGTCGGTGAACCTCTACGTGGAGACTGACTGCGTGGAAAGCGCAGTGGCGATTCCGAACGAGGCCGTTGTCGAGGAAGGAGGCCGTCCGATCGCGTTCGTGCAGGTGGGCGGAGAGACATTCCAGAAGCGCGACCTGACGCTGGGCATTCGGGATGGTCACTGGGTCCAGGTCGTTTCAGGCGTTCACGCAGGCGAACGGGTGGTTGCCAAGGGAGCCTATGTGGTCCGGTTGGCGTCGGTATCGAGCGCGATTCCTTCGCACGGCCATGCGCATTGAGGAGCGTATGACGGACAGACTCATCCAGTTCTCCCTCCGCAATCGCGCGCTCGTGATCGCGGCGGCATTCTTGCTCCTGGTGCTGGGGACGCACACGGCGCTGCGAATGCAGGTGGACGTTTTTCCGGACCTGACCGCTCCTACGGTTGCGGTGATTACCGAGGCGCACGGCATGGCGCCGTTGGAGGTTGAAAGTCAGGTCACGTTGCCCCTGGAATCGGCCGTCAACGGCGCGCCCGGGGTGCGACGGGTGCGCTCCTCGACATCGGTCGGTGTGTCGGTCATTTGGGCGGAGTTCGATTGGGGCACCGACCCGTATCGGGCGCGGCAGATCATCGGGGAAAAGATTCAGACGGTGGCGGCCATGCTGCCGTCCGAGGTCGAGGCGCCCATGCTGATGCCGGACACCTCAATCATGGGAGAAGTCATGTTCCTCGCGCTGACCTCCGATCGACAGACGCCGACCCAGATGCACACCTGGGCCGACACGGTGCTGCGGCGGCGGTTGCTGGCGGTGCCCGGCATCGCCCAAGTGACGCCCACCGGCGGCGGCGAGAAACAGTTTCAGGTGGTGCTTTCACCTGCGCGGATGAGCGCGCACGCGGTGGCCATGAACGATGTGGTGGGGGCGCTGCGCGACTCGAACGAGAACATCTCCGCGGGGTTCATCAACGAGCGGGGCTCGGAATACCTGGTGACGGGCGTGGGGCGCTTCCGGTCGCTGGCAGATCTTGGAGAGACCGTGGTGACACTCCGCAACGGGGCGCCGGTGCGGATCGCGGACTTGGGCGAGGTGCGTGTGGGAGAGTCGCCGCAGCGGGGCGAAGCTTGCGCCAACGGAAAGCCGGCCGTGCTGCTCGGGCTTTCCAAACAACCGGGAGCGAACACGCTGACGCTGACGCGCGAATTGGACAAGGCCCTGGACGACCTGGAAAAGAAGATGCCCGCCGGCATGGAACTCAACCGGCACGTGTTCCGGCAGGCGACGTTTATCGAGGTGGCCATCCGCAACGTCAAGAAGGCCCTGCTCGAAGGCATCGTCCTGGTCATCGTCGTGGTGGCGCTGTTCCTGGCCAACTTCCGCGCGTCGGTCATCACCGTGCTGGCGATACCGCTGTCGCTGGTCGCGGCGGTCCTCGCGTTGCAGGCGCTGGGGCAGACGGTGAACACCATGACCCTGGGCGGCATGGCCATTGCCATCGGAGCACTGGTGGATGATGCGGTGATTGACGTGGAAAACGTGTTTCGACGCCTCCGCGACAATGCCCTGTTGCCCGAAGGCCAGCGAAGGCCATCGCTCGACATAGTGCTTTCCGCCAGCGTCGAAATCCGGCGCTCGATCGTGTTCGCCACGCTGATCATTGCGCTGGTGTTCACGCCCATCTTCTTCCTGTCCGGCGTCGAGGGCCGACTGTTGACGCCGCTCGGCGAGGCCTACCTGGTGGCGTTGCTGGCCTCGCTGGTCGTGGCTGTGACGGTGACGCCCGCACTCTGCTCCCTGCTGCTTCCGGGCACCAGGGCCGTGCTGCGTGGCACGGAACCGCGCCTGGCTCATGGGCTCAAGCAACGCTACGGACGCATGTTGAGGCCGGTCCTGAACCATCCCTGGCGGGTGACGGTTCCCGCAATCGGTCTGCTGCTGCTCGCGCTGGGGTCGACCCCGTTCATGGGACGGTCGTTCTTGCCGGAATTCAACGAGGGATCACTGACCCTGACAGCCAGCACCCTGCCCGGGACGGCGCTGCCTGAATCCGCTCGACTGGCGCACCTGGTGGACAAGGCCCTCCTGATGCACCCCGAGGTCGTCAACGTGGGCCGGCGCACCGGTCGCGCTGAACTGGATGAACACTCTTTGGGGGTGGAGGCCTCGGAAATTGAGGTCTCCCTGCAAATGGCGAATCGCACCAAGGACGAGTTCCTCTCGGCGCTGCGACAGGACCTGGCGGGCATTCCCGGACTGACCATCAACATCGGCCAGCCGATTTCGCACCGTATTGACCATATGCTGTCGGGCACCCGGTCCAGCATTGCCGTGAAACTCTTCGGTTCCGACCTCGACAAGCTGCGCTCCCTGGGCGAACAGGCGCGTCAACTCATGAGCACAGTGCCGGGGGTGGTGGACCTGAACCTGGAACCGCAGGTGGATGTGCCGGTGCTGCGCGTGCGGTTCGACCGCCAGGCCCTCGCGCGCCACGGGTTGCATGTGCGCCAGGTCGACAGCGCGCTCCAAGCTGCCATCCAGGGGTTGCGAGTGAGCAGCATTCTCGAAGGCCAGAACGCATTCGATCTCGTGGTGCGGTTGGCTGATCCGCCGCTGCCCGCGTCCGGGCCGATTCCACCGCCGTGGAGCACCGAGACCCTGGGCGAACTGCTGATTGACACACCGACCGGCGCGAAGGTCCCGCTGGCCTCGCTGGCGCAGGTCATCAAAGACACCGGGCCAAACACCATCAGCCGCGAGCAGGTGGAACGGAAGATTGTGGTGTCAGCCAACGTTGCGGAGCGGGATGTCACTTCGGTGGTGAAGGACATTCAGAAACTGATCGATCCGTTGGTCGAGACAGAGCCGGGGTACCGCGTGGACTACGGCGGACAATTCGAAAGCGCGGCGGAAGCCAGCCGCGTGCTGCTCCTGCTGGGGATCGCTGTTGTGATTGGCATCGCCTTCCTCCTGCACCTGGCGTTCGGCTCCGGTCGCGACGCCGCCCTGGTGATGTTGAACCTGCCCCTGGCGCTGATCGGAGGCGTGGCCGGCGTGTTCGTCGGAGGCGGTGTGTTGAGCGTGGCCTCGCTCATCGGGTTCATCACGGTGTTCGGCATTGCCACCCGCAACGGCATCATGCTCGTGTCCCACATCCGGCACTTGCAGGAGCAGGAAGGCATCACCGACCTGCGGGAGGCGGTGTATCGGGGGGCGATGGAACGGCTGGCGCCGATTCTGATGACGGCGCTGGCCGCCGGGCTGGCGCTGATCCCGCTGGCGCTGTCCGGCGGCAAGCCCGGGAACGAGATTCAAACGCCGATGGCCATCGTCATCCTGTTTGGTCTCCTGACCTCGATGCTGTTGAACATGATCGTCGTCCCCGCGCTTTACCTGCGATTCGGACGGCGCGTGCGTGCGCGGTGAATGAGATGCGTATGAAGACCCAATTCGCGATTGTGTTTCTGGCGGCTGCCTTGGGAAGTCTCGCCTCCGTGCCGGAGAACAAGCCGACCGCGCCAGCGGTCACAGCGGTCGAAAACCTCACCCTCGAACAGGCCTTCGAGATGGCCGACAGCCTGCAACCGCAGATCGCCGAGGCGAAGGCGCTGGTCCAGGCCGCCGATGGTCGGGCACGGCAGGCGGGCGCGTTTCCGAATCCCGAGGCGATTCTGGGCGCGCAGCAGCTCCCCCTCAGCGGCAATCAAGGCAACGAAAGGGAGTATGTGGCCGGCCTGGGGCAGACGCTCCCGCTTGGCCGCCGACTCTCCAGGGCGCGCGAGGCGGAGATGCTGGATCGCGAGGTCCGAGCGCGTGGCTCGGAAGTGAAACGGCGGGAGATCCACAGGCGGGTCCACAGTGCCTTTGCCACGGCGCTCTACCAGGAGAGGGCGTGGCAGGCCCAGAGTGAGATCGTGCAGAACGCCACGAAGGCCGTGACCGTGACGCATGCCCGTGTCGAGGCCGGGGACACCCCAAAGGAAGACCTTGCCCGTGTGGAAATGGAACTGGCCCGGGCCAAGGTCGAGGCGCAGCGGGCGGAGTCCTTATGTGAGCAGGCGCGGGTGGGGTTGGCCGCGGCCATCGGTGATGCCTCGCTGAGAGTGACGTCGCTGGCCGGAACGATGGACGCGACATTCGAGATCCCGACAGTCGAAAGCCTTGTGGCGAACCTCTGGGCACAGCCGGAGACGGCGATGGCCGAGGCGGATCTTCGCGCACGTGCGGCGCGAGTGGATGTCGCGAAAGCCGAGCGAATTCCGGATTTGAAGGTCGAATTGCTCTACCACCGCCTGGAAGCCAGCGGCGCCAATACCCTGGACGTGGGTTTGAGCATTCCACTGCCGCTGTTTGATCGGAGCCAGGGCAGACTCAAGGAGGCCGCGGCCGAGGAGGCCGCAGCCGAGGCACGGGCGCGCATGACCCGGAATGACCTGAGCACGCGGTTGCGCGAGTCCTGCCTGCAACTCACCGCGGCACTCGCCAGCAGCCGGACGGTGAAGACGGAAATCCTTGCAAGGGCAGACACCGTGCTCGAGACGGCGGAGGCCCGCTATGCGGCGGGCGACATCAGCCTGATGGAGATCCTGCCGGTGCGCAGGGACTGGGCGGCGGTGCAGTTGAGCTACCTCGAGTCTTTGCGGGACGTGATGCGGGCGTGGGCTGAGCTGTCGGGTTCCCTGGGATTGCCGTAACTCCTTGGCTTTGGTATCCGGTCTCCATGGACCGGACTGAGGCATCGGGCTGGCAGCACTCGCACGATTACACCGTTGACACCTCGGTGGCCGAGCGGCGCACCCGCATCGTGATTGCCATCACCGCGACCATGATGGTGGTCGAGATCGGCGCCGGGATCGTCTTCGGCTCGATGGCGCTGCTGGCCGACGGCTGGCACATGAGCACGCATGTCGCGGCGTTCCTCATCACCGCCCTGGCCTACCACTACAGCCGACGCCACCGGGCCGACGCGCGCTACAGCTTCGGCACCGGCAAGGTGGGAGTGTTGGGAGGCTTCGCCAGCGCGATCGTGCTGGCTGTGATCGCCCTGTTGATGGCGGGAGAGTCGGTCCATCGTTTCTTCGCTCCCCAGGCGATCCAGTTCAATCAGGCGATCGGGGTGGCGATCGTCGGTTTGCTGGTCAACCTGGTGTGCGCCTGGCTGCTGCACGGCGAGCATCATCACGCGCGAGGCCACGGACATGACCACGGGCACAGGCATCACCATCGCCATCACGACCTCAATCTGCGTGCCGCTTATGTGCACGTGCTGGCGGACGCCATCACGTCCCTGACCGCGATCGCGGCTCTGACGGCCGGCAAGTTCCTTGGCTGGTCCTGGCTCGATCCGATGATGGGGATTGTCGGCAGTGCAGTGGTGTCCGCCTGGGCCTACGGACTGATCCGGGACAGCAGCGGCATCCTGCTGGATCGAACGCCGGAGTCATCCGATCTCCCTGACGAAATCCGGCGGGCGGTGGGCAGCGACGGTGACTCGGTGATCGGCGATCTGCACGTGTGGCAGGTAGCCTCGGGGAAGTTTGCCGCCATCGTGTGCATTGCGGGACCCAATCCAAAGCCGCCGGAGGCATACCGGGCCATGCTCCGCGAGCACGAGGAACTGGTGCACGTCACGGTTGAAGTGCGCCGCGGCGCTTGAACCGCGCCGAGGTCGACCGGCGTTTGGGGGTGGACCGACCGAACGATTGTCTGGCGCTGGCTCAAGCGCCACGGGCTGACTCAAAAGAAAGAGCCGGGTCCTGGCTGACGAAGCCGATGCCCTGCCGCGGACCATCAACAAGGTCGCCGCCGACATAGACGGAGCCGCGTGTTGGGCGGTCCAGGCCGGCCGCGAGTCGGAGCAGCGTCGTCTTTCCGCAGCCCGATGGCGACGGTGTCAATCGCGATCGAACCAGGCCCTCCTGTCCCATGTGACGGATCAGCCGGTAGACACCCGTTGGGTCCGGCTTTCGCCCATGGAACATCCGCAGCCTGGCCAGGCGGTTGACCAATTCACAGCCATGCGTGGATTCCCGGGCCAGCAGCGTGAGAATCGCGGCGTGCATGAACTTGTCCAGGTTCCTGCCGCTGCACGGACACAGCTCAAAACTCCGGTGTTTTTAACGCAAGGAACCGGTACCGGGCTCGTCCAGACACAGATGCGCCGTGAGCGCAGCCCAGACTTCCTCGACTTCGAGTTCTGCCAGGCGCATTCCTGCATGAAGACATCGCATTGCCTCCTGACAGGGGCGCCAAACGCGGATGGCCGACTCGCCCCACAGGACCAGTCCCGGCAGCCCAAGCGCCGCGGCCAGGTGCGTGATGCCCGAGTCGTGTCCGATGTAGAACCGACAGTCCGCCAAACGACGCGCCAACTCGACCAGTGGAAGACTGCGCGCGATTTCGAGGCGCTCCGCAGGCCAACAGAGGGCCAATCGCTCGAGGCGTTGGCCTTCGGCCTCGCCGCCCACCAGGACCAGATCCCAGTCGACACGCGAAGCCAGCCGCGACATGAGATCGGCCCAGCACGACTCCGGCCAGTTCTTGCGCTCGCTGCCGCTCCCGGGATGGATCGCCAGTCGGCTCGGCCGGGCCGGGTGGGCTTCTGCCGGCGGCATGTCCGCGCGTGGCGGTGCGGTCTGGGCATGTCGAAGGTTCAGACGCGGGGTGGGATCGGACCGCAGCACTCCGATCTCTGCGAGCGGCTGGAGAAAGATCTCGGTCGCATGCTTATCGGCAAACGGGTCCGGTCGATGCGGCCCGGCAATAAAGCGGGCCGGGGAGACGCTGGCGATATTCTCCTGGAAGATCTGGCCCGGATCGTACAAGTACGACACGATCAAATCGAAGTCGGAAAAGTAGTCGGCCAGGTCGTCGCTGAGAACGGCATCCGGGGCGAATGCCGCGGCCAGGTCGCGCGCCTCGATCGGACGCACGGCGTCCACCAGGCCTCCTTCCAGGGCCAGTTGTGCGATGTGCGGATACCCGAGCAATTCAAGGCCGGCCTCGGGGTAGTGCGCGCGGAGGGCGGACAGGACGGGCAGGGTCAGGATGAAATCGCCGATTGCGCCGCCGCGGATCACGAGGATCTTCTCGCATCGAGCAGACGTGGCGGTGGGAGGCTCCCCCAGCATAAATCAGGGCGGAATTGTGGAGCTGGGCCTGGCGGCCTCCCCCAAAACCGATCGGGCGAGGCCAGCCGGCCCCGCCCGAAGCGATGCTGGAAATCGAGAGGAAGCGTCAGGGCTTGGTTGCGCCCTTCGGCTCGGCCTTCTTCCATGTCCGCTTGGGGGCTTTGACAACAAGGCCTTTCTTCAACGCGCTGGCGGCGACGCGAATGTATCGGACTTCGCCATTGACGACAGCCTTGACCCTCTGGAGGTTGGGGAAAAAGCGGCGTTTGGTGATGGCGGTGATGTGGGTGCCGATGCCGCCCAGCTTCTTCGCCTTGCCACTTCTCCAAATGGTACTGCCCTTCCGCGGGCCCTTGCCGGTCAATGCACAACGTCTGGCCATAAAAAATCGCCTCGATTCAGTTCAAAGGGGGGTGAAGCTAGCAACGAGGCCTCGGAGCAAGCAAGAACAAACTGACCGCAAATCGTCAGGCAACAGCGGCCTTGCACGTTTCCTGCTGACATTGAATGCGGACCGGCAGCCGGCCAGCCGCGCGGGAACGGATTTCACACGAGCGTTGACACCGGGGGCCGCGATGATTAGCTTGCCGCCGGTTCGCAAAACCAGACTAGAAACATGTTACTCAAAGTCAGCCTCGTTGTTGCCATTCTGGCGAGCATTGCCACCTTGGTGATCAGTCATTTGCAGGTCGCCACCGGCATTACATCGTTGAAGGATACTCTCAGCCAGACACAGGGCGATCTGGCCCGGACCCAGGAGGAACTCGACGGCGCCAAAAAGGACGCCCGGACCGCCCGGGACGAGGCCGAGAAGACCGCTCGCGATCTCGATGAAACCCGATCGAACCTCGAAGTCGCCACCGCGAATTGGAAACAGCAGCAGGAGCGCGCCGACAAGTTTGAAGCGGATTGGAAGAAAGCGTCCGGCCTCCTGAATGACTCTCAGCGTGATTTGGCCGCCTGGGGCGCCCTGGCCATCCCGGTCGAGCAGGTGCAAAACCGCCTGGCGGAACTGGCCAAGTTGCGGGAAACCACCGAAGCTTTGAACGAGGAAAACAAGGTCCTCAGCAGCAAAGTCAACGAACTCGCAGCCAGGGTCGCCGTCTACGAAAGCGACAAGGAAGTGGTGCCGCCCCTTCCTCCAGGGCTCCGGGGCACGGTGGTCGGCGTCGACCCGCAGTGGGACTTCGTGGTGCTCGATATCGGCGGCGACCAGGGCCTGGTGCCACGTGGTGAAATGCTCGTGAACCGAAACGGCAAGCTCGTCGCGAAGGTTCGAATCACAACAGTCGAGCCCCAGCGCGCCATTGCCAATGTCCTGCCCGAGTGGAAACAGGCCGACGTGGTCCCCGGCGACGTGGTCATGCACTGAGATTATGGCGGCCCGACCGATTTTTCGACGCAGTCTCGCAATGGTCGCTCTGGCG